>Ga0265298_10000733_pt1 | contig 47937 bp, 63 predicted proteins | sample AusTroGonzalo_MG_3_FD_193486 | JGI IMG/M metagenome (GOLD analysis project Ga0265298, IMG submission 193486) | Bovine rumen microbial communities from tropical cattle in Woodstock, Queensland, Australia - Gonzalo_01 | ecosystem: Host-associated > Mammals > Digestive system > Stomach > Rumen ...
CGACTTCCTTGGCGAAACTATCGCCACGATTAAGGGCAGCGTCAAGTCTTTCTACGTTGCCTGCAACTACGTCAAATTCAAGTTCAAGGTCAACGATAACTTCTGCAAGGCTCTTTTTCGGAGCCTGTTTCTTCACGTTCTTTTTAGCCATTGTGCGTCCCCCTGTTAGACCTTGGAAGTGCCTTCCACGCCACGCTTCACACGGGCGTTAGTTCTCTTGCGGAGCCACATAAGGGCTTCTTCAATCTTCGTAATGGCACAAGCGTTTTCACGGCACTTGTATTCGCTGTTTTGGAAGCCTTCAAGTCGGGCAAGGACCATACCGAGCAAATCTTCATTTGCAACGCCATTCACGCCATTTTCCTTAATCGGTCCTTCCTGGAAATTAACAATGGCGATTACACGGTTCTGCCCCTTATGTTCGCCCTCTGTGTCGGGCTTCGCAGCAATAACCTTGAAGTGGTGCGGAGCGTTAAACTTGTAATCCGCTTCGTGGATAATCATCGTGTAGTTCTGCGTAAGCAGGTCGTGTTCCAGGACAACGTAGCCCTGGTCCTGCTGCTTCGGAGCAGCATCAGCCTTGGCGGGAACCAACTTCGCCATAATCTTCGGAGCGGTCTTCTTCGGAGCGACAGCCTTAACGTCTTTCTTCGGAGCAGACTTCACGTCCTTCTTCGGGGCGACCACCTTTACTTTCGGTGCGACTTTGGTTTCAGTTTTCGGAGCAGCCTTTTTAGTAGCCATTTTAGTTTTCCTTTGCTGTGACACACAGCGGTTTTGTGATTAAAACTTTGCGACGGGAATGCCCGCCAATTCTTGAACAGCAGCACGGATATTCTTTTCAAAATCCTGGTGGTATTCAACAGGAACCTGGATAACCTTGTCCTTGTATTTTACAAGGTCGTTTATGTCCGTGACAATCTTCGGGGGTTCCGTATCGGAACCTACAAACACGGAGAACGTATCACCGCAATAGATACCCTTAAACGCCTGTGTTTCCCAAATAGACGGAGAAACATAGTATATGCCATAGCCACGTTTTCTACGTTCGTCAACCAGGGCATACAAGGGAGAACTTGAAGCCACGGCTACCCACATACGGAGCGGTGTAGTCCCTGCACAGCCGAACCTGGAAAACCCACGTCGCCACGAACAAATGTATAGTTCGGATATGTTCTTTAACCATAAATCGCACAGGGGCTTTTCCTGCGGGAAGCAACTATCATCCACGATAGCACCAAAAATAGCACGTCCCAACAATAACCGATTATTAGCCACAATAGCAAGACCCACGTGGTTGGGGAACATATCGGATTCAAGAGCGGAACCCTTATTCGGCAACAGGATAGACTTGAAATACGGGGACACGTTAATGCAGTCCAAGATACGGTCGGAAAGAAGCGTATTGCTTGCGTCCGCAGTAATTACCACCAAATCAATCGGTGTAGTCGGCAGCAGGGACCATTTCTTGTGCGGGTCCTTAACAAGCGTAAGGATATAGAGTTCATACAGGAACCCTACGATAGCAGCAAAACTTCTGCCTGCTCCCAAAGCACCCGCAAACAGGACTTCGCTATACTCCGACAGAAAGAACGGGGAACCCTCGGAAGCAGCATAGATTTTCTTGAACTGCTCCAACCAATACGGGTAAATACCGTCGCCAACGATACTCCCTAGATACTGCGGGTCCTTTACGAACGTTTCAATGTCAACAGGTGTCGCCACCAAATCCTGCTGCTCAATTATACTACTCATAAACGCTCCCTGCTTGCCCATTCAGCAATAAGCAACCCGTCTGCGTCCTTATGCTTCTTGATTTCTTCTGCGAACTGCGGATAAAGACGACAACCTATTTCCTTGGATGCTTTCTTGAGTTCGGCAGAACCCTTCAAGCCCTGGGGCAACATTTTCTTTTGCCACGGGCGGGAGTCCGTATAGGTAAGCGGAACGCCCAAATCTTCCAAAACACAAAGCGTCGCTTCCAACGCCCGCATAGCCGAAAGCGTCGTGACAAACTGCTTCGGGTTCACACGGGGACGTTCCAGGACTGCGATTGCTTCGCACGGCTGATTATCGCCCAAAATCTTCAATACCAATTCACGCAAAGCGGAACGCTTAATACGGCTGATATTCTTCGCAGCCTTCGTGTAGGATTGTTCTTCAAATTTAGGGGTTTCAGCGAAACCCGTTTCAATGCCGTCGCCCATCCAACCGATAGTGCCCGACGTACCGTTGTCAATACCAATGTAAATTTTATGAGCCATAATTAAGACAAAGCCTTCATAATCTTTCTGTAAAGTTCACGTTCTGCCACAACGTCGCCCGCACAATACTGACCGATTTCAGCGGTCCTGCCCTCACGGAACAACTGCGGGACTTCGGAGCCACACACAGAACCCTTGGGGTCTGCGATATTGAGCATCAAACAAGCGGAACGCAGGGACATAGACGCACCGCCACCGAAACGCATAAGCTCCATAGTGTCAATGTGCGGGATTTCCCAGGGTTTCTTTCCACCAAAGTTAAGGGCACGGGGGACAAACCCGACCTGTGCCATAAAACGCTTCGCAACAAAAGGAATATCAAACCCCTTAATGTTGTGACCGACCAGGACAGCGTTTTCGCTATCAAAAATATCGGTAACTGACTTAATGAGTTCCTTTTCTTCTTCAACGCTACCTGCCGTATAGACTTTCGGTGCTTCGTCTGTCAAGGCATTACCAATGGCGATAGCACAAATCATACCAAATTCAGCGTGAAGTGCAGCCATATCTTCCAACGCTTGACCCTCTTTTCCAGGGTATTTGGATTCAGCCCACTGCGGGTAGAACGTGTCCATAATTCCAGGACGGGGAGTAGTTTCAATGTCAAAGACAAATTTACGTGCCATAATAATTACCTCTTAATAGGTATATAGTTAGATAGCGTCAATTTACTTTCGGACCCTTTGGGAACTTCAAAAATTTCACAGCCCTGCGTTCTTCTTCAATAGTGACACCCTCCTGCGACGCAATAGCCATTTCCTTTTGCTGTTCGGACAAACCACGTATGCACTCGTCAGCCTTGTCCAACTTACGCATAAGGTCCTTTACGGCTGCACAAAGTTTGTGATTCTCTTGTGCAAGGTTCGGCATAACGGACGCTTCCACAAGGATTTCTGCTGCGGTGTGCATATCAAACTTACCATTAACCAACAGGTCATACATTCGTTTTGCGTTGTCTTCAAAACTAGCCTGTGGGTCCAACCGCTTGCACAATTCGTCAAACGGATTCGGGCGTTTCTTCTTCCTGGGCATTCGGCTTGCTTCTGTGGATGATGTTAATGGAATTGCTGTTCGCTTCGTTGAAAGCCTTAAAGTCGGAGAATCGGGGCTTTGCAGAACGGGGTATTCCCAAGGCTTCCTTATGCTGTCGGATAGACTCCCAGGAACGATTGGGGACAACCTTACCTGCTTTTAATGCAAGGTCTTCTGTGGGTGTCCACCACCACTTGCAAGTGTTCTTACGAAGTTCTTTCCAGGGGATATTGTGCTTGTGGGCGTAAGACGCAGCCTGCAAGTAGGTTCGTCCTTCGGGGACTTCACCCTGCTTCACAAGGGCGATTTCTGTATCTAGCCAACGCCGCTTCGGCACATTTCTTGGCATACTACAAATCCTTTATCTTTATAAAAGAGTCAAATTACGTGGTTGTCGCACTACAAATATAACATAATACCACGCTATTTGCAATAGATTATCTGTTATATATCTATAAAATGACAAATAGACTATTGGTAACTAGCCCTCTTTAAGATATGGGCTAGACCTCCTAAACGAATATAAGAAATAAAAAATTTCTTCTATGCCACGAAATAATTTATATTTGAGTTAGGTATTGATAGATGCTCGTTTAAGTCAAATTATGGAAACAGTAAGAAGCGAAGATACTAAAGCCAGGATTCGGGAATCCATTTCCGAAACAAGGGCTAGACGGCAGACCCAGGTCTGCCGTGTCTTTGAACTCAAGGTTTCCATACGCCATAATCCTAAAGAAGTGTTCACGAAGTTAGCCCAATGCTTTAAGGAAGCAAAGTGGGTAATCAACGATATGCTATCGCTCTCGCAAAAGAACGAGGGTGCATCCCTGTTTGATTATAAATACACTGAACACAAGAATGTAGTCCACTACGACAAGAAAAAGAACCCTGTTGAAAGCCCTATAACACTCCCGTCCGTTCTCCACAGGGCAACAGTAGCCCAAAAGAGGACGGACATTGTGAACCTTGCAAAAGCCAAGAAAATGGGCATCAAGGTCGGGGCGTTACACTTCAAGTCCGAAGTTAATTGCCTGCCCATCATTACGGGCTACACACAAATCCTAGACGGGTGCAGGATTACAATTCCAGGATTCCGTAAACTTCGGGTTCACGGGATTAACCAATTACAGCAGTTTGAAAAGTTTGAAATAGCGGACGCTAAACTTGTCCGTAAGTCTAGTGGCTATTACGTCAAGGTTAGCGTTATGCTTCCGAAATCCAAAAGGATTCCTACCAACCGCAATGTAGGTCTTGATTTCGGCATAAAGGATTCCATAACAACGTCATACGGTGACAAATACAAGTGCAATGTGCGAGAAACTGACTATCTAAAATTCCTGTCACGCAAACTGAACAAACGTGGAGTTAGGAAGAACGAGAAGAAGTCAAGGCGATATTACAGGTGTATGCGTCAGTTAAGGCGTGAGTATGAAAGATTGGCGAATAAACGAAAAGACTTCGCCAACAAGATATACCACAAATTAACGACCGATTATGATGTAATCTACTTTCAAGACGAGCAGATTAAGGGTTGGCAAAAAGGGTTATTCGGAAAACAGGTCCAATCGTCCTGTCTTGGGTTATTGAAACAGCGACTTGTCGCATTGGAAGTGAGCGGTCGCAGTTTCAAGATTTCAAAGTGGGAGCCTACCACAAAGATGTGCCCTGCCTGCGGATGTATAAACCATCCCACACTTGCGGATAGAATCTACAAGTGTTCGTGTGGTTATACGCTAGACAGGGACACTCATTCTGCCCGTGTAGTCTTGATGATTGGCTCGTCAAAGAGAGCCGTGTGCTTGGAACAAGCCACCGTGGAGGGAGTTGCCACTATGCCTGCTAGTGATAGCGGGGCACACGCAAACCCGTTGATGCGAAAACAATCCGTTTAAGCGATTCTACGCTTAAATAGTTCACATACTCACGTATTCCTTTACCCACAGCGTCTATGGGCACAGTTCTCCGAGGCTACCATTTTCCAATAACATACATAGTGCTATAACCTATCTATTATATTTCGTCTTTTTTCGGCAGCAGGTGTTCGGCTTCGGGATTTTGCTGCTTGAAATCCGACAGGACGTAGGAAATCGCTTCGTTGGTGTCCTTGTCCGTAGGGTGGTGTGTAATGCCACTTATGCAACTGCCCTCTTTCGTCAAGGGCGGGATTTCAATTTCTTCGTCCTTGAACATATCTAGCAATTTGGTGTGGTGTCGGATAGCAGCCCGAAGTTGCAAGGCTACCCAATGGAACGTGTCTGCAATACCCTCCCGCTCTGCTATCTTTTCGGAGTCGGCTACAAACTTTTCCAACTTCACGACCATAGCCGTGGTGTAAGCCCATATCGCCCGCTTCAAGTCCTTGCTCAATCCATACTTCTTACAGGCATACAGGAAAAGAGCGGACTGCACCCATTCCATAGACTGCGGACCGTTCTTTTCACGAATCTGTCTTGAGCGTTCACGGGCTTTCTTGCGGGCTGTTATGTAGCGGGAGCAGCCCTTATTAAACTCACAAGCCTCCGCTAGTTTCTTTGCGTGAATAGGCTTGCCGTGAACGTAGATATAGTCTTTTTTAGCCATTCTGTTTCAACGGTGCGTTCTTACCGCTGCTAGACTTTGCGTCTGCGTTGTTCCTGTCAACGTTAATAATCTGCGAAGCACCCGCAAGACCGTCAAGCAGCGATTCCACATAAGCGATGTAAGCCTTGATGTTTACATACGGAGCAATCTTCTCATTGTTCACGATAGTATCAAGGACGTTAAAGACGTTGCTAATCACGGTAGCAGAAGCGTCGGCATATTCCAAGCGGTCAAGTTCGGACGTATTGATAGCACAATACTGCTGAATTACCAGGTTGCCCGTAACGTCGTGCCCATAGGATTTAAGCAGGTCGGTCACAATCTTTTCCAGGAACGCCTGCAAAGCAGCCTGTCCCGCCTTGACCTTACGGGCATAGCGGGCGTAGCGTCTTAACGCACCGCCAACTTTCTGTTCGTCACGACCCGTAAAGATAAATTCGGCAGGAATGGACTTAATATCCAGGATTAGATTACGCAGGTTGTTAATGCGGTCGGGAAGACCCTCAACGCTTGCATTTTCGGCAGCACCCAGGGAAGCAGCAATAGCCCCACGCTGACTTTGCTGCGGGATTACACGCAGTTTCGTGGCTTCGGCTGCATACATACGAATAGTGTCAAGATTGTAAGACGTGACGGTATCACCACCCGTGTTGTTAATCGCCTTTTCATACCAGGCTGTAAATTCTTTCAACTGCTCAAGGTCAAGACCATCGGGAGCCGTCACAGATACAAGTGAGTTACGTTGGAGCGAAGCGTTAATTGACGCAAGGTCCAACTGCTCCAACATTTCAAGGGCTGTAAGTTTGTCATAGAGTTCAAAGCAGAACGGACGACCTAGACTACCATTCTGTGCAATAACAGCGTCCCTGGACTGCAAGGACACGTTCATTGAAGACAAGGAATAGCGGTAGCGGTCCGACTGCATATCCAAGCACACGATTTCCTTGTTATCCAGGATTTCAATATGGTTGGTTTGGTCCACGGACAACTTGTAATACATAGGCGTGGCATTAAGACCTTCCAAGGTAATCGTAAAGATAGAACCAGGTTGGAACGTGTCTTTCAAGCCAACGATATGTCCCTGCTTGTCACGTATGTATTCAACAAAATACTGCCCGTAGAATATAGCGTCAAAAAGGATTTTGGAAATGTATTTATCCAACTGCGTGGAACGTCGGAACGTGTTCACGATTTGGTTGGCGACGTTGGACTTGTTGTAGCGGTCGTCCACCGTAATGTCAAACGTAAGGTTGGTGCGGGGGTCCACAGCAAGAATATCGTATGACATAGTTTCAATCATAGCCATAACAAGGTAATGGGCTTTCAACGGCTCATACTTGTTCACGTCGTCACGATAGCGGGTAAACTGCTCATAGAGTTGCGTGAGCAGATACATTTGGGACGACCCGTTATTTGCCATTTGGCGAATAACCTGGCGGTCGTGTTCATTTGAAGCAATTAGTTCTTCAACGTTCGTCACACGCTGCCCGATTTGGTTGAGCATCGTGTAATCCGCAAAGGTGTTCAAAAACCGCTGTGTAAACTGACCGAAGATATTCATATGTTAAATACGCCCCTATACTAACACGTAGCCATAAAACAAGTTATTCTTTTATCAAGCGAACCCGTAGATTATCCGTAGCAAGAAAAGCGTGAACACGCTTATTAAAATGACTTATAGTCATACCATACGCCATAGTCTTATTCATACCTTCATAGGGTGTGGAACTCCAATAAGAAGCATACCTTCTTCCGTTTAACCACCCGTCGTGGTTGTCTGTTATAGACGACATCTCACTTGAATTTACCAAATGCAGTAATTCTTCTTTAGTCGGCAACCGCCACCCGTCTATTTTTTCTGCAAGAGCCTTGGCTTCTTCCCACGTAACGGAACTAGCACTATCCTCGGATGCCCATATTTGGTCGCCAACCGCAACAGGTCCTAATTCTTCATTAAGACGTTCGTGAATCTTTATACGAAGCATACTTTAAAACCTATTCTTCAAGACCTGTAGCGTCTTTTATGTCCTTAATAACATCGTCAAGGGATTCTAGGATATAATCCATATCGCTAATAGTATCGTGAGTTATGTCCTCCGTAGGCGGTTCAAAACTAGAAACCAACTTATGCAAGGTTTCAATACGTGACAATGTGTCCTTCTTACGGGTGTCAAACACACTCGCTGCGGAAGCATCCTCGTTAGGCTTACCACAAGTTTCTTCTGTATTGTTAAGGGGCTGCTCCGTTTCTTTGGATTTAGCTTCGTGGGGGATTATTTTAAGCATAAGTATCACTCCTTATATGATTATATGTCAAAAATATAAATTACTGCCTAAAAATCAGCAACAAGGATTATTACAAAATGATAGATTTATCGGCAATTTTAACAAAATCTACGCAGAAATCAAACTATATGCCGTGTATTACCATAAATAACTTACGCTGAAACAAAAAACCACGGATTTAGCCGTGGGATGTTGGAACTAATTGCCAACTAGGAAAAGTTTTTGTATATTGTTTATACAACTTTTATTTGATAAGAGTTCTTGGCAGTCCTCCTATCAATGTTAGATTTTTAGAATGTCCTCGGAATGCTGACTGCCAATTTTAAGTGTTTCGAGGACATTTTGCTATTTATGATAGAGTTGCGGACATACAAGTATAAGCTATACAATCGGGATGCTTTGAAGTATCTTGATGACATACTTGTAGTCGCAGGGCGTATATACAATCATTGCATAGCCCTCCATAGGAGGTATTATGCTTTATACCATAAATCTTTGAATAAATATGGGTTATCCCGCCATTTAACAAAGTTAAAGAAACATCACCCCGAATGGGCTAAAGTTCCCTCGCAGGCTATACAGGATATTACGGACAGGATTGACAGGGCTTATAGATTATTCTTTTCAAACCTAAAGCAAGGTATAAAGACTAATCCCCCGCATTTTCAAAAGGCTAACAAATATCATTCCTTTACAACGAAGCAGTATGGGTATAAGTTTCACGATAACAATAAAGTTCGCATAGGTGCAAAAGAGTTCGCTTATTGGAACAGCAGGAACTTTGACGGCAAGATAAAGACTCTAACAGTAAAACGTAAGAGCAACGGCTACTACATATACGTTGTCGTTGAACAGGAAAGCAAGGCAGAAAACATCGCAAAATCGGGTAAAATCGTTGGCTTTGATTTCAGCCTAAACAGCTTTCTTGTATCGTCCGACGGCTCGGATTGCTGTATTCCGAAACTCTTGCAGAAAAACCTAAAATCCCTGCGGAACTTGAGCCGTAAATACTCAAAGTCAAAAGGGAAACGAGGCTCGCTGCGGACGCTACAAAAACTACACGAAAAGGTAACAAATCAAAGAGCAGACCTGCATTGGAAGTTGGCACATAGGCTGTGTAAAACTTACGATGTAATGGTGTTTGAAACCCTTGATTTGGCTAGTATGGACAAACGTTTCAAGAAATCCATAAACGATTTCGGGTTCAATGCGTTTCTGTCTATTTTGGAATACGTGGCACACAAGACGGGGAAGACCGTTATGTATGCAGACAAGTATTTTGCTTCTTCGCAGTTGTGCAGTTCTTGTGGTTTCAAGAATACAGCGTTGAAAGACGTAAATATCCGTGAATGGGTCTGCCCCGAATGTGGGGCACACCACAACAGGGACTTAAACGCTGCTCTAAATCTACAAAAGGTAGGGACATCTACCTTTAGCAAAAAGCACCCGATTTCGGGTGCTTGCTAGAATCCCACAAGATTTTGTGGGAGTATGTCAAGTTTGGAATTTGTTTCAGCAAGGCATATAACACATACATATATTGCTGTGTGGAGTCATCGCTTCTGCGTACACGGATTTTCTTTGGCAGTATAGCCTTAATACCCCCACCAAAATCAATTTTGTCTATTGTGTAATATCTCATAAGAAAGAACCGAAATAATTATTCCACGCAGGAACAATCGCAATCTACAAAACCTATGTCGCCTTTTAACTTCTTTGCGTTACAGAGCCGTTTCTTGAAATCATTATCATAATCCAGGTTAATACTACAACAATTATAACTACCCATAGATTTTTCTTGCGAACCTAGACAATAAGGGTCCAACAACTCAAAACAGCGATGTATCTCGCCATTCAAAAAAACCCACGAATTGCAAAGCATTCTTTTCTGCTGCACACAATTCTTCGGGTCTTTCCTCGGACAATATGGAATAATCTAAAAGTTCATTGAGAATGCCTACACAGATTTTCTTGAAATCGCTATCATTGACATAGGTACTAGACGATTCTATATAGGTATCACTAGAACTAAAACTACCCCTGTCTATCCGTATGGATTCCACGGAATCCCCGCCATTTAGTTCTTGCAGGGTTGTCGTAGATGAACTTATAAATTCTTTGGAATCTTCGGAATTTGCAGAATTTATAGAATCATCACAAGCAACCATTCCAACTAGCAAAGGCAGCAGTAATAAAATTATATGTGGCATTGTTATATCCTCGGTTAAGAGGCTATTCACTAGACACACTAAATATAACTAATTACCAAATGGTTGTCAATACTTTTTGAAAAAATTAAAATAAAATACTTCATTCATACGGATAGGTATTGCTCTCTACAAATCGTTGACCAATAACTTGTGACCACACAACATAATAATCTATACGCACTGAACCACTTGCCGTTCTTGCTGCCAAATAACAAGGTCTATCATCAGCCCCCGTAGCATACCTTGAAATATCCGCATCATAGTAACCATCTTCTAAAAGGTTTATACTAAAACTACAATGAAGGTTATAGGGACGACTAACACCATCACCTATAACGACAAACCGCATACAACTACGTGGACAAAACGGAACATAATTTGTTCCATCAGTAGTAACTAACTCAACATAGCACAATTCGTTACCCGTCGTACATTTAGCCACTATAACTAGGTCTATGGTAACAATACATTGTCGCCAACTACCCGAAGCACGGGGGGTCCCGTTTGACATCATTAAATGAATACCCGATATAGGGTAACTTGTAGCTAAATTATCCGTAAAATGAAGAATTTTGTAAGAATTAGAAACAACGTCTATAATGGAACTTGCAGGTTTTCCATAATAATATGCCCACTGCTGCCTATACCCATTATACTTGAACGACCTAGTATTTGCTATGTTATTACCACCGCCATCGTAAACGGCATTGCTAGCATTCACGCAATTAACCACATTAACAGAATTTCCCGAACCTATTTGCAGTTTATCGCCATTTACAGCATCGGGTGTTCTAGCTATATCGGCAGATGTAGCTTTTGTTGCCGTTCCATTAAGAGGACCTATGAATTGATTAGCCTGTATAACTAAAGGTAACTGAATTTCAACATTACCGCTACCATCTATATAAGCATTATAACCCCAATGATTTTTACCATCGTGTAAATTTACCCTTATAGGATTAGCCCATTTTGAAGCCGTCCTAGAATTTACACCTAATGTATCTGTATTAGGGTCATACACGGGTCCATCTTTTAACAGATTACCGCCTACACCGTCAAACAGGGCAACTGCATTTTGAGTTGATACTGCGGGACCTAACACAAAATTTCCCGATGGGCTTGCAGTAACGACAACGCAATCCCAATCGTCTGCGTGGTCTATGTTATAGTAATAAAATCCGTCAATAGGGTCATAAGCGAATGGTGTTGATGCTGCCTTACAAATAAAAATTGTTCCTGGAAGCACATTCCACCTATCATTAACGACACCCGATTTATTACAGATATACATATCGCCACGGACGGCAGCGGGAGTAGATATAGGGTAATCGGGGTTTGTAATTTGGGGGTCCATATTTAGGTAGCCTTTATAAGTAAGTCCACCCGTAGCTTCTACTGTTATAGTGCTTAATACCTGCCCATTACTATTTTTCAAAGAAACTTGGTTCCCTAATGCAACAGACAACTGTGAGCCATACTGCGAATGTTTATGCCCCGTGGAGCAAGCCACGCCTGCCGTCCCCGTACTGTTGGCGTTCAAGGTATCATTGCTCAACTTGGCGTGTCCGTAATTGCCCGTGGTAGCCTGCCCGTAGGTGGTCTGTGACGATGCGTGGTTCTTCGGGGCGTAGTCGCCCCCTTGTGTCATTACATCCACGCCACCAACCTTTACAGACTGTGCGTCCACCGAATCCGCAACTACGTTTCCGTATCTACCCTGCAACTGTTCAAGTGCAGAAAGACGTTGGTTCAAGTCATTCACACTCTCCGCAATCGTATGAAGTTGGTTCATCACAAGCGTAAATATGTTAGACCCATCCCTCAAGTCCTCAACGGAAAAATTACCAGGACTACTAGCCCTAGCAACATCCCTAGTTTGGGGTGTTTCTACGGAACCCAATTCTTCAACATTTTCAGCCATCGCACAAATCCCTAAAAAGAAGACCTAATTAAGTAGTCGGAACTATTATAGTCTTTGAACTTACCAATGCGTGATTGGAAGCGTCATACGTCAAGGTAAATGCAGGTTCCTTCCCCGAAAGAATGCTGTCCAATGTAGTCTTGTCATACAGATTTTCCAACTTAGTCTTCAAAGCCGTAGTGAAGTTGTTGTCTGTGTGAACGTAATTAGCGTCATACACGGGTTTCTTCCACCCGCTAACATTTCCCGTAGCCGTAGCGAAATAGACATTCGGGGTTGATGTGTCAATGTAGAACTGACCCACGAAGTCGGGGGCTACCTGCGGGGCACCACTTCCCGTAAGGACTATAGCTTTGCCACCGACCATAGGAATCACCTGTGTATTGATGCTGTCGGCAACAATATCGCCAAAAGGCAAGCCCTGTTCACTTTCAATCGTCTGCATACGGGCGTTAAGGTCGTTCAATGCTTCTGCAACAACCCTAGCCAAGTCAGCAAGTTCCGTTTCCGATGCAGAGTCCTTGGAGTCCACATAGGCTTTCAAGGTAGTCAATATGGCGTTTACTGCTGCCGTGCTTATATTCCGTTTCTTTTCGTCTATGGTTTTAGGCATAAGTTTTTACTCCCTTCGGGCTTACCGAAAAATTTAAGCATTCTTTCCTTAAATATAAATTTATTTTGCAGGGCAAAGCAAGTCTTCTTGACGTTCCACTCCAAATAATCCCCAAAATTAGATATAACTGCGTTCTTGAACAATATACGTTCTTTATAATTATTATTGTCCCTAAATATGCAGGCATAGGTATTTACGGAACAAAGCAACCTGTCATACGATACCATAGAACTCACTTGACCCTTCCAATACGCCACACGCTTCAATGCTCGCTTTAACAAATTTTTACGGCAATAAGTACGGCTATATTTACACATAACACCCAAGCACATCACGCCCTTTGTGTAATGTTGGCAATAAAACTTATCCTCGTTCAATTTCACGTGTATATCCTGCAACCGTTCCCGCAATATCGGAAGCATAGCCAAAGTAGCCTGCTTATCCGTAGTCACTATATAAACATCGTCAACAAACACTGTTACCCTATGGAACCTTACGCTAGACAACCATTTAATAACATTGCTTGCATATATACCCATAGCATTCTGCCAACATAAGAACCCAATGGCACCGCCTATACCAACGGGCTTGTCAAACAAAGATTTTCCATTAGGTATAATATCCCAATCCCTAATAGAACCCAACCTGCGACAATGCCTTGCGGGGTCCGAACGCATTACAGCAGACATCATATATTTCAAGTCATTCTTATCATACCCAAAATAATAAGTATCTATTATGTCTAATTGCTGCTTCAACGCAACCTCTACGTCAGCATTAGGAAAGAACCCCTTAAAATCCAAATGAATTATCCACGTATCAGACGAAGGGTCGTAATTATCCGACAACCATCTAATATCCTTACGAACCTTTGCTATTGCCTTATGCAACCCCATATTCTTTCTGTTATTGAACGAATTTCTAGGCAACAACTTTTCATATATAGGACGCAACCGCCATTCCAAGTAATGATGTATAACTCTAACAGACATAGCCGTAGCAAATATCTCTCGGATATGAGGTTCCTTTGCAACGAAAGTATAATTATCAGTGGTATCTAATGTCCTATTATTTACAGACTTCCATAATCGGACTAAATTCTGTTCTTGATTCAACTCAAACACTACGGAATCGTGCGAACGCCTTTTATTCTTACGTGCCTGCAAATATGCGTGTATTATATCCTCAAACTCAACCAAAAGAAAGGTTCTCCCAATCGTGTACCTTTAAGTTCGCCACAGCGGACACCCTATTCGTATTATTGAAGTTGTTGTTGTTGGAAACACCCGTATTGTTGAAATTCCAAGCGTTATTAGTATTACGCCTAGCACATAACCAACGGTTATTAGCCAACAAGGATGCTAGTGACAAGGCTTACTGACGATAATGGTATAAATGATACCGAAGCCTCCTCTTAAACAGCAGCACCGACCCCATTGTTTGAAGAGTCGTTTATTTGCTCGCACTTTTGAGAGAACCCCCTATACTTGCCCAATCCTGTATTTACCTTATCTATAAGTAAAAACAAACGTGCCATCATCTTTTCATTGATTAACTTTATTTCTATACCACAACGAATAAAAACAACGTATCTACCAAATAACTGTATGCAAGATTCTAATTTCTGTAATCTACACTTTCTATCTTGGTAGGCATCCGAATATAACGAAACTACGTCTGTCAATGTTCCAAACAACCTAGAACCTAAACAGTCTTTCTGCCAATTAGGAAAACCACAGATTAGCTCATTAGTTACAGACAATAACTGCATACAATCTATATAAATACTAGACGACAATAGGTTGTTTGTATTAGCCATAGCTTTAAGGACGGTGTTTCGGCGCAGAAAAGCACCGAAACACCTTTAAGAGTTTAAGAAGCCAAAAATTTTTAAGCGTCCAAATCAAAGAGCGCCACAGCGGACACCCTAAGCGAAGGATAGAAGGCGTCGGAGCCGGAAACACCCGCAGAGGAGAAATACCAAGCGTAAGAAGTATGACGCCTAGCACACAACCAACGGTAATTAGCCAACAAGGATGCGACAGTGCCCATTTTGGCAGTAGTCTTATCTAAAATATCATTAGGATAAACCATATTCCCCATAAATGACAGAGCTTCTTCAAAACCTGCCATATAGAAATCTCCAGGCTGCAACTGTGATATACCGCTTATGCCAACAGAGTCACACCAAGCAGCAGCACTAAACTGTTTTGACGTAGAAGACTCTCCCAACTTGGTATATGCCCTACCTGCCAACCACTTACTCCATTCTCTTGATTTTCCGTAGCAAACAGGATAACCATTAGTTGAACACGGAATCATAGCCATTTGGTCATTCAAATAAGCACGGAACCCCGCTTCACCCGAACCATATTTAGCAACCAAATCTGCGTCAGCAGTAAACGATGCCAAGTTTCCAATAGAATCTATGTTAGAATTATTAGCAATATACCTATCAACATTCATAACAACGTAGTTATCAAAAGACCTGCCATCCTTACGGGTCAATTTACTAAATACAGGTAAATAATTACACATAGTCAAAGAACATACCGCAGTCGTTCCGTCCGATGCAAACATAGGACTTTGATAACGTTGATATGGGCTATTATTATCACAAGTAATCAATGCAACAGTATCACCATTATAATTCTCCCCCTTATCGCAATGCCAATTATACCCATTAGGGTCGTGACCCGTAGAACGTAATTGTGTATTCAATTCTGATACGAATGCGTCCAAAGTTGTTATAGAAGAACTTGTAGTAAAACGGAATACTTCTGTCATAGCAGAACCATCGTATTGTTTTAATACACAAGTTTGATTTGCATACGTTGTTAAAGTGACTTCCCATTGCCATACAGCAGCAAACTTTTCTTGATGGTCACTTTCCCACCAATGAATAAGAACCTTTCTACCCTTACGACCCACAACAAAGCCAATCTTCTTCAACCCCGTAGTTCCCACGGGTGTTCCTGCGTCAGCACCACTAGCCTGCGTCTGCAATGTAGCACCATCATAGAATATAGCCTTGCCCGTAGCAGTATCACCATATACAGCATCGCCCACCTTTGGACTTGCGGTAGTAATAATGTTCACACCATCATAATGAACCTTGTTTTGGTCAATGGCATAAGATACCGATGATGTGCTTGGTCTGTTAGATGCGTCCGCAGTATAGGCTGCTTCCGTTTCATAAAGATTTACAAACTTCTGTGCCATAATTTTTAACTCCTTTAGGCGGTCAATGCTGCCCACATATCGGCAACGTCGGTTGCGGTTATAGAATCTGTTTCAATACCATCAAGTTTAGCCTTATCCGCTGCGGACATCAAACCGCTAGTTTCACCCGTCCCCGTAGGTGCTGCCATAGGGATAACAACAGTGCCATTCGTTTTCGTAAGCGGTGTCGCTTGTGCGGAACCTAACTTGACATCCTTTACAATTTCTACAAACGTTCCCTTTTGAGTAAGAGCCTTATAGTCCGAACTTCCGTCAAACGTGTCCGTAGATTTTTTTATAAGATTAGTTTGGTCGGTATATACAATAGCACAACCATTTGAAATGGCTGCTGCACCCGTAGAAAGTATCTGACCCTGCTCGTTTATGTTGCCGTGGCTGTGGTGTACATCAGCAAAATCGCCTGCTTTCTTTCCGCTGTCTTTCAAGTCGCCATTAGCGTCCAAGGCTGCAAAGTTATTTTCTGTTGCATTATCTACCTTGTTTGCCTTGTCGGGTATTGTATCTACAAGAGCCTTGTCCTCTTTGGACATAGCACCATCATTACCCGCAACGGACTGCGATTGGTTAGGGGCTACTGCAAGAGGAATGTTTACCTTGTTAGCACTATCCTTGGTCAGTTCAGTGTTGTTTACCTTAACGCCTTGAATTGCCGAATCTGCTTTACTGCCTTGGGCTGACGTGGCAAAATCACTAGCCTTCTTACCGCTATCCTTCAAGTCACCATTAGCGTCCAACGCTACAAGATTGTTTTCCGTTGCGTTAGCCACCTTTGTCGCCTTGGTTGCAGCGAAATCATAGGTGTCCTTGACAGACTTTGGCGTAGCAGCAGCACCGTCGTTCACCCCCGACGTACTTGTATGCGAATCGGAAAGTGTAACCACGCCCGACTGCGACCCATTAGCGATACGGACGGATTTCTTTGTAACTGTAATCTCGCCATTGGTGTTCTGTGATATAGTAGCAATAAAATCTATACCGCTACCACTAGATACGGGGTCACTTACAGCAGTCTGTATCAACTTGAACTCACCGTCAATAGACTGCCATACTCCCGTAGTTGATGCCCCTGTTCCCGTCTTATGGAAAATCAAATTTTCGCCATTACGGACTGTCAAATTACCTAATGTAATGACGTTGGCGGGGTGCTGCTCGTCAATACCCCCTACAATACACAAGTCGCCATTGTTTAAGTTATCCAAAGTCATAGCGTTAATGTCAGCGACACTCAAAACGCCATAGTTTTGACCATAACCCCGAAGAATGCTTGATACATAACTTACAAGTTGTGCGTGTGTAGTAATATGCCCATCGTTATCAGTAGCGGGGTCCGAATTACCAAAAGCACTTAACGCAATCTTACTAAGTTCAATAGTTTGGTCGGCTATATTATTATTTTCTACAGCACTGTCATCAATCTTGGAATGCGTGACCTTCTTATTTCCGATTGTAGTAGTAATTTGGTTATTGCCACTATGACCCGCAGTCCCCTGCGAAAAGTCCGTAGTGACAGAACCCGTAACATCGCCATTAAGACCTACGGTTACTTGGGTTTCAAGACCCTTTGAAAAGATAAGCCAACGATTACCACTATCGTCACGAATAAGCGACAAAATGTAATCGGCTATCTGTGCCACCTGCTGTAATTCTTGTCCTTCGGGCATAATGCACCTCCATTCTAAACTTATTCATCGGGATAGGGCTGACTAGACCTGTAAAACTTCAATGTATGCTCACCCCCAGGACCCATCCGCAACCCATCGGCTATAATAGCATTGATATTATGAGGGTTTCCACTTTCCCAAGTTTCTTCTATATGCTCACGGGTATAGGCGTGTTCCGCTGCAAAGGCACTAGCAATGGCAGCGGTTAGCATTTCAACGGTGTCCTTGAACTTTTCAAACGACACATAGTTCGTTAGACGAATCATCAACACCCATTTAGTGCCGTCATATTGAACCAAGTCGCCTTTGACTATTACCAGAGCCGTGCCATCGGGGTTTACCAACGTACCACTATCCGATACAGCATACACGTCATTTACAGACATACCTGCCAAGTATTCCAATTCTTCAACAGTCTTTACACCCTTGAACCCTTGCAAGTCGTTCAACGGAACACGGGTAGTGCCACTAGAATCCTTTAATACAACAAAGCCGTGGTCTATGTAATTAGACCCGTCTATGCTATATTCGTGAACTATGTCTATCCCACTAAAACTCATATCTACAATATAACATTATTCATTTGTTTTCGCAAACTTGACTACAACCTGTTCGGGGCTATTCCTAGAAAATATCGTGCCACTTCTCGGATAAGTGCCATCGGACGTATCGGGTGAATACCCATCTGTCAATTCAGTTGCAGTAATAGACGGTGTGACCGCATAAGAAACCCCGTTAGGTATATTGGAAAGCACAACACTTTCATTATGTGCCAATGTAGCTACATATACTGATGAACCATCACGTAAGGGCGAACCACCATTAACGGAATAGTTTACTACACGGCTAAACGTAATAGCTATATGCAACAGTTTCCCGTCTTCGGGATTATCCACCAAGGCGGTAACAACAAGGCTACCCGTATCTCCGTAATAAGTGTAATTTACAATAGACGTAGCCGTAGCATCTCGCACTATGGAACCCGAACCTCCCGTCACAGAGGAATACTCATAGCCACTTTCAATATCTTGTGGTGATAACGGAACTGCTACTACGTTATAAGTTGCACCAACAAGAATATGCCCAAGTAATACAGACTGACCGTGTTTAAGCCTTGCAACATAAATACGTGAAGCCCTAGCAATAGGCTCACTGCCATCCACTGAATAATTCACGGGTTCACTGAACTGTACAGTAACCTTAAACACCTTGTCTTCATCAAACCCATTGCCCGTAATAATCAAAGAAACAAATAAACTTCCATAAAACTGCGGACGTTCATATTTGTTAATTATACTCACATCAATTTTTTTCAAATAATTCACAACACCTTGAGCGGGGTCAATAGACTGTAAAGAGTACCCATCAGCTAACTGTTCCGCAGTAATTTCTTCTGTAACTTCATAAGGTGTACCGTCACGTATATCTTCCAAAATAATCGCTTGACCCGCTTTCATAGTATATAAAACAGGGGTAGAACCACCCAAAGAAACCCTCACGTTAAACTGCATATTGGGGTCAAACCCTGTACCCTGCAAAATTTTATGCAGAACGATGCTACCTGTTCCAAAAGAAGCCATAGCGTCACAAACCAAATAATCATCCGAATAGCCATCAAGCATAGCGTCAAAGATAGCGTCGCCAACAGCGTCGCCATTTATCGGCTCCCTCATTTCCATAGGGTCCTTAATCACGTCGGGGAAAATGTCAGCTTCCTGGACGTGCGTCAAAGTGACCCGCTCGCCTTTAACCAGGCGGGAACCGTCTATCGGTAGATAGACCAAGCCCTTTACACGATTTACCCTATCACGCTTTGTTGCCATAGCCTAAATATAAATAAAAATCCGTAAACGGCAAAACGCACGGCTTACGGATATACGCCATTTTAGGCAAGATTTTGGGTATGCTTGGCAAACGTCTGCATAGCAAGCGACAAGAGCCTGCCAACGTCCTTGTCAGTGTGCCCGTCAAAGTGCTTCGCACGTTCCAGGGACCTGCACTTGAACATATCCCAATCTTTGTCTTCGTAGTGATACGAATACGGACCGTCGGGCGTGTCTATGCAGACAATGAACCAACCGCCCCCGAAACACGGCTTGCCGTCTTCGTGCTTCCTGGATTTCCAGGAATGTTCGGGGAACAGGTTTACAAGCGTGGCGAACAGGACGCAACGCTGCCTGTAAAGGCTGTTGAACGTATGGAAGCCGTCCGACAAGTCCCCGATTTCAACACCGCAGTAGTCGGCTGCTTCCTGCATTACTTCTTTCATTACTTCGGCTGAAACTGCCATAATCTTTACCCCTTGTTTCTATTGCCCAAATAAGCACCTATTTCAACGCTCAAGTCCATACAGGGTATGAACTCCCAACCGTCACGCTTCAAGTGGACCAACGCCAATTCTTCAACACGCAAATTTGTCATTCTCTCTATGAGCAGCTTGTAGGTGCTTAATTGAGCAGAATAGTGCGTGAAGTTGCAGTCGGGCAATCCGTCAAGCGGACCCACGCACCTGCGATATTGGTTTTCCCTGTCAATTGTCTTGTTTGTCTTCCAATCCAAAATGGCTATGCAGTCGTCGGCACGGTCCCAACACAGGAAGTCAATCGTCCCGCACAAAGCCCATTTGGGCTTATAGACAATAAATTCGTTACGGATAGGGACGAACCGACGGCACAGATACTTGTAGGCTTCCAACCCGTTCTTTCGGACGGTTTCGTAGTCACCCACGGGGACTTCGGGTTCGTAATGCTTACGTCGCCACAGGTTTTCCATATAGGCGTGAACCTGGGTGCCCATAGACGCAGCCTCGTTCTTGTTCTTGTCCCACATAGCCTGCACGTCGGCAACGTCCATATTGTGCTTCGTGGCGTAGTTCTGTGCGATTTCACGCCATTTCAAAATGTCGCAGAACTTATACTTGTCACGGGCAACCAAAGCCTTCAGCAAGTCTTCGGGAACGTCAGCCCTGTCGCACGTAAGCATTTCGTAAATTACGGGAAGCGACAAATCCTTGAAGCTGCCGTCAAAGATAGAAAACAGGTCGTCCTTCGGGACACCGCTTTGCAGTGAGAACTCGCCCACATATTTTTCAAGTTCCAGGATTTCGCCACACTGCTTCACGAACGTAGTCACGGACGTGTATTGGGTCCCAAGGGAGTCGGTATAGACGTGGGGACCCTCGTCAAAATAAATATCACGGAACTTCCAAAGTTCCATATCCAAATCGCAAACGCTCATACTTCTAATATAGTCCTATGGCTACCTTTTCATCTTAAAGAAATGCTCCATAACGTATTCCTGGCGTTGGTGCATAGTCATTTGGGTGGGCTGTGCCTGCTGCATTTGCAGCAACGACGACGCACCCAGGGTCATAGAACCACCGATAGCCTCATAGGAACTAGCAGCCACAGCGTCAGCAATATCCTTGCCACCCGCAACCTGCTTGCCGTCCACCACGATTGTAGCGGGGTGGTCAATCTTCTTCGGGAGGTTTTGGAGGTTAATGAGTTCCGTTCGCAGGATAGGCGACTTCGGCATTTTTATCAAACTCAAAAGCACGTTGCTGCTCAATTTCAAATACGGGTCCTTCGTTTTATCCACAGAAGCGTATTTTACGTTAAAGCCCATTTTAGTGAGCAACTGCATCATATCGGCAGATTGGTAGCCGTCGCACGTAATAAGGGCGATATGCACCCCCTGGCTACGCAGGTGTGCCAGGAACACACGGACCTTCCAAAACGGGACTTCGGAACCAGGCAACGCCTTGATACCGAACACAAGTGGCACTTCAATGGCAGGGCTAATCTTGCTCACTTCCATACCGCTAATGGCAGAAGTAGTCTTGACGGTAATCTGCTCCGTCACACGGCTCATAGCGAAACCGAAGCGGTCGGAACGCAAGCCACCGTCCAGGTGGACGTAATACTTACCTTTTGGAAGATTGCCCTTATAAAAGTCTGCAATTTGGTCGTTGTCGTTCAAGGTCAAATGCAGTTCGTCGGTAGTCATACAATTTTCAAGGCACATAGCCTTGTCCAACGCTTCCACATTGTAGATTAGGTTCACGCCATTTCGGGTAGCCACGCCCGCCAAATCCTGCAAGGCACCTGGCAGGTTGTTTTCAAAGTCCTTGCGGTATTCCACGGGCACCTGGATAACTCGCCCCTGGTAGTCGTCAAGTTCTGCGTCGCTTGTAATAACTTTCGGCTGTTCAATGTCGGACCCGATAAAGACGGGGAACGTCGCCCCGCTATAAATCCCCTTGTGTGCTTGGACTTCCCATATTGCAGGTTCAAAGATTGCCACTTTCGGGTTGTTGCGTTCTGCGTCAATATGGCTTTCAAGGAACGACGTGGATTCGTTTCGGGAAGAAACCACCCACATACGGCAGGGGACTTCGCCACCCTTTGTCATAAAACGGGAGAACATACGACGACGAATGCTGTTATAGTTCTGCACCGCCTGGTCCGCAACTGCGTTTTGGAAGTTGGCTTCGTCAATGATTGCCCCGATAACTGCCTTACCCAAAGAGTGACGCATACGGGAACCATAGGCGATACCGACGTGGTGGGGGAACATTTCTTCGTCAATGCGGTCGCCCTTGCCTGGAAGCAACTTGGAACGGAAATAGGGGGAGCAGCCAATCACGTCAATAAGTTGGTCCGCAAGCACGGCACCCGCCAGGTCCATCGTAGCCGTAATGAGCGTAATCACGATAGGGGTGGTCGGAATTAGTTTGAACTTCTTATGCGGGTCTTTTAGAAGCGTGACCCTGTAAAGGTCATAAAGGACCCCGATAATGGACACCGTGGACTTACCCGCACCGATACACCCCGTAATGCAGACTTCAATGAACGGGCTGTAAAGCGGGTTCGGGAACAACTGCTTCAACTTTTCAAGCCAATAGGGATAGACACGACCCTCGCCATAGATAGCACCGATATAGTGCGGGTCGTTAATGAACGTTTCAATGTCAACAGGGACGGATTCGTAGCCTTCGGCTATCGCAGCAGCCTTATACAAGTCTGCGGTGCTTAATCCCGCAAGTCCATTTTCAGCCATAGACGTAAACTTCCTTTTACACACAAGGGTAGTTGGTGTTTGCGTGGCTGTCGCTCTTGTAGGGAAATATAACAAATAATCTGTTAGTTAGGTAGCGAAAAACGTGACAACGGGTCTTGTGCATACGAACTTTCGTGACGATTTAACTCAAGCATACGGATTTCCAATAGTAGGCACTACAACATACATTCAACCGACCCAACCCCCAAACACCCCCCATATTCCCTACTCCGAAGCATTCGTGTAATTCGTGGGTGCTTACGCACCCACTCATTCCTACTCACGCTTCACGAGCCTGGAACTCCCCGACCTTAAAGAAATGTAATTCTACCCTTATAGACAATCACGCCCGTAAGGGCGTGATTAGGCACGATAATGTGAGCGAAGCGAACATTTCGTGCCCAAACCTGGCGTGACATTTTTATCATCGTATGGGGCTTCATATATACCTATACGGAGATAAAAATGTCACGTTTTTATAACAGAATACCCACTTAAAGTATTCATAGAAAACGTTACCTTTTTCCTAACGCATAACATAGCCATAAATAAAAAAACGCCCGAATTTCGGGCATTTTAGGGTTACTTGAATAATTCTCTATGGCGTTCCCTGTATTTTCTTTCAGCACTTGTAAGCGGTATCTTTGCTGCCTGCTTCTGCTTGATTTCGTTCACACGGCTTTCGGGTTTTCCGTAAGCGGGTTTCAGCAACTTTTCCCTACGCAATCGCAGCAGGATTGATTGTTTTAGCGTTGCTGACAGGTGGTCAAACTTGGGCATTCCTATGATTTTGTCAATTAGGGATTCCTGCTGCTTTCGTGTCCGTAAATCCCCGATTCCGTGGGATTTCAGCATTTTCCACAAAGCATTACGGCATTCATAATCTGTAGCCCCACGGGTAGTCGCATACTTTTTCTGTATGCTGCCAATGTCTTCTGCTTTCTTTACGGACCAGGCATCTATTATAATCATAGCGGAGAATGCTATCGCATTTGAAACACGGGGGACCAGGTTTAGGGGGCAATCCGTGAAATCCTTGATATAGTAGAAGATTGTGTCCTTTATGGCTTCCAGGCGAACCCCTACGCCTGCAATCTTGCTGCAAAGGATTGTATTCTTAACCATACACCATACAATTTTCCACTCAAAGCCCTTGTAGTATTTTATGGGCATTACGTGAATTAGGCGGTCTTTTGCCCTGTAATGGATTCCTTGTCGGAGCCACACCAACCCTGTTCTTGGGGGTGTTTCCATTCCTGTGCAAGTGAGCCACTGCTTGTTTGTGTAAGGTATTCGGGTTATACCATCTTTGTCATATTGGAATTGTGCGGGCGGTTCGTCAGCGTTATCGTGGAAAATATCCATCGCTTCTGCGACAAAAAACCATTCTTCTTCGGGATTGTAAGCCTTGCGGGTGGTGGTTCTTGTCGGGTCCATAGTTTCGGTCATTGGGTCAGTCCTATCAAACTTGAAAGTGTGGGTGTCTGCCGTCCACCGCTAGGACTGATGCAACAGACGGCAGCACCCACGAATCACGTGTGATAGTAATATAGCAAGAACCCGACAAAACGTCTAACTATCTTCTTCGCAAAGGAACTTCAAGACAAGCCTGCCCTTGTGGTTCCCCATAAGCAGGACACCCCCGTTATCGTCCCCGAAGCGTTCGTGTTCCCCCGTGAACCACATAAGGTGGTCGCACCTAATCCCGAAGATATAATCATCGGGGACAATGCAGCAACCGCAGCAACCACTAGGGTGGAACTCCATATTTTCGGGGTCAATGTTGGTGCTGTAACCGTCATACAAGGTCACGGTTTTGGTGTTAAGATAGTTCTTGGGCTTCCAGGGACAGCCCGAAAATTGGAGTTTTTCAAGATAGTTCTTAAATGGGTCCATTTTATTACCTTTTCCTTATTTTTAGTTTACCATCGGTCAAGCATTAGGTTCGCCTTGTATTCGCAGCGGTCCTGTGCCTGCCGTATCTTGATAGCCATTTCTTCGCAAATCTGCTTTGAGTTCGGATGCGTGACTAGGTAGTGCAGGGTGTTGAACGATTTGAGCAGTTCCACACGTGCGTCAAATTCGGCAGCGGTGGGCTTGTCGCCCTGGCGAGCCTTTACCACCTTTATGACCTTTAACACCGCTTTTCTTTGAGCCAACTTCCATTCGGAGTAGGTGATATGGGTCTTGTGTTCGTTGGACGCTGCTTCGGAGTTGGCTAGTTCTTTGGCGAACTTGTCGCAGTGTGCGTCAAACGGGGTTTCCATACGTTCGGGCAACCGCTTTCCCTTGAAGAACGGGAACACGATACGGAGCAGTTCGTTAGGGTCTTTCTTTATGCACCACTTGACATAGTTAAAGGGCACTTCCCGATTGAACCAGGACCTAGTTCCGTAGTGTTCGTCGTTGAAGTAGTAAAGCACCAGGCACACCTTTTCGGCAGGCTTGTAAACAATCCTAAAATACAACTGACTCAAATGACCCCCGTTCCAATGGTGGTTCGGCTCCCAATAGTATTGATAGAGCCTGGAAACGAACTTGGAGGGTTCCATCGGGAGCGGGTCGTAGGGCTTGAACGTGCGGTATTTGCAGATACCGCAGCGGTCACGGAACACCCTGTTAAGGTGGACCCTAAAAGTCTTGAATAATCGGTAGTGGACGGATGCCATAGTGTTATCCTCGGTTATGCAATCTTGCAGCGGTTGACGTAGGTGTAAGAGCCGTAGCAGTCGGATTCGTGCTTCGTGATGGTCCCCGTCAGTTTCACAGCGGTCCCGACTTCCATTTCCAGGTCCTTGCTTGTGTCCCAACGGAGCAGGTTGAAGTTGCGGTCCTGGAACGTGTAGTAGTATTTGATGCCGTAGAACGTGTCGCAGGACTTGATTTCCTTGAGGGTCACGTCAAGGCTCACACGTTCGCCAACCGTGCCGATAGCGTTGCTCTTGGGGCACTGCGGGTAGCCGTAGTAGTGGTTGTCCAGGAACGTCTGCAAGATATTTTCGTTATACTGCAACGCCATAGCGGTGTAGTTCGGGACGAACACTTCGTTCCAGGGCATCGGCACGACCTGGAAGTTCTTGTCTTCTGCGATAACGGGGTTATCCAGGTCCGTGAAATACAGGTCCCAAATGTTCTTGCACTTTGCCGTGAAATAGAGCCAACTGCTGCCCTTTTCGTGGCGTTCCACGGGCTTGCCCGTCTTTGCGTCCACGACAATGCCCATAACTTCGCCAAAGCCCTGCTTTTTTACGGCATCAAGCGGGTTCCAGGCTTGACGTTCGGCTTCCTGCTTCGCAGCGAAAGCAGCCTGCTTCGCAGCGTGTTTGGCTTCCAACTTGGCTGCGTATTCTGCCGTGTATTCCTTGACTTGACGGTTATGAACACCCGTTCCGTCGCAGTAGAAGCATACGCCCCCGTGGACGTGCATATATTGTGGGCGAATGCCCCTGCCACTGCACCAATCACATTGGAATGTCACGTCATAATACTTCGTGCCGTTCCTGTCGGTTCTAATGTAGGTCCTTTTGAGTTCCATTGGTGCTATCCTCGGTTGAAGTGGTTGTCTTTCCTTTACACCGATAATATAACAAAATACCTATCATCTGTCAATAGGTATTCTTAAAATAATTTCTTACGAATTACTTACATTCGGAACACTTCTTGTTATAGATGCGTTCCCCAAGTTCCAGGACCTTACCGCACCACGCAGCCTGCGGGTCGTAGCGGTTGCCGTTCTTATCGTTAGCCAGGGGTCCGTTCAAAAGGCAGGTGCAGACCTTGTTATAGTCGTGGAACTTGTAGGCGGGGGAGCAGAAATAAAGGTGCGTGTGCCCGAACATAGGTATCTTCGTGTGGGAAGACAGCGGTTCGTCATAGAGCCTGCGGAGCATTTCCAGGGCGGTCTTGCGGAAATAGTGAATGTCATACTGACGGTAGGCACCACGATTGTTCCAGGCAATCGCCATTTTGGTCCTAATGCTGTCCTTACGCAGCGATTCGTATGCCATTCTTTGACCCTTGGCACGGTCCCGCTCACAATCTGCCATTCTGTAAATCAAGTCCTGGACTTCTTCACGGACGGGCTGTCTGCGGTAATAGAGCGTAGCCAAATACCAAACCTGGGTTTGGTCGTTGTGTTTAAGAGCGTAGCGGAAAGCCTTTTTCGTGAATTTCATTGTCATACCTCGTGGTTGTTTACACCTACAATATAACAAAATACCTATTGATTGTCAATAGGTATTGTTAAAATAATTTCTTACAAAAATGCTATTTGACTATTTCGGCTTCCTGGACGTTGGGAACGGCTCCCCCACCACGTTTTAGGATTTCAGCCTTGATACGTTCTGCGTCGTCTTCGGAAATCGTGGTCGTGTCAATCTTTTCTGCGGGCTTTTCCACGTCAACGTTGGACGTATCTACGGTGTGACCCGACAGGGCTTTCATAAAATCCAATCGGACCCTAAACGATTCATTACGCTGCTTTGACAGGTCTATGAGTTCACGGACAGACGCATCGTCCAGGTTTACCTTTTGGGCTATGGCGTTGTCTATGTCGTCCATAGAATGCAAAAGGGCTTCCATTCCGTCTATGGAATACTCCGTAATGTTGAGCATTTTGCGGTTAAGACGGGCTTTGATAGCGTCTAGTTCATTTTGCGATATGGTGGCGGGCTGATTATCCATACCTATAATCTAACAAATTATCTGCAATCGGTCAATAGCAAAAGACACCCGCCCTTGCGGACGGGAGCCTTACTATGCTTCTCAACAAGAGAATTACTTTTCCTTATACACCTTGACGGTGAAGCACAGCCCACCATAACTATCAAAGTCATTGTTGCTGCTGAAATAGGCTTCTTCGCTTTCGTCGTCCAGGTGGCAATCGGAATACTTTTCCTGGAACTCCGAAAGAATGTTCTGTTCGTGTTCGTCCAGGTCTTCACCGTATTCATTACCGAAATTGTAGGCTTCCCACAGCCACTTCGGAACAATGATTGTGTCAATCAATTCCAGGTGGACTTCGGATTTCTTGCTTTCGGATTTCTTGGATTTGGATTGCTTGCTTTCGTTGGCGTAGCCGTTTCCGTCTTGACGGGCGATTAGCCTTGCCGTTTCATACGGGAGCAATTCGCCCTCAACGTAAGCGTCATTTATGGTGTCGCTGTGTTTGTCGGCTAGTTTGGTTGCCCCGTCTTCGCCATAATGGAACGACACCACAAGTTCGGAAATAACGTCGCTGCGGTAGTTGTCAAGGCTAGACGCTTCGGACAATGCGATTTTTTCCATTTCGGCTTTATTGAACAGGCGTTCGGATTTCTTGGATTCGCCCTTAACCTTTACGATTTTCGGGGGTAATACGCCCCTACCTAGTCTTTTCACCTTGTCCTTGATAGTGGGCGGGATAGTCCTGGTTCGCTTTATGCCAATCTTGTTAAGTTTGGCAGTCAGTTCGTTGCTCGCAGCACCCTCGTTAAGCCACACGTTGTAGATTTCGTCGTAGTCAACGTCAATCATTGCTGCAAGTTTGCTAAACAGGCGTTCACGAATAAGGGAGTCGCCTACACCAATGTAGTCGTAAATGTCGTCGCCACGCATCAAGGTTTGAAGGGCACCCTTGAACGTTCCGTTGAGCCTGTCGCCCAGGTCGTCTTCCTTGTATGCACCCATATACCAATCCTTGATAGGTGCGTCAAAAGGTCCGTTCGCTTCGGACTGCTTGGATTCGTCCTTGTTGTAGCCACAGAATGCTGCGACTTCCTTTGCACCATCTTCAACGGGTTTACCCTGGTAGAACATAGCGTCCAACTTTTCCATCCAACCGACGTTAAGACGGCAGGTGTCCTTGTCGTTGAAGTCCATACCATACTTGGATTTGAGCAAGGACTTTACGTCCTTGATATACTTGTCAAGTTCGTCAGCGGACTTGCTTTCCTGTTTGCTATACTGCTTCATACGCTTCAAATGCTCCTCTGCGTCTTTCTTCTTTGCGAACGACGCAAGAATGCGGTTGTCTTCGTGGGAGCGAATGACCCAGGGAGCGTCTTCGCCCTTGGAATTTTTGTGACCTTTTTCGTAGCCCAACTTTTCGTCTGCGGGTTCCTTGGATTCCTTTTTCGGACTCTTAATCTGTTCGCAGAAAGCGTCCAAGTCACGGGTCATAGCACCGCTCAAATCGGTGGAACCCTCAACGTAGGTGTTTTCGCCTTTAAGGTCCGTAATGGAGTAATCGGTTACGCCTGCATACAGAATGTAGTTGTTGCCGTTGGTCCCAAGGTTATACTTAATGTAGAAGTCATCTTCGTCGTCGTTTACGGAAACCCTAACAAGATAACTATTCTTGTAGCCCGTGGCTTTCTTGATATAGTTAAGAATGTCGTGGGCGGTCCGCTTGCAATCGTCTTCAACGCTTTCGGATTTCTTGGATTCGTCTTTTTCGCCCGTGATTTCGCCACGGACAAACAGAACTTTTTCTTTAAGAGAAAGTTCCTTGTCGTCAAGAAGTTCCTGCATTTCCTGGGTGTGAGAATCCAGGTAGTTCTTCACTTCGTCTTCGTCAAGGTCAAACTGCTTCACAAGTTTTTCTTCAAGGGCTTCCAGGAAACCCTTCAAGGACATAGCCTCGTTCTTATGTTCGGAAATGCCGACGGATTTCAGCGGAATATCGGTTTCCTTGCCGTCCTTTACACCGACCAATTTAAGGTTGGTGGCTCCGTGTCGCTGTGCCATATCCAGGGTCCCGCTTGCGTCAACGATACCGTTTGTCTTCTTTGTGCGGTCGTTCCCGTCAAGCGTATAACTCGCCTGGAAGAAGTCATACTGCGACGGGTCAAACTTTGTTTCTTTTATTTTGATTTTCAAAGCCATAAACTACCTTTTGTTAAAATCCGCAGTCCCCAAGGGTCATAAGCACGTCTTCAAAATTCTTGTAAAGCGTCACTTCTGTAACCGTATCGGGTCCGCTGAAATTCATATACTCACGGGCGTTCGTGCGAACACCCCACTTGTCTGCCCAGGACTTTATTTCTTCGGGTTTAATTCTACTGCGGTAGCAATCCACGGTAGCATAACGGAACTTGTCAATAATCTTGTCGGTTTCGTCAGCAGTGAAACTGCCTTCAATAAGGAACTTAACAAGGTCTTCGTTTGTATTGACGAAAATATCCGTGGACCCGTCATAGACACGTGCGAACACGTTGCTATCGTCCTTGGCTAGTTCAATAACCCTGTCGGACAAGTCGTCGGGGATATTGAATGTAAAACATAAGTTGTAAGGTGCGTAAGACGCATCTTCAAATGTTTCATTCTTCATAGAGTATTTCCTTATAACGTCATTGTCCGATGGTATCGGTCCGTTTGTTTGGTAGTTGGGCAGGTCTTGGATATTGTCCGTAAGGAAATAATCCGAGAACTTACCGCTGTCAAAGAAAACAGTGTATTTGGCACCGCTAGGGTCGTTAGACCCGTTCTCAACCCAACCCGTGATATATACGGTAAATGCCCCGCTACGTCTGCAACGTATAGCCTTATCCAATGACGTGATAATCTTGCCGTCGGGAAGTTCAAATGAAGACCCGTAGCGTAGGCACTTAACCCCGTCTGCGAAGTCTTCATACTTCCCCGCCTGCATAGCGTTGAACCTTGCCAACTTGTGAATATGGTTCTTTCCTGCGAAAGACTTAATCCACCCGTTGAGTTCCTTTGTTCGCTTATACCTTGTCAGTGGATTGTGCCAGGTATGTTCCGCACGGGCAGACTGAATAAAGCCTGTCGCCTTGTGGTCGTCCTTGAACCTGTCAAGCAGCGATTTCTTTTTAAGGAACGCTTTGTGTGGCATTGGCAATATCCTTGTAGGTTGACTAGGTAAGGTCTATTTCAACAGGGTCACGTTCCTGGTTGTAAAATTCAAGACCGCTATCAATCATTTCCTGCAACGTTTCCTTAACGTATTCGTCGGTTACATTGTCAGTGACATACGGGGCAACATAGTCATAAATGCTGTCTTCATCCCAGGACGGTTCAAGACCCTTGTCGGAAATATACTTCTTAATGGCTTCTACAAGTTCATAACGATTAGCATTGTAGTTGTGTGCGACTTCAAAATCCTGCAAGAAGTATTCGTCAATAGTCAACGTGCCGTTGAAGTCGGTGGTTGTAGCGAAGTCAATTTCAAAGTCGCCATACCAATCGGGGGTAGCCACAAGTTGTGCAACGTCCGTGTATTTGGAATGGCTCCAACCACCGCCATAGTTTTCGGAAAAGTCGTCAAACTTTTTGTCCTTGTAGAAAGCACTATGCAGGACATCAAGTTTTTCGTCAATGGTCGGATTTTCGGCATCGTCAAAAGCAGCACCGTCAATTTCGTTCCACACGCTTTCGTCGTTAGTAATTTCCAATTCAAGTTCGCCCTTGAACGGATTATACGGGAATGTGCCTTCGTCCATACCCATAAGTTCATTGATAATGTAAGCAGAACTCCAATCGTAGCCTTCTGCGTCTGCTTCATATTCAACAGGTGCGACTACCTTGAACACGTTCTTGGCTTCGTCGTAGGTAATCTGCGGTTCCGCAGCAATCGTCATTTCCTTAATAGTGACGGTATAGCCCGCACCAGGACCTTCGTTTTTCTTATTGCTGCGAGCAGCGGTTTTAGAACTTTCGGATTTCTTGAAAGATTCAATCTTTTTTTGCATAGAGCAGTTGAACTTTTTCATACGTCATTCTCCCTTAAAGGTCGGTCATACCCTTCTTTGCGATTTCAATGCCTGCGACACCCGTCTTCTTCACACCCGTGTCGGTCTGTGGCATAACAGCACGGCTAGGGGCGTTCTTAATGGGCTTGTTGGACTTCTTCATTAAACCCGCATTACCGATAATGGAGTTTTCAATATCGTCCTTGTCAAGTTCGGAGTTGTAGAAATCCTGGTAGGCAGAAACCATTCCGTCCTGGATATTCTTGTCAAGGTATTCACGGAGTTGGTCGGACGACCAATCAAACATATTCATACCAGGTGCCACGGTGCTTTGCGGAACTTCACCATCGTTGGCGATAGCGATTGCACCCTGGAAATCACGCAGCATATCTGCGGGGTCCTGGGCGGTATCGCCTGCGGAGTTCTTGAACACAAGGCTGTCAATTTCGCAGTTCGGGTTCAACAGGAATACCTGGGACCACCTGTGGTGCCCGTCCACAATGTAATACGTTCCGTTGTAGTCATAGACCACCAACGGCAGATTGACGGTTACAGGACCGCCATCCAGGATTTGCTTGACCTGTTCGGGGTTCTTACCGCTTACCTGGTAAGACAGCGACTTGCCAACGTCAATTTCGTTCTGCGTCGGGTGCAAGTCCTTTGCCTTGATATTCATAGTGGTGGTGTCCATCTTGTCGGCATATTCCCCGTCGCCAAAGCCCTTTTCAAGCAGGGCAAGTTGTTCGTCGGTCATTCCGTCCAAGGCGTTCACAAGACTACCCATATCCGACTTGGATTTAAGGTCCTTAACTTCCTTGTCAAATTCCTGGTCGCCCGTTTCTTCGTAAATGCCGTCCAGGGCTTCGTTGTAGCCCTTCTTGTATGACAGGAACGCTGCACGGTTCGGGAACGATTCTTGGGTCTTCATCGGGGCGTATTTGCGTCCGTCACGATTACCCTGGGAGTAATAGGCTTCGCCACGCTTTGCAGTAGGAATGTTGAACGGCTCTTTTCTGCGGACGGAACCCAGGTCACGGACCTGTTCCTGTTCACGGAGGCTGTCATATTCCTTTTGGTTGAACGGCTTGTAGTCAAGCACTTCGGTATCGCTACCTAACTGCGATATTTCGTCCTGGTCTTCAATAATCCAATCCATTGCGTGATTAGACCAACGTGCCTTGACGGAATACGGACCTTTGTGAAGTCCAGGGCGACGGTCTTTTACAGTGATAATGTAGGTGCCATTCTGTTTCGGAAAGCCCTTACCGCCTGCGTAAGAAGATTCTCTTACCTTGATTTTCAAACTCATACTTGAATCCTCGCTTATTAGTAAACGCTTGTGAACTTTGCCAACGCTTCTTCAACGTCAGCAGCAAACGCAGCGGAGCAATTACCAGGGAGTGCTGCCAACACAATGTCCTTCCACGCTTCAATGGTATTCTCATAGGCGTAGGTGCTACCTATTTCTTCGGAAATAGCCCCGATAGCGTTGTTTGCGTCGTTAAGTTCGTCGCAAATGCCGTTAATGCGGTCCAACTGCTTCAGCATTTCTTCTTTTTCGGGTCCGTCGTTAAGGCGGTCAATGGTCCCTACAATGCTGTCGCTTGCGTCTTCGTCAAGAATATCACGAAGACCGCTGTAAGCCATATCTACCTTTTCGGCAGCGTCGGTGATAATGTCTTCCAGGTAGGAATCGGAGTTGTTCCTTGCTTTGCCAGGTATTAAGTCCCGTATCATAGAAGTAATCCTCATTAAAGGGTTTTTGATTATACACTCTTAAAATAACAATTCCTATTTACACGTGCAACACCAGGTCCAGGTAAATGAGCGATTCTTCGTTCTCTTTTTTGGCGTTCGGGTTGCGGAGCGTCCTAATGTTCTTGACAAAATACGACAAGTCTTCGTCCCCATAATGCACAAGCAACTTGGAATGTAAGACAATATCACCTGGGCAGTAGTCCCTATGACCGCTTGTATTTTTGAGCGTGTAAGCCGTGTTTTCTTCGTCCAGGAACATTTCAGTCCCACGGATAACAGGCTGTTCCTGCGGGTCCAGGAATGCGATACGGGCGATAAAGTCGGGTTCTTCCTTGTAGCGGTATTCGTGGTCCTTTTCGTTATACACACTACCCGTCCTGTCTTCCTGGTTGTAGGCACCTTCCAGGGGCATACCGCTGTAAATGGAGCGGTCGCCACGGTCCACAATCGGGAAGTTTTCAGTCCCCTCGGAAATGACGGGCAGGTAAACTTCGGCATTGTAGCCCACGATTGTGATACTATGCTTCAAGGCGACATACACCTGTGTGTCGGCTAGACGGGTAATCACGTTAAGCGAATGCCTGTCTTTCAAAAAGTTTATGTCGTCAAGATTTTTAGGCATAGATTAGTCCTTCGGGGCGTATTTATGGTATTCGGCAGGTAGTTCTTCTGCGTCGTAAAGGGTTCTTTCAACCGACGGAGCAACAGAATCGTCTATGTCATAGACACACTTTTTGTCTGCCTGTTTTTTAGCCTTGCGGATTGCTTCTTCTTCATCCCCGCACTTGCCAATGTTCACGGCAAACGGATAATAGTGACCCGTCCGCTTGAATGCTACGGTAAAATACCCACGCCAATACGTGAGGACAGCAAGTGCTTTTTCCTTGTCGCCAGGAATTTCGCCTTTAAGCACTTCTAGGGCAGGGGTCATCCACAACCACGACTGATTCAGTTTGTCGGGCGGGTTAAACACGTCGCCTGCGTTTTCGTGAACTCTAATTTTAAGTGCCATACGCTGCCTCTTGCTCGTTTGCTCTAATGACTTTGCTTTTCCAGGACGGACCCATTCGTTCTGCCTGTTCCGTGCCCGAACAATAACTGCACACGGGTTTTCCACCAATGTAGCGGTATGTCTTTCGGGAGTGGCAGATACAGCAAAGTTCTTTCGTTCCCGCTGTATTACGCTTGCGGTGCAACGGGGCTAGTCCGTCAATGGTTATCGGTTTTGGGTAGTCGTCAATGTTCAAGGGTTATTCCTTGCTGTCGCAGTAGCGGTAGAAGATTGATTGTAGTTTCTTGTAAAGGTCAAAGTCGCAGTCACGCTCAAATTCGGAGTCGGCTTCCCAGGTCCGAACGTTGAACTTGCCACCATTGTAAACCAATTCGTAAGCACAGAAGAAACTGCCGACACCAGGGACGGACACAACCAACTGCTGCTGCCCGTAATTGGTGCTTTCGCTGCGGGCGTTCAACTTGTAGTTGCTGCCCAGGGCTTGCTTGAACTCCGTCATCATAGCGTCCAAGTCAACGGCACCCTTCTTTTCGTGAAGTTTGATTGTCATTCGGTTCATTCTACCCAATGCCTCCATACAACATTAGCAAGAGTTCCGTCCTTGTCTTCATAGCACCAAATAACGGGGTCATAGCCTAACAAATCAAGTTCCGTAGCAATGTCAACATTAGACATACCCTGTTTCTGTAATTCAGCGATTTTGTCCTTTTTATCCTCGCCCAAATGAGTAAGCACCCATTCAACGGTTACAATCGCTGTATCGTTCAAATAGTCATTGACTACTATGGGGTCGTTGGGGTTATATTTGTTTTCCGTATCGTCTTCGTCGTGCATATCTTTGAGCATATCTTTGATAGCCCTTTTATGCAACGGAACATTGTGTATAACTCCGTCGTCGGTAATCTTTTCGTGAACACGGATTTTCATTTTGGATTTCATTTTGCTTTCTCCAATGGCATACAGACTATACAGGCGGGAACCCGCAGTGTAATACTTTCTACCCCATACCCTTACGCCCGAACCGACGTAAGTGGAACTGTCATTCAAAACCACAACGCCCTGTTGGGTGTCGTCGTCAATATCCAAAGCCCTAATGGGTTTAGTGAACGTAAAGGCTTTTTGCCACGCAGTCATAGGACCAAACGGCTTCTTGGACCACTGCAATTCGCAGGGGTTTTTCGGATTTATCCGATAGTGAATGTCGTATTTTGGAACGTAGATTGACTGCATTAGAACGTGAACCCCGTATATACTTCTTTATCGCCTTTGAAGCAACGGCTGTCGCCAATGTCACTGAATTTTATGGCACAATAGGTTCTGTCGGACCTGTCGTAGCCGTCAAAGACCCACACCTGGGATTCTTTCGGGTATTCAATCGGTTTAAGGGTAAAGAACTCGTCTTTCTTCAAGTCCTTAATTTTCTTGACGGTCGGTTCCCAGGCAGCGTCTTCTTTCTTCTTGCTTTCTTCCAGGGATTCGGTGTAGTTGCCGAGAAGCATTTGTTCCACGTCCCTCGGTGCTGCAACGACCTGGATTTCCCGACCAGGGAACCAATCCTTTAAGATTTTTTCGGCTTTGTCCCCGTCAACGTAAAGGACGTTGCCCGAAACGGCAGTGTTGAGTTCGCTGCCCCACCCGTCACGAAGATAGTAGTCTTCTTCGGATGCCTGGTCTTCGCTGTCAAACGTGACAGCCCATACTTTCATAGACCCGTGGGATTCGTGCAATTTTATTTTAAGTTTCGGCATAGTTTGGGTCCTTATGCGTCTGCGTCTGCCTTGGCTTTTTCACACAAGTCATCAATGACTTCTTTCAAGTTGTCAAGGGTTTCCAAGCCATTTTCGGGACCATAGGCAGTTCCATAGCCGTTCTTGCCACCTTCATAGTAAACAAAAACGTCCATATAGGTTGCATAGTTCCCACCAAAGGCACGAAGCGTCACTGTGCAGCCATTATATTCCACGTCAAGGTCGTATCGTAATTCGTCCTCGTCGCCAACGTGCCCACTTACATATTTGTAGTCTGTGCCTAACGCATTAAACATAGCGGTGTCCATCCACCCGTTTATCCGCTGCTTTGTAAGGCTATCCCACGGTTCGTTGACAGGTATAATGCTTGTAATACGCTGAATGAGTTCGTCCCCTTCAGTCTTGTGTGCTTGGCGTGTTTCGTGAAGTCTAATTTTTAATTTTGACATAATAGTGTCCTGTTAGTTGTTTAATAGGAAATATAACTTATTTTGGCGGTCAACGGAAAATCCATTCTTCAAATCGGGCGTTGCTTTCGTCTTCAAGCGATTGCAGGATTTCCAGGTCCGCAATACGCAGGGCACCGCAGCGGGCTTCAACCGCTGTCCTGGCTATTGCATAGAGCGTGTTAATGTAAAGTTTTTGCTTGTCTTCGGGCAGCATAGCGAGCATACCCGAAATATCGGTCTGTGGTTCTGTCATACCCATAATATAACAAAATACCTATTGTTTAGCAAGTATGTAAGCAAATTGTAAACAAAAATTTTAATAAGCCCTGTTGACTGCGGGTAGGTATTTAGTTATATTATTCTTACGTTCAACCATTCCACCGAGGATTAAGTGTATGGAAAAAGTAATATCCCCGTTCGTCGGGTTCTATCCCGACTTCAAACACCCGTTTTCCGTGGCTGAAAGTCACAATACCGCCCTGGGCTACATTATGGAAGCCCGCAAGGAACACGGCTTCATTATCAAGACCCTGCCCGAATGCTACGGGTTCGTAGTCAAGTCCGTGGACGGCAACTACCGATTTGCCGACCGCAAGGACGCTTACGCTGTCGCAAAGGCAGCGGGGCAGTTCAAAGAAGACTACCCGAACACCAACGCCCTTGAATCCTATATGATTAACTACGACGGGGCAGAACTATCCCCGCTGTGGAACCTGTCCGAAAAGGTGTGCCGTGCTTTCAGCGGATTAACCGTGGACTCCGATATTGAAATTTGACGCTACCCGACTATATAGGTAGTGTAGGAGTTTACAACCACGATGGACGAATTAGAAAAGACCGAATTGACAGTGATGGACGTTGAGTGCTACTTGAATAGCACCGACGCACCCACCGAACTTGACGCAGCGAGGCAGCAGGTAAGTGACCTGCGTTGTATGCTGCGTTCTACGCACCAGGCTTACACGAAAGCCTTGCAGTCTGCCGAAAAATACCAACTTCTCGCCTTAATCTTTGGCTGTATGGTGCTGACAATCGTAATCTGCACAATCCTGGAGGGTCTGCTACAATGACAAAAGTTAGACTCAAACGGACAAAGCCGAAGAAACCCACCTGCGAGCAGTATCTTGCTGCCGAATTGCCGAAGGTCCTCAACAAGTTTGTAGGAAAGCGATACACGCTTTCATCCGCATCCAAGATGGTCCAGGAAATTCAGCAGGTCATTGTCAATGCCACCTGCATCAAGCCGACCTGGGAAAGCCGTGTCCGTGATATGCAGGCTCAACTTAAAGGCAAGGCTTACCACCTTGACAACGGCATTAACGACGGGATTGTTTTCGTAGAAAATGTCGGAATATATGACAATACCGACCACGATACCTTGTGCATTGACGGATTATTTGCTAGATTTACCAAAGACGGGAAAATTAGCGATGTCAGCCCTGTAAGGTTGGCATACCCCTTATGTTCCACCTGTATTCGTGACGGGAAGTTTAGGACCCACCTAGACGGGCACAACTACCAGGCTTACGAAATCCTTAACGACGAAGATTTCAAGAACGCCTTGCAGTGTGCAAAGATAGCCCAAACCCGAATTAGCAGGCGGTTGGAAAACTTTTAAGGATTTTGCCCCGCCCTATTTCCTAATCCTCGGTCGTGGTTGTCTAAAGTGCGGGAGATGGGCGGGGCTTTTTATTTACTATGCGACTTTACCTAGTTAAACTCAATCACGTAGATTACGACACCTACGACGCTGCCGTTATAGCCTGCGAATCCAGGAAGAAGTTGGAACAACTCTTGTTGGAAGACAAGGTGTTTGACAGGGACACCCAGGACGGGGACTACAAGGGCAAAAGCGAGCGTGTTCAATACGACTACAACTTTGATATTGGGCGTTGGCAGAAAGTTGAAGAAATCACAGCGGTCGGCTATACCGACCTGGAAACCGACAAGGAAGCAATAGTTATCCTGGCTTCATTCAACGCAGGATAAAGGAATACCCTTATGAAGACTATCTACAAGATTACTGAAAGCAGCGGTGTTCGTGGAAACAACCTGTTCCGTAAGGAATGGTTCTGCTCCACGAAGAAGTTGGCAGAATCGTTCAAGGCTGAAAAGGAAAAGTCCGAACAGGTCACGGTAGGCAACGTCCCCAAGGGAAACGGCTACTGCATTACGCCTGTGGAAGTAATGGACAGCGAAGAAGACTTTTATAAAAAGGAACTGCGATAATGCGTGTTTTGCTTACAGCGGATTGGCACCTGCGTGGCGATGCCCCGTCGTGCCGTGTTGACCCCGATAATTGGCTTGAAGAACAGCGACAGTCGGTTGAACAACTTTATCCTATCGTAAAAGAGAACCTTTGCGACGAAGTGTGGGTCCTGGGCGACCTGTTCCATCGTGCCCGCACTTCTACCGAAGCGACCAACCAGGCATTGACCCTGTTGAGCGGATTCGCCCCGACCCCCGTGCGTGTCCTGGTCGGCAACCACGATATGCTGCACCACGCCTACGAAAACGTGAGCAAGTCCACTATCGGTGCTATCTTTTCCCTGGGGAACGTGACGGAACTGAAAACCGATTCGTGGATTGATTTGGTAAACCACGAAAGCGTGAATACCCGCTTGCAGGCATACCCGTTCGGGACCGACCCCGAAAAGATACCCGAATGCGAAATTTGGTGCGTCCACGAACTTGTGTTCCCCGACAACAATTCCCGCCCGCACGACAAGGACGGCAAGCCGATTACGAACATTGGCGTGATAGCCGAAGAACTCTTGCAGCGTTCCAACGCCCCGCTGATTATCACGGGCGACTACCACCACGGATATATCAAGAATTTTAACGACACGTCTGTTGTGACCTGTGGCTGCTTGAATATCCAGGCTTCGGATATGGAAGACTACAAGCCCCGTTGCTACATTCTTGACACGTCCGATTTGTCCGTGATTGAAGTCCCGCTCAAAAAGTTTGGCAAGGTCCACCCCGACCCCAAGCGTGAATCCCGCCAGGAACTTGAAACCTACCTGGAAGGCTTGCAGGATTTTGAAGTCCCGCACCTGGACTTTATCGCCAACGTGCAGGCTGCTCTTAACGAGGAAAAGAACAAGGCTGTGCGTCAAGCGACGCAGGACATTCTTGATTCGTATATCCCCGAAGAAAAAAAGTAGCCGTAAGACTATATTACAAGTAGAACCAAAAAGGAAAACCGAAAATGGCAAAAGTAGATATTGAAAATGTCAAAGCCCGTATTGACCGCCTCAAGAACGAACGTTCCGAAGCCGAGGGCAAGAAAAAGGCTATTGAAGAAACGTGGCAGCGTGACTACAACGTTTCCACTCTTGAAGAAGCCGAAGAACTCAAAGACAAGATTGAAAAGGAACTAGAAGACAATCGTGCTGCCCAGGAAGAATATCTTGACGCTGCCGACAAACTTCTTACCGAAGCGGGTGTGTAATGTCGCTTTCCCTGGAAGAATTTCACAAGAAAGTCGTGTCGGGTCGTGCCCAACTTGACATAGCGGAAAAGTCCTTGAAGACCAACCGCAAGAAGTTGGACGACTTGCAGTCCGACTGCGACAACCAAAAGAAAGCCCTGGCTCTCTTGCAGGACGTTGCGTCCAAGACGCAGGACCAACTTAAAGACGCTGTTCAAAAGTCCGTGCAGAATTGCCTGGACCTTTTGTTCCCTGGCTACGAATTTACGGTGAACTTTGTCCCGAAGCGTGGCAAGGTGGACGCTGAATTTCGTATCTGCAAGGGTGTCGCAGAATTGGACCCGTTGGATTCTTCGGGTGGCGGTCTTGTGGATTCCGTGAGTTTCGCCCTGCGTGTCGGCTGTCTGCGTCTTGCAGGCAAGCGTCCGTTCCTTCTGCTTGACGAACCCTTCGGGCATTTGCGTGATGGCGAAGTCGTCAAGCCCCGCAAGGAACTTGGACAGGTCATTTCCACGCTTGTGGACAAGATAGGCGTTCAAGTGCTTATGGTGGGCGACGTGGCGGGAACCGATATTAACGCTGACAAAGAGTATTCATTTTAACGGCATTTTTGTTATTTTAGCCTTACCACTTTAAGATAAGGAAAACAGAAATGGAAAACGTAGTTAATGAGTATAACGTAACCTGGTATGACCGTGAATCCCACGAAAACTTCACTGCGACGTTCGGGGACTTCAAGGGTGCGTCGGAACACGCAAACTTCATAAAGAAGAACAACCTGGGCGACGACGTGTTTATTACCGAAGTCAAGAAACACTTGCGTGTTATGCCCGAAAGCGAATGGTTAGATGGCTGAAATAACTTATGAAAAATCGTTTACAGTAGTTTTACAGGTGTCTGCCGAAAGCAGCACCTTGTCTAAAACGGAACTGCTGAAACTTGTAAAACCGCAGGTTGACGCAGGACTTGAACAGGACGCAGAAGCGTTTAATTTTGTAGCGGGCTGCTGCACAGAAGATGGGCAGACCTACTCTTATAGAGTTTCACTTAAACCGAGGAAAAATAATGGCTACCAAAAAACAGAAAACCGCAAAAGACGAAAAGCCTAAATTCAAGTCTGTCTTTGATAAAATTGCAGAACGTCGCAAGGCTCTTGAAAAGAGCGTGGAGCGTCGCAAGGCTATTGAAGCCAAGGAACCGCCCGCAAAGACAAAGAAAGACACGGACCCGTGGGGCTATAAGGTCACGCAGTTGGGCAAGTGTATGCTTGAACGCCTGCGTAATAAGAAGCCCCAGGGCTTGCTTGAAAGTTTGATGGATTGCTCCGAAGAACAATTCAACTACCTGGCAGACTTCGCCCGCAGCCTTACGAAACTTTTGGGTTGCACTGAAAAGGTTGAAAAGAAGAAAACCGCAACGAAGTTTACCTTTTCCTACAAGAAGACCGCCTTGTGTGTCGTCACTATGTCGGACCGCCCGTTTGTTGCGTTCCCGTGTATGGACGAATACACGTCCAACCGCCCTGTTGAACGCTATGCAGACAATCCGCTGCTGCCGTTCTTCTGCGGGTTCCTCCAGGTGGACACCCATATCTATGGACCCGCCCAGGGACTTTACCAGGTTTACTACGCTATGCTGCGTGGCTACCTGGTTAGTCGCTTCCCCGAAACCAGGGAACGCCTCTTGCCCAAGGAACAGGTCAAGTGATTGTCAAGATTTTGCAGTATGTTCTAGCGTTCATTATAGGGGCAGCAGGAATGCTGTTCCTTTGCATTAACAACCAATGAGGTTCTATGTCTAACGTTCTTGATTACAAGGGTCTGCCAATTACGGAGTTCATTAGCGACAAGCCCGTGCAGTTTGAAGACCACAAGACTATGCTTGTGTGGAAAGACGCACCGCCTAATGAAGTTCCCGTCGTCCAATACGTCACAGAAGTCCTGTCGTATGACCCCCGTGTTCCGATTAACCGTGTGCTGACCCGCAGCGGTGCCACTTACGACCATTGTGCCGAAGTCCCCATTGAAGACGCAGACAGCATTATGGCGACTTGCAGGCAACTCAAAGAATGGCTGCAACTGCACCCCTACACGGTTGCGATTGGCAGGGCGTTAAAGGACGGATTCTTGCAGCCCCGTGCCACGAATGCAGAAGACTACGACCCGCCTGTAAGCGTCCTGGACAAGCCCTGCAACGACAACGGGATTTTCAACGTGTCGGGTATCGTATTCATCACGGGCAAGGACAACCCGTTCGCACCCACCGTCAGCAATCTTGTCTATGGCGTGGAGGGTGTCTATGAGCCTAGCACCGAACAGATTAGGCAGAACGAAAAGGTGTTCGGCACTACCTATTCTATTGTGATTGTGGAACACCAGGCTATTAGCGAAAAGGCTGTTCGCTACGGCTTCGGGAACTTCGGCAAGAAGTTCTGTGCTGAAAGCGTGATTGATGCAATCATTGAAGTCCTGGGTGGCAGCGAAGACAGCAAGAAATGTATCTACTCCGTCCCTACCGCCTGTGTTGCGGATTTCCCCCGTGTGGATTGTCCCGAATGCGTGGACGACGATAAAATCCCCGAATACCTCAAGACCGCCTACTACACGGCACTGCATAGGGTGTTCCCTAACACGATGGTGAACCCTGCCGAATTTGACAGCAAGTCGGGCGTGACTGCCGAAAAAGTGAACCTGCTGCGTAGCAAGACGGAAAAGGGGCTTGCAGTGTGCAAGGCTACCCTGGAAAAGTATGGCGGGGACTTTGACAAGGCTTACGACGAACTGCGTTATAAGGACTATTCCTGTGCCAAGGGGTGATACTTACAAGGAATGTTCCCGCTGCCAAAAAGGGCAGGGTGTTTATACCAACCGAATCGCCTACGGGGGAACCCTAGTGACGCTCAACCGTGATAGCGGGGAAGAACACAAGGAAGCCTTGCAGACGTGGGTTGAAATAACCCTGTGCGAATCCTGTCAGCAGGAACTTCAAGAATTTGTGCAGGGCGTATGATTCAATACTTGAAAAGTTTCTGTAACAAGTGCAAGAAGCCTATCCCGCTAGGTCAAGCATCCAAGGTGGAAATTACCCTGGACGAAAAGACGACGCTGTGCTTTTGGATGTGCAGTTCTTGTTTGCGTAGCGGATTACGGGGGCACGGACCAAACCATAGATTTCAATGCGAGGAACCTTATGACTTCTACTACGTCTAAAAAGACCAGGCTGTGCGAGCAGTGCAAGAAACCCGTCCCCGACGGCTACGGGGTAGCAGCCGAACTGACAGTTGACGGCAAGACCGCCAAAAAGGTCCTTTACTGCGTGGATTGTGCAAGGCAGGTCATTGAATCGCTTGCACAGCAGCAACAATAAACGCTATCCGACTATATACTATTATGATAACGAAGATTAAATTGCATAATTTCCAATGCCACAAGGACCTGGAATTGGACCTTGGGCGTTCCACCGTATTGCAGGGTGGTTCCAACCACGGAAAGACAGCCGTTCTACGTGCATTCTATTGGGTCCTGTTCAATGATGCTCCGCACGACTTTGTGTCCTATTGGGCACAGAAGAAAACCAAAAAGGGTTTCACTTTCAAGGACGACGAATACACGTCCGTCACTATCGTTGTGGACGGGCACGTTGTAGAACGCAAGCGTTCCAACACGTTCAACGGCTATATCGTTGACGACACGATTTACGAAGCACTCCGAACAGACGTGCCCGAAGCGGTCACGAAGTTGTTCAACCTGGCAGACGCTTCGGTGCAGAAGCAGTTTGACGCACCATTCCTGCTCGCCACGACACCTGGCGAAGCGTCCAAATACTTGAACGAACTTGCGGGGCTTGAATGCGTGGACGGCATTTTAACGCTCGCAAAGCGTAAGGTTGCCGACACGTCCGACCTGGTAAACACGGCAAAGGAAACCGTTGAAAGCCTGGAAAAGTCCGTCGGGTCTTTCAGTTGGGTAAAGGAAGCCGAAGCCCTGTATGAAAAGGCACAGGCTACGCAGCCGAAGATTGAAGAACTTACCCGTAAGTTGGAAGCACTCAACCGCACCATTTCCGATTACACGGCTATCAAGAACTATCCCGAAATCCCCGATTGGCTTGAAAACGGGGACAAGTCCGCAGTGATTAAGGGCTTGGAAAAGGAACTTGAAATCTGCAACAACTACGTGGGCACCTGCCGTGTTCTCGCACGTGTGAACCCCGCCCTGGAAAAGTTGAACGCCCTGGTGTTCCCGAAACCGCCCAAGCATACCGAAAAGGAACTTGAAGCCCTGTCGGGTTCTATTGAAAAATACGGGAAAGTCGTGTCCAACTATCGCAGGTGCAGGTCCGTATTGAACGCCCTGGACGACTTGCAGGAACCGAAGCCGTGCAAGTGGGAGGGTCGCTTGCGTCCGCTTGTGCAGTCTATCCGAAACTACGAAGAAGTCACTGAAATCCTGGGTTCCGCAAGCACCGCCCTTGACAAGATTTCCAAACTCAAGGCTCCGAAGCCGTGCAAGTGGACCGAAAAGGATTTTGAAACCCTGGTCCGCTCCATACGGAATTACAGCAGTGCGAAATCCACGATTTCCGATTGCAACGATTACCTGGACGACGCTTACAGCGATTTGGAGGGTGTAGCCTGCCCCGTCTGCGGTCGCCCGCTTACCCGACGTGACATTTGCTGTATGTAAGCAAAATATAACATATTATTTTAACAATACCTGTTGACAATCGGCAGGTATTTTGTTATATTATAGGTGTAAAGGAAAGACAACCACCCCAACCGAGGATAGCCAAATGGAAAAGACCTACACCGAAAAACTCGCAGACCGCTACAATGCTCATTGTGCTGCAAAGAAGACCGCCCGCACCGACAGGTTCGTGGTGGTGCCCGTCACTGACGACGGCTTCGGTGGACGTAGCCCCAGGGTTTCTACTTTCGTAAGAGCCACCCCCAACGGCTGCGAAATCAACCAGGGCGATACCCCGTGTTCCTATGTCGTTTCCACCGCCAACGAAATCGTCCGCAACTTGAAGGGTTCTATGGGACTTGATTTCGTCTGCGTGACGGAAGTTGAATTTCACGATATGGTCCTGGAAATGCTCGCCCCCCGCAAGGCTGCTGTGTAAAGGAGGTCCCCACTATGGCAAAGCAAACGATTCTTAAATACGTCACGAACGGCAAGTTGCTCAAGAAGTGGTATATGCACCCGACGAAGCACAACGCTGCGTTCTACGTCCAGGCTTCCTACAATATCTTTACGCTGTGTTGGGAGTTTAGTGCCTGGGCTATCCACAAGAACGGGATTACCGAATGCGACCTGGGCGACTGCACCCTTAACGGAACGCCTATCAAGGATTTTAGGGAACCCTGCCGTATGGACGACAAGGAAACCCTGTTGGACGACGTGAACCATATCGCCTGGGCTGTCACTACCCAAAGCGATTTCGTCAAGGAAAACCACATTTAACCGAGGATATTCAAATGAAGATTACGCCCGAACTTGCTGAAATCACTAACAAGATTGTCGCTCCGTTTTGCGACGTGAACAAGCCCATTATCCTGTTCGTCGCAGACCTTATGCAGACGATGGGGTGGAAGCCCGAACGTTGGACCGAACAGACCGAAGTGGGCGAACTCACTCATTGGAACTTCTACTTCACTAGAAGCCCCATTCTTCTGCTTCACGTCGGCAACGGCAACCGCCACGCCACCGTGACCCTGGAGGGCTACAATTATGCCTACCAGGTCAAGTTGGTCACGGACGCTATGGCAGAAGTGGGTCTGTTTGAATAGGGGGCGGTAGTGAAATACTATACTTATGTCCTCATTGATTGCCACAAGTTTGAAGCCACGCAGAACCGCCCCGCAAGCGTGAAGCGTGAAGCCTACACGGTGGAATGTATGGCTGAAAACAGGGCTAAACTCTTTGAAAAGATTTTCCAACAGCGTGACGTTGAACGTATTGAATCCATTACGATTATCAATGAAGAAGACGCTTAAAGGGGGTTGCTATGCCTATACCGAAAGATTTCGCAGAAGCCCTTGACACGCACCTGGAACTTGCAGGCAAACTGCTAGACCAGGCATCCGTGTTTAAGGAACGGATTGACGACCTGGAACGCCACCAGGAAAAGGTCAACTTTGAACACAAGATGGCGTTTTTTGCTATGCGGGAACGCTACGCAAAGGCTATGCTGCATTTGCACCACAAACTTGAATTGATAGATACGAAAACGTTCTACGACGTGAATGGGGATATTGTCACTGACAAGAACGCAAAGTGCGTGAAGCATATCCCGAAAGATTGGATGGTTATTTGGCAGTGGGTCTATCACAAGGTCCATAAGCACCTTAAAAAGATTCGCCTGCAATACTATTACGGGCGAAACCCCGCCCAAATCACGACAAGCCGTCAGCCCACAATCATTGTAAACAAGGACTAGCCTATGTTCGGAGTTTGGCATAAGTTTAAGGACGTTCGCCCTAGTGAATTGGACCCGAAGCCGTTATCCTACCTGGTAATCATTGAGGGCTGCTCCGAACCCTGCACGGGCTACTTTGATTTTTTCACAAAACGTTTCAGCGTCTTTGCCCCGCATATCGGGAAGTGCATCCAGGTTCCCGTTAAGTGGTGGTTCGCTGTCCCGTATCACGATTAACGCTAAACTGCTATATTTATAGTATGGACCTAAACCGAATTTACAATATGGATTGCCTGGAGGGTATGAAAGAAATCCCCGACGGCAGCATTGACGCTATCATTTGTGACTTGCCCTATGAAGTTCTGCACAAGGATAACCCGAACGCCCAATGGGACAGGATTATCCCCTTTGAACCTTTGTGGGAACAATATGAACGCATAATCAAGGATAACGGGGCTATCCTGTTGTTCTGCCAGGGAATGTTTACTGCCAAACTTATGTTGAGCAACGAAAAGTTGTGGCGATATAACCTGGTTTGGGACAAGTGCAGGGTCACGGGTTTCCTTAACGCCAACCGAATGCCTATGCGTTGCCACGAAGATATTGCCGTGTTCTACAAGACCCTGCCGACCTACAATCCGCAGTATGAAGATGGTCCACTCAATCATTCCCGTGGAAGCGGTCCCCACAAGCAGACGAATAATTGCTACGGGGCACATTTGAATTTGAGCGAACCGCCCAAAAAGGATTTCGGTCGTGACTACGTGGGCAGAACCTACGACAGCGTTAAGCGTGTTGAAGCGACGGTGCCCGAAGGCAAGAAACTTCCCCGAAGCATTATCACTATTCAGCGTGAACACGAATCCACCGTCCTGCACCCGACGCAGAAGCCCGTGGAACTGCTCCGCTACCTAATCCGCACGTTCACTAACCCTGGCGATGTGGTCCTGGATAATTGTATGGGCAGTGGCACCACCGCTGTCGCAGCCGTCCAGGAAAAACGAAAGTTTATTGGATTTGAAAAAGACCCGAAGTATTTTGAAGTCGCAAATGCCCGATTGAAGAAACTTACGGGACCATTCTACATTTACGGAAACATTGGAGTGTAAGCCTATGCTCATTACTAAAAAAGAATCCAAGCAGTTGCGTTATTTCGCCCGTGCCAACTATAAGGCAGATGTCAAGGGCACCACTGCCGAAGACGGCAGCAAGGTAAAGCACAGGGATTTCCCTGTCTTCGGGCTTTCCTATGACGAAAAGAAAGCCGACAAGGGTATGGTTGAAATTACCAATATCCAGGTCCTTTACAAGCCGTTTACGGGCACCACGTTCGCAGAACTTATGGAAGCCTTGAACGATGTCCTCGGCTCCGACGACGTGGGCGAAAAGGTTGAAGCGGTGGAGCAGCATTACGAACCTTGCCTGCTCCACGGTCCCGACTGCACCCAGGAACCCTTACCGCCAGGTCCCCCGATTGTGCAGCCGATAGCCAAACCGCAGGAAGAACCCGAACACCTGTTTGGTCCAATGTCGCATCGTGGCGTGGTCGGGGATGC
>Ga0265298_10000734_pt1 | contig 47929 bp, 42 predicted proteins | sample AusTroGonzalo_MG_3_FD_193486 | JGI IMG/M metagenome (GOLD analysis project Ga0265298, IMG submission 193486) | Bovine rumen microbial communities from tropical cattle in Woodstock, Queensland, Australia - Gonzalo_01 | ecosystem: Host-associated > Mammals > Digestive system > Stomach > Rumen ...
TGAAATAAGCCGTCATCGTCTTGCCTTTGATCTGGTTGAAGCCCTCGATGGTGTCTTTCTGGATGATGAAACCGTTAGGATAAAGCAGCACACTGTCGATCGACTTGTTGGCGATAACGATGTTGATGGAGTCGCCGCGCAGCTGACTGTTTTCTGCCCAAACTATAGGATTCACACGCATCTTCGCGCATGAGTCGGCGATATAATAATTCAGCGAATCGCATTTCCCTTGGATGTCGCGACGATAGAAACGCACATTATAATAAGCCAATACACGCTCTGCCTGCTCCTTTATCGTATCCATATAGAAAAACAAGGTGTCGGAATGCAGATAAAGCGTGTCTTTGTCGGCATAATAAAGGGCTCGCACGCTGTCGGTGATGAAGCTCTTACCTAGCCGTTTCCACATCTCGCCGTAGTTTCCTTCGATAATAGCCTTGTTGGTAGTGTCTTGAATAAAGACGTTGCTCATCGCTTTCGCGAAATCGGCTTTCTTATCGTAAAACATTGAGTCAGAGGTGATTGAGAAGTTTTTATTGCTCAAAGTGGCTCTTCTGTCGAGATAAGCGATGTCGTTTTTTGCGTCGTACCAGCCGTAGTTTCCGTCAAGGACGCTCTCGTCGTAATAGATGGTCGTCGGGCCGAAGAAATACATCTTCTCTTCCTTGATGTTATACACTAAAGTATCAGTAATCATTCGGCTTTTCGGTGTTGTCACCACCACATCGGTACGGAAATAAGCCACCTGGATGTCATCGCGGTAATAACCTTTTTGTGAAACAAGATTTTTGTCGTTGCGGGTGATTGAGCCATGACGCGGATATGTCGCCAGATGCTGGTTCCTATCGTACGTCATGTAATTGGTTTTCAACACCGTAGAGTCATCTTCCAAGATGACGTTGTCGAACAGTTCGGCAAATTTTATATCTCCCGAATACTTACATTTGTCGCTGAAGATATCGGTGGTGTCGTTCACCTTGATATGGACATGTCCGTAGCCGTCGAAGTAACGTGTCTTCTCGTTGAAATGCGCGCTGTCGCTGTAGAAATACGCCGAGTCCTGGCGCAATGCCACGTTTCCGATAAGGCGTTCCACGTCCTTTCCATACGATTCGTCGTAGACTTGGTAGTCGGCGTGCTCGATATGGACAAAAGTCTTGCTCTTCTGTTGCGCCGCGAGGGTTTGACAGAAAAGCAAGACAATTATTAGAAATGTGGTTTTTAAAAGGCGCATTTTATTTATAATCCTGTGCCTTAGCCTCACCTGACAGCACCATGATGCCGTTCAATGCGAGGGCGAGCATCTCGTCTTCACCTGGATAACGGTAGACTGGAGCGATCTTCTTGACATGCTCTTCGATGATGCTGCAGAAGGTCTTGTCGTAGGCCATGCCGCCGGTGATGAAGATGCCATCGACGTTCATGTCGAGGGCTGCCGCAGCGAGACCGCCGATTTCCTTAGCTACCTGATAAGCCATAGCGCGGTACACCTTCTCCCACTCTTTGTTGCCGGCTTTCACCTGGTTTTCAACTTCGAGAGCGTCGTTGGTGCCGAGATATGCCACGAAGCCGCCTTGGCCTTTGAGCATGAGGTCGACATCTTTCTTGGTGTATTTGCCGCTGAAGCAGGCTTTCATCAACGGACCTGACGGGAGGGCGCCTGAACGCTCAGGTGTGAATGGACCGTCGCCGTTCAATGCGTTGTTGACGTCAACCACGCGACCGTGTTTATGGGCACCGACAGAGATACCGCCTCCGAGATGCACACCGATGAGGTTGAGCTCCTCGTATTTCTTGCCTACTGTTCTTGCGTGCTCACGTGCAATCATCTTCTGGTTCAAGGCGTGGAAGATAGAAATACGTGGGAACAGCGGGTGACCCGAGAAACGTGCCAGTTCTTCCATCTCGTCGACGACGACAGGGTCGGCGATGTAAGCCTTCACGCCGTATTCCTTGGCGATGTCGTTAGCGATGAGACCGCCTAAGTTGCAGGCGTGCTCGCCATACGAAGCGGCTTTGAGGTCGCGGAGCATAGGCTCATTCACCTCGTAAACACCTGATGTCAATGGGTGAAGCAGACCGCCACGGCCGACGACTGCGCTGAGACCTTTGATATCAACGCCTTCGTTTTTCAACTCATTGAGAATCACATCTTTACGATAAGAGAACTGGTCGGCGATCTTATCGAATTTAGCCAAATCTTCGACAGAATGCTTGATGTTTTTCTTGAACACCTGTTCTTTGTCATTGAAGACAGCAACTTTGGTTGATGTCGAGCCTGGGTTTATGATTAAAAGCTTATACATATCAATGAATTTTTATTTTGCCAACATTGCGGCAATTGCTATTGAATATAATTTTGTCTTCGATGTGTCGCCACGTGAGCTGAGGACGCAAGGAACCTTGGCGCCCATGAGCATTGCGCCGACTTCTGATTTGTCGAACTTGGTGCAGCATTTGTAGAACACGTTGGAGCTCTCGAGGTTAGGGAACACGAGGCAGTCGGCGTCGCCAGCCACTGGGCTATTCATGCCTTTGATCTTTGCTGTCTCGGCGTCGCAGGCGAGGTCGAGTGAGATAGGGCCTTCCACCATGCAGCCTTTGATCTGGCCGCGCTCAGCCATCTTAGCGATGATAGCTGCGTCGACGCATGCAGGTATGCCGGCACTCATCTGCTCGGTAGCTGTCACCATGGCGACCTTCGGGCAGCTGACGCCCAATGCCTTCGACACGGTTGTAACATATTTCAAGATAGTCTGTTTCTGCTTGAGGTCAGGCAACGGGATGATGGCGCAGTCAGATGCGACGAGAAGCTTGTGGTAGTTAGGGTTCTCGATGACGGCGACGTGTGCCAGTGTGACGTTCGGTGGGCAGAGACCACGTTCCTTGTTGAGGATGGCGCGCATGTATTTGTCGGTCGGGAGAAGGCCTTTCATGAGGATGTCGCCTTCGCCACGGTTGATGAGGTCGCATGCCAAAGTAGCAGCCTTCACGTCGTCTTTTTCCTCGACGATCTTGAACTTGTTGATGTCGATGCCTTCAGCTTTGCAGACCTCTGCTATTCTCGCCGGGTCACCGATGAGGGTGGCTTCGATGAGACCGTTGTCGACAGCGTCGTTCACTGCGCAGATTGTGTGGTCGTCCATAGCATATGCTGCTACAAGACGTTTTTTAGGACGGCTCTTCAGCACGTCGAACATTTGATTTAATTTGGTGATTTCCATTTTGTTAACTTTTTTGTTATTTATTTAATTCAATTGTTTTCGTTTATTATGTTTGAGATTTCTCCATTCCGCTTCGCTTCAGTCGAAATGACGACTACTAAACGTCATTTCGAGCGACCGCAGGGAGTCGAGAAATCTCCTGCAATTAGCACCCGATATACCTTGAGATAACCAACTTCAAAATCTCGCTAGTTCCCTCTCCTATTTGCAGGATGCGCTGGTCGCGGTAGAAGCGCTCCATATTGAAGTCCTTCAGCAGGCCATGGCCTCCCATCACCTGGACGGCTTTGTCGCACACCTCGGCGGCAACCATCGAGCAGTATAGCTTCGCCATAGCGGCTTCTTTACCGAACGGCAGATGGGCGTCTTTCATACGGCAGGCCTTGTAAAGGAGTTCGCGTGCCGCCTCGATCTTCATCGCCATCTCTGCAAGCATGAAGCTGACAGCCTGGAACTTGCAGATTGGCTTGCCAAACTGCTCGCGCTGCTTCGAATATTCGAGAGCCATCTCGTAGGCACCCTGCGCACAGCCGAGACCCATAGCGCCGATGCTGAGACGACCACCGTCGAGTGTCGCCAGCATGATATGTGAGCCGTCGCCTGGCTTTCCAAGGATGTTGGCCTCGCTGAGTTTAACGTTGTTAAACTTCAGCTCGCCAGTGTTAGAGGCGCGCCACATCATCTTGCGGTCCATCGGACGCTGTGTGAAGCCAGGGGTGTCGTTTTCTATCAAAAACGCAGTAAACTCTGGCTTGCCATTGCTCTCGCCGCTGATGACCTGAATGGTGCTTCCCAACGTCATCGGGGTCGCGCTGTTGGTGATGAAAATCTTCGAGCCGTTGACAACCCACTGATTGTCAACGAGTTTTGCCGTCGATTTCGTGCCACGCGAGTCACAGCCCGCTGTCTCTTCGGTGAGACCGAAGCCCCACAGATGATCTTTGCACAGACGAGGCAGATATTTCTCTTTCTGTTCTTTTGTTCCGTAGTCTTTTATCGGACCGATGCCCAATGAGTTGTCGGCAGCGATGGTGGCTGCTGTGGAGCCGTCGACACGCGCAAGTTCCTCAACAGCAATGATATACGACAAAGTGTCGAGTTCCTGACCGCCGTATTCCTTCGGGACGCACATGCCCAGAAGTCCGAGCTGACCCATCTTCTTAGTCAGTTCCACGTCGAATTTCTCATTCTCATCGTTGAACGCCGCCACGGGTTTCACCTCTTTCTCAGCGAAATCACGCACTTTGGCGCGCAGTTCGATCTGTTTTTCTGTCAATCCGAAATTCATATTCCTAGTTCAATTAAAACTGTTTTCGTATCTACTTTTTCACCTTCTTTAACATTGATTTTCAACACTTTGGCATCGCCTTTCGCAACGATATTGTTTTCCATCTTCATCGCCTCCACGATGCAAAGGATGGTGCCGTAATGCACCTCGTCGCCTTCTTTCACGTTGATTTTCATCACGTTACCCGGCATTGGCGAGAAAAACTTCATGTCGTCGCCTGCCACGTCGGTATGCGAATAGTCGCGCATGTCGTTGAGCTGATCTTCACGACGGCAGATGAAATCCAGTCCGCGCAGATGCACACAGTAGTCGTGATGCGGTGTCTGCGACACGAAGACAGCCTCCGTTTTCCCGTTGATAATCACCTTCTTAACATCGCCGTTCTGCGCCAGAAGCATAGAATACGGCTTCCCGTTGATGATACAGTCGAGCGATTTTGCCGAGAGGCGGTTGATCTGCACTGGCATCGTAACAGGGTTCTTGTCATCGCGTGTTTCAAACACCGTGACCTTCAGCGACATCTGGAAACGCCAGTAACCAATGGCATTCCACACGTCAGAGGTATTCTGTTTGTTGTTGAAATCGAAGAAGAGGAACATCGCGGCAACGTCTTCTTTTTTGATATTCTGACGTGCTTTGCGGATGTTCTCGACGAGCTCCTCCTGATGCTTTCCGCAATAGGAAGTGTCGATTTTATTGTTTGTAAAATCTTGATTATCAATGATACTTTGCAGATAAGGGATATTCGTCTTATCCGTCTGCACGATATATTCCTTGAGTGCCCGACGAGTTATCTCGATAGCTTCATCGCGGGTCTTGCCGTAGCATATCAGCTTGGCGATCATCGGGTCGTAACTGTCTGATATTGTGCACGGTCCGTCGATGCTGCTGTCGATACGCACGCCACGCATCAGAGGCTCATGATAGAGCGTCACCTCGCCGGCGGCTGGCAGGAATCCGTTCTCGGGATCCTCAGCATACACACGGCATTCGATGGCGTGACCCTTGTCCTGAATCATATCCTGCGTCCAGCCCATCTCCTTGCCTCTCGCAATGCGGATCTGCTCCTCCACGATGTCGATACCAGTGCGCTGCTCCGTGACAGGATGTTCCACCTGGATTCGGGTGTTCATCTCGAGGAAGTAGAAGTTAAGTTTGTCATCAACGAGGAACTCGACCGTGCCAGCGTTACGGTAACCCACTGCTTTACAGAGACTTACCGCAGTGTCACAGATTGCTTGACGTTTCTCAGGTGTCAATGTCGGCGACGGCGACTCCTCAATTATCTTCTGGTAGCGACGTTGTACCGAGCATTCGCGTTCGAAGAGATGAATCACGTTGCCGTAATGATCTGCGAGAATCTGCACCTCGATATGGCGCGGGTTCTCGAAATATTGCTCCACATAGACGGTGCCGTCGCCGAAGTATTTCAGTGCCTCGCGCGATGCCGCTTCGAGCTCGTTTTGCAATGAATCTTTGGAGCGCACTATGTGCATTCCCTTGCCTCCGCCGCCTGCTGCCGCTTTGATAAGGACAGGATAAGGCAGCTTGTCGGCTTGAGCCAGAATGTCTTTCACCTCGCCGGTAACGCCTGTAGTCACTGGTATTCCGTGTGATTTCGCAAACTCACGGGCGGCAATTTTGTTACCCATGAGGCGCATGGTGTCGGCATCGGGGCCGATGAATATGATATTGTTGTTTGCGCATGCCTCGGCGAGCTCAGGACTCTCTGAGAGGAAGCCGTAGCCAGGGTGTATGGCGTCGGCGCCGGTGTCGAGGGCAGCGTCGATAATCTTCTGAATATTGAGATAAGTGTCGACGAGTGCGCCGTTGCCGAGTGGACGTGCTTCATCTGCGAGACGGCAGTGGAGCGCGTCGGCGTCGTTGTCGGCATAGATAGCTACCGAGTTGATACTCAGCTTCTTAAGCGTCCGAATCACTCGTACCGCGATCTCGCCACGGCCTGCTATCAGCACTTTATGGATCTTCTTCGATGGCATAGTATATAATTCCGTGCAAAAGTACAACAAATTTTATAGATATGCAAGAAGAAAAATGGGATACTTTTTTCTTGACAAAAAAGTATCCAAAAAGTCAAGGCCCGAATAAAACGGCCCCCCGCTGCAGCCGTCCTAAGGCGGTGATTCTCATGGCTGTGTGTAGAGATTTCTTCGAAATCAACCATCCTTGAGTATCAACGCCTTAGTCCGTCTCTTGGGCCACCGCTGCCCCGCTATTCGGGCCCTTCCCAACGCGCCGCATAGCGACGTGGGGGCAAAGCCACAAAACCCTAATCTTCGGTCAGTGTGATATATATACATTTTGGATAATTCGAGCAGCCATGAAACTCGCCATATGGCCCTGTGCGCTTGACTAAAGAGCCACCGCATCTTGGACATATGCCCGACCTTATCTTAAGTTCCATATCACGCTGAGCTTGTTTAATATTTCTGATGTGCGTCCTATCATCGACAAATTCCCTCATATTTTTGTGAGCAAGCCTATTAACTATAGTATTGACTTCTGCATCAGAAAGAACTACTGTGTTATAGCTTTGAATAGTGTATAACAAATCGCTACCATACACTACATGATTATTTGATGTTATGTTGCTTAATGAAGCATCGCCAGTAAACACAACAATAGGAATTACTTTTAAATACGGCCAATCACTCAGAGTCTTTTTTATCTCTATGGCATGACCAATTGCCTGTTTGACTGGATTATAAAAATGATTTTTTGTAATATAAGTATAGGTTTTATACCATTTCTTTCTATAGGTTACATCTGTGGCAATGATTTGTGTCCACTCTTTGCGATTGTCGTCACCATATATATCACCACGATAGTTTTTGGTTTCAATGGCAAAAACACCATATTTCGATACTACTATATGATCAATTTGAGTTGTTCCTCTATCCGTTTTCAGAACAACATTATCCAACAGCACGTATTCATCGGATAAGCGTGTTAGGGTATTATGTACTCGTGCTTCGCCAACTTTGCCTTTATGTTTTGGAGACTTTACCCAAAAACTATAGGCAATGATTATTATTAGTATGAGTACTATTATAAATGGCATGAACATGCAATAGTATTATTTAAATTTCCCATTCAAGATTGACTCAAACATTTCTTCAGGCTCATCGCCAATATCATACACTCCTTTGTTTTCATGGTAAAAAATACCCTTTTTAAATGTGATTTTTGTAAAAGCATGTGATTTAAAACCTATATTTATTGCGCACATCACCCATAAGCATTCAGTTTGAGGCATCTCAAATTTGAGAACCGTTGAATCTCCCCAATCGTTTGTACTGAACAATTTACCCTCTTTTAAATTAGCCATGTATGCTTCAAGTGGATTACCAGTAAATTGCTGAGGGCAACACGGAAAATTCACTGGATACTTCCAATTGAGTTGGATAGCATTAGGAGTTAATGACTGGGTTTCTAAAGGTTCAATATCTTCTTCTATTGCTCCCTCATCTTTATAATCAACCATTTCTAAATCATTTGGATTGTTTATTGTATGCTGTACAATATATTCACGTTTTCTATCTCCTTTTGATTGATTATCATCCAAAACTATTACTTGTCGTGGCTTGTGTACAAAAGAATTATTGGATTCTTTCTGTTCCTTGAATACCCATTCACCAAGCGAGCCACCCTTAGGTTCAGGATGTTCCTTTGCCCAATTCAAAAAATTCTCATAGGATATTTTAGCTTCTTCAGGTGTTACATTACGCATCCAAGAAAAATTTTTATCCTCCGACTCGTGCCCATATAATAGCGTAGGGTTTTCTATAAAAGCGTCAATACTACCACAAATATATTCAATTTTTGCCCTTGTTATTGGATTATTGAGAATATTTTCAAGTTTTGTAACCCAATGAAGATTTTCAGGGCGATTATTCTGTCTATTGGTGTCAATATGATCAACCACATGCTGTGCCGATGGCGCTGGTCCATAAAATGCTGTTGCAACAATTCGATGAACTCTTTCGGCACAGAATTCCATATAACCTGTTAAAATATTAGGTGTACCGAAGCTCCATACATCATCGTTTTTGCGTTTGCGCATACCCTCCCGTTGATGACGCATTATTGCACCGTTATCTCGGACCGAATAAAGCTCACCTTTGTATATACAGTCCTTGACCTCAATATAATCGTCAACGCTAACCATTAATTAATTCTGAAAACGCCAAAATCTTTTGGGTCAGTAGACCATTGCACCTGCCATACTCTTCCGTCTACTTGATCTAAGAGTAAAAATGTAAAAAAATTATCAGTTGGATATAGATAAAAACGTCCATTTTTAACGTCATTACCTGTTGCCAGTTTGGTATCGCTCAATGAAACTTCAAGCATATCATCAATGCTTTCTGTACTGTACTGAACAAGTTTCATGGTTCCGTCACTTGTATTTAATTTAATGAATATATGCATATTCTGTGTTTTAAACAAACGATAAGTGACATCAGAATCAGGAGAAAAATAAATTTTAAAATCTTTGTCAGATTGAGCTGTTGCTGTTATCGACACTAACATGAATAATAAGAATACAAATCTTTTCATAAGCAAATGTTTAGTATGCAAATATACAATTTTTTAAACAAAAACAAAAATTTCCAAAAAATAATGCTCGTCGGGGCTTCGCCCCCACGTTGCTTCGCGGTGCGGTGGGGCGGCCCGAATCGCGGGGCAGCGGAGGCCTAAAAGACGGACTAAGGCGTTGATACTCAAGGCGGGGCGCCTGGTCGTTTGCTTCTGGAAGAAGCACTACCCGCCATGAGGATCACCGCCTTAGGACGGCTGCAGCGGGGGCCGATAATTCGGGCCTTGATCTTTGGTTATTTCCATCAAGGGAAAGAACAAAAAATATTTTAAAAAATGGTCGATACATGAAAGATTATTTTTACTTTTGCAGTGAGGAATTAAACAAAGTTTAAAAACCTTTAAAATCATTTATTATGACAAAAAAAGAGTCACTACGATTGTTTGAAAAGAAAAACGTTCGCACTGTTTGGGACGATGAGGAAGAAAAATGGTATTTTTCCATTGTTGATGTGGTAGCTGTTTTGACAGACAGTATTGATCCAACTGCTTATTGGAGAAAATTAAAACAACGATTAAAAGAAGAAGGAAATGAAACCGTGACAAATTGTCACGGTTTGAAAATGCACGCTGCTGATGGCAAAATGAGAATGACAGATGTCGCTGATGTTCAACAGCTTTTGCGTTTAATATAATCAATCACATCTCCCCTAGCCTTTTTTCATCCAAACGGTAAATCGTCCAGTCTTCCATTGGTTTGGCGCCAAGGGATTTGTAGAATTTTATGGAAGGGGTGTTCCAGTCGAGGCAGACCCACTCCATGCGGCCGCAGTGACGCTCCTTGGCGAGGTGGGCGAGATGGAGAAGCAACGCCTTGCCGTAGCCTAAGCCACGCTTCTCGGGGATGACGAAAAGGTCTTCGAGATAGAGGCCCTTGCGCCCTACAAAGGTGCTGAAGTTGTGGAAAAACAAGGCGAAACCGACTGGTATGCCATCTTCGCAGCCGAAAACGACCTCGGCATCGTGCTTCACAAACAACGAGTCGTAGATGGTGGCTTCAGTGGCTTCAACTTCATCGAGCATTTTCTCGTATTTGGCGAGTTTTTTGATGAAGTCCAATACTAATGAAGCTTCAGTTTCTTTTGCAGGTCTTATTTCGAATTTGGGCATAGTAATCGGTATTTATTCGTTTATCTTCGTTAATGGAGGATTTCTCGACTCCACTTCGTTTCGCTCGAAATGACGGGAGCCTTATTTTTCTAAAAATTTCTTCATTCTTTCTTGGCCGTCAGGAGACATTCTCTCGTTTGCAATGAGCGCAGATGTCATGTCGAAGACGGGGCTGTATGGGTCGTCGTGGCCGCAGACTGAGCGGATGAGCTGCTTGCAGTCGCGGATGGCTTCGGGGGATGCAGCGAGATAGTTATCTGTATAATAATCAAGGCGTTTGTTGAGTTCCTCCATGGTGCCGACGTAGTTGACGAGACCGAACTTCAGCGCCTCCTGAGCAGTGAATTTGCGTCCGCTCAGCATGGTGTCGCGAGCCATAGCCTCACCACATTTTGCGATGACAAAAGGCGAGATAGTGGCTGGTGTAAGTCCTAATTTCACCTCGCTGAAGGCGAAGACGGTATCAGTTTCAGCCAACACCACGTCGCAGGCCGCGATGATGCCGTTGCCGCCTCCGATGACATGACCATGCACCAAAGCGATAATCGGCGTGTTGCAGAAAGATATGGTCTTAAACAGCTTCGACAGCCTTTTCGCATCCTCGAGATTCTGGATATATCCGTTGTTTGCGATGTCTTTCATGTAGTTGATGTCGGCGCCGGCGCAGAAACTCTTGCCGTTGCCGCAGATCTCGATGACATGGATATCGTCGCGAGCATCGAGCCAGTCGACGGCTTCGGTGAGTTCCTTTATCATCGTAACATTCAACGCATTACGGACTTCAGGACGGTTCAGCGCGATGCGAGCGACGTTTTTCTCTATTCCTATTTGAAGTGTTGTGAATTCCATAGCTTACATTCTAAATACTCCGAACTGTTGTGGCGGGAACTTCTGGTTGAGCGATGCTGCGATGCCCATGGCGAGGATTCTTCGTGTGTCGACGGGGTCGATGATGCCGTCGTCCCACAGACGCGCGGTGCTGTAAAACGCCGAGCCTTCGTAGTCGTACTTCGCCAGAATCTCGCGTTTCAAAGCCTTTATCTCCTCTTCAGGCACTGGCATTCCTTTGTAATGGTACTGGTCTTCCTTGACGGTGGCGAGCACGTTGGCTGCCTGTGTGCCTCCCATGACCGAAATCTTGGCGTTAGGCCACATGAAGAGCAGTCTCGGGCTGTAGGCGCGACCCGCCATGCCGTAGTTGCCGGCGCCGAACGAGCCACCGAAGATGACCGTGAACTTCGGCACGTTGGCGTTGCTCACCGCATGCACCATCTTGGCACCGTCCTTGGCGATGCCGCCGCATTCGTATTGCTTGCCGACCATGAAGCCGGTGACGTTCTGCAAGAAAACCAACGGGATATTGCGCTGGCAGCATAGCTCGATGAAGTGTGTCGCCTTGAGTGCCGACTCGCTGAACAGCACGCCGTAGTTGGCGATGATGCCCACCGGGAAGCCCATCAGATGAGCGAAGCCGCAGACGATAGTCGTTGCATATCTCTCCTTAAATTCCTGGAAGCGGCTACCATCGACAATACGCATGATAACCTCGCGCGGATCGACGACTTTACGCAAATCGACAGGCGCGATGCCGTAGAGCTCCGTCGGGTCGTAGAGAGGCTCTTCGACAGGAAGCATATCGAGCAGCTGTTTCTTCGGTTTTTCAAGTGTTTTAAAGATGTTACGGCATATCTGCATGGCGTGGCTGTCGTTCTCCGCAAGGTGGTCGGCGACGCCGGAGACAGAGGTATGCATCTCAGCTCCGCCAAGCTCTTCTGCGGTGACGATTTCGCCTGTAGCGGCTTTCACCAGAGGTGGTCCTCCGAGGTAGATAGTGCCTTGTTTCTTCACAATGATGGTCTCGTCGCTCATCGCAGGCACGTAGGCTCCGCCAGCGGTGCACATTCCCATCACGATGGCTATCTGAGGGATGCCCATTGCCGACATCCTCGCCTGATTGTAGAAGAAACGTCCGAAATGTTCCTTGTCGGGGAACACGGTGTCCTGCTCGGGCAGAAAGGCGCCGCCGCTGTCGACCATATACACGCACGGCAGATGGTTTTCCATTGCGATCTCCTGTGCGCGCAGGTGTTTCTTGACAGTATACTGCATATAGGTGCCGCCTTTCACCGTGGCGTCGTTGGCTACGATGACAGCCTCGCGGCCTTGAATCATGCCTATACCGGTGATGATACCCGCCGAAGGGAAGTCGTTGTTATACGTGTCGTATGCCGCCATCGGCGAGAGCTCCAAAAACGGGGTGTTCTTGTCGATGAGCAGGTCTATACGCTCGCGAGCAAGCAGTTTGTTGCGTTTCTTATGTTTGGCTATCGCCGCCTCGCCGCCGCCGTGCATGCTGGCGTCCATGGCGGCGCGGTATTTCTCCATCAGCTCCATGAAAGCCTTGCGGTTCTCCTGAAACTCGGCGCTTGCAGGAGATATTTGAGATTTTAGTGTTTGCACTTTATAATAATTTTTGGCAAAGATACAAAAAAGTTAGAAGTTAGTAGTTAGTAGTTAGAAGTTTTTATTCCACATATTAAAGATTCGTTTAAAAAAGTGTAACAAAAGAACAATTATTCGTTAAAAAAATGTATTATAAACAGCATTTTGCACTCAACGAAGTGCAATTTTAAAATATTTTTGCACTTTTCGAAGTGCAGTTTGAAAATTTTTATTATTTTTGCAAAAAATTTTATATGGAAACATTGTTTGAATCATTCAGGGTTTTGTTGGATTTGACACCAATGGACTATGTCCGCAGTTTTCACGACAAAATCAATTGGAAAAACAGACTTATCGGGCTGTTAGGGCAGAAAGGCGTTGGCAAATCGACGCTTTTGCTTCAGCATATTAAACAATATGACAATCTTGAAGAAACGCTATATGTTCAGGCTGACGACATGTATTTTGCAGGACATAGTCTGTTTGATACAGCATACGACTTCTTCAAACGAGGTGGCAAACGTCTTTATATTGACGAAATCCATAAATACAAAGGATGGTCTTCTGAAATCAAATTGATTTACGACAGATTGCCGTTGATGTCAATCATTTACTCAGGAAGTTCACTGTTGGCTTTGAGAAAAGGCGGGGCAGTCGATTTGAGCAGACGTACAATCGAATATACCATGCCGGGACTGTCTTTCAGAGAATATTTGAACATCGCCAACGGTTGGAACCTGAAACCTTCGTCTATGGATGAGATCTTGAAGGGAAAAGTTGATTTTCCATACGGTGAACATCGTCCCCTGAAATATTATGAAGAGTATTGCAAACAAGGTTATTATCCTTATTTTAAGGAAGAAGATTTTTTAACGAAACTAAAACAGGCGATAAACGAGACTGTTGAGCACGACATTCCTGCATACGCCGAAATGCCTGTAGCTTCAGCCGTAAAATTAAAGAAATTGATGTATGTGCTTGCCAACAGTGTGCCTTTCAAACCGAATTACAGCAAATTGGCGCGCGAGCTTGAAATTGGGCGGAACCAGCTTCCCGAATATATCGATTATCTCGAAAAAGCTTGTCTTTTCAATGGTTTGAAAGAGAAAGGAACGAGCGACTCAATTATTCAGAAGGTGGAAAAGCTATATTTGAACAACAGCAATATTGCATATGCCATTTCAGACACAAAACCTGATGAAGGAACTGTCAGAGAAACCATGTTTCTAACATGGATGCGCGAAAAGCATAATGTAACGGCATCTAAAATTTCAGATTTTGAGATTGACGGAATCACCTTTGAAGTTGGCGGCAAAAACAAAAAAGGCAAGCAGATTAAAGATGCTGAGATAGCCTATCTTGTAAAGGATGGCATAGAATACGCTGTTGGCAATTCCATTCCGATTTGGATGTTCGGGTTTGTGTATTAAAAACTCGGAATGGAATCGCCTTTGCGTCTTCCATTCCGAGTTGAATGTTGAGATTAAGTGTTAATACAAGCTCTCGCCACAACGCGCGAACTTCCGCATACTTATTCTCACTTCTTGCATTTGTTTTCCAGACGTTAGCACTGAGAGAACAAGAGCGTCAGCTCAATATGTCTTTTTATCTATTTCTTCGTTTTATATCATGTGTTTGTTTTTAACTTCATAGCGCAAAGATAGATATTATTCGGCATATCTCCAAAAAATATTTCACATGGTTTCATTACACTACATTTTTATACCCTTTCAGATATATTTTTAATAAATTTTTAAATTTTATACCCGAAAGGATGTAATATTTCGAAAAATGCGTTCCAGCATGGGTGCAAAAAATTGACGAGTCGTTTTTGTCTGACGAGAAGAAAGACAAATACGTCGAATTGGTTTATGAAAGATTAGCCTCTCTTCGTCGACAGCAGCCCGCAGGCGGCATCAATATCCTGGCCTCGAGAAGCCCTGATAGTGGCTATGATGCCTTTGTCGTTGAGCTTATCGCGGAAACGGGCCATGTCTTCCATTGAAGGGCTCTGCAAATCAATGCCAGGGATGGCGTGGAACCTTATCAAATTAACACGGCAACGGAGGCTGCCGAGCTGTTTGGCGAGCTCGTTGATATGCTTCGGGGTGTCGTTTAACCCTTTGAAAATGATGTATTCGAACGAGACACGTCTCTGGCCGCTCCAGTCGTGCTGACGGATGGCGTGGATCACCTCATTTATCGGATACGACTTCTCGACAGGCATGATCTTCGCGCGCTCATCGTGGAACGGGCTGTGCAGGCTGATGGCGAGATTACATTTCGACTCGTTGATGAAACGTTTCATGTTGGGAATCACGCCCGCTGTCGACACCGTGATACGTGTCGGACTCATCGCCAAACCCCAGTCCGCAGTCATGATTTCGAGCACCCGCATGATGTTGTCGTAGTTGTCCATAGGCTCGCCCATGCCCATGAAGACGAAATTCGACAAGCTCTCGTATTCCGGCAGGTTAAGTATCTGGTTTATAATGTCGCCAGCCGACAGATTGCCTTGAAAGCCTTGTTTTCCGGTCTGACAGAAGAGGCAGTTCATCTTGCAGCCAACCTGGCACGACACGCAGAGCGTGGCACGTTCTTTTTCAGGGATATACGCCGTCTCGACGTGGCCGTTTTCGGTCGGGAAGAGATATTTCTTGGTGCCGTCTTTCGACTCCTGCACATCTTCGAATGCACGGTAGCCAGTGACATAGTTCTTGGCCAAAAGCTGTCGTGTGGTCTTCGACAGATTTGTCATCTCCTCGAAGGTGGCGACGCGTTTACGATAGAGCCAGTCGACGAGCTGTTTGGCGGTAAACTTCGGCATATTATGTTGAGCCACAATGTCTTGCAGCTCGGTCAACGACATTCCAAGAAGTGCTTTCATTTTTTTTAAAATTTTCCGCAAATATAATATTTATTTGTATATTTGCAGTTGGAAAAGTATTTCATTATATGAAAAAAGTTCTGTTTTTTGCATTTTTAGCCTTAATGCTTGTAAGCTGCGGCACCAAACGGGCTCATGACGGTTCGGAGAATTTTGTCGCGATCACCGATGTCGTACCTGATGTCATTTTGGAGATACGTTATTACAGCACCTATAATTTTGTGGGAGAGCGTATCGACGGCTATGAGCAGCCTGTCGCCTTGCTGACCAAGCAGGCTGCCGACTCGCTGAAGGTGGCTAGCGACGAGCTCCGCAAGCACGGCTACCGCCTCAAGATCTGGGACTCCTACCGTCCGCAACGCGCTGTGAATCATTTCATCCGCTGGGCTGAAGACCTGAACGACACCGCTATGAAACATATCTTCTACCCCATGGTCGACAAGAGTCTTCTTTTCGAACAGAACTACATCATGGCACGTTCGGGCCATTCACGCGGCTCGACTGTCGACCTGACATTGGTCGACGAGCAGACCGGCAAGGAACTCGACATGGGCAGTCCGTTCGACTGGTTCGGCAACGAGAGCCATCCCGATTATATGGATCTGACATCCACACAGCTCGCCAACCGTCTGGTGCTGCGCCACGCCATGCTGAGTCACGGATTTAAGCCTATCGACAGCGAATGGTGGCATTTCACACTGGCCGACGAGCCGTTCCCTGACACCTATTTTGATTTTCCAGTAAGAGATTTGAAATAAACATTTATTTATTAACAACTTAATATTAACAACATGGAAAAAAGTACAAAAATCTGGCTCGTCATTTCGGGCATCATTCTCGTAGTTTTAGGTGTGTTCTGCATCGCAAAACCAGGTGGAACTCTTATAACATCAGCATGGCTTATCGGCTGCTTCACCCTGATTTCAGGTATCTCGAAGCTCATCTTTACTTTCAGAACCCAGCGTTTCCTGCCTAACAGCGCATCACGTTTCCTCTCTGCATTGCTGCAGATCTTCATCGGATGCTTCTTCCTGTTCGACCTTTTGGAGACAGCGGTGGCTATACCAGTAGTGTTCTCATTGTGGATCATGTTTGAAGGTATCATCATCGCCATCCAGAGTTTCGACTACAAGAAAGTCGGCTTCGGCCAATGGTGGGCAATGCTGATTCTCGGCATCGCTGGCGCCATCCTCGGCATCTACGGCATGATCAACCCTGTGTTCTCAGGCACAATAATCAGCACATTGATCGGCCTCGGCATCATAGCATTCGGCATCGCCTATCTGATGGGCTTCGCAGGCATCAAGAAATTTGAGAAAGCCTTCGACATCAAATAGTCTTTTGTAAAACCAAATAAAAAATCTCCGAGATGCTTGTAGTTTCGGAGATTTTTTTATTTTTGCAAACCCATTTAAAACAATTTTTATATGAAATTAACTATCCAATCTGTGGTCCTGACAACCATGTTGTTATGTTCCTTTGTCTTATTTGGACAAGAGAAAAATGCCGAATCCACTTACGTGGAAAACGAGTTTATCATCTGGCTGATGCAAGATGTTGATGCTCAGCAGTTTGCCATCAGAGCTGATGCGGGCATCACACCTAAACGGCTGTTATCCAAGAGGTTAAACATCTGGCTTTTCGAAATCAGCGACAGCCGCGAGCCGCGTGAAGACAAGATGCAGCGTCTGATTCTGAACGACGACGTGCGGGTGATCCAGAACAACCACGTGGGCATCAGCCTGCGTAGTCTCATCCCCGACGACCCTTATTTTGAGGACCAATGGGGATCTGTTGTCATGCAGCTGCCTCAAGCGTGGGAGGAGTTTGGTACTGGCGGTCTCACGGTGACAGGCGACACCATAGTTGTGGCCGTCATCGACGATGGTTTTTATCTGGAACATGAAGATTTAAAGGCCAATTTCTGGAAAAATTATAAAGAGATCCCTGGCAACGGCATTGACGACGATGACAACGGCTATATCGATGACTTTGACGGCTGGAATGCTTACAATCACAGTGGAAACATGCCTAGTTCGACATATTACATACAGCACGGCACCAGCGTCACCGGCGTCATCAGTGGGGTGGGCAACAACGGCATCGGCATCTGTGGCATAAACTGGAATGTGAAGCTTATGCCTGTGGCGGGCAGCTCGGAGAACGAGGATGCCGACGAAGCCACCATAGTGGAAGCTTACGGCTACGCTCTGGAGATGCGCGCACGCTACAACGAGACCGACGGCGCAGAAGGCGCTTTCATCGTGTCGACCAACTCATCGTTTGGCGTCGATTACGGACAGCCTGCCGACTTCCCCATCTGGTGCTCGATGTTCGACGAGATGGGCTATCAAGGTATGGTGAGCAGCTGCGCTGGACCCAACAGGGCAGTGAATATCGACGAGGTGGGCGACGTGCCAACGACATGTCCGGGTGACTATCTGATTGGCGTCACCAACATCAACGAGAGCGACGAGTTGCATAGGAGCACCGGCTTCGGCATAGAGAACGTCGATATCGGCGCACCAGGCACAAACATACCATCGACATTTGTAAGCAACTACGGCTATAATTACAGCTATGAGACAGGCACCTCGCTGGCGAGTCCGCAGGTGGCAGGCACCGTCGCCCTGATGTATTCCGCCATGGATGAGGAGATGATAGAAGACTGCAAACATAATCCGGCCGATTTCGCCCTAAAGGCGCGCCAAGCGCTCCTCGACGGTGCCGACCATCTCGAAGTGCTCGAAGGCAAGGTGGCCGAGGCCAGACGACTTAACGCATACGGCGCCATCACAAACCTTTTGACAACATACGAAACGCTTGAAGAACAAACATCTGAAAGCTTCAAAGTGTATCCTAATCCCGCCAACGGCCAGTTCACTGTCGAAGGCACAGGACAGATGACGGTAAGCAACACCCTCGGACAGACTGTAATGACGCAACACGTCGACGGTCAGGCAGCCATTTCATTGCCGAAAGGCTTGTATTTTATTAAAATAGGTGGTAAAGTCACGAAAATAATAGTAAAATAAGAATCTTGTATACAAAAAAATCCCTTGATAGTTTTGCGACCATCAAGGGATTTGTGTTTTAATCCGTACCCAGGGCCGGGATCGAACCGGCACGAGTGTTACCTCATCGGTTTTTGAGACCGACGCGTCTACCAATTCCGCCACCTAGGCATAGGTTTTCAAAGAACTTATTTTTTCGGCTGCAAAATTAATACATTTTTTGTTACACGCAACATTTTTTTTCATAATTTTGCACCCGAAAAATTAAACAGACAAATTTATAACTATGCAAGAGCCCATTGTATCAATCTTTTCAGGCAGAGCCACACGTTATTTGGCTGATAAAATCGCCGAATATTATGGCAAACCTCTCGGAACAAGCAACGTAACAGTGTTCTCAGACGGCGAATTCCAGCCGAGTTTTGAGGAAAATTTACGTGGAAGAGACGTATTTTTGATTCAGTCGACCTTCCCGCCGACAGAAAACCTCATGGAGCTTCTCATGATGATTGACGCTGCCAAACGCGCTTCGGCACGCCGTATCATCGCTGTGATGCCTTACTTCGGATTTGCCCGTCAGGACAGAAAAGACCGTCCGCGTATCAGCATCGCCGCCAAGCTCGTGGCCAACCTCCTTCAGGTTGCCGGCGCCACACGCGTCATCACAATGGACATCCACGCCGACCAGATACAGGGATTCTTCGACATCCCAGTCGACAACCTCTACGCATCGAAGATTTTCGTACCTTATATTAATAGCCTGAACCTGAAAGACCCTATCATGGCATCACCTGACGCCGGCGGCACACGTCGCGCCTCGTCATACGCCAAGATGCTCGGCACAGTGTTCTGCATCTGCCACAAACAACGTTCGAAACCGAACGAGATCGAGAAGATGATCCTCATCGGCGACGTTAAAGACCGTGATGTCATCCTCCTCGACGACATCATCGACACGGCAGGCACCATCACACGCGCAGGCCAGCTGCTGAAAGACAACGGCGCTCGCAGCGTCCGCGCCTTCGCTACACACCCGATATTCTCAGGATCAGCAATGGAGAAAATCGACAACTCAGTGTTCGACGAAGTCGTCGTCACCGACACCATCCCGCTGAAGAACCCAAGCAAGAAGATCCACGTGCTCTCAACAGCCGAACTCTTCGCCGAGGTCATCAAGAAAGTGGAAAACTATGAGTCATTGAGCGAATTTTTCAACGCTAAATAGTAAAGACGCACGGCCGTGCGTCTCAACAGTATAAACAATTAAATAACAATTAAAAACAAACAAAAATGAATTCAGTATCATTGAGCGGTTCTCTTCGCGAGAACGTAGGGAAAAAAGATGCTAAAGCATTGCGCGCAAAAGGTCTCGTACCATGCGTCATTTACGGTAACAACATCGAACAGGTGAAGTTTGCAACAGATGCAAGAAGCTTCAAGAAGATTCTTTACACACCTGAGACATTGATCATCGACTTCGAGATCAACGGAAAAGTTTACCACACCATCCTCCAAGACATTCAGTATCATCCAATTACTGACGAGGTTCTTCACGCTGACTTCCTCGATGTCAACGAAGACAACCCGATCACTGTCATGCTTCCTATCCGCACACAGGGCACATGCCCAGGCGTTATGCGTGGCGGCCGCATGAACATGAACCTTTCGAAACTCAAAGTCCGTGGCTATGTCAACGACCTTCCAGATAACATCATCGTCGACGTGACAAAGCTCCAGATGAACCAGTCAATTAAGGTGAAAGACCTCAACCTCGAAAAGATGACCGTCCTCGTGGCAGAAAACACTATCGTGGTCGACGTCAAAGCTCCTCGTAACGCAGCAGCAGAAGAAGAGACAGAAGAGGCAGCAGCTCCAGCAGCAGAAGGCGCAGCAGCACCTGCAACAGAAGCTAAATAATGTAAATTTTAAGAAATTTATATGGAAAAAGCCTTCGTTTGAAGGCTTTTTTTTATTTTTGCAGCATGAAATATCTGATTGCTTGTCTGGGAAACATCGGTGCCGAGTACGCCAACACGCGGCATAACATCGGCTTTATGGTCGCCGACCATCTGGCAAAAGACCTCGGTAACACATTCACAACCAACCGCTTAGCAATGGTGTCGGAGATGAAATACAAAGGCCGCCAGCTGATCGTCATCAAACCAACGACATATATGAACCTCTCCGGAAAAGCCATAAAATACTGGACCACACAAGAAAAGATACCTATCGAGAACATACTCGTGGTGTGCGACGACCTCGCCTTGCCGACTGGTACACTCCGAATGAAGAAAAAAGGCAGCGACGGCGGTCATAACGGACTGAAAAACATCATCGAGGCACTCGGAAGCAGCGAGTTCTGCCGCCTCCGCATCGGCATCGGCAACGACTTCGCAAAAGGCAAACAGGTCGACTACGTCATCGGCGAATGGAAACAGTCGGAAATCGACGAGATCCAGCCACGCCTCGATGTCGCCACCGAGATGATAAAGAGCTTCGTGACACAAGGCCCCGACATGACAATGAATCAATATAATAACAAATAAAAGCCTCACGCAGATTTCGCTGATATCACGGAATTCTTCCACAATCTATCTGCGATAATCTGCAGCTCGCGACGCGAGCAATCCCGCAGAGGGAGAACTGAAAAAAATCTGTTAAATCTGCGAAATCTGCGTGAGAAAAAAATAAACATTGAATATGAAAAAGTTAGTTATTCTCTCAGGTGCAGGCATCAGCGCGGAGTCAGGCATCTCGACCTTCAGAGACGCAGGCGGACTGTGGGACAAATACCCAGTGATGCAAGTCGCCTCAATCGAAGGCTATGAAGCTAACCCTGAACTGGTTATCAACTTCTACAACGAACGCCGCAAACAACTGCTCAATGTGCAACCTAACCAAGGCCACATCCTCTGCGCCGAACTCGAGAAGTATTTCGATGTCACCGTGGTGACACAAAACGTTGACAATCTGCACGAAAGAGCGGGCAGCCACCATATCATACATCTCCATGGCGAGCTCACAAAGGTTTGCTCCAGCTACAACCCAAACGACCCTCGTTACATCCGCGAGCTGAAACCGGAGGAATTCGAGGTGAAAATGGGCGACAAAGCCGGCGACGGCAGCCAATTACGTCCGTTCATAGTGTGGTTCGGCGAGGCAGTGCCTGAGATCGAGACAGCCGTCAACTACGTCGAGAAAGCCGATATCTTCGTCATCATAGGAACTTCCATGAACGTATATCCTGCCGCAAGCCTGTTGTATTACGTCCCATCCAACGCCGATGTCTATCTCATTGACCCTAAAGACGTTAGCATCAACACACAACGCCCTATCACACATATTAAAAAAGGTGCTGGCGAAGGCATGAAGGAGCTTTTACAGTCACTAGTCTTTAGTCGCTAGTCATTAGTTCAGATTACTAAAGACTAAAAACTAAAGACTAAAAACTAAAGACTAAAAACTAAAGACTAAAAACTTCGTTTCATCTCATTAAGCACGATGCGTAGCTCTCCCCACGAGTACTCCTCCCCGAGCACGTCTCTCGCCGCTCCAAGCGACGGATCCTGTGTCTCGGTGAAGTATTCAACAATGTTTTCATAGTGTTCCTCACTCATAAAATCCTTAGCGTCGGCATAGCCTTTCAACACGAGCTCCGCCACATGATGCTCTATCGTTCCACGCGTCATGCCTCGTTTCTCAGCGATGTCGTCAATCGAGAGCCCCTCCTCTATCAGCTCCTTGGTGCGTTCTATGGTAGCACTCAGATCGCTCTCGCTCTTGGGCTCGCGTTTTTTCTTTTCCTTCTTCGGCTTTTTCTTGTTAAGTCCTTCAGCCTCAACGATTTCTCTGTTTTTGGTTTTTAGATATTTCTTTATCTCGAAGCCCATCTGACAGCTTACGAGACACGCTTTTTTCACATACAAATCCGACTTCAAAAGCTCCATGGCGTTCTTAAACTCCGTCTTGATGTCTTTGCTTTCAATCTCGACATTCAACTCTGCGATGTCGTCCAATTCCGTAACCTTATCCAAAAAGTACGAGCATCCTTTCTTGATTCGTTCCTGAAGCTGTAAATTATTGTCTATCTGGAAGTTATCTTTCAAGATACTGCCTATCTGCCGCTTGAATTTCTCCGACACCTCAACCACTTCCTCATGGAATTTCTGTCCTTTCGACGAAATTTTTTCTCTGAGATCATCCTCAAATGTGCGTTTGTGTGCAAACACCACCTTGCGGAGGCCGTTCAAATCGCTCTCAAGGTCAATAAAATCAATAAGTTCAAACAATATCTGCGACTCATACAGCTTCTTGTTGTATTCAAACTGTTCCTCGTTAGGCTCCCTCGAAGGCAATGCCGCCACAAACTGATTGATAGTCAAGTCGTTAAACAAGCCACTTTGCGACAGTTTCGCCTTCAAAACGAGTCCTTCGAGCGAGGTGCAGCGGCTCAACGCCACATAAATCTGTCCATGCGCGAACGCCAGACTCGCATCCAAAATCAGCCGGTCGAAGGTAAGGCCCTGGCTCTTGTGAATCGTTATTGCCCAAGCGAGTTTCAGCGGCATCTGCGTGAAGCTTCCGACTTCCTTCTCCTCTATTTCCTTGGTCTCCTCGTTGATGCTGTACTCGAAATTCTGCCATGTAACAGGTTGCACCTCAATCACCTCGTCGTCGCACTTCACCTCAAGCCCGTCATCCTCGTCGTAACCCACGATTCGTCCGATTTTGCCGTTGAAATAAGCCTTTTCCGGTGACGGATCGTTTTTCACAAACATCACCTGAGCCCCAATCTTCAGCTCAAGCTCGAATTTTGTGGGATACGAGGTCTCTGGGAAGTTGCCAAACACCTTTGCGGTAAACTTCAACGGTTTGGTTTTCAACGCGTTAAGCTTACCTTCGTTAATCTCATCCACTTGACGGTTGTGCGTCATCAAAGTGATGTAGCCCTCATCCTCGTCGGGCTCAAAATCGGGATGATAGTGGCTGTTCAGTATGTTCAGGCTCTCCGTGTCGAGGCGGTTGTTGCGCACCTTATTCAATATGTCGATAAACTGCCTGTCTTCCTGCCTATAGATATGCTCCAGCTCGATGCAGCAGTACGGTGTCTTCGTAAGCACATGACTGTCAAAGAAATACACCGACTTGTAATAGTCCTGCAGCAGTGCCCATTCCTCTTGTTTTGCCACTGGTGCCAGCTGGTGGATGTCGCCTATCATCAGCACCTGCACGCCACCGAAAGGCTTGTCGTTACGCCTCACACGTCTCATCATTGCATCGACGGCATCGAGCAGGTCGGCGCGCACCATCGAGATCTCATCGATCACCAGCAGTTCCAGCGAACGGATGATTTTCAGTTTCTGTGCCGAAAACTTCTGGTATTGCACTGCCGAACGACGCATGATGTCGGCACCGCCAGCAATCACTGCATCATCAGGTATTTGCGGCCCGAATTCCAGTTGGAAAAACGAATGTATGGTCTGCCCTCCCGCGTTGATGGCCGCCACGCCTGTAGGAGCCAAAATCACCATGCGCTTCGTCGGATTCTCAGCCAGACCGCGCAAAAACGTCGTCTTTCCAGTGCCAGCCTTGCCCGTCAGAAATATATTCATATTGGTATAACGGACGAATTTATCGACCATCTCCAACTTCGCATTCTCTATCTTATTCGTCTGCATATCAATTATTTTTTTAAATAAACAATTCCGCCGCGATGCCGTCAGCAAAAAGCATCCCATTATCGTTTAGGATGTATTTTTGGTCTTTTTGACATATTTTATTTTCTGAAATATATCTTTTTATCTCTTTTTTAAACTTTTCGGAATATTGTTCACCAAAATCTTTTCTGATGTGTTCCAAATCGACGCCCCACATGGTGCGAAGCGAGGTCATGACATACTCATTATATCTGTCATCAAGCGTAAGCTCCTCTCTCTCAAACGAATAGCTCTCGCAATAATCCTTCACGCTCGCCACGTTCCACTGCCTCGAAACGCCGTCAAACGAATGTGCCGACGGTCCCAAGCCGAGGTATATCTCGCCTTTCCAATAGATGCAATTATGCTTCGAATAATGTCCTGGCCGTGCGAAATTGCTTATCTCGTAATGCTCAAAGCCTTGATTTTCAGTCATTTCGACCAGAATCTGATACTGCCTGACAACAGCGTCCTCATCGACAGGAGCCGCCACACCTTTATTAATACGTTGTCCGAGTGCCGTCTTCTCCTCCACCGTCAAGGCATACGCCGACAGATGGTTGATGCCCGTCGCCAAGAAAATCTCCAGATTCTGATGCCATTTCTCGTCGGTCAATGTTGGGATGCCGTAGATCAAATCCATGGTAACCTCTTGAAAACCAGTCTCTTGCGCCCAATTTAAAACCTGTCGGGCATGTCTTGAATCGTGTTTTCGGCTAAGATATTGCAAATCGTCATCGAAAAAGCTCTGTATTCCAATACTTAACCTATTGATTCCTAATGTTTTATATTCTAATAACGATTCTTTCGAAACAGTGTCGGGATTAGCCTCCAGCGTTATTTCAGGATTTTCTATTACCTTAAAATTTTTATATAAAACATCTAAAATGCCAGCAATCTCTGAAGGTTTCAGCAGCGACGGCGTGCCTCCGCCAAAGTATATGGTCCGCACCTCTTCACCGCCGAGATAGTCATTCCGCTCGACGGCTTCACGCTTCAAAGCCTCAAGAAAATCAATGCGTTGCTTCTCCGAAACGACCGAGAAGAAGTTGCAGTAAGCGCATTTCGACTTACAAAACGGAATATGGAGATAAATACCTGCCATGATTGCAAAATTACATTATTTTCTCACAGATTACACAGATTACACAGATTTTTTCTTCCTCAAATCCTTTTTTAATCGATTTAAATCGCTAAAGCGATCAGATATCACAGATTTTTCTTGTTTTTTTCAAAACTATCGTTTAATTTTGCAGTTGATAATCATTAAAACAACTTACCATGAAGAAAGACGATAAACTCATTATCACCATCAACCGCGAGTTCGGCTCAGGCGGCAGGGAAATAGCATACAAACTCGGTGCTTTGCTCGACATCAAAGTCTATGACAAACAAGCACTTGAGGCTATCGAAGAGAATCTTGGCGTCGCCAACGAACTGCCTGAGAAAATCTATGACATCCAGAAAGATATACTGCTGAATATCGCCTCGAAGGAATCGTGCATCATAGTAGGCCGCACGGGCTTCCACATCTTCCGTAACCATCCTAATGTGGTGCGAGTGCTTCTCATCGCCGACTACGATGCCCGTGTGAACCACGTCAGCGAGAAACACGGCATCACCAAGATGAACGCCCGCAAACGCATCGACACCGTTGATCGCGAACGCGAGGAATACACCATGAAATATACCGGCGTGTCACGCTACGACGCCCGCAACTACGACTTCGTGCTCAACGTCACCAACATCCCTGGATATCACGTGGCTGCATTTTTAGCACAAAACATAAGGATGAAATTCATGAATAAATAAACACACACCGTCATTCCGAGCGCAACGAAGTGGAGTCGAGACCTGAGCTTTGCGAAAGCATTCGCCTTTGGCGAATGCTTTCGCTTCGCTCAGGTCTCCATTACACTTCATTTCATTCCGTTTCAGTCGAAATGACGAATTAATTTCTTGTCATTTTAAAATTTTTTGTAATTTTGTAGCTTGATTTAATTATTTGAATTATTATGGCTACACGTTTACAAAATTTGAAGAAAATTGCCGCTCTGACAGTGGCATTGCTCGCAATTTCATTGGGCTTGAACGCCCAGACATGGTACATCATGGGTGAATACATCTGGAGTCCACCGCATCCGCAGGGAACCTACGAAATGACTCATTATACAGCAGATGACACCGAAATCAACGGGATGACATACCACACCATCTACGTTCAGGAGACTGGCGCACTGGTAGGCGCCTACCGCAACGAAGACAACCAGGTTTATTATTGCAAATGGAACGGCTCGTCATACGACGAGGAGATTATGCTTTACGACTATGACCTCGAAGTGGGCGAATATTTCAACGACGAGACCGAATACCCGATGCAGGTCACCGAAGTGTCAACAATCATTGACCATAATGGCATGGAGAGAAAGAGAATCGACTTCCGCTTCATCGGCCTCGAAAACGTGACAGAATACTGGATCGAAGGCGTGGGAAGCAACCGCGGATTCGTCTTCATGGGCCAGTACGCCCCTGATCCGTCAGGCGAAGGCGACATCTTCCACCTGCTCTGCTACCATATCGGCGAGAACCTCATCTACACCAACCCGGAATACAACACCTGCGACGTGGATGAGATTGAAGAGAACATCACAAACAACAACGTCAGCATCTATCCTAACCCTGCAAAAGATATTGTTAAAGTGTTGAACGACAATAACTTAAATATCACCAACGTAGAAATCGTCGACCTCACAGGCCGCGTGGTGCTGAGCACCGACAAAACCGACGGCATCGACATCAGCGCACTCGCCGAAGGCCAGTATTTCGTGAAGATCTACGGTGATGCAACCATAGTGAAGAAACTGTTTATTGAAAAATAAATCATCATAACAACATGAAATTCAAACACTTAGCTATGGCAGCAGTAATTGCTACAACATTATTCAGCTGCAACAACACACCAAAAGAAGACTACGCAGCCCTCGCCAACCAGTATGCGAAGGTGACTTTGACAACCGACATCAGCCATCTCTCTGACAACGAGGTGAAGATGCTTGACCTCCTATTCCAGGCAGGCAAGCTCATGGACGACATCTATTGGCATGAGAACCTCGGCGGATGCAAACACGAGTTTTTGGATAAGATTGAAGATCCTAACGCCCGCAAATACGCCGAAATCAACTACGGTCCGTGGGATCAGCTCGACAACCGCCGCGTATTTATCCCTGGATACGGCCCTAAACCGGAAGGCTCAGGCTTCTACCCCACCGACATGACAAAAGAAGAGTTCGCAGCATGGGACAACCCTGACAAGACCAGCCAGTACACCATAGTTTACCGCGACGATAACGGCAAGCTTCAATCGATGTGGTATCATGAAGCTTTCGCAAAAAAGATCAATCAGGCAGCCGACCTCCTCAAAAAAGCATCAGAGCTGGCAGCCGACGAAGAGTTTGCTAACTATCTGAGACTCAGAGCCGAAGCACTCCTCACCGACGACTATTTCGAGTCAGACATGGCATGGATGGACGTGCGCAACAACAACGTCGACTTCGTGGTGGGTCCTATCGAGAACTACACCGACGGTCTCTATGGCTATAAAGCCGCTCACGAGTCGTTTATCCTTATCAAAGACCAGGAATGGACAAAGAAACTGTCACGTTACGTGGCATTGCTGCCTGAGCTTCAGACCAAGCTTCCTGTCGCTGACGAATACAAGCAGGAGAAACCTGGTAGCGACGCCGACCTCGCGGCATACGACGTGATATTCTACGGCGGCGACTGCAACATGGCATCGAAGACCATCGCCATCAACCTGCCTAACGACGAGAGAGTGCAGCTCCAGAAAGGCACACGCAAGCTCCAGCTCAAGAACGCCATGCAGGCCAAGTTCGATAAGATCGTGGTCCCGATTTCAGAGGTCTTGGTAGCTCCTGAGGCACGTCAGAACATCAAGTTCGACGCATTCTTCGCCAACGTGATGTTCCACGAGGTGGCACACGGTCTGGGCATCAAGAACACCCTCGACGGCCAAGGCACTGTGCGTCATGCACTTAAAGAGCAGTATTCAGCCATCGAAGAGGCCAAGGCCGACATCCTCGGCTTGTTCCTCGTCACCAAGCTCAGCGAGATGGGCGAATACGACAACACCACACTCGAGGAGAACTACACCACCTTCATGGCCGGCATCTTCCGCTCGGTACGTTTCGGTGCAGCATCAGCTCACGGCAAGGCTAACATGATAGAATTCAACTACTTAGCTAAAGAAGGAGCCTTCACACGCGACGCTAACGGCTTGTATAACATCGACTTCCCGAAGATGAAGCTCGCAGTCGAGAAACTCGGCGGCGCCATCCTCGTGGCACAGGGCAACGGCGACTATGAATTCGTGAAGAACTGGATCGCCACCGACGGCGTCATCAAGCCGGAGCTCCAGGCCGACCTCGACAAGATCGCTGGATGCGGCATCCCGAAGGATATTTGGTATGAAATGGGATTGGAGTATCTTAAAAGATAAGAAAGGATAAGATTAAACAATTAAATATTAACAACAAAAAAATGAAAAAATTATCATTGACTTTTGCCATCATCTTTGCTATGATTGGCATCGTGCGCGCTGACGAAGGCATGTGGTTGCCAATGTTCGTCGAGCGTTTGAACTACGTTGACATGCAGAAAATGGGTCTCCAGCTGACACCAGAGGAGCTCTACAGCATCAACAACAGCAGCCTGAAAGACGCCATCGTCGGCCTCTCATACGGCGCTACACCTCGCGGTTTCTTCTGCACAGGCGAGATCGTGTCACAGAACAGCTTGCTTTTCACCAACCATCACTGCGGCTACAGCTCGATAGCAGCCCTCTCGACAGTGGAGCATGACTACCTCAACGAAGGCTTCGCAGCCAAGAATTTCAGCGAAGAGCTGCCAGCTGAAGGCGTATCAGCATCATTCCTCGTGAGAATGGAAGACGTCACAGCCGACATCCTCGGCGTCATCACCGACGAGATGGATTACATGGCAAGACAAAAAGCTATCAACGAGAAAATCAAAGAGTTAGAGGAAGCAGCATCAGAAGACGGCAAACTCAACCCGGTCATCAAAGGCTTCTTCGAGGGCAACGAATACTACATGTTCGTCTACAAGACCTACACCGACGTACGTCTCGTGTTCACAGCAGCACAGTCGATCGGCAAGTTCGGCGGCGACACCGACAACTGGATGTGGCCTCGTCACACCGGCGACTTCAGCGTGTTCCGCGTCTACGCTGACGAGAACGGCGAACCAGCTGAGTATTCAGAGAACAACAAGCCTCTCACTCCTAAATACAACCTCCCAATCAGCCTCGACGGCGTCAGACAGGACGACTTCACCATGATCTGGGGCTTCCCGGGCTCAACAGAGCGTTACATGTCGTCATACGGCATCAACTACAACGTCGACATATTCTATCCTATCGTATATGAAGTGTTCAAAGCTGAAACCGACGTCATGGACGAATATATGAAAGTCGACAAGGCTGTCAATATCGCTTACGCTGACAACAAAGCAGGCTTGGCAAACACCTGGAAAAACTTCGAAGGCCAGATCACTATGCTCCGCAAGAACAAAGTTGCTGAGCGCAAGGCAGCTCTCGAGGCAGAATTCACCGAGTGGGTCAACGCCGACGAAGACCGCAAGGCAGAATACGGCGACGTGCTCGAGACTCTCGAGGTGATGTACGCCCAGCTCGCCGAAGTGGCTCCATACCTCTTCTATCCTAACTTCGCAGCACAGCTCAACCCGATGGCAACAGCATCTGAATTCTCAGAGTATTATCAGGTTGCGACAAGCAAAGAGGCTTCAAAAGACGACAAGAAGGCAGCAGCCGAGGCTTTGAAGGAAATCGATGCCGACGCATTGTTCAAAGACCTCGACGCACGCGTTGAGAAAGGCATGCTCGTCGCTGTGATGAACATCTACGGCAGCAAATTCGAGACAGAAGAGCTTCCTGAGGCCATCCAGAAACTCATGAAGAAATACAAAGGCGACTGGACAGCATTGGCAAACGACATCTGGGACAACTCGATGTTCACCAACGCAGAATCAGTGAAGGCTTTCATCGAGAAGCCAAACGCAAAGAAACTCGAGAAAGACCTCGCTTTCGTGATGTACACCGCATTGGTCGAGCAGCTCTACTCAGCAGCACCGGCTTACAGAATCGCTAATATCGCCATCGCCGAGGCCGACCACGACTTCGTGAAGGGTCTCCGCGAGTTCTACGCTGCCACACAGCCTGACAAGGTGCTCTATCCTGACGCAAACTCAACAATGAGAATGAGCTACGGCTCAGTGCAAGACTACCAGCCAGCCGACGCTATCACATACGACTATGTGTGCACAGCCAACGGCATTCTCGAGAAATACATCCCTGGTGACTTCGAGTTCGACGCTCCACAGCGCCTCCTCGACCTCATCGAGACACGTGACTTCGGCCAGTATGCCGACGACAACGGCGAGCTCATCACCTGCTTCTTGTCGACCAACGACATCACAGGCGGTAACTCAGGCAGCCCTATCATGAACGGCAAGGGCGAACTCATCGGCTTGGCCTTCGACGGCAACTGGGAAGCCATGAGCGGCGACGTCAACTTCGAGCCTAAACTCCAGCGCACCATCAACGTCGACATCCGTTACGTGCTCTTCGTCATCGACAAGGTGTACGGAGCCACCAACCTCATCGACGAACTCGACATCCACAAAGCGATGCCAGAGCCAGTAAGAGTTGAAGAAGAGTAGTCATTAGTCGCTAGTCTTTAGACATTAAAAACGTCATTTCGAGTGAAGCGGAGCCACTCCCTCCGGTTGGTCGAAATGACGTTTTTTTATCAAAACTTTGTTTTCTAATAAATTTTATTTATTTTTGCAGTTTAAATTCATTAAAAATGAAGAAATTACTTGCAATAATCCTCATTTTCACCGTATTTTGCGCCACAGCGAAGACAAAAATCGGCGAAAACATCGACGTGACACATTATGAGATTCATCTCAACAACATCGATTTCGCTAACCATACTTTGGATGCCGTGACGACCGTCACGCTGACAACGACAAGTGCAGTCAACTCCATCGATTTGGAGCTTAAGTCGTTGACAGTCAGCGATGTAACATCAAGCGATGCCAGCGTCAGTGGCTTTGCACAAAACGGCGACGTACTCACAATAAACCTTGCGACAGCATTGGCGGCTAACACAACAGCCTCATTTACAATATCTTACGGAGGTACCACCTTTAACGACGGCTGGGGCGGCATACTCTGGAGCGGCAATTACATCTGCAACATGGGTGTAGGCTTCACCGAAGTGCCACACAACCTCGGAAAGGCATGGTTCCCATGCGTTGACAACTTCACTGACAAAGCCACTTACGACGTGTTTGTGACCGTGCCGACAGAGACTACTGCCGTTTGCGGCGGAAACCTCGTTAACGACACCGACAATGGCGATGGCACCCACACCGTGCATTACGCTGTAAATCAAGAGATTGCAACATATCACATCTCGTTTGTGGCAGGCGACTACGTTGAATGGACCGACACCTACCACGGCATGAACGGCGACATCCCCATCAACGTGTATGTCAAGCCAGCACAGATCAACAAGGTGGAAGGCACCTTTGTGCATGTGAAAGACATCGCTAGCTATTTCGAGAACGCTTACGGACCGTATCCTTTCAACCGCATAGGCTACTCCATCACCAGCGTAGGCTGTATGGAACACGTCGACAACATCGGCATCACCAGTGGCGTGCTCACCGGCAACACCGACGAGGAGAGCTACGTGGCTCATGAGATGTCGCACATGTGGTTCGGCAACAAGGTGACATGCGCCCGAGCCGAAGAGATGTGGCTCAACGAGGGCTTTGCACAGTTCTGCGGCATGAGCTACCAGGAAGCCATCTACGACGAGGCCACATACATGAACGAGATGCGCTCTGTGATGGCTGCCGTGATGGGTTACGACACCGGCGAGGGCTGGCTCGCACTCAACGACGTGCCGCAAGACAAGACCTACGGCAACACCGTCTACAAAAAAGGCGCCACCGTGGTCCATACTTTGCGCAACTACCTCGGCAAGGAGCTCTTCAACGAGGCAATGCGCTATTACCTCAACAAATTCGCTTATCAGTCGGTCACTTCGGAAGACTTGCGTAATGCCATCACCGAATACACCGGCATCGACATGACCGATTTCTTCGACACCTATGTGTTCACCTGCGGCGAGCCACATTATGTCGTTGATAATTATATCGTTACGCCCAACGGCAACAGTTTTGATGTTGAGGTCTTCACCAGCCAGACACACCGTCACAGCGACCATATCGGCAACGGTGTCATCCTCGAGCTCGACTTCATGGACCAGAACTGGAACATCGTCAGCGACACCATCCACTGGGACGGCCGCAACGGCCACACCGTAAAAACCATCGGTTTTGAGCCTATCGCGGTGTTCTGCAACTACGACAAGACCAGCCTCGATGCCCGTGTTGACCGCAACGCCGTCGTCACATCTACAGGAAAGATCAGCGCGACAAATCTCGACATCAACATCGCATCGATCACCGACTCGACATTCTTACACATTGAAAATCATTATGTTGGACCAGATCATGCGCTCAACCCGCATCCTTGGGAGATGACATTCTCGACCCAACGTTACTACACCATTTTCCGTGACGACAAAGGCCAGGCCGACATCAACGGAGTGTTCAAATATTCGAAGTCATACGACAACGACATCATCCATTCATCCAACGACTCGACGGTGCTGCTATATCGTGAGAACGCCGCAATGCCTTGGCATTCAATATCTTACTCATTTGAAGGCAACTGGAAAATTGGAGAATTGACCGTCGACAACCTGCTTTCGGGTGACTACACCTTCGCCGTCATCGACAAGAGCACTATAGGTCTCGGAGAGGTCCCGGCTGGCACAAAACGAATGATTGTCACGCCCAATCCGGCCTATGACTTCATAAAAATAAGCACTTCTGACGACAACTCAGAGGTTTGCATCCTCAACTCGCTGGGGCAGACCGTGAGCACATTTTCCGTTAAGGAGAAAGAAATGACAATACCTGTAACCGATTATAAATCAGGGGTTTACTATATCAATCTCTTTGATGAGAATAAAAATCTCATTTCTACCGAAAAATTGGTCAAGAGATAAGATTTTTTCGTAATTTTGCACCGAATTCGAATTTATTTTTTATTTATTAATAACGTTATTATCAAATTATGAACCCAACTCATATTGAACACATTGGAATTGCTGTCAAGAGCTTGGACGAGTCGATTCCAGTTTTCGAGAAAATGCTCGGAACGAAATGCTACGCCATCGAAGAAGTCAAGGATCAGAAGGTGAAGACTGCTTTCTTCAAGGTAGGTCAGACCAAGATCGAGCTTCTTGAGCCGACATCACCTGAGAGCACCATTGCTGCTTTCATCGAGAAGAACGGTGGCAAGGGTGGCATGCATCACATGGCTTTTGCTGTGGAAGGCATTGAGAATCAGTTAGCTGAAGCCAAAGAAGCAGGTTTCCGTCTCATCGACGAGACACCACGCGGCGGTGCTGAAGGCTTGACCATCGCTTTCCTGCACCCTAAGTCAACAGCAGGTGTCCTCACAGAACTTTGCGAAAATAAAAACAAATAATAAAACTCATAAGAAATGATCATCGAACAGAAAATTCAGGAGTTGTTGGACAAGCGCGCTCTTGCACGCCAGGGTGGCGGCGAGAAACGTATCGCTTCACAACATGAAAAAGGAAAGTACACCGCTCGCGAGCGCATCGCCATGTTGCTTGACGAGGGCAGCTTTGAGGAGTTCGACATGTTCCTCACACACCGCACCACTGACTTCGGTCTGGAGAAGCAGGTGTATCTCGGCGACGGCGTCGTGACAGGCTACGGCACCATCGACGGCCGTCTCGTTTACGTGTATTCACAGGACTTCACCGTGCTTGGCGGCTCATTGTCAGAGACCATGTCGAAGAAGATATGCAAGGTGATGGACCAGGCCATGAAGGTCGGTGCCCCTATCATCGGCATCAACGACTCAGGCGGAGCACGTATCCAGGAAGGTTCACGCTCATTGGCAGGTTTCGCTGAGATCTTCCAGCGTAACATCAACGCATCGGGCGTGGTGCCACAGATCAGCGCCATCTTCGGTCCTTGCGCAGGCGGCGCAGTGTATTCACCAGCATTGACCGACTTCATCCTCATGACCGAGCAGAACAGCTACATGTTCCTCACAGGCCCGAAAGTCGTGAAGACAGTGACAGGCGAAGACGTCAGCACCGACCAGCTCGGAGGCGCATTGGTACACAACCAGAAATCAGGCGTGAGCCAGTTTATGGCAGCCACCGAGGAAGAAGGCTTGCAGCTCATCCGCGAGCTCATCTCTTATCTTCCACAGAACAACCTCGAAGAGGCTCCGCGCATCGAATGCAACGACCCTATCGACCGTAAGGAAGACGCCCTCAACGCCATCATCCCTGACAACCCTAACAAGCCATACGACATGCAGCAGATCATCCACGCCATCGTGGATAACGGCGAGTTCCTCGAGGTCGCTAAAGACTTCGCGAAGAACCTCATCGTCGGTTTCGCTCGTTTCGACGGCAAACCGGTGGGTATCGTCGCCAACAACCCAGCTTTCTTAGCTGGTGTTTTGGACATCAACTCATCACGTAAGGGAGCACGTTTCGTCCGCTTCTGCGACGCCTTCAACATCCCGATCGTGACATTGGTCGACGTCCCTGGCTTCTTGCCTGGCACAGTGCAGGAATACGGCGGTGTCATCACCCACGGCGCCAAGATGCTGTTCGCCTACGGCGAGGCCACAGTGCCAAAGGTCACCATCACCATCCGCAAGTCATACGGCGGCTCACACCTTGTCATGGGTTGCAAGCAGCTCCGCGCTGACATCAACTACGCATGGCCTACAGCCGAAATCGCCGTCATGGGTCCTTCAGGCGCTGTCGAGATCCTCAACGGCAAGGAGATCGCAGGCATCGAGAACGAAGAGGAACGCACCGCTTTCGCAGCAAAGAAAGAGCAGGAATACCGCGACAAGTTCGCAAATCCTTACGACTCAGCGAAATACGGCTATATCGACGACGTCATCGAGCCACGCAACACACGTTTCCGCGTCATCAGAGCCCTTCAGGCACTTGAGACAAAGAAAGACACCAACCCACCTAAGAAACATTGCAATATTCCGCTCTAGGTCTAATTAAAAATTGAGAATTGAAAATTTTAATTGAATAGAATATGAATATGTTAGCAATAATGTTATCAGCTGTCAGGGAGCCTATCGCCACTCACGACTGGGTCGTCACCGTTGGTGGATTCTGCATCGTGATCACGGCATTGGTTATCCTTTTCCTCATCTTCACAGGATTCTCGAAGCTTGTGAACCACGACTTTAAGAAAGCCAAGAAGGAGAAGAAGGCTACCGAGACTCCGAACACCTCAACAGCAGCGGGCTGGAAGGTCGACGACGAACTCGCGGCGGTCATCGGACTGGCTCTGGCATTGTCGAAAGATGTGCACGACGAAGAGTCAGGTTTCGTGACCATCCAGAGAGTGGAGCGCCGTTATTCCCCATGGAGCTCGAAGATTTACGGATTAAATGGTTTAAACAGAAGAAATTACTAAGCAATGAAGAAATTTAAATTCACAGTCAACGGAAAAGAGTACGAAGTCGAAGTGAAGAACTACGAAGGCGAGAACGCCGAAGTGGTTGTCGACGGCACTCAATATAATGTCAAAGTCCAGCGTGAAGAAGAGGCTGTCCCGACCTTCGTCGCACCGAAGCGTCAGGCTCCTAAACCGGCTGCCGCTCCTAAACAGGAGGCTGCTCCGGCCACCACATCGGCACCTGCCGACGGCTACAAGTCACTGGCACCGCTTCCGGGCACCGTCATGCAGATCTACGTCAACGTGGGTGACGTCGTGAAACGCGGCGACAAACTCATGATGTACGAGGCAATGAAGATGGAAAACAACTTCCTCGCCGAGGTCGACGGAACAATCAAAGAAATCAAAGTCAGAGTGGGCGACAACATTCTGCAAGGCGCAGTATTATTTGTAATTGGCTGATTATGAAGAAGAGACTCAACGTTAAAAAGAAAGCTCTGCTCATCGTAGCGTTGGTGGCCATCCTGCTCGTGCTTCACGGCATCATGACATCGGCACCGTCGATGGCCGAGCCGCTGTTCAGCGCATCGCAGGATGTGACGACAGAACTCACGATGGACGCTCAAGACGCTGAGATGCAGACCATTTCGGCAGGCGAGGCCATCAGCGAAGGAATGTACTCCTTCTGGCAGTTCACCGGTTTCCGTAACTGCACACGAGGCAACCTCATCATGATTCTGGTCGCCTTCGTGTTCATATTCCTCGCAGTCAAATACGACTTCGAGCCTATGCTGCTCATCCCTATCGGAGTGGGTATCATAGTGGGTAACATCCCGTTCATCCAAGACTCGTATACCTTTGATTTACAAGGCGCTTTGGCAGCATTGTCAAAGATAGAGATCCAAGGAAATTCGACATTCGACCTCACCGAGGCACAGAAGTTCTTTGTGGGACTCTTCGCAGGACAAGACACTCTGAACTGTCAGCAGGCTCTCGACCATTTCCATGAGATGATCAAGACAAACCCTGACCAGCTCGCGGCGTTCCTGCCAGCCGGCATGGACCCGACAGCACCTAACACAGCCAAGTTCTTCGACAGCCTCATCAGCCAGGTGTTCAACATGAACATCCAGACCGGTGTGTATCAGAAAGGCTCAGTGTTGAACTACCTGTATTTCGGCGTTCGTCAGGGTATCTATCCTCCATTGATTTTCTTGGGCATCGGTGCTATGACCGACTTCTCGTCGTTGATTTCACAGCCTCGCTTGATGATCCTCGGTGCCGCCGCTCAGCTCGGCGTGTTCATCACCTTCATCAGTGCACGTGCTTTGGGCTTCGACCCACATGAGGCAGCCGCTATCGGTATCATCGGCGGCGCTGACGGTCCTACCGCTATCTTCATCTCGACAAAGATGGCTCCACACCTCCTCGGTGCAATCGCTATCGCGGCATATTCATACATGGCCTTGGTGCCTGTCATCCAGCCGCCTATCATGCGTTTGCTTACCACCAAGGAAGAGCGTTTAATCAAGATGAAGGAGCCTCGCATGGTCGGAAAGACAGAGAAGGTCATCTTCCCTATCGTCGGTTTGTTGCTCACCACTTTCATCAGCCCGTCGGCACTTCCACTTTTGGGTATGCTGTTCTTCGGTAACCTGTTGAAAGAGAGCGGCGTGACGAAACGTCTCGCCAACACAGCGGCCAACCCACTCATCGACATCGTGACCATCTTGTTAGGTCTCACCGTCGGTGCCTCGACACAGGCTGACGTGTTCTTGACAGTCGACTCGCTCATCATCTTCGCTTTGGGTGCTTGCTCGTTCGCCGTTGCTACATTCGGTGGCGTTTGCGGTGCCAAGCTGATGAACGTCTTCTGCAAGGAAGGCAACAAGATCAACCCTCTCATCGGTAACGCTGGCGTGTCGGCTGTGCCTGACGCAGCACGTGTTTCCGAGGTCGAAGGTCAGAAATACGACCCATCGAACCACCTCCTCATGCACGCCATGGCACCAAACGTCGCTGGTGTTATCGGCTCGGCAGTGGCAGCTGGTATCCTCATGAGTTTTATAGGAATCTAATTAAGTCACTAGTCGTTAGTCTTTAGTCGCTAGTTATTAGTACTAAAGACTAACGACTAAAAACTAACGACTAAAATGTTATTAATCGGTATCGCCGGCGGCTCGGGATCCGGCAAGACAACAGTGGTCAAGAAATTGATTGACGCACTCCCCGAGGACTCGATCAGCGTGGTGTCGCAGGACGCCTATTATTGGGACAACGGCAACCTCGCGCCGGAGGCAAAGAAAGAAATCAACTTCGACCATCCCGACGCCATCGAATGGGACCTGCTGGTGAAGCATCTCGACATGCTCAAGGAAGGCAAGACCATCCCGATGCCTATCTACACCTACGTGACATGCGCCCGCTCGCAGGAAGTCATACCTGTGAAACCAACAGAGGTGGTGATAGTGGAGGGCATCCTCATCATGACATGCCCTGAACTGGTAAAACGCCTTGATATCAAGATCTTTGTGGATACCGATGGTGACGACCGTCTGATGCGTATCATACGCCGCGACATCGAAGAGCGTGGCCGTACCGTGTCGGATGTCTTAAGACATTATGAAACCTTCGTAAAACCGATGCACAACCAGTTTATCGAGCCGACCAAACGCCTGGCCGACATCATCATCCCGCAAGGCGGCAGCAATCAGGTTGCAATCGATATAGTTGCAAGCAGAATCAGGATGCAGCTGAGTCAGATGAAAGAAAGAAACTAATCCTGAACCATGTAAGCGAAGCCACGACCCTGGTATTTCACCTTCTTAAGGTCACCACGACGGTTGGTGAGCTTCACGAGACACTGGTTGATCTTCGATTTCATCTTGAGCTCGTCCATCTCAATGCCCATAGCCCTGGCTTTCGCCATAGCCTTGTCGTAAATCTCTTTGCTAGTGCACGGCTTGCCATTCTCTTTTACCACCTCAATGATGATCTTATCCCATGTCGATAACGGATAAGGCTTGCGGTTGGATACATTTGTAGGCATCGAACCTACCATTTTGGTGAGTTCTTCAATTTTTTCGTTAAAAAAATCAATTTTCGAGAGATTCTTTCTCACTTCGGATTTGAACTCCGCAATTAAACTGATAATCTCTTCTTTCGAAAGTTCTCTAGTTTCCATTGCAAAAAATAATTTAGCAGTTATATAAAAAAGTATCGCAAAGTTAGAAAATTATTTTGAATATTGTACTATATTTGCAGAAAAAAAATTAAAAAACTTCATGAAAGAGATTATCAACTTCCTGAATTTGATCGTTGAAAACAACAACAGGCCTTGGTTTCAACAGCATAAGGACTTGTATATCAATGCACAAGGCCATTTCAACGCCATCGCCGAACAGATTTTGGCAGGGGTGCAGAAATTCGACCCTCTGACACGCGGATTGACTCTGAAAGACTGCACCTACCGCTTCTACAGGGACACACGTTTCTCACCTGACAAATCCCCATACAAGCGACATTTCGGCCTTTTCATTTGTCCTAACGGAAAAAAATCGGGTCTGGCAGGCTATTATTTCCATGTCGAGGGCGAGGGAGCCGAGTATCTCGGACATCATGGGCTGTATCCAGGAATGTACATGTGTGAGCCTTATATTACTAGGAGCGTGCGCGAGGACATCAGCACCAAAGGCGACGAGTTTGTGAAAGCCTTGAAGAAAGCCAAGAACTTCGACCTCAGCTTCGCCGCGGCATTGAAAAAGGTGCCGAAAGACTACCCCGCCGACCATCCTTACGCCGAATATCTGAAGTTGAAAGACTATTGTCTTTATGAAAACATCCCTGACGACATGTTATATTCCGACCACCTGGTGGAATGGGTCGTCGACGAGTTCCGCAGCTGCTACGATTTCAACTCGTTTTTGAACCGCGCGGCGCTTTTCGCGATGGAAAACAAATAATTTTTTATTTTATGATGCAGCAAAATCAACTTCCTTTCGTTAAGAAGATGTAAAACGAACGAAATGTTAGGATTCAACATTGTTTTGGAAAGGGCAAGAAACGGACGACAGGAGTCGCTGATGAGGTTGTACGACCTCTGCTGCGACACGGTGTTCAACGCCTCTTACCGGATAGTGCTGAACGCGCAGGATGCCGAGGAGATAACGCAGGACGCGTTTCTGAAGACATTCTCCAATCTTGACAGTTTCAGCGGCTCGGAGAGAGACTTCGTGGCTTTTGTGAAGACGATAGCCATCAACAAGAGCATCGATCTGTTCAGAAAACACAGCCGTGAGCCGTTTTACGAGGAGATCGACTACAAGACAGCGGATATCGAGGACGACAACGACGATTTTGAAGATTATCCGATAGAGAAGATAAAAGAGGCGCTGAACAATCTGCCCGACGGCTACCGCCTGACGATAACGATGAGATTGATAGAAGAAATGGAATTCAGCGACATAGCGAAACAGATGGGAATCAAGGAATCGACAGTGCGGTCACAGTATGCGAGAGGGCTGGAGAAGTTACGCTCCACCGTCATTTCGAGCGGAACGTAACGAAGTGGAGTGAAGTCGAGAAATCACCGGCATGGGGATGTCACGAAACAATTGAAAGGCGGTGATTTTTTCACCAAAGGTGAAAGCTTTCGCTTTGCTCAGGTCTCCATTTCGCTTCGCTCCAGTCGAAATGACAACAACAATGAAAAATACAGAAGAATATGAATATAGAAGATAAAATAAGGAACAATCGAGAGGCATTTGACGATATGAAGATGCCGGAGGGCAGCCGCGAGCGGTTTGAGGCGAAGCTGAATGGTCGATTGTCATTTCGAGCGCAACGAAGTGGAGTCGAGAAATCCTCTTCCATTTCGCTCCGCTCCAGTCGAAATGACATATGGTTGACATTCACCACAATTGCAGCAGCAGCGGTAGCCATTTTATTGGTGATTTTCGGTATGAACCGATATGGACAAATGTGGAAGGAATCGCCGCAAGTGGCTGATAATAAAGTAGTTGAGATGCGTCAATTTTACGATGAGAAGGTAGAGGAAGCCATCCTTAACCTGGAGAGTGTGATGGAGCACGTCGACGACTCGACAAAACGGCAAATTGAAAACGTGGTGCACGATTTGCTGAATATGGGGGATGTTTTTGCCGAAATGGCACCTCTTCCGGAAGACCGCCAGATGGCGATAACAGAACAGATTTACGACAACAAATTGAGAACTATAGAATTGATTACAGAACAAATTAATAAGTAAAGACTATGAAAAAGATTCTGATTTTAGCAGTTTTGATGTTAGTGGCATTCTTCGCTTTCGCTAACAAATGGAGCGACAACAACCATTACAATTACAAATTTGAAGAGCAGAAGACCATCGAAAAAACATTCGACGTGGAAGCGCTGCCAAAACTTATCATGGACGGCATCTACAGCGATTTCAACATCACCACATGGGATCAGCCGCAGATTGATTTCAAGGTGAAAATCACAGTGAAAAGCGACCGTGAAAGCACCGTGAAAAAACTGATGGAGATTATCGATGTGGAATTGAGCCAGAGCTGTAACACAGTGAACGCCAAGACTATATTCAACAACAAGTCAAACAAGTCGTACAATGCCTCTATTTCAATAAAATACAATGTGCGGGTCCCGAAAGACGTGCTGTTTGACTTGAAGACAAGATACGGCGACATCACCATCGACGAGGTGCGCGAGAAGCTTAGAGCCGAAGTGAAATACGGCGATTTCAAGGCCGACAATATGATGATTGATACATTATATGACAATACAATTGAGGTGAAATACGGAAACGTCAACATCGATGTGGTGAAAAAAATCTATTTGGACCTGTCATACGGCGATGCCAAGATCAACAATTGCGACTACATCGACGCGACAGTGAAATACGGCAAGCTTTTCATCACCGATTTGAATAAAGGAATATTGGAAATCAAATATTCGGATGCCAGAATCGACCAGGCCAACAAAGTCAAGTTCGAGAATGTGGGTTATTCAGATGTTAAGCTGAGAAACGTCAAAGACAAGCTGATTGCCGACTTGAAATACTCCGACATGAGCGCTACAGTGACGTCATTGTCACCCAAAATTGAAATTGACGGCGCATATTCCGACGTGAATTTGTATCTCAACGAGAATGCCTCGTTCAACTACAGGATGTCATCGGCATACGGCGACATCACCTTCAGGGGCTTCTTCGACGAGAAAAGCATCGGCAGCAACGGCCGTTACGGCGATGGTGAGCCCGGTTATCTCGACATCACCACAAAATACGGCGACATCGATATTCGTAAAGACAAATAATCTTTTTTTCATACTTTGAATTTTTTATGCCGAATTTTAATTTTCGGCATAATTTTTAGTATTTTTGTAACGTTAAATGACTACGTCATTTCGACTGGAGCGGAGCGAAATGGAGACCTGAGCTTTGCGAAAGCATTCACCTTTGGTGAATAAATCACCGGCATCTAAATGTACAGTGATCATTGATTGGCGGTGATTTCCCCACTCCCTACGGTCGGTCGAAATGACAAAAGAAAATTATCATTTAAAATGAAACGAGCAATAATACTATTAGCTGCTATTTTGTTGAATATCAACATATTATTAGCACAGCACACTATCACTGGAACGTTGGTTGACGACACCACCAACGAGCCTTTAATGTTTGTCAACGTCGGCTTGATACGTGCCGCCGACACCGTTTATGTGAGTGGGACAGCGTCGAACGACAAGGGGTTCTTCAAGCTGGAGCACGTGCGCAATGGCCAGTATATCCTGCAGATTACGGCTATCGGATATGAGAACTACAAGAACGTGCTGGACATCACGGAGGACATCAGTCTGGGCACCATCAAGATGCATGAGGGCGCGGTACGCCTCGACGAGGTGGTGATTATCGAGAGCAAGCCATTATTCGCCAACGAGGGCGAGAAGACGCTTTACAACGTGAGTGAGGACCCTTCGATACAGACCGGAACGGCCTCTGACGCGTTGCAGAACGCCCCAGGTGTGGAGGTCGACGTGGAAGGCAACGTCACCTTGCGCGGCGTGTCGTCGGTAGAGATCTGGATCAACGGCAAGCCATCGCATCTGACAGAGGAGAACCTGAAGACGTACATACAGCAATTGCCAGCAAATGCTATTAAGACCATCGAGGTGATCACCAACCCGAGTGCGCGTTACGCCTCGAAGAGCGACGGCGGCATCATCAACATAGTGACCAACGCCAAGGTGCAGAAGAACCAGTTTGTGAGCTTCGGAAGCCGTTTCTCGTCGCGTCCCGATCTGTCGCCTTGGGTGTCGTACGTCTACGCCAACGAGAAGATCACGTTTAACATGTATCTCAACGGCAACTACCGCGACAACAAGTCGAACAACAACGGCTACAGCTATTCGTTCAGGGATAACGAGGACTACACGGCTCTCGACACCACCACCACCACCAGCTACACCGGTGGCGGCATCGACAGGAACCTGGGAGGCGGTTTCTTCATGAATCTCCAGTATAACATCGACACCATGAACAACGTCACTGTGTGGGCGGGCGGCTTCCCGGGCTGGGGCAAAGGCGACAGCTGGCAGGACTATTACCGCAACGAATATCGCACCAGCGGCATCGAACGCAACCATTACTACACCGACGGCGACTACACAGGCTATTTCATGGGCTTCAACGGCGGCGTGGAATACCAGCATCTGTTTAACAACGAAGGACATAACATCACCTTCAGCTTGAACGGCGACTACTGGGGTGGCGGACAGAACAGCACCAACCTCCAGACGTATTATTATCCGTTTAGCGACAGCGTGTTACGATACTCAGGCTACCGCAACGACAACCATTTCGGTGACTTCGGATGGGATGCATCCATCGACTACAACTTGCCTTACTGCGAGACCGGCGAGGTAGGTCTCGGCGTGTCGTGCAACCACAACCCCGACACATATTATATCACCTACGACACCTTGATCAACGCGACGACATACGTCAACGACGAATTGAGGACGTTTGACCGGGTGAGCTGGAACAACGGCTTCGACGCGTATCTTACCATACAGCAGAAGTTCGGCAACTTGGTGGTGAAGCCTGGCATCCGCATGGAATATGAGGACGTGCACTGCAACATCGACGGATATATGTCAGACCATGAGTCGAAAGCGTATGTCAACTGGAGGCCGTCGCTGCACCTGTCGTACCGCACCAAGTCGATGCACAACTTCAGACTCAGTTACTCGCGCCGCATCAGCAACCCCAACGCGCGATACCTCACCAACTTCGTGGAATACCAGCAGGAGAGCCTCGGCATGGGTAACATGGACCTCACCCCGGTTTACACCAACGCCATCGAAGGCGGCTGGACCAAATATTTCAAAAGCTTCGGAAACATAGGGCTGTCGGCATATTACAGAGACTCGCAAGACGCCATAAACTCAGTGACAGAGAACGTCTACGACACCGTGTTCTTCAATCGTTGGGTGCGTGCCACCAGGCCATACAACGTCGACAACTCGTACAATCTGGGCTTCGAGGCCAACATCATGTATCGTCCTACAGGATTCTTCAATATCAGATTCTACGCCAACCTTTATGACTCATATTATTCGACAAAATTCAACGGACAGAATGTGTCGAACGATATGTGGTCGTACAGTCTGCGTATGAACATCTGGGCGAAGCTGTGGAACAAGCTAGAGGTGCATGCCTCGGGATATTACCGTTCACCTACGCAGACGCTTTACGCCGAACGTGAGGCTTCGTATGCCATCAACTGCGGCTTGAGAGCCGACTTCTTCGACAAGAAGATGTCGGTGCATTTGAATGTGAACGATATCTTCAACTGGAACAGATGGGACAACAACACCAGCAACCCGTACTACATCTCATACAGCTCCAACAGGTTCAACAGCCGTTCTATCAGCGCCGGCATCACCTTCCGTTTCGGAAAGATGGAGCTCGAGAGAAGTGCTCGTGAGGGTGGTGAAGACTCAGGTGACATGCCTGTATCAAGTGGAAAATAGCACACACCGCGTCATTTCGACCGACCAGAGGGTGAATGCTTTCGCAGGCTCAGGTCTCGACTTCGCTCGAAATGACGAAAAAAAATGAAAATTATAAACTATGAAAAGAATATTACTTGTTTTAGGAATTTTACTCATTTTTGCATCATGCGAAAACGAGAAGAAGCCGACGCAGACGGTGCAGAAGCAGGAAAAGAAAAACGTGGTAGTGCCAGCATTTAATGGTGACTCGGCATACTATTTTGTAAAACGGCAATGTGACTTCGGGCCGCGTGTGCCCGAGACCGAGGCTCACGAGCTCTGTGCCGCCTGGATGGTGGAGACCTTGAGAGGCTACGCCGACACGGTGTTTGTGCAGGACTTCAGGACACGTCTGTACAACGAGCGTGGCGTCGACGGAAAGAACATCATCGCCTCATTCAACCCTGCTGCAAAGAAACGTGTCATCGTCGCAGCACATTGGGACTCAAGACCTTACGCCGACAACGACCCTGACGAGGCCAACTGGCAGAAGCCTATCGACGGTGCCAACGACGGTGCCTCGGGCTGCGGCGTGATGATGGAGATGGCACGTGTGATGCACTCTCATCGCATAGCCGACAACATCGGTGTCGACTTTATTTTCTTTGACTTGGAAGACTACGGTGCCCCGAAATGGGCCGACGAGAGCCTGCATAACGACTTCTCATGGGGTCTCGGCTCACAATACTGGTCGAAAAAGCCTCATGTGGGCGGCTACTCGGCATATTACGGCATATTGCTCGACATGGTGGGAGCACCAAATCCGCGTTTCCCGAAGGAGTATTACTCGCAGAGCAATGCGGCATGGGTGGTCAATAAAGTGTGGCGCACCGCACGCGATATGGGATACGACGATTATTTCACCAACGAGCTCGGCGACCCTATCAACGACGACCACATCTACATGATGCATTACGCTGGCATCCCGACAGCCGACATGATTCACCTAATCGGCGATGAAGACCGCACGTCGTGTTTCTTCCCATACTGGCACACGATGAAAGACAACATCGACTGCATCGATGTCAAGACATTGCAGATGGTTGGGAACGTGGTGATGAAGGTGATATACAACGAATGAAACGTAATGAACCGTAGAGACGCCATATTATGATGTCTCTACAATTATTTTACGAATTTTTTTCCGTTAAAAATATAAACCCCTTTATAATTTTCAGGCAGTTTCGCACCGAGGCAACGACCTTCTACGGTGTAGAATAGGTTGTCGTTCAAGGTGTTAGCCTCTTCTGACAGTTCTCCTATGCCGTCGTCACCACCAATGTATGGGATGAATGTGACGAGGCCGAAGTTTGGGTCGTCGTTTTGGTCGTAGATATGGTCTGCTATCTCTTCCTCGATGACGGTGCCCCAGTCGTTGCCGACAGCCATGATGTCGCAGGCCGAGTTGTTGTACAGGTCGTAGACATTGTCGTTGTTACCGTTGTCGTGGATCTCGTTGTTGCCCCAGTCGTCGGCAGTGCCAAGGTCGATGTCGTGCATGTAGATTGCCGTTATGCCCCATAAGTTGCCGGTAATCACATTGTTACGCAGAATCGCCTTATTGTTTGTTGTCGTGCCGTATATCGAGATGCCGCTGCCGCCATTCATCGGGTCGGACTCGTGGTTGTTGTCGACAAACTGATTGCCAACGATTACCGACGATATTGTGGCGCCCTGCTGGTTGTAACCGTAGCGTCCTTCCTTCACGATATTGTCTTTGACGAGCACCTTGGTCGAGCCCACGCTCATGAGGTCGGCCACCGATATGCCGCCCACGTGCCATGTAGCCCATTGGTCGTCGATAGTGTTGCCGACGATGCGGATGGTGTCGTCAGCACCCGGACCGAGGTTGATTTGCGGACTGTTGAGGCTGTCTTTCACGTTGGCATCCAACGAGTTATTAAAAATCTGCGGTGAGGCCTGTCCGTTGGCAGGCGAACTGATAGCCGCGCCTTCATTATCCTGGAAATAACAGTTTCTGATAACCGGGTTGCAGTTTAAGATGTTGATAACGGCGTTGCAGTAGTCACGGGTGAAATACAAGAACTTGACATCGTCGAATGTCACTTCTGATTCGATGATTTGTATGCCTGCGCCGTCGGATAAATACATCTTGGTGAGACTGCTGTTTGTGGCGTTCTCAAAGCGCATGCTGAAGTGGTTTGTCTCGTTCAGGCCATAGAAACGCACTCTGTCGTCGTTGGTGCAAACCATTGAGCCATTGATAGTTATGAGCACTTGTTTGATATCGACTCTTGACACCTGATTGTCGATGAGCAGCACGTCGCCCGTCGAAATCGTAATATCGCCGTTGATGAGGAATCCGTCGGGGCCTGTCGTCACCACTCCGTCGGTGATGTTTACCAAATCAGGAAGAGTGTATGTGGTGCCGTTGCCTGGGCTAACCCATTGAGCATCAAGGGTAAGCATCATCATGAAGGTGGTGATTAAAAACAATAATTTCTTTTTCATCGTAATGTAATTTATAGCCGTTAGCCATTAGCCGTTAGCAAAAAAAGCGCTTAAAACTAATGGCTATTGGCTAATGGCTGAAAAATTATTTCTTAATTGCTGCTATACCTGGTAATTCCTTGCCTTCTATTGCCTCGAGGAGGGCGCCGCCGCCTGTTGAGACGTACGACACTTGGTCGGCGAGGTTGAACTTGTTGATGCATGCAACTGAGTCGCCGCCTCCGATGAGTGAGAAAGCGCCGGCTTTTGTAGCCTCAGCTATTGCCATTGCGATAGCCTTTGAGCCTTCAGCGAATTTGTCGAACTCGAACACACCGCAAGGGCCGTTCCAGAGTATGGTCTTCGAGCCTTTGATGACCTTTGCGAACATCTCGCGAGTCTTCGGGCCTATGTCCATGCCTTCCCAGCCGTCAGGGATGTTCATCGGGTCA
>Ga0265298_10000735_pt1 | contig 47923 bp, 76 predicted proteins | sample AusTroGonzalo_MG_3_FD_193486 | JGI IMG/M metagenome (GOLD analysis project Ga0265298, IMG submission 193486) | Bovine rumen microbial communities from tropical cattle in Woodstock, Queensland, Australia - Gonzalo_01 | ecosystem: Host-associated > Mammals > Digestive system > Stomach > Rumen ...
CCCTGATGACCACTACACAACAGATTTCTCTGACAATATCTTCAATTATATCGAAGATAATCTTAAACATATAATTGATACCAATGGTTCAGCAATTTTTGCTGGCGTAGTTATTAGCGCTGAACCAATTGAAAATACCTTTAACCGCTAATGGAAATATCTGGTAGGCATTGACTTTCACCTTAACTTGTGTTATAATATATATAGAAAATCAAGAAAGGAAGAAATAAAAATGGTAGAAGAAAGAGTATTTATATTTGATGACTTAGATAACAAGAAATTTTACAAACTCTCGTACCGGGGCATGATTGCAATGATTTTTGCGGCTGAACAGCTTGGCATTTGGTACAGAGTATCAGAAATAGTTAACGACAAAAAGGTTGAACGTTTCATGAAAGTAAACGGCGAAACCATTGAAATGTACGACTCAAACGAAAACTTACTCGCTTCATCCAATGTCTAAGGAGGATTACAAATGAAAGAATTTAAGATAACACTCACCACACCATCAAAGGCTGGCTTCTCTGATAACTATAAGCCGGACATCACAAAGACCTACTTCATGGGCGGCAACACTCTCCTTAATATCGAAGCTGCAAAACGTAACTTTGCAATGGAATTCGGAGTAGATGCAAGTAAAATTAACGTAGTTGATGTGTGGGAAGTAAACGAAAGCGAAAATGATTAAGGAGGAAAACTTATGTACGTTGTAGAATTTTTAATTGATGAAACACCAGCAAAATTATTCAATACATTTGATGAAGCAAAGGATGCCGCAATTGGCTATCTTGACGAATATGGATTTGACGTTAACGCATTTGATATGCTCGATGAAACTGCTGATGACCCGACATTTGAGGGTTTTGCGGTTGAAGATGTTGTTCTTTGTTTCTATGCTGAACTTGCTTAAGGGGGGCTACTACATGACACTTGAAAGATTTTTCTATCACAAGATTTGCGGCAAAGGTTCACAGCCAGTTCTCTACGGAAAGAAAGTAGATGAGTTCCCATCAATTGTAGATGCAAGAAACTTTATCTACGAAACCTACAAAACAAACTATTACATTGATGAATCAGACCCAATGGCTATCTCAATTACATCGTGTGATGGAGTTGCCGGCATAAGATGTCTCTTCAATATCTGAGGTGAGTTGAATGGCACTATTTCCAAACTAGAAAACAATCCAAATTCGCCGCACTCTTCCTCACGAAAACTTCATGGTAATAGATAGAACAAACTGGATTATCGCGGCGAAAAGGTTAACTTACTCCGCATTTAAACTATGGATGTTTTTGTGTTCCTATGGAACAAGAGATATGGCGATAGGCCCAGCATACATCAAACAATGTATCGGCATTTCGGAGTCCAGTTACCGAGATGCCATGAAAGAACTCGAAAAGTACGAATACATTACCCAAGTTCAAAAGAGCACATATACCTTTAATGAATTTGGCAGACCAATGGAGGAAGATGAATGATAGAACTTACAGAAAAAGAAAGACTTGAAGAACAGGAAGACTACAATGCCCTCAACGAAAAGCAGAAGCAGTTTTTTGATATGGCAATGAGCGGCAAGAATATGTTTATTACTGGCCCGGCTGGAACAGGAAAGACATTTCTTGTAAATCGCATAATCAAAGCATTTGAACGTCGCGGCAAGAGAACAATTGTTTGTGCTACCACTGGTGTTGCGGCAAGAAGTATAGGGGGGTTTACTCTCCATCACCAGTTTCATCTTTCCGTGACTGATGGCACAGCAACCAAGGACAATGATTGGTTAAAGGATACTGATAGCCTTGTGGTTGACGAAGCGTCTATGTTGGACTTCCTCTTATTCAATACAATAGGTAATGAAATTAAGGAGTTCAATCCAAATTGTCAGATTATCCTTATCGGTGACTTCTTCCAGTTGCCGCCTGTAGTAACTGATGAAACTATTAAGATTGCTGACCATCGCGGCTATTCACCAGAACTTGATAGAAGTCAGTTCCATTGCTTCCACTCACACATCTGGAGAGATTTTAACTTCCAGACTTGCACTCTTACACAGGCAATGAGACAGGACGACCAGGCATTTAGTACCGCTCTCTACAATCTTAGCCGCAATACTCTTACATCAGATGACAAGGCTTATCTTGCACAGTCACAGAAAAATGCTCCTATGAAAGATGCAGTAATCCTTGCTTGTACAAACAAGGTTGTAAACGCTATCAATTCACAGGAGCTTGATAAGATTGATTCACCGGAAAAGCTTTACAAGGCTCTTTATTGGGGCGAGTATGACAAGGAAATTCCTCGTATGCTTAAGTTAAAGGTTGGCGCAAGAGTTATGCTGACAATTAACAACCCAACAGATGGTTATTGTAATGGCGACATGGGACACATTACTCAGTTAAATATTACGGGGGTCAGAGTTAAGCTGGATAGCGGCGAAGAAGTTGATGTTCCTCAGTATGATTTTAAGACTCAGATTTTTGAAGACGGTGAAACTCAGACAATCGGGGGTATTAAGCAGTTACCACTTAAGTTAGCTTGGGCAATCACAGTACACAAATCTCAGGGTCAGACATTCGATAAGGTAAACTTCCTGTACGATAAAGGATTCTTTGATGGCGCGAACGAAAACCGTACACTTCTTTACGTTGGTCTTAGCCGAGCACGTAAGATTGAGAATCTTTATCTCAGAATTAAAGGGGGTCTCCCACGCTTTAACAACGAAGCGGTTGCTGACTTCTACAACGGCAAATTTAAGACATACGAAAGCCGTTTCGACAATTTAATAGGTTTCTAAAATGGCGGCTGGGTAGTACACCTGGCCGCTATTTCTCTATAGGGGCGGTATTCGGGGATTTCGCGGCAAGAAATTTCACTGTGATTTCGCGGCGAAGTAACAGAGAAAGTAAAATAGCACATCCTTTTATACTATGAGCGAAGCGAATAGTATAAAAGGGGAGGCAGCGTGCGAGTGCGAAGCACGAGTTAGCTGTATATATTATATATATTGTGCGGGTTAAGTTTAATTTTGGTAGGGGGTAAGTAGTAGTAGTAAGTAGGGGTAGTAGTAGTAATAGATATATATTATATTGTGCGAGTTAAGTTAGTAGTAATAGTAAAAGTATTAGGGTAGTGGTAGTAGAGAGGATTAGAGTAGTAGTGGTAGTATAATTATTATATTATATATAGTGCGAGTTAGTTTAGCTAGTAGTAGTAGTAACGAGTAAGTAGTAGTAGTATAATTATATATATTATTATTATATATATTATATATTGTGCGAATTGCGTAGTAGTAGTAAGAAAGAAAGGGTAGTAGTAGTAGTAGTAATAATATAATTATATATAAATAGTGCGAATTGCGTAGCGAATTATGTAGTATTAGAAATCGCGGCGAAAGGAGGACTAGTACCAACCTAAACGGCGTAGCCGCAGAAATATTAGTAGTAGTAGTAGTAGTAAAAACCAACGTGGGTTTACTGTGCAAAACCGTAAAAACACGTTTTCTACCGTTACCCTCCGTATTCCCGAACGATTTTTGGCGAGTTTTGGAGAGTTAGTAAAAGTTGGATTATTTTTGCTAGCGAGCCCTAGCAGCAACAGGCATAGATAAGTATAATTAATATATAATATATATATAGTGCAAATTAAGTTAGAATTGGTAACGTGGGTTGACTATATTCCAAACCGTATTTCGCCCACATTTTTGGGCAATTTCTTATTTCCTACTGTATTCCCAAAATTAAAGAGAATAATTATTCCCATAACCAAACAATCCTTAGTAAATTCCAAATAATTTCCTGGAAATTCTCACAGTAACATTATCTTTTTCTCTCAAATGGAAAATTTTTCCAGAACTGTAAAATTTTACCGTGGACCTTTTTAGGGTTTTTTTCTAAATGTAGATTTTATGTGTCGCGATTCAAATAAAAAATTTCGTGGCGCGAGATTAGCTGTGAAATTTCTATAAAAATAGTCAAAAATTTTACTAATTCAGTCGTTTTTTTTCTCATTTAAAAAGTAGAATTCCTTTACCCCTACTCAAAAAATTTTTGTCCGTCTTAGATGTAGCTCCTTTGTAGCTCATATAAGGCGGCTATTTTTATGCCCGGCCGACGCAGCTCCTTTGCAGCTCCTATAGGGACCCCATAAGCCCGGACCGGGGAGACCCCTACCCCGCCTGCCCGGATGGACGCCGATTTTATGGGGTTGGCGGACGACATAGATGCGTGGCTTGGCGGCGCGAAAAAAATGTGGGCGGGATGCAGCTCCTTGGGTAGTGTTATAAGTGACGTAAATACGTGGTTGCGGAGCGGAATGGAAGGGTCTGGTAAATATGGAAAAATCTGGAAAAACGCCCGGACAAAAAGGTAATATATGGTAAATCGACCGGCCGAGTTTCCAAAATTTACCAGTCAGATGGCAAAATAAAACCACTCCCGAAGGAGTGGCAATATTTTACATGGTAAGGTCTATTATGTCCTCACCTTCCAAATCATCCATGTCAGTAATTTCCTCAACGTCAAAACCGCAATCGTAAAGAAAGTTGTCAAAATCATCATCGGTGTAACCTTCTGGGTATTCAACATCTATATAGTCTCCGGCATAGTCATAAAGTCCTTCTACCATATAAACGCAAACATCATCTATACTATTTGCTTTAAAGTAGTATATATTGTCACAACCACAATAGCCGCAACTATATGTTCCTTTAAAATACATTAGTCCTCACTCCCTTCCTCTTCAATTTCAATACAGAAATCTGATTCCCAAAAACTGAAAGTAAAACAGCCACCTTCTACCAAATCCTTACATTTTTCCAGTGCATCTTCAATTTCTTCCGCAACCGCATTGTCAATTTCTGATGCTAAATGACCGCTGTATTCTTCATGGTCATAATCATCCTCAATCATATCATACCACGGAAGGTCAAATTCATCTCCATTATCTTTACGTGCGCTAATACCGACATTCTGAATAAACCATTCAACCTTTTTATCACGGTCAATCTCTGTGGAAAGTGTCTGTGCTAACTGCCATAAGGTTGTAAAATAGTTGCCGTCATAAATATAACCGACATAATGTTCAACATCAAAAAATCTGCCGCTATAAATGTCTTTACCGCTCATAAAAGCGAGTGTAACATCATTTACAAGTTTGTGAGAGAAAACCTTCCTTAATCCTTCATCTAACTTGTCAAGATTTGAATAAGTTTCAGTGCTACAGTCATTATAAATTACTTTGTACATAATGGTAATTCCTTTCCGGTTTTTAGAACTTGAACCTGTTCATGTTTTGTTTTATCTTATGTATATATTATAACATAGAATATAGTGTTTGTCAATAGTTTTTCTAAAAAATTTTTTATGGTATTTAATGGCAAAGTGCCCGGGCGAAAAGGCAAAAATTACCATTTCTACCATAAAAGGGAACCGCCCCAAAGGGCGGGTAATTAATGGCAAATAATTTTCAAATCGTTATATATTCCTATATCTCCCGATGACATTAAGGAAAATTTATACATTACGGAATCAATGTACAAATTAACAAGATTGTCAGAATATTCATAGTTAAAGGTTGCGTGGTCATAATCTCGCTTTACTATGGTTCTCCAATTTATTCCAAGTGGATTGTCGTTCATATCCTTGGCATAAGTGGTACTTTCAAACCATTCTATTGCCATTTTAAATGTTAAATCTTGGTCAGTATAAAAAATTGCGTCCGTTAGTTCATCAAGTTCAAAAAGCTGTTCTTCAATACCTTCTATTTCATATTCTTTTACACAGCGTATAGCAAAGTTATCAAATGTTACTGCATGAGGGCGGTTGATGGTGTTTTCGACAATTTGTTTAGCGATTGCCATATCTTTGTTAGTAAGAAGTTCATTTATTCTTACTATTGCACCTCTTTTGGTATGTATCTTTTCATCCTCTTTTGTTACATAATTGTTAATTGTAAAATACATAATTAGTCCTCCCATATTAAGTTGATGTGAAAATCATTTATGCCTACTGATGTAATTATCATTTCTTCATGTCTGTTATATGCTCTGTGTAATTCATCTATTAAATAGTTATCAACAAATGCATAAGCTGTATTGTATATTTCTTCCGAAAGTACGTGATTTTGATGCATAAGAAGTAAATCACCTAAGCGGAAACTACCAAGTATTTTATCTTCGTTGTTAATTTCTGCGACAAGACAAGGCATAGTAGGGGTTAAATAATACCAAGTTGCTATAATTCCTTCAGCATCACACTGACTTAAAATATAACCCACCATTTCTGTCAATGAACCTGTTTCAAAGTCATCACACTTAAATTTACAATTCTTTACCATATGGTTATCCTTTCCGGTTTTTAGGAGTTATCACCTCTCCATCTATGTTTATATTATACCATAGTTTATGATGTTTGTCAAGTGTTTTTCTAAAAAATTTTCGCCGCCAAAATATGGTAAACTGCCCGGGCGTTTCGCCAAAATTTTCCAGTTTTGGTATATAAAGAAACCGCCCTTTCGGGCGGCATAAATTACCAATAATATCCTTCGGGTTCATCTTCTGACCTTTTGTCTGATATATATTGACTTATATAATATAAAAGATAAGGCATACTACAATCTTCACTATCGACTGTAAAATTACTACTCTTTTTCCAGTCATATCCTCTTACGAATGTTATGTCATTGAAAATATCTTCCGTTTTGTCAAGGTCGAACATACCAATATCTCTCAAAATGGCATTTTCTTCCTCTAACTGTTCTATTCGCTTTTCTAATTGAATAGTCTTTTTAAAGAGTGCGGCAAGAACTTCCATTGTTTCCATTTTCTTACCGCTTTTATCATAAAAGCCTTCTTCCCAAAAACTTTTTCCGAGATATTCCATTTCTTCTGATTCTATCCAGTCTTCTTCTATTATGCCTTCCATATTCTCCCACCTCACATTCTTAAAATCGCATTGAGTATGTCAAAGATTTCCTTTTCTGAGTATGCACCTTTGCCCCACTCTTTTCTAATTTCTTCGTTATCGTCAAAGAGTATGCCTTCGCCTAAAGAGTGCTTAGGTGTGCCATATGGTACAATAAGGATTTCATCCCATTCTACGGATGGCATATGTTTCCTGAGCCACTGGAGTTTGGCATCCTTTGTACGTCTGTCAAATTCTGGTGTACTTTCCTTTGAACACCATGAAACGATTTTAAGAGTGAAATCTAAATCCTTCTGTAACTTATTGAGAAGTTTGGCAAGTCTTGACAGATTGAGCCTTGCCTTCGCATCTTTATAAGGTCGTACAGAATAATTTCTTAAATCTTCCAGCCAGCCCTCAACTTCATAAAAATTGTTAAGAGTGCCGTCCATGTCAAATACTATTTCTTTTTCCATAATTTAGTCCTTTCTTAGTCGATTGCCAAAATTCCGGCAATCATAGTTAAACCTATTAGTATTAAGGCGGTCATTTAATCCCTCCCTTACTGTAATTATATTATACCACATTTGCGGGCAGTTGTCAATAGTTTTTTAAAAATTTTTCGCCGCGAAAATATGGTAGATATGGAAATTACTGGAAAAGTGCCCGGGCGTTTCGCCAATTTTTACCAATTATGGAATATAAGAAAACCGCCCTTTCGGGCGGCGCTTTTATTCTTCTTCAAAGTCAGTGTCACTTCGCAACTCATTTAGTTCATGCCGTAAAGATTCTATTTCTTTTGCCATAAAGTACAAAAGTGTAAACATAGTTTCGGGATTATGCTCTAAGTCATAATAATTTTCAAAAAATTCAAAACGACCATCCATTTTTCTTTTCATCCTCTAATTTATCAATTAATTTATTTCTTCTATTCTTCTTATTAACGGTAAAGAACTATAAATTCTTTTGGTGCTAAACCTTTATCAAACAGTCTTACTGCCGCAGAAAAAATTTCCTCTTTAATATCAACAACTTTTTCACCATATTCTAACCTTTCGTTACAATAACCCTTATCAATGTAACCTGAGCGGTCAATATATGCAAAATCTTCACCATCATCGGAGTTAATAAGAACATTTTCAAGATAATGCCTATCCGTAAAGTGTTCAATACCTTTTTCCTCAAAAAAGTCATCCCAATCAAATATATTACGAGAATCTACATATTTACCATATCCCATTTCTTCCATTACCATAGATTCCCAATACCATATGCCTATAACGGGATATATTTCAAATCTTTTATCCATAACTTAATCCTCCTTTTTACCACTCTTAAAGAAACTACCAACAACTGCCAAAACAATTGCCCATAATGCCGCCTGTTTCCACGTCCATACGGCAATAATTCCCAACTTACAGAGTGACCACATAGCAAGTCCCACCATAAGAACTGTACAACCATAAGTAAGAGCAATGACAACTAAAATAATTAAGCAACCAATAGCCATTTCTGTTCCAGTCATTTCCTTTTTCTTAAAATCTAATTTCATAGTAAAATCCTTTCCGGTTTTTAAGACTTATAACCTGTCTTTATCTTATGTATATATTATAGCACATAATCGCGGCAATGTCAATAGTTATTTTTGTTTTAAATCTTTTATCCATTAAAAATCTTTTCCTTTCTTCCAAAGAATTGGCGAACCTAAGCCGGCACTTTGTATCATACAGTTATATTTTTCACTAACTGTATCATAGCAAGGACAATCGCCACAATCTTCCCAAGGACCAAACTTACACATTAAATGCAAATTACGTTTTAAAATTTTAATCTGCTCCTGTAATTGTAAAATCGTTTCTGAATTAGCTTTCATAGGCACATCAGTTATCATGGTTAATTCCTTTCCGGTTTTATAGAGTTATAACCTCTCTTTATCTTATGTATATATTATAACATAGTTTTGCGGCAATGTCAATACCTTTTTGAAAAAATTTTCTACCATTAAATGCCAAAGTGCCCGGGCGTTTCGCCAAAATTTTCCAGTTCTACCATAAAAATGGGGCGGTAGCCTTCTTTCGAAAACTACCGCCTTTACCATTAAAATGGCAACCATCTTTGGTATCCAGTTTCTTCCACATATTGCTGGAATTTTTTCCAAGCACAAATGCACGACCATTCCTGTTTTTTACCAGATTTGAGAACCCATAACAAAATTTCATATTCTATCATAACATCGGCAAGTCCTGTATGTTCTTCCTCAAAATTGGCATATGCTTCGCCCTTCAAATATCGGTACACTATTTCAGCACCGTACTTATAATTACCTTTTTCTGACAAATAACCATGACGGTCACAAAATTCCAAATAGGAAGGATTTAACAGTCGAGTCTTTACTACTGCCGCCATGATGTCACGAATTTCCAGTCCTAACATTTCATACCTTGCACCAAATAACCTACTAAGTGCGGCATTATCGAAGGCAACGTTATAAGCATACATTTTTTTAATGTTGTACTTCTGAATATCAGATGTAAATAATATCCAAAAACTCTCAATGCTTATACACTTGTACTTTCGATTTTTGGCAGAATTTTCATAGTCTGTTAAAATGTCCTTAGTGTTCTTTAAGTGCATTTCCTTGCATAAACCACTTTCTAACGAACCAATCAAATTTTGCCAAACTGCGTAAGGCAGAGCAATTGAACGCTTTTGGTAAATATTGCCGGCATTATCTGCCACAATATAACCAATATTGTACGGCAGACAAGTGGAATTTCCTTCCACGTCTAATACTATAAATTTTTCCTTTTTTCTTCCACGCATTTTTTGGTATTCCTTTCCGGTTTTAACGACTTGTAACCTGTCGATTTATTATGTATATATTATATCACATTTTGCGGCACTTGTCAAGAGATTTTTAAAAATATTATTTTTCCATAATTGGAAAATGCTGGAAAGGTGCCCGGGCATTTTGCCAAAATTTTCCAGTTTTGGATAAAAATAAAAGAGGGCTGAACCGAAGTTCAACCCTCGCTGGATTAATTTGCCTTAGCTTCCTTTTTTGCCTTCGCCGCCGCTTTTTCCTTTTCTACCTTTTCTTTGTTCTTTTTGGCTTTTTCTTCCTTTTCCTTAGCTTCCTTCTCGTCTTCCTCTACCTTTTTCTGCCATACGCTACCCTCATATTCCCTGTCATATTCTGTAAAATACTTTTTGTTTGTCTGTCTGTCCTTATAGTCCTTGACAGTAGGGGAGAATGTTACGCACGCTTCAACGGTAAATCCTTCCTTTGTTTCAATTGTGAGAACAGCTACAGCTACCTCAGACTTGCCAACGATGGTAACATTTTCCTCACCGTACTTAGCCTTCATAGCTTCAACAACACTGTCAAAAGCTTCCACTCTGATAGCTTCCTTGATTTCACTGAGTTTGAAGTCCTTTTCCTTGATAGTTCTAAGTTCTGTCATTTTAATTACTTCCTTCCGGTTTTAACGTCTTTACCTGACAATAATGATAATATGGTTTTTAGGTGTTTTCTTCCCTTCACCTTATGTATATATTATAGCACAACTTTGTGCTATTGTCAATAGTTTTAGAAAAATTTTTTAAAAAAGTTTTTTATGGTAGAAATGGAAAAATCTGGAAAAGCGCCCGGGCGATTCGCCATAATTTTCCAGTAATGGTATAAAAGGAAACCGCCCCAAAGGGCGGCATAGATTAATTATCGTATAAATCAAGTGCTTCAAGACTTGCTACATCACAATTATCATCAAGATACTCATATAGTTCTTTTTCTGTGCTTCCTGTATATGATTCACCTGTCAAATCTGCAATTGTTGACAAAACGTCTTTAAGTGCGGAGGAATATTCAGTGTATGCACAAGTGGAACAACCCATAACGTTTACTATGTATATTTCTTTCATTTTACGACTCCTTTTCTTCAAGAAACTCAATACACTTTTCCGCCCAAATAACCATACTTTTCTCATGTTCTAAGTAATCTGCTATATGTTCTACATTATCATTCTCAGAAGTAACATACCATTCATATTTATATGGAATATCTAAACATTTAGCAAGAATACCATAATCTGCATCCGTTTCGGTGAAATAGTCGTGGAAATACTTAACTAAATAGTTTCTTTCCTTTTCTGAAAGTCCTATTATTTTAAAGGGATAGCCACACTCAGCAATTAAATTTATTACCTCCTCTACCTCGTTAACTTTGTTTCCGGCAAGTACATCAAAATCGGGAATTTTATATTCAAGTATTTTGAAGTTTAAATTTATTGCATCGCCTTTACATATTTTAATATACATACTATTACCTCACATTCTGTACAAATACGGCAACATTAAGTGCCAAGAAAATTCCATTAATGATAGCTCCTGTAAGAACCTTATTTCTGGTAGAATCTACCAGCCCTATTGAACTTGACAGGATAAACATAGGTGCTGACCAATTACTACCAGCGTAGCACAGTCCAGCCGCCAAAGCACAGCTAAAAATCATGATGTAATCAATACTTCTTAGTTTCATGGTTAAAAGTCCTTCCGGTTTTATAGAGTTATAACCTCTCTTTATCTTATGTATATATTATACCATATTTGCGGCGAGTTGTCAAGGGGTTGACGAAAAATTTTTTATGGTATTTTATGGCAAAATGCCCGGGCACTTTGGAAGATTTTGGTAATAATGGGATAAAGAGAAACCACCCCGAAGGGTGGCATAAGTTACCATTTGATGTATAATGGATGGCAGAAATTTAACATACCGTCTAAGGTTTTTTCAGAATTATCAATTTTTGCTTTAAAACCATGATTTTGTAAATAAAGTTCTACATCTTTTACACAGTAATCTATAGGGAGGTCAAAGGTAAATTCACGGTTACCGTGTTTAGCTTCGGCTATAATTGCTTGTTCTATATATTTAAGCGTTTTTGAAATCTCCTTACGTCTTTTAAGTTCTTCTTTGTCTTTTTTTAATTGCTTTTTGTATTCTCCCTTATTAATTACTCTTTGTGCTTTTTCAAGTGTGGTTAGTTTACGTGGCTTAACCGCCTCATAATCAAATTGGAATAACCAAATAAAAACAAAATGAGTTGTTACAAGGCGAGCAAATATAATAAATGCCGCCAAATCTTGCATATTATCAGTAAGTTCCATATTTCCAGCTATAACGGCAGTAATAGCGGTGAAAAATAAATTAAAAATCATTCCAAAACTTAAAAAAAGTTCAAGAGGTGACTTGCTGTTAATCATTCTTTTTTTCTTTTCATTCATAATGGTATTCCTTTCCGGTTTTATGGACTTATCACCTGTCCTTATGTTTATATTATATCATATTTCGCCGCACTTGTCAATCCTTTCTAAAAATTTTTATTTCCATATTCTACCAAATCGCCCGGGCGAAACGCCAAATTTTACCAATTTTACCACAATAGGAAAGCCGCCCATTTCTGAGCGGCAGTTTTCATCCGATAAATCTGTATTTATTTGGTGTGTCTTTTATTATCTCGATAAATCCCGCATCCTGACAATTTCTTGCAATGGCGGTAAACTTTGACGAGTTCATCTTGAAGTCATATTCACTGGTAAGTTCTGACACTGTTGCCGAATACTGTACTAAGATTTCATCCATTGTGTACGCTTTTCCTACATCAAGCATACTGAAAAGTTTTCTGCCAATTTCTGTATTGGTGTTACGCTTTTCCTCGGAATTTTTTGCAGACCTTGCATTTTTACTGTTAACACTGGCAAGAAGTGCCTTCGCTTTATCCGTGATTTCATCGCTAAGATTTGCGGCTATTACTGCGTTATAAAATTCTCTCTGTGTCATGGTAATTTCCTCCTTATTCTACTACCGTTACTGCGCCATCTGCAAAACGGTAAGTGTTTCCAGTATCAATGCTAAAAGCTACATAATTGTTTTTAAGACCTATATTCTTAATAGTGCCGATAAATTCATAGCGTGAACCACTACTAATTGTAAATACATCATGTGGTTTGAGTTCAGACAGCTTTTTCTTGTTTATAAACTTAGGGCGCTCAATGTTGTTATACTTTGCCCAAAGTATACCTAAGCCAACACAAGAGTTAAAATTGTCTTCTTTGTTACAATAAGTTTCTACATACTTGCCACTTCGAGTATTAAGAAGTCCCAGCTTACGTGCCTTTTTATTTATAGTGATTACAAAGTTACCATATACAAGAATATCTGTATAATCATAGCTATTAAGTGTTGCAAAATCGTCTAAAATGTTAGTAACCTTATCTTCAAAATTCATCGGTTTACTTGTTTCATAGAACTTTGCCATTGCATATGCAAATGATAATTCCTGTGCAAGTGCCCAAGCTCTAAATGTTAAATTTTCCATAGTTAAAATTCCTTCCGGTTTTATAGACTTGTTACCTGTCTTTGTGTTTTGTTTTATCTTATGTATATATTATAGCATAGAATAAGGTACTTGTCAATAGTTTTCTAAAATTTTTTAAAAATATTTTTATAGTAAAAATGGAAAAAGATGGAAAATCGCCCGGGCGTTTTGGAAAAATTTTCCAGTTCTACCATAATAAGAAAACCGCCCTCTTTCGAGAGCGGCTTCCAGTTTTTGCCGTGTTTATTACTTTACTTTTGTGTACTGCTTAGGTGTGCTGTCGTCTGAAATAACCTTATCCTTTAAGATTTCTCTAAGGATATAGCCAATCTTTGACGAGTTGTACTGACCGGCAAACATTGCCACAATATCTGCGTTAAGGTACTTCTTACCAGCTTCCATTTTGGCAAGAATTTCCTCACCGAGTGCAACATTAGCTTCACGCTTAGAATCCTTCGCCTTGTCCTCTTCCGCAAACTTAGCAAGATACTTGCCAGCAATTTCCTTAGCTTCTGCGCTGATAGATGCATTTGTAGCTACTTCGTTGTAAAAATCTCTAAGTGTCATAATTTTTCTACCTTTCCGTTTTAACGTCTTGAACGTGACAATGAATATAAATAATGAATGATTTAAGGTTTTAGGTTTTTGTTTCCCTCAACCTTATGTATATATTATAGCATAGATTTATTAGAATGTCAATAGTTTTTCTAAAAAATTTAAAAAGTTTTTTATGGTATAATTGGAAAAATTTGGCAAACGGGCCGGCCATTTTGGTAATAAATACCAATAACATAATATTGGAAAAGCCGCCCATTTCTGAGCGGCATTTTCTTAACTGCATAACTTAGCCATAACATCTTCGGGGATGACAACCTCTGCCCATATGCCTACACCATAATATCCATTGTCTTCGCCGGAAAAATCTGCTTGTATTATGCGCTTATCTAAAGAATAAATGAATACTGAATAAGTGCCATATTCTGCATTTTCCGGGTCTTGAACAGCAACCCTTGTTATAACATTACCGTTTTCTCTTGTATCAATTAGGTCAGATGGTGGACAAGTATACCAACCATTACCACAGCCGCCACAGCCTTCGTTTGAATGAAAACGCAGTTCAAAACCATTGGATAAAACGAAAGTAACCAGCTCTCCATAAGATTCATTCTTAATGTCAACGATTGACTGACCTATAATATACTTTTCGGCAATGTCATCAAGATACTCGACAGCTTCATTCTCGCCTGTAAAAACGCCAGCGCTAAGACGCCATTCAGTCTTTTTGTTGCGCTGATAACATCCAAATTCCTTTAAAATTCTTTTAAGATTCATGGTAATAATTCCTTTCCGGTTTTTAAGAGTATAACCTCTCTTTATCTTATGTATATATTATAGCATAGTTTTTCGGCAATGTCAACCCTTTTCTAAAAATTTTTGTTGGAAATATATAGCAAATGGGCCGGCCGATTTTCCAAAATTTACCAATTATAGAATAACAAGAAAGCCGCCCATTTCTGAGCGACTTCCACTTTTTGTTAGTAGTTAATCTCACTTAAGAGAATACTGCTTCGGACTGGAATCATCTGCCACTACCTTATCCTTAAGGATTTCACGGAGGACATATCCAATTTTGGAACTATTATACTGTCCCGCAAACATAGCGACAATCTCACTATTGAGATATTTCTTGCCTTTTTCCATTTTAGCGACAATTGCTTCACCAAGGGCGATGTTTGCGGCTCTCTTGGAATCTTTTTCCTTATCTTCCTCAGCGAATTTTGCGAGATACTTGTTTGCGACTTCCTTTGCTTCCGCACTGATAGATGCATTTTCTGCTACTTCTGAATAAAACTGTCTAAGTGTCATAATTAAACTTCCTTCCGGTTTTAACGTCTTGAACCTGACAATGATAATAATAGTTTACTCGGTGAGTTTTCGTTTCCTGTTTCCCCTCACCTTATGTATATATTATAGCATAGATTTATATAAAAGTCAAGGGGTTTAGAAAAATTTTTTAAAAAGTTTTTTATGGTAGAAATGGAAAAATTTGGAAAGCCGGCCGGTCGAATTGCCATAATTTACCATTTATGGAATATGAAAATGCCGCCCATTTCTGAGCGGCACATTTTTACTGATTCATGTACTTTTTGTAAAGGTCGATAAAGATAACATATATATTGTCCATGGTAATTTTTTCCGGGTCGAGATGTTTACAAGAAACTGATTTACCAGTTCTTGTATTTATGAGCATTATTGTAACACCATCATAAGGCTTGCCATTAAGTGTTATAATATAATCATCACGACCATATTTTCCACAGAGTTCCTGTAATATACCATATCTTGTCACCTTAAGTTCGGCATAAAGTCGAGAACAAATAGTATTAAATTTAAACTCAACCTTATCATGTTCAACACCGCCACCAACGAGTTCCAAAAACTTCTTCTTATACCAAAAAGTGGTTCTTACTGGCTTAGGACGTGGAATTTCCACTATTTGGTCGAAATCAAAAACTTTTAAATCACCGTTAGACTGGTTACAACCAACATAACCATTCACATCTTGGAATTTAGTTTTACCCACGAAAAGGTAGTCATAAACACCTACACTAAAGAAATCACCATTGCTTAATGTTGATACAAGAACCTTTATTGTTTTCATTACTTTACCCTCCTTAATGTCATATCACCAACGGAAACAGAATCAATAAAACCATTGCTAAAACGCTTTAACGGGCAGTAGGTTAACCATCTCTGTTCTTTATTCATTAAAGAAGTGAACATTCTTACAGCTACATAGCTATGCGGTGAAGTGTAAGTATTTTCCGGCTTGCCGATAAATCTGATTTCATACTTTTCCATAATGGTATTCCTTTCCGGTTTTATGGACTTGAACCTGTCCTTTACTGTAATTATATTATACCACACTTTGCGGCACTTGTCAACACTTTTCTGAAAAAATTTTTTGGTAGTTTATGGAAAAGCGGCCGGTCACTTTTCCAAAATTTACCATTACCAAAATATGAAAAAGCCGCCCATTTCTGAGCGACTTTGTTAATTATTCCCAAACTATGCATATATCGTCAAAGAAGTCTAAATAATTCTGTACTGCGCCTTCATACAAACAGCGACATACATATTTTGTTTCACCTCTTACCTTAGTGTCAGTAGTGCCGATAAATTCGTATTTATATTTCTTTCCTAAGTAATCAAAAATGAAACATTCACCCGATTTAAGTTCGCTCAGTTTTTTTCTTACCGGAACTTTAGGACGTACCACATTATTGTGCTTCGCCCAACATACGCCAAGTCCAACTCTTAAATCAAAGAAATCATCTTTACTACAATGAGCAGTAACATACTTACCAGTACGAACATTAAGAATACCAACCTTACGTGTCTTTTTGTCGCAGGTAAAGACAAAGTTACCAAAATTCATACAGGATATACCGATGTCTTCTGCACAGGTTTCCATTCTGCCCAGTATGTCAGCGATAGTGTCAGCGTTGTATTCGTCCTCTTCACGTACTCTTGAATTCTTTACTAAAGCAACAGTGAGTGACTTAAACTGTGAGAGTGCCCAAACGATAAATGCTTTATTCATAATAGTTATCCTTCCGGTTTTAAGGTCTTGAACCTGACCTTTATTGATTTATCTTATGTATATATTATAGCACACTTTTGCGGCAATGTCAATAGTTTTTAAAAAAATTTTTATTGACATAATATGGCAAAATGGCCGGCCGAATTGCCAGAAATTTCCAGCAATGGTAAATGGAAAACCGCCCATTTCTGAGCGGTACTTCCTTATCTACTCTTCCCACCGATTAGGGTGCAAAGGTATATTATTCCAAGAACAATTGTTAATGTTTTCATTTTGTAAAACCCATATCTTCTTTGGCGGCTTTTCTTGCTTTTGCTCTCTCATTGAGGGCGGTAAGGTAAGCAATTGCTTCCTCCTTTGTTAGTATGTAATGTTTTCCCTTTTTGGTAACATGAAGTCCTTTTTTAATTTCTGCCATAATTATTTCTCCCTTGTAAATACTGTTATTGTGCTAACCATTGTAACTTTGAATGTACCAACTTCTACCAGTCTATCCATGACTGTTCTGAACATATCCGCATTATAACCGAAATCTTCACGGTATCCGCCATGCTTTACCATTTCACCAAGTTCTGCCATGAGATGTGACATAACGTATGCGCCGCCAACTTCTGTGTTTTTGAGAATAATATCCATATAATCCTCATACTGAGTTTTGCGGTGGTCATTTCTCTTAATGGTTGTCTTTTCACGCTTTACCATTTTTAAAGCTCTAAGAATATCATCAACACCTTCTTCAACCTCTTCAATGTCAGAAGTGTCCAGCTGTGCCATAGCTTCTGTAGCCGCATTAACAGCTGCAAGTGCTCTGCAAAGATTTTCCTTTACAGCTTCGTCATTAAATTCTACAGATGCTCTGTAGCCCATTGGTGAAAATCTTTCTGTTTCAACTAAAGTCTGTGTAAACATAATGGTAATTCCTTTCCGGTTTTAACGACTTGAACCTGTCGATAGTAAATTAGTTTTCTTAGGGTTTAGGTCGTTTCCCTTACCCTGTAATTATATTATATCATATAGGGGTGCATTTGTCAATAGTTTTTTTAAAATTTTTAAAAATTATTTTATGGTAAATATGGAAGGATTTGGCAAAGTGCCCGGGCATTTTGGTAGAAATTACCATTTATGGATAAAAAAGAATGGACGGTATAAACCGTCCAAACTTTTAAGAAACAACCTACGGAGGTATGAAAATATTGGGATGGGACTTTTTGGTGGGAAATCCCTCAGAAACCCATAAGATTAGAAATCTTCCTTTGTTGGTAAAAGTGAGTAAATTGTGCCGTAACGATATACACGGTGAGTAATTACTTTACCCTCTTTTATAAGGCGGTCCATACATACAGTAACTATATGGTCATGCTCGTAGCACTGGTTATCAAATTTGGTATCCTTTTTTGCGAAAGCCATGTTAGAGTTGGCAAAACTTGCTAAAAGATTCTTAGAATACCACTCACCCTCTTTCATATTTGCAAGGAACATTTTGGTGTATTCTTCCAGATATGTTTCGTTTCTCTTGATTCTCTTTGCCTTCTTTGTAGCTGTCATAGCATCATGGCAGAACTCGGCAATATTGTCATAATCATCTTCGCTGATGTTCTTTAAGCTGTCAATAGCTTCTTTAAGAGCACTGGTAACAGCTGGCAATGACTTCTTTGTTGACAGATAGTCTTCACTGTGAGAAAAAATTGCTTCAATGTTAAGTGACTTAAGTGTGTTTGGTGTAGAGTTTCTTTTCATGGTAATTAGTCCTTCCGGTTTTATAGTCTTGTTACCTGACTTTAGAATTATTGTTTACTTAGGGCTTAGGTCGTTTCCCTTACCCTGTAATTATATTATAGCACATCTTAGTCTGTTTGTCAACACTTTTTTAAAAGTTTTTAAAAAATTTTTTCGCGACGAAATATGGAAAGAATGTCATTTTATGGTAAACCGGCCGGCCCGTTTTCCACATATTGCCATTGACACCATAAAAGAAAACCGCCCATTCCTGAGCGGTCTCCTTAATGGAGGTATATGGTTATTAAGATAAATTCTTTTTCATGCGAGCCTTAAACTCTTTTACATTAAGTTCTTCCTTTAAATCCCATTCTAAAGATTCGCATATTCTGCGAAGTCTAACCCATACTACAGAAGCTGTTAACTGGAGAATGTTATCATCATTTTCAAATCTCTCCATAGCTTCTATGATTGGTTCATACTTAGTGCGGAATAGGTCTGCATAGTATTCCGGTGAGCCGTCCGGTTCGCCATTGTAATCATCAGCAAGGTTGTCGATAACATCCCAAGCTCTTGTTACATCATCGGGAGTATAGCTCTCGTCATCATTGATAACAGCTTTAAAAGCATTGATTAAGTCGTAGGAGTGTTTTGTTCTTAAATCCATAGTATCATGTCCTTTCGGTTTAGGTTGTTTCTTCTTACCCTGTAATTATATTATAGCATAACGGAGTAAAAAAGTCAATAGTTTTTAAATATTTTTTTGATGGATTATTATGGAAAAACGGCCGGCCAGTTTTCCAGAAATTTCCAGTTTTGGTATAAAGGAAATGCGGCATTTCTGCCGCACTCCATTTTATGGAAACAACCTTATAGGAGGTATGAAAATATCAGCCATTGTTTTCCAGTCTGTCAATCATTCTTTCGATGTCCGCCTTCTCGTCTCTGAACCAACGAAGACGAGCATCATATAGTTTTTCCCAACCCTGTAAACTCTTGAGTATACCATTTCTAAACTGATACCAATACTCAGTAGTTTTTCTTTCACCGCTGCCCCAAACCATAGTATCATTAGCGCACTCCTTACGGAGTTCTAAATCATCTATAAGGAAGCTTCGAATATCTTCTGTAGTGCCAGTGAGTTTGAAGGGATAGCCAGCTTCGCAGAGCTCTGTCATCTTCTGCCAAAGTGGTGCATCCTCGATTGAACGCTGTTCTTCAAGGTCGAATGTGATTGTTATTTCTCTTGTAATGTCTGTGTCGATGTAGATAAGTTCCATGTTCATAATATTACCTCTTTCTGTTGATGATTGTTGTTTCTTCTTACCCTGTAATTATATTATAGCATAACGTGCGTTATTTGTCAACAGTTTTTTAAAAAATTTTTTTGACATTATATGGAAACTCGGCCGGCCAGTTTTCCAAAATTTTCCAGTTTTGGAATAAATAAAAGTGCCGCCCATTTCTGAGCGGCAAAAGGATTAATATGTTACCTTTTTGAGATAGAGTGACGGGTCAATGTTTACTCGCTCTACATCTGATAAGTTGCCGTATGTTTTTGTTGTGGTATGTGACATATCGGTTGAAAAGTCGTCATTCATTCTTACGCAAGTGTAACTAGTTACGCCCGTACAAGAAGTGGGATTAACACCATCATTTGCTATTACATCTGCTACCCTGTTAAGACCACATATCATGTAAACCTGTTTATCTTCGGGGTCAACGAATACATCTCCGGATGATAATTTTTCCCAGAGCTGCCATTCTGTTTCCATTACCTGTGGAATTTCACGATGTGAATAACGTGCCCACGCGAGAGCAAGCCCAATAATTGGGTCAAATGGGTCGTCTGTGTGAAGTCTTGCCGATGCAGACTTACCAGTCTTTGTATTGGTAATAGTTGTCAGACCCATGTCTGATGTAGCAACAACGATATTGCCGTAGATAACCGCCATGCCAGCGTCCCATTCACCAAGAACTGGAACGTAAGGCTGTGCACCCATCTTATTGTTCTCTTCTTTAAGAAAAGCATTGAGTGAAGCTGTGATGTCGTATGCCCATGACTTAAAAGCTGATTTTGTTACAATTTTCATAATTAATAGTCCTTTCTGAATTGGGTTGTTTCGTAAGGTCGTTTCCCTTACCCTGTAATTATATTATAGCACTTTTGCGGCGGTTTGTCAACTACTTTTTAAAAATTTTTTATTGGATTTTTATGGAAAATCGCCCGGGCGAATTGGTAAAAAATGGTGTACAAGAAATTTTATTTATTTTTGTGCATTTTGCGAATAGTATTCATAATAGAAATCTGCTATAATATATATAGTAAAGCAACAACCGTAAGGGAGGTCAAAATTATGAGCGATATGGATGTAATTCTTGGTAGAGCAAAAATGAACGATAAGTTCTTCACAATTGAAGATGATGGTGAAAACGGTTATTTTGTTAGAATTCATGACACTAAGTATCATGGAGTTGAATATCACTTCAACGAAGATAAAGAACTTGTTGAACACTGGGACTTCACAATGTAAAATAATTTGACCTCAGAAATGAGGTCATTTTTCTTTGGTGGCTGCTGGAAATATATGGAAAAACGCCCGGGCACTTTGCCAAAATTTACCATTTTTGGAATAAACGAAAAGAGCGGCAATAAATGCCGCCCAGTTTTTTACTGTGGATTCTTAACTATAAAATCTACGTCAACTATTTCTACCTCATCATTCGCTTCTAAGGTGTCAAGATGTTTTGCTTTTAAATCAAAAACGTTATCATCTTCATCAGAATAGTTAATTTTTACGTATAACCTACCATAAAGTTTAAAATAAGTACCTATTTCAAGAAGTCCAAAATTTTCCTTTTTTAAGATTGTTCTGTCAATAATTTCTGCCATTTTCTACCACCGTTATCCTTTCTTCAATTGGGTTTACCACTAATGTTATTATTTCTGCCGTACCATCATTCATTCTGACAAGTAAATCGACATTTGACATTTCTGAGAACTTATTGTCATATCCCATAAGTTCCCACTCCATAACATTGTCGAGATTGTAATTTTCTTCCACGATGCTATAGATTGTATTCTCGTCAATTGTCAACTCATTACCATATGTTTCATTTTCTGCATAACGCTTGTAAATGCTAAAAGCATCTACTGCATTTAATACACCATCACCATTGAAATCCAAGTGCTGGTAGTATTCTCCATTAACTGTGGCATCTGCCACTACACTGGCAATTTCTGGTGAGAACCATGAATTGTAATTATCTGCCGGCATAGTTAACTGTAATGTTAATAACAAAAATATGTTTGATACCATATCGGTAACCTCCTTTACTATATTTATTATACCACAGTTTTGCGGCAATGTCAATATCTTTTTAAAAATTTTTATTTGGTAGTTTATGGAAAAACGCCCGGGCGAATTGGTAAAAAATGGTAATTATGGTATAAAATAATGAGCGGCTCGAAAGCCGCCCAAATTTTACTTTTTGTGTGTTACTGTAAGTTCAACGTCTACAAGAATACATTCTGTATCACTCGGAAAACATTCAATTACACCGTCATTTAAACAGACGGCGTTACATTCATTATAAACATTAACATTCGTCCTTATAAAAATGGCGTCCTCATTGTCAAAGCGGCTGTCAACCACCTTAAAACACTCACACGCTTCAATGTCAATGAGTTCAACAACATCCGGTCTTCTTGTTTTATCAATTATTTTCATGTTAAATACCTCTCTTTACTTATTTAATACTTCTTCTGCGTATTCCATTTCCTGACAGAAAATGCCGTATTCTGTTTCAAAATTATAATCCCACTTTACGTTAGCATCGAGTAAATCATCTTTGTGACAACCGAATAATCTAACACATTCTTCCTCACTCAGATTTTCACCGAGTAAAACCATAAATTCTTCTCTCGTTGGCATAATAAACCATTCCTTTCTACTATCGGGTTGTTTCTTTCCCCTTACCCTGTAATTATATTATACCATACTGACGGGTATTTGTCAACACTTTTTTAAAAATTTTTTATGGTAGGTTGGAAATAGTTGGAAAATCGCCCGGGCAATTTGGCAAAACTTTCCAATTTTGCGGCAAAGAAAAAGGCTGGACTTTCGCCCAACCTTTTCCATTATAGAAACAACCTTGGAGGTGTGAAAATATCAATTAACCAAACAGAATGTTAACTACTAAGATAATTAATCCTGTAAGTCCCGCACTCTGAGCAAATGCCTTTACGTCAACAAAACTTCTATAATTCTTCATTTCTAAAACTCCTTATTACTTTAATTTAAACTGTGTAGTAAAAACCTCTCCGCACTCGTTACATCTATATAACATAGTGCTGTCACCTCTAACCTCTATACATTTCCAATTACCGCCACAGCCTGTACAAATACCGTGGTTATATTTGGCAGTATCTTCCTTGTACTGACTATAATCACCCACGAGAATTGCGGCAAGCACGCCAACAATTGCCAGTGATACTATTACCTCAATTACTGTTACGCCCTTAAACTTTTTCATAAATTATTATCCTTTCTATCAAAAACTAACCTTACCTCTACATTTGGTTTTATCTGCCTGTCGCTTTCTATCGACAAATCTTTTTGGAGATGGCATTGATGGTTTACGTTCTCCACCCTTAATAGAATTAAGGATTTTCTTCTTTTCATTCTTATTCATAACTCTGTCCTTTCTTGGCTGTTTCCCTTACCCTGTAATTATATTATACTACTTTTATAGTAGTTTGTCAAGCACTTTTTAAAAAATTTTTCGCTGGAAATATATGGAAATTGGGTCGGCCGCTTTTCCAGTATTTACCAATTATACCATAAAATAATAGCGGCATTTCTGCCGCCAAAGTTCTACCATATTTATCTATTAATCTTCTATCTCTGCAACATTTGGTACATTAATCGCCTGACACATTAAAGTAGCAGTACAAAGGAGTAATTTAATTGCAAAATATATAGCCTGAAATGTATCTGTTGTAACTGCCGACTTATTGCCTTCAGTAATCTGAATTGTAACATTACCGTTCTTATCGTCCCAATCGAGAATATCAATAATACCGTGGTTGATACCTTCAAGAGCATTATACTTTTTAACCGCATCACAAATATCTACTACAATTTTTCTTGTGAAGTCTGCATTTGTTACATTAATCATTTTCCTATTACCTCCATAAACATTACGAATAAATTATATTCCCAGTAGTTTTGGTCTGTCAAATTGTGTGCATTAATATCTATTATACTAACGATAAACCACACAATCACAATTGCGGCAATAAAGCCGAGTAACTTTTTCATGATTATTACCTCCGTTTCTATATATAATTATAGCACACTTTTGCGGCAATGTCAACAGTTTTTAAAAATATTTTTTCTGTTAAAATATGGAAACTCGGCCGGTCGGTTTTCCAGAATTTATCAATTATAGAATAATAAGAAAACCGCCCAAAAGGGCGGCAATTGTCCATAATTATTCTCCTTTAACCTATAATTGTTTCATAAGTCTTATTATCTACCCTGTAAATTGTACCGTCTATCATACGATAAACTATTGGATTTTCCGGCTCTTCGGTGTTATAGAATGAACAAGCGTCTTTAAGTTTACAAGCGGCTAAGAGAATGTAAAAACCGTGAAAGCTGTCGAGATATGTGCTGTCGAGAGTAAGCCAAAGATAGAAAGGCACTCCAGCTTTAATAAGACTAATAACTTCTTTTCTTTCGTCTTTTGTAAGACTAAGTTTTGTAAGTCTGCCTGAGAAAGTGTCGATGAAAGTAAACATAATAATTCTCCTTTTGTTTAATTGGTGGTTGTTTCTTCTTACCCTGTAATTATATTATAGCACAACGTGCGTTATTTGTCAAGCACTTTTTAAAAATATTTTAATTGGAAATATATGGAAAAGCGGCCGGCCAGTTTTCCAATTTTTACCATTCGTACCATATAAAAGTGCCGCCCATTTCTGAGCGGCAGAAAGTATCAAATCATAACAAAAGCTTCGGCTCTGATGATAGAAAGTCCATTTATTGTCTTATCATCATCATAAATGACATCACCATTCTTATCTAAACCATTTGCAACGTGTTCTATTGGCTTGCCATAGTAGTTGAATGACTGGAATTTTTCTCCTATCTGAAGTTCCTTCGCCTTTATCCATCTGCCTTCGAAGCACTTAGGAATTGTCTGTATTCCCATTGCTCTAAGCATTACGATAGCAAGACCAATTTCTGGATAGGCAACATCTTCCGGATTTGGTTTTGCTTCAAAAACCTTTGTGTTACGTCCGTTTGTACGCATGAGAGTTACCTTGCCTGTTTCCTTATCGAAAACTGTAGAGTAAATACAAGTTGAGTGCTTTTCGAGGAAGTCGCCAAAAGCGTAGTCGATTGCTCTGATTGCATTGTTGATGTCCTTGTAGTTGAAGTTATTTTTCATAATAAATACCGTCCTTTCAAATCTCGTAAGGTCGTTTCCCTTACCCTGTAATTATATTATAGCATAGAATATGCTGTTTGTCAACAACTTTTTAAAAAATTTTTTATGGAAATATATGGAAAAGCGGCCGGTCGATTTTCCAGAATTTACCAACAATGGAATAAAAGTAAAGACGACCGAAGTCGCCTAAACTTTTGGAAACAACTACTATATTATGCTCTTATACATGGAGAAATGTACAAAGAGTTTCTAAAATGTCATTGATACCCTTTTTGTCCGTAAAAGGACTAACTGCTTCAAGTCCGCCGTAACCATTGCAAACACGGCAAAGTCTAACAGAATTGTTTTCGTACTGCAGTTTGTAGTTTTTGCCAGTCTTGTTATTAAGATTCTCTATTTTTGCATCAAGCATCATTTTTGTAACACGCATCATAATTAATACCTCCAATTAGTCTTTATACATTGATAATACTTGTTTTGTTAAAGAAGCCGCACAGAGAAGCACTTGTAATGAACTTAAAGTTCCGTCAATTGTATCAGATACAAGGTCTGATTTTCCGTTTTCATCGGTGATTACAACCGAGATTTCATCAGCTTCATCATCAATCCAAGCAAGGCGAATATTTCCACCGCCAAGTGTTTCATTGAGAAGATTATATCTGTCGATTACTTCAAAAACTCTTCTAACTGCTTCTGTTCTGAAATCTGCTTTAATCATAATAATTACCTCACTTTGTTTCTTTGGTCATTTCCCTTACCCTGTAATTATATTATAGCACTTTGGCGGCTGTTTGTCAACAGTTTTCTGAAATTTTTTAAAAATTTTTTAATGGATAAATGTGGAAAATTGCCCGGCCGCTTTTCCAGTATTTGCCAGTTGTACCACAATAAAGAAGCCGCTCGGATTGAGCGACCTCGGTTATGGTATGTTTTTCCTTATGCGGACTTACTTGCCCTTAATTCAAAAATATGTACCGCCCTCATTGCATCAACTAATCTTTCGTAAGAATTGTGATAAACTTCCGTACCGTCTGGAATGAATTCCCAAGACTTTGCCCTTGAAACTGTTCTATTTTCCTTGTTATAAGGAACGAAACGAAGTTTATAACTTTCGATATTGTGAGAAGGGTCGTAGATAGTCCAAACACCATTTTTCCCCTGACAAGTTCTTTCTACTGTTCCGCAGTTAATATCCTGTTCCCAAGCTTCATTTTCAAACATAATAACACCTCATTAATTATTTTAAGTTTATCTTAGGCGGCAACCTTTTTAGATGCCGCTCTTGCTTTACGTTTTGCAACCTTTTTGAAAGTCTTCTTATCCATGAAATCTGTAACGAATTTGCCCATTGTGTTTTTTCTGTAAGCGTTATTCTTCATACTGATTACCTCACTTTGTTTTTGTTACCTTTACCCTACAATTATATTATACTACTTTTTAAAGAGTTTGTCAATAGTTTTGAAAAACTTTTTTAAAAAATTTATTGGATAAATGTGGAAAACCGGCCGGCCAACTTTACATATTCTACCACTTTTCGCGGCGAGATATTTTGAATTTTTATTTTAAGATTTTTAAAATGTATATAGAATATAGCTCGTTTAAAAACAAAATGTGTGCCAAGCATAGCTCTTTACTTTTTTGGAATTATATGGTATAATAGTTAAAGAAAGAAAGGTAAAGATTTCCAGTTATGGTATTACCTATGTACAGACTTTAGTGCTTTAAAGTGTGAGGGTCCAGCAGACCGCGTAAATGCGTGCTTTATAGCGATAATTTTAACTCATAGGGTCCACACTTTAGCGCTTTAAAGTGGAGTAGCCTGGACTCTTAGGGTCTTTATAGAGCACGTATTTACGTGGTTTAGAACATTTAAAGTTTTTATTATGGTTATAGTTTTAATACTATCAATATTATTATGATTTATAACAGACAATAAGCAAATACTAAAAGCTGATTATATAATGTAGTGATTATACTATGATATATCTATCATTATAGTAATTAGTTATATACATGATATAATCATAGTGTTTATACTTCAAATATACTAACTCATTAACTAATACACTATAATATATTATATATGTATCACTACTACTATAATATCTATTCACATTAGACTAATACCTATATAACATACTATTTATATTTACTAATATGATTTTAAGTTATTTCTATTTAATTTTTAGATGTATCTAAATGATGTGTATTGCTACACATCATTTAGTCATCTAATGAGTTAGATGTCATATTTAGCAACTAACTCATTGAGTAATTCGTCATTCTGTAACTCGATTGTGCTATTGTCAAAATATTTTACCTGAATGTCGAATACATCACCATTATCTGTATGCTTTATTGAGTTATGAGCCCATTCTAAACCATAGTATGAACAAAGCATTTTTTCAGCTACATCACCACGATTTTTCAGCTCTTCAAACATTTTGTTGAATTCATCTACTGAACCAAGCTCAATATCATTTGATGTATCCCACTTTTTAACATCCTTAGAACCACATCTAATTCTTAAACAAGGCTTTTTTGATTTAGATGTTTTTCCAGTGCTAAGTGCTATAGCTTCTTTTGTGAAGTCAAGTGCATGAGCGAAAACCGCTGTTTTTGTTGTGTATACGATTGTAATCTTTGGTGCATAGAGCTCATTGAGATAAGCGTCGAAGAAGTCGCCGATGTAGCTAACGTTTTTAACAGTAGTTTCAACGTTTCTGATTTTAGCGTTCCAGTTAGTAGTCTTGAAGATGTAGTCCATAAAAATACCTCACTTTTTAGTAGTTGTTTCTTAGGGCGTTTCCCTTACCCTGTAATTATATTATAGCACTTTTACGGCTGTTTGTCAACAGAAAAATGCAAATTTTTTAAAAAAAATCGAAATTTTTTTAATGGATAAAAAGTCACAAATCCGCAGAAATCGCAGCTCTCAACCCATTTTGTCACCTCAGCGGCTTCAGTACCCATAGGTATACCAATTGTTAAATGTAGGTCCGTAATGTAGCTATATTAGACAAAAAGCCCGGGGGTATGTTTTGTTTACAGCTTCCAGGATTGGAAAAAATTGGCAGGGCCTAGCAAATCCCACACACAAAAAATTTTTAAACTCGAAGGAAAAATCCCACACACAAAGGAAAAATCCTATCCCACATTTTTAACCCTAAAAGGAGGTCATTTATATGTATAACCTAAACACTAATCTATCCGAACGTATCGAAGCCGTTCGCACCAATCCCCCAACCACTATGGCCCAAGCTGAACAAGCAGCCAACTATCTTCTCTACGGCAAAGATTCAACTGGCCTTTCAGCCGTAGACCGCAAACTCGTTTCTCTAAAACCAAAACATGACTACTCAAAAAACACCCCTTTATCCCTAGACGAATTAACCGATTCCCCTACATTTATAGAAACACCATCGACATTCTCTCGTACAAAATATCGTGTCCCAAAACCATCTTTTAGCCGCGATGACCCGTAGAACGCCAATCTCCCTAACATTAACGACCTATGGCACTCAATTGACGCTGTATAGGCCGTACTCGAAAAAACTGACCCAACCTCAAAAAAATACTATGAGTTTAAGCACCTATTAGTTGAACTCCGCAAGGACCAATACCTGCTTCGCGACCAAGTAAAATCCCCTATTACCAAAAAACCAGACCACGCTTCAGCATGGGAGCCGTCAGTTTCTTCTCTCGATACCTGGCCTTTAAGTAACTCTATCCCCGGGGTTTTAGAAAACCCATTCCACAATGGGGTAGTGGTAGATATACCTCTCGACCCGCCACGTAATACTATCGACATGACGAACTGGAAGCACATTGCGCAAATTGGTTTTGGGTATTGGGAATTAAGGGATGAAAACAAGCCCCTAATTGACCAATTTGATAAGTATGTGAAAATGGCCGGTTTTAGTGAGCAACAAACTATTATTTGGGATGGGAAGTTGGCCGGCAAATCGAACCTTGAAATTTTAGATGATTTGGAGGCCCACGGCTATTCTCACGCCCCAAATTATATTAGTACTATTTGGACCACTTGTTGTAAAAAGGTAGCGGCTTAGGCAGACCTAGTTTATGATGAATGGTGTTGTAAGGATTGGGATAAGGCTTGGAAGAAATGTAGTTGTTGTGGGGAATGGAAGATGAGGGATAAGAGATTGTGGCACAAGAAGAAAAAGAATGTGGATGGATGGAATGGTATTTGTAAGGATTGTGTGGAGAAGAAAAAGGAAGAAAAGAAGTAAGACCCCTGTTGGCTTCGCCAACAGGCCCCACCGGGGGGGTCAAAAATAATTTCGCCGCGAAAGTAGTACCTAAAATCGCGGCTATATAGTAAAGGAGTGATTTAAATGGAAAAGGAATTAATGGAACTAATGGTAAACGGATTTAAGATGTCCGACATCATTGGTCTTGCGAAATACGTGGGTATTGAGGGTAATGAGTTACAGGATTTAGTTAGTAAGGTTTTTATGTAGGAAACAGATGCCATATAGAACCTTATTGTTGAGACTGTATTTAGATTTACCTTAATGAATAGGATGCAGAAAAGAAAGACCATGAAGATGTGCCGCGATATTGCAGCAGCAAACCAGGAAGTGGCAGACAATGGCTAAGAAATGTTGTATTTGTAAAGAGGAATTGTCGGTGGCAAAATTTATTGCCACTAACAATCCTTTACTTGGCGGCTCATTACCTATTTGCCGCGATTGTATTTAGTCATACTTAAGTAAGAATAAGGATAATGAATGGAACGCCGCTAACAAACTCTGCCAGCTGGCGGACATCCCTTTTATACCTGAAGAATTTGCAAAGGTTTGGAAAATAGACAGATGCGATGCCTTTGGTACATATGCTTCAATTTTCCGCCAAAAACAATATGAGGATTTAAGTTGGAAACAATATCAAGACTTATATATGGAACTGGAAGAAAGAGACAAATTGACTTAGGTTATCCCGGCTCTAGATGAGGATAAAAGAATTGAGCGTAAGGCTATATGGGGTCCTCAGTACGATGATGAATAGCTGGAATATTTGGATAATTTGTACTCTGGTATTCAGTCTTCTGTTAACATTGCTAATAAAATGCACGAAGACCAAATTAAGAAAGCTTGTAAGTTAGCTTTAATAATGGAAGAAAAGCTAAGGGCCGGGGTCGAAATTGATAAGGATTTAAAAGCCTATGATACCTTATGTAAAAGTGCCGGCATTACTACTACCGAAATTAAGGACGGTAACGATTTTAACAGTTGGGGCGAAATTTGCGCCTATCTGGAGAAATTAGGATTTAAGCCTAACTATGCTAGGGGTGCTAATAACGATGAAGTTGATAAGTCCTTACGTATCATGCAGTATCAGGCTAGATACTTATATGTAAATGAGACTGGTATTGCCGACGAAATCAAAGAACGTATCGAAGCTCTTAAGGCTGCAGATAGACTTACAAATAGTGGCTTTGACTGGGATGAATACCAAGAAGCTGCCGCACAATTCGACGATATGGATGAAGAAGACTTTAAGGTTGAGGTGTAAGGTATGTTAACTGTAGACTCACTTAAGATACTAACAAGGGGTATAAATAAGGATACAACTACTAAATTTTATCGCGGCGATATTTAGCTAGAAAAAGGCGCAAAAGTCGATAAGAATAAGGTTGATAAGAATTTAGACCTCTATAAAAACTACATGGAATATTTCATTAACTATCCTGATAAGTTTGTTGACCTACTTATACCTGTTGAATCAAAGTTTAGACTTAAATTTTTCCAGCGTATGTTCTTAAGAGCATGTATTAGGTACGGACGAGTTCTTACAATAGCTCCCCGTGCCGCCGGTAAATCTTTTATTTGTATTTTGGCTTTATTGCTGATTTGTATTTTTAGACCAAAATGTACAGCGTTTATTTGTTCGCCTGGTAAAGCCCAGTCTGCAAAAATCGCACAGTAGAAACTTGGTCAGTTATTCGATATGCTGCCAATGTTAAAAGCTGAAATTGCTGTTGAAAACTATGGTACTGACTATATTAAACTTTTATTCCGTAACAAGTCTTCTTTCGTAGTTGTTACACCTCTTAACAGTTCAAGAGGACAGCGTGCTAATATAGGTATCATAGATGAGTTCCGTGACCACGACCCTACGGATATTGCCGAAATTATCTTGCCACTCTTAAACGTTGATAGGCCTATGATAAACGGTGATAAGAATGAAGAAGAGCCACAACAGGTACAGCTTTGGATTTCATCTGCTTCGGAAAAGAATACATTCTGTTATGATAAGACTATTGAGTTATTTGAGCAGTAGATTATTAACCCAAGTTCTACTTTCTGTTTTAGTTTTGACTATAGAATACCAGTATTAACAGGACTTTTATCTAAAGCTTACTTAAACGAATTAAAGACATCATCTACTTTTGATAGCTTAGGTTTTGCAAAGGAATATATGTCACGATTTGTTGGTACTTCAGAAGATGCATGGTTTGACTTTACTAAGCTAGAACAGGCTCGTAGAGTTGTTAACCCTGAAAATGTTGCTACATATTCGCGCGAAAGCGATAAAGACTGCTTTTATATACTCTCAACCGACTTGGCGCGAAAAGGCTGCCAATCTGTTTGTACTGTATTAAAGGTCTATCCAAGCAATGAAACTTTTAGAATGAAACTGGTAAATATCTACATTTTAGGTAGGACAGAAAGCGAGAAAGACTTTACACTTCAGGTAATCGAACAGAAACGTCTTATCGCTCAATATAATCCAAGAGCTTGCGTAATAGATATTAACGGTGTCGGTGCTCCATTTGGTGACTTAATGATTAAGGAAACTTATGATAGTAGAACCGGCATGACTTATCCACCTTACGGCTTTATGAATAGGGAAGAATACTTACCTTTACAGCCGCGTGGATGTGAAAAGATACTTTATGGTATTAAGGCTAATGCTCAGATAAATAGCGATATGCACTCTATGCTATATTCAAAGATTTATTCGGGTCAGTTAAAGTTCTTAATCTCAGAACAGCAAGCTAAGAATAAACTTATTTCTACAATTAAAGGAGCTAGAATGTCTCCGGAAGAATAGAACAAACGTTTACAGCCGCACATTTTAACTACTATCCTTTTAAAAGAAATACTCAATTTAAAGATTCGCGCGACAGGTGTAAGTAACCAAATCGCAGTAGAACAAATCAATACTAGAGTATTAAAGGATAAATTCTCCGCCCTTGAAATGGGTGTGTATTATGTTGTTTAGCTTGAACAGGAAAACTTAGCTAAACGTAGAAATCGCGGCTTAGGTAATGGTTCTGCCGGACGTAGTTTAGTATTCGCTTCTCGTGGTAGGGGCGGTTGTGGAGGCAATAAAAATAGAAGAAGGAGGTGATAAGGTTGGATTTAAATAAAGGACCAGAGTTAAGTCTGGACGCTAAGTAGCTTGAAGAATTAAGAGGAAAAAGAACTGATATATTCAAAAGCGTTATCAGAGATATGATTGCTAAAAATGATGCTGCCTATGAAAAGCTTAAAGGCAGAGAATCAACTAAAAGACATTTATCTCATGAATATACCCCGGAAGAAATTGATAGAATCGTTAAAGAAGGTACAGCAATAGAGAAATGTAAATTATCAAGACACTTCTTTGATATAAGCGGTTTATATAAAAGAATTATCATTCACTACTCAACTTTCTTAACCTATTCATGGCTTCTTATCCCTCATGCAAAAGGTTTTAAAGGCAAGCTTTCTGAAAAGACTAATCAAAAGTCTTATTACGAAGCTGCAGAGTTCTGCTCGAATTTTGATATAGAAGATAAATGTACAAAGTTCGCAACAAGAGTATTAGTTGATGGCGGCTATTATGGTATTATCCATGATAATCCGGAAGGTATTGCAATACAGACACTACCTTTTGAATATTGCCGCAGCAGATTTAAAAATCGGCAAGACGTTGATGTTATTGAATTCGACCTAAGATTTTTCGATAAAGAAATTAGTGACGATAAACTTCGCCGCGAAATTTTAAAAGCATATCCTACTGAGGTACAGAAAGGATATAAGAAATATAAGAGGGAGGGTCAAAATGCTGACCCGTGGATGTTTATTTCTGAAAAGGTTGGTATTTACTTCTGCTATATAAAAGAAACACCATTCTTCTTAGATTTAATTCCTCTGATTGATGACTTAGAAGATTACAGGGACATCAACAAACAAAGAAACTTACTTTCATTAAAGAGAATCGTAACACAAGAAATTCCACACGATGGTCTTAACTTACTTTTTGAGCCAGACGAAGCACTTGAAATTCACGAGGGTGTAGTTGAAATGCTTTCTGAAAGCCCGGATACTGATGTTATTACATCTTATGGTAAAGTTGGTTTATTAGACCTTAGCGGCGAACAGGCAGATAGAACTGACGTTGAATAGGCTCAACAATTAGTCTATGATGCCGCTGGTGTATCAAAGGAACTCTTTAGTGCGTCAACACCATCAGGCTTAGAAATGTCTCTTAATAATGACTTATCTATGATGATGATTTTAGGTAGACAACTTGCTCATTTCTTTAGTGTTCTCATGAACAATAAATTTGGAAATAAGAAAATATCTTTTAATTTTGTAATACTTCCTGTAAGTTACTACAATATAGAAGAATACACATCAAAAGCCAAAGACTTAGCAGCGTTTGGTTATGTATTTCTTACTCCGGTTGCGGCTTCGGGTGTTAACCAAGTTAATCTTAGTGACCTTAAGAGTTTAGAAAATGATGTGCTTGATTTAGACGAAGTGCTTAAACCTCTCCAGTCTGCGTATACATAGTCCGGTAAAACAAACGCCGTTACTGCTTAGGCTACGAAGGATGCTAATAAAACTGCTACTGCAAGCTCTTCAAGTTCATCGGAAAGTAAGACAACGACTAGCGAGACAAGCAAACAATCAAATTAAAAAGGTGGTGAGAATAAAACATGAGCGTGAAAATTCCTAGAGAAATAGAAGTATCTCTTTATTCCAAACCGGAAAAAGTGACCGCTACACTGTCAAAATGCAGAGGACGCTTTTTTTATAGAGGAATGAACCGAAATCGTACATATATAACGGACGACTTTGCGAGACAACTTATTGAGTCTTTACCTTATGCTCCAATTAAAGGTATTTTTAATATGGATGAATTAGATTTTGAAGACCATGGTTACACAAATTCGGACGGTAAGATTTATGGTATTGTTCCTGAGAATCCAAACTTTGCGTGGGAAAAACACATAGACAAAGATGGAATAGAGAGAGAATACGCATGTTCTGACGTTATTCTTTTTACTGCCCTCTATCCAGAAGCCAGTTTAATTCCTAGCAAACCTCAATCAATGGAAATTTATTCTAAAGACCTTGAAGGAGAGTGGATGATTTCTGAGGAAGACGGAGAACCGTATTTCCTTTTTAAAAAGGGAAGACTACTTGGCTTATAGGTACTTGGTGACGAAGTTGAGCCGTGTTTTGAAGGAGCGGCTTTCTTCGAACTGAGAAAAAGAGCCAGAGACTTATATCACTATTTTGAGGAGGAGAGTAAGAAGATGGAAAATGAAAACAAAGTTCCAGTTGAAAACACTGTAACTCCTGAAGCTCCAGCAGTTACAGAAACACCAACAACTGAAAATACAGTAGCTACACCAGAAGCACCAGCAGCAACTGAAACACCAGTTGTAGAGCCGGAAGCTCCAGTAGAAAATACAGTAGTTACACCAGAAGCTCCTGCTGAAGAACCAGCGGTTGCAACACCAGAAGCTCCTGTTGAAGATTTCGCGGCTAAGTATGAAGCACTTGTTGCTGAATTTGAAACTGCTAAGACAGATTTCGCCGCAAAAATGGAAGAATTAAATTCTAAGCTTGCAGAAGCTGAAGAAAAGATTAATTCATTCTCTACAACAATCGAGGAAAAAGAAGCTGAAATTGTTAGACTCAATTCAGCACTTTCCGACATAAATAATGAAAAGTCAGATTTAGAGTCTTATAAGAAGACTGTAGAAACAGAAGAAAAGAACAAAATAATTGATGAATTCTCAGCTAGTCTCTCAGCAGAGCAGATTGCAGAATTTACCGAAAAAATGGCTGATTATTCTGTAGAAGACTTTAGAAAAGAGTTATGCTTCGCAGCATATAGCTCAGGTGCTACATTCGGCAAGACAGAAGAACCAACACTCATTTATAAGAATGAAGGTTCAAAGGGTGAAATTGATGCCGTATGTGCCCTTATTGAAAATCACATGAAAAAAGAAGGAGGTAATAAATAATGGCACTTGTAAAATTTGACAGAGGCCTCTTCCGTAATGGTAAGAAAGCTTCAGGTAACAACTACGGTCAGATTGAACCAAACCAGGTATGGTTCACTAGAGCCGGCATGGTAGAAGCACAGTGTGCTCTCGACCCTAATTTTTATTCAGACGAAAAGGTTGGTCCTTACGTAAACGCAGTAGATACAGCTGGTGCTGCTACAGGTAATAAGATTGTAGCACAGAATGGTGCTTGTGTTCTTGTTAACAAGCCAAACTCACTTGTTACTGTACCTACAAAGGCTCTTTCAGACCTCGGACTTCCACTCGGTATGATTTATACATCAGAACAGATGTACGATGAAAGAGAAAATAACAGAAGAAAGTTCTGCTCAACAACAAAGGATTTCCTTCCAAGAGTAGGCTATCTCCAGAGAGGTATGAGAATCACAACTAACACAGTTGCTTGGGACACAACAACTTCAATCACAACAACTGACCTTGATAGCAATATCACACTTGACCTTTCAGCTTGCACATCTACAGATGATTCATACTATGTAGTAGCTAACCTTAAGAGATTCATCGAATCAGGTACAGCAACTCCAGTATATGCAGCAGTTGTTGAAGGTTCAGATGGTGAACTTGTAATTGGTTATGACATCACAGGTAACGACGCACTCGGCGGCGTAGTAGCACAGCTTGTTGCTGTATACGACAACGCAGACAGAACATGCTCATTCATGTTCGAGATTCTTTAATAAGGAGAGGTGATAATTAATGGATAAGAACGCAATCAAAACACTTTATATCCATGCACTTAGAGGTACTTCTCCAGATGTAACAAAGTACAGTGCTACAGATGTAAAGGGCACAATCGTAGACGAATTTAATAAGCTCTGCGCAACAAGAAAAGATTATGAAGAAAACAAATACACAATCTTCCAGATTATGCAGGAATCATTCGATGAAGTTCTTCCTAAGTACGTTGGAGATGCTTTCGGTGTATTTGCTGAATACAAGACAGTAGGACTTAACCAGAAGTACACATTCAAGGTTAAGAGAGGACGTATGCGTGCAAAGACATTCATTACAGAAGTAGGTCTTTCAGGTGTATACGAAGCCTTCAGACTTGACCACGACTACTTCGAAGTTGGAGGCAAGGCTTTCGGTGGCGCTGCTTACATTGACTTCGAAAGACTCCGTTCAGGTGACGAAGACATCACAGAACCTTTCAACCTTTTAATGGAAGGTCTTCAGGAAGCTATCAACAGAGAAATCGCTAAGGCTCTTATCGCTACAGTTCAGAACTCTGATATGCCAATTGCTAACAAGGTTGCTACAAACGGCTTTGACCCAGCTTCAATGATGAGACTTATCACAATTGCTAAGACATATGGCGGCGGTTCAGCAGTAATCCTTGCTACACCAGAATGGGTAGCTGAAATGGGTCCTGATGCAATCGGTATGCCGATCCTCGCTAACCCAGCTTCAAACGCTGGTTATGCTACACCAGTTTACTCACCAAAGGATATTAACGATATTGCTAATGGTGGTTTCGTAACAACATTCAGAGGTACACCAATCGTTCAGCTTCCACAGTCATTCGTTGACGAAAACAACGATATGTACCAGATTCCATCACAGTACGCATTTGTAATGCCAGCTAACATGGGCGAAAAGATTGTTAAGGTTGTATTCGAAGGCGAAACACAGATTGATGACTTCAAGAACAGAGACCGTTCAATCGAACTTGAAGTTTACAAGAGATTCGGTGTTGCAATTCTTACAACAAACAACTGGTGTGTATACGAAAACCTCGACCTTGCATCTAACCCATGCATTATCGACGTTAACAACCTCGGCTTTGTTAACCACCCACACAAACTTGGCAAGGTTAATGTTGGTCAGGGAACTGATTACGCAGACCCATCAAAGATTAATACACTTTAATCTTAAAAATCGAATACATAGTAAAGAAAAGGTGAGTGAGAGATTTCTCACCACCTTTCTTTATATATTTAAAAGGAGTTTAAAGGAGGAATTTAAATGTTACAGAGTACAACAAGAATGGTAAGACTTAGAAACACAACAGACAAGACAGTAGTGGTTGTAGACCCTATTAATAACCTTAGAAGGGAATTCCCAAGAAAGAACGTAGTTCAGGAAATTCCATTTGATATGGTTGCACAGCTTTTATTCCAGACAGGTTTTAGAAATATGATTGAATCTGGTATGCTTTTTATTGACAGTATGGAAGATAAGATAGACCTTGGTCTTGAAGAACCAGACACAACAATTCCAACAAATATTGTTGTTTTCTCAGATGAAGAAAAGGTTCAGCTTTTAACTACTGCATCAATCCCAGATTTCGTTGAAAGACTTTCTCATGTTACTTATGAAGAAGCAGCAGAACTTGTAAAATTCGCGGCGAAAAATGATATTTATAATCCGGAAAAATCAGATATTCTTAAAGAAATTACAGGCCTTGACACTGTAGCTATGATTGCTAAGAAGAGAGCCTTTGAAGAAGCTGATAAGAGAGCCGCATCAGCAAGAGAGGACAGAGAACCGGAAGGTGTATTTAAACCAACAAGAAGATAATGAGGTGAGATAATTGACAACTTTGATGGATGTTTATGGCGTTTTTCTGTCAAAGGTCAACGAAGATGAATGGTCACATTGTTATTCAAAGGAAGAACTTGAATGGTTCATAAAAGACTGGAGAGCTTTCTTAGATTAGGCTCTCCCTTATTTTAAGTTCCCAAGATGCAAACTTGATATTGATGAAGCTAATCAGTGCTTTGTTGATGATAGTATAGGAAACGCAGAAATTCAAGTTATCGCAACTTTTATGAAACAGCAATGGCTCAAAAGAACCGTTGACAGTTGGGAAAACATTAAGACACAATATGATGAAGCAGACTTCTCACAGGCTAATCTTTTAAAGACATTTATTCAGTTAAAGGACTAGGTTTGTAAAGAAGCTTTAGACTTAGAGAGAACATACTATCGTTCAGTCAATAAGTCTCCTTTTAAATATAGACAATTAGCAGGAGGCGGCGGAAAGAATGGACGAAAAATACGTAGATAAGTATAAGGAAACCCTTAAGAATCGTTTATACGGTTTACTCTGCGAAAGAGAAAAAGATGGGTCATGGGAAACTTTTCTCGATAATATCCTTATAGATTTAAATAACTTTGAAAACAAGAAAAAGAGTTTTGATTACTATGTATTATATTCTAAATTAGCATCTTGCCGCTTTGTTTCGTATAAATATTATAGAAAAATAATTTTCGAGTGCATGAATATCATTGATAGGATTGATGTGCTATGAGTAATTATTTTGAAGATGTTTATTTAAAAAGAATGAATAAAGATGGCACAAATATACAGGAAAGAGTGAGAACCATGAAAGAACGTGAGTTTGATAAGCTGTTTATTCAGAAAACAAAATATCGCGCCGTGATTTATGGTATAAATGATGAAGAGGTAGAAATCCCTTGTTCTGTATAGCCGTCAAAGTGGACACAAGATAAGATAGTTTCTAACATCTTAGTTCCTTTAAAGTTTTCGCGCCAAAAGACGGGAGATATATTTAAGGTTTACCAAAAGAACAAAGATGTAGAATATAATAAACTATGGTTGGTTGTTTATGTTAGTGATGATATTACACACGGCTACCAATCTTATGAAGCTATAGAACTTGATACAACTATTGTCATACCAAATCAGTATGGCGAAACTCTTTATACTATCCCGGCAAAAATAGTTAGTGAACAATCTGTTTTTGTTTAGGATAAGATAATGTCATACGGAGCAGTATCCTATAGAGAACCACTTGCTCATAGAAAGTTTATGACATAGAATTTTGACTTCCTTAAGAAAGATATGTATTTTACATATGAAGGAAGAGGATGGAAAATATCTGGTAATGACGATTTAAGTATTAAAAACGTAGCAATTCTTTCATTTGAAGAAACGCTCGTTTCGCCGCCAGAGCCAAATTCATCGAGAGATATTTTGGTAGGAGAAGAAGACAACTTCTTCTTGAATCACGAGAACAAGAGGTGATTAACATGGAAGAATCAAAAGTTAATTATGGTCAAGAGTTTGGCAAGAACTTAATTAAAATAGCTAAAAGCCTACTTAAAAACCAAAATCTTTTAAAACTCTTAGTTAACACCGATGTTGACCCACTAGGGGCTCAGCATAAAGACATAGAAAATCCTATGAAGGATATATTTGGTAAACAGATACGTGTAGTACCATTAGTCGAAGCTGTTGATGAAACAACCACAAGTAAACTTGTTATAGTTTATGCCGGCGGTACAGTGTATGATGATAATGCCAAAAATGAACGTTCTACTATTTTAGTATATGTCTATAGTCCATTTGAAGAATGGCTAATTGCTGGTGATAACTTAAGACCTCATGCAATTATGGCGGAAATACGTAAATCACTCCAAAACAAGACAATTAATGGTTTAGGAGAAATTAGATATGACGGTTTCGACCTCTCTTCTCTTACAAAGAATGTGGGAAGTTATGTAATGAGGTTTACTGTTGGCACTTTCAACTAATCAAATGAAAGTGGTAAAGGAACAAGCTTATGGCGGTTATCCTTCGTGGTTCTCTAATATCTGCCAAGTTAAACCTATTACCATGGGCGAATTTTTAAAAATGGGTTCAACGACCTATTATACACGTTTAGGTTTACTACTTCTTACGACTCCGGAGATTGAGAATATCATTACCGAAAAAGGACTTAAACCTGAAGAATTTGGTGACCTTCGCCCACTAACATATTTGCTTAGAAATGCCGAGGCTAGTGATTCGTTTTTGTTAGAACTAGAATCGGCTTTTTCTACCTTTATAGACGAGGAGATATTATTACTCCCAAAATTAAACGCTGTTCTTGTCGGTTCGCCGGAAGATAAGCGACTTATTACTAATGATAATTTTGAAGACTTTCAAACAATTTTGCGACTTTAGAACAGGAAAGATGTTCCAGAGCCGCCGCCAGAGAACGAATCTGCAATAGCCAAAAAGATGCGTCTGGCAAGGGAAAAGCGCGAAGCAGTAAAGCGCAAATAGCAGTAGCAAAACGGCGAGGAACAGAGTCTTGAAGATTTACTGGAGATTGCCGAGGTTTTCGGAATTGATTATTAGAATAAATCTCTTTATTGTTTCTATGGTTTACTTTCAAGATACCAGCGAAAAGAAAAATGGGATTAGGACTTACACACGCTATGGGCGGGTGGAGACCCTAAGAACATAAAGCCCGAATATTGGGGCTTATCTAAAAAAGATTAACTAAGGAGGTTGAAGTTAATGGCAGACAATCTTTATGAAAAATTTGGTTCTCGTGAAATCGTTGACCTTATGCTCGAAAGAATCGACACAGTAAAGGAAACATACGAATCACGCAGAAACTTTTCAGCATCTTCTATTCTTAAAGGCGCTCTCACAAGAACAATGGTTTACCCACTTGATGAAACTGGCGCTGGCGCAGAAGAAGGTTTTGAAGCTTACGTATTTAAGAACGCTGACATACTTACTCATTACAACTACGATTGTGATGATATAATCGACGTTAAGGGTATTTCAATCCTTACAGATGACGGTACACTCGTTTCTGGCACATATGCTGTTGGTGCAGAAGTTCCATCTTCAAGCGCAGACTTCACAGCTATTTCAAACTATGTAAAGGGTGGTACTCCTGCTAAGATTTTCGGCGCATCAAACGTTGAGGTTGAATCTCTTGTTAACGATGAATCTGGTAGCGCAGTAGACGCTGCAGAACTTTTTGCAGAAGGCTACGAAAGTGACACAATCACAATTTCTAAGATTAGATGTCGCGGCGAAGCTAACACAGATACATATACAGGAACAATCACAGTAACTTTCACACTTGCTGACACAACAACAGGTACAGCAGTATTTACATTTGCTGATGCTACACTTTCAAACAGTGTTGCCGCAATCGTAGAATCTGCAAAGAGCAACTCACTTACAATCGCTCAGGTTCAGGGCTTAGTTGCTGAAGCTGGTTCAAACGATGATGTTTCAGTTGCTTACACAAGCATGACAGCTTCTGACATTGCTGATGCTACAGTAGCTTCTGTTGCTACAACAGGCTTCTCTGCTATGTCTTATGCAATCACATTCTCAACAGCACTTGTTTCTTCAATCGAAGCTGGACAGGGCGCTTACGACATCAACCCAGATTCTGCTGCTCACTATGTAATGGACAGCGATAAGACACCTGGTACACACGAATTCTCATATGCTGAACAGGTATGCATGTTATTCGCTAAGAATCAGAACCTTATCACAAAGTCTGGTACACGTTATAGATTCGCTAACCCTGACTCAATGTTTGCTGGTATCGAATTCAATGACAGCTTTGCGGCTGCTCCAGGTAGCGAAACAAAGGTTGTAGTTGTTGGCGTAGCTGGTTCTGTTTCAGAAGGTCTTTACGACATCGTAGAAGTAAACAAGACAATCAATCAGCTTACAGAATCATACAGCGCAAAGGCTTATGACATCACATACAGCGATTATGCAGAACTTCTTGTTGAAAATGAAATGGGATTCTATGTTCCACAGCAGCTCGGTGGCGCTTACAATAAGAAGACAGGTACAATCACATTATTCGACCAGAATAATACATATTACGACTTCGCTACAGCTCGTAAGGGCGTTGATACAGGTATCTACAATGCAGTAAATACTTGGGGCGACGACACACACTACAGCATTAACGATGCAATTGATGCTCTTAAGCAGAAGGCTAAGACACTTGACGCTTCTGTAGATTCAAGTGAAACAGGCTTCACAAGAGTATTTGGTGGCTACAAGGTAACTGGTAAGGAAACTGTTGCTTCACCAATCATCGACGACATCGCAGCACAGAACAAGTACAATAGCTACACAATCAATGGTGTTGCAGTTACTGACCTTGTTACTGGTAATGCACTTTCATCACTTTACAATCTTGAAAGCGTACTTAATGCTCTTGCTTGTGCTGACACAGACGGTCAGGTTGGTCAGATTAGAATTCTTTCATCTGAAGCTAAACAGTCAAATAGAGCAATCTATGTTGACCCATCAAGCGGTGCTCTTTCAAACAGCGCACACATTTACTTACTTACAAACGTAAATGCTAAGAGTCTTGCAACAGATAACAACGGTATCTTCGAGTTCTTTGATAAGGCTGGTAACAAGCTCTTCTATCAGGACAAGGTATTCGCTGGTACTTGCAACCTTGCACTTATTACAATCGGTTCATTCGGACTTGTATTTGTAGTTAATAAGTACGGCACAAAGGCAATTAACAAGATTGCTTGGATGATTAACGAAAACGGTTATGCTACTGATGCTCACCTCGTAAGAGTTGTTAAGAATGGTCTTATTCACACAGTAGATTGCAACGAATTCGGTACATCATTCGATGCTACTTGCACAGTTGCTGCTATCAAGACAAGAAAGATTACAAAGAACGTTACTAAGTACACTCCAGTTCTTTATCTCGATACATTAAAGGTTACTAACCTTAACCAGACAGCTCAGAAGTCACAGGCTGAAGGTGGCCGCGGCAACGCTAAACTTATCACTTGGGACTACGGTAAGGAAATCACACTTCACTTTGAAGATGCTCTCTTTACACCGGCTTCAATGGCTGCTCTTTGGGCAGGTGGAAATAGCCCGGCTGAAGCTGTTCAGGACACAGACGTTGTAAACAGATACAACAAGTACACAGCAAAGAGAAACTTCATTGTACCAGCTGGTAACTCTGAGGGTATTCCATCTGAAGGCGAAGCAACAGCTCAGGCAGTATATCTTGACCCAGAAACACTTCAGCCATATCAGGATGGTACTCCAATTGCTAAGGGCGAAGTTTATATCAAGTTTACACGTTCAGTTGGCTATAACGGAAACGCTATCGCTAAGGAAATCATTGTTTCTGCTGAATCATTCCCAGGTACATACCGTGTAGTTGGTGAAACAGTTGTAAGAAACAAGAAGACTGGTAAAGACGAAAGCTTCCAGATTATCATTGCAGAAGCTAAGATGACAAGCGAAAGCACAGCAATCGAACTTTCTGCTGATGGTGACCCAGTAGTATTCAGCTTTGACATGGACGTTCAGAGACCTGAAAACGGCGAAATGGTTAAATTCGTTCAGTTTGAAATTGTAGAAAATACAGAAGAAAACGATGGTTCAACAATGATTGTTGGTACTGAGAACCTTAACCTTCTTGATGAAGCTGAACTTTACAAGGTTGACGGAGAAGACGAGGGCGAAGCAATCGCTATTGGCGCTACAGAATATTGATTAATTGAGAGGTGATACTCAGTGAACTTATTTGACCAGTATGGTATAAAGGAAGCCGCTGATGTAACCATTTCAAGTATTCATAAGAAAAAGGATGGCTCGGGAGGACTCTATCGCCTCCCAGCCTTATTCCTTGATACTTTAAAGGTTGCAACTACAGAAAAATCTGCTGATGGCACTTGGGCACAAGGCGGCAGAGGTAACTCTAGACTTATTTCATGGGATTTCGGTAAAACAATTAATCTCACACTTGAAGATGCACTTTGTACACCAGCATCACTCGGCTTATGCTGGGGCGGTGTTCTTGGCGCAGATTGGAAAAATGGTCAGGTTGATATAACATCAGGACTTGTTAATAATTGCGGCGTTGATAGAGTTAGCCGTTTTGAAAAATGTTTCTATCCTAGAAATGATGGTGCAGAAGCTACAGTTGGTAATTTACTTCCAAGAGATGGCTCTGAAGACGTTGTTCAGGACTTCAATGGTGACCCGATTTATTTACAGCGTTCATCTGTTATTGATGGTGTAAATATTAAAGGTTTCGGTGCAGTTAAGGGTAAGCCTTACAGATGGGCCGCAGAAATTGAGTCTGAGGTAAGGTCATTAGCTATCGTTCCGGATAGATTTTTTAATATCTATGGTAAATCTTATCCAATTAAGAGAAGACAGACAGTTGGTATTAATCAGCCATCTGAATCTTTTAAATATGAGATTACTTATAAGAGAGGTTATGATTTATATGAGGATACTCCGGTAGCCGCAAAAATCATTTATCATAAACAGAACGAGAATGGTGAAACAACAAAGGCTTGTGCTAGCGTTGTAGAAGATAAGGCACTTAGATACTTAGATGATGTTGATGCTTACCCATTCTTAAAAATCAGAGTTTGCCTTGATGGTTCTATCAGAGCTTATCTTGGTGCAACTACTGTAGACTGGGATTTAACAAGAAAAATCGAAGATGTTGACCCAGAAATCGCTGGAGACGGCGTAGCACAGGAAGACCTTGCTTGGATTGACGTAACAGAAGTTGTTGATGTTACACAGTTTGCCGGCATTGATATGTGGGTAAGATTTGATAGCATTAATGCTCTTGCTTATTACATCATTACTAAGTACAAGGAAGACATATACTCAATCGGTCCAAAAGATATTGTTGGTGGCCTTGATGATACAGTAAGACCATTCGCTAATTCAACATACGTTTCAACTCTTGATTATGCAAATAACCTTACTGTTAAACAGGGTATCACAACAGTTTTAGCCGATGAACATTCAACACTTGCTTATAACACTTGGTACACAGAAACAGATTTCCTTGATTTCTTTACTGATGTAACAGGTTTTGCGGTTGCTTTCCCAATCTTCCTTAGCACAGCTCCAGAGCTTGATGATAAGACAGCAGCCACAGCTTCAGTAGACAACTTCAAGATTGATAGAACAGGTGCTCTTTACATTAAGAGAACACTTGCAACACCATCAACTGTTGGTACTGTTGGCGAAGTAACAGGTGTGGATTACTCACTTACAGATTCAGAAGGTGTTTCAGAAGATACAGGCCTTTGCGTACCATGCTGCAAGAAGCCAAATCTTAGCCGCGAAATCTGGGCATATGTTAATCCAAACACAATGGCTCCTTACGATGATGACTACTGGTTCCACCAGTCAGAACCATACCTTAAGGCTAGCTTAACACTTAGCACAAAGCAGAACCCAATTAACACTCAGAAGATTATCGTTGATAAGGGCACATTCCCTGGTGTATACCAGATTGAAATGGAAAGCTTTATCAGAAGCCGTGATACTCAGGAAGACCAGAGAATTAAGATTACACTCCCTGTATGTAAGATTAAATCTAACAACAGCTTCACAATGAGTCCTGATGGCGACCCAACAACATTCTCTATGGAAGTTGAAGTTGCACAGCCAAAGGAAGGCGGCCAGATGATTATTGAGTTCTTTGAAGTTGAAAAAACTCAGAAACAGGGTTGTGGTGGTCTTGTACCAAAGGACGGTTCAACAAAAATTACAGCACAGTAATATAAAGGAGGGATAAGATGGAAATGTTTGAGGAGTTCGGCACAAGAGAAGTCTTATAGGGCTGTCTGTATGCCATTGAACTTGACAAAGACGATAATGAAGTCGATATCCCCGTTCTCTACATGGACACCTTAAAGGTGTCCACTGTAGATGAAAGTATTTCTTCTGCTTATTCTTCGGGCGGAAGTTGCAATCCAAAGCTTATGGCTTGGGATTTTGGACGTGATATAGTTATTAATTTAGAAGATGCTCTTTTTACTCCAGCTTCAAACAGTTTGTTCTGGACAGGTAAATTGGGTGCTGGCTATTTAAGATTATATCTGAGATACTTCTACGATAGAAACGTGGATGATTTCGCGCCAGACCAGTGTTTAAGAACAGGTACATTAGTTGCAGAAAAATTTTCTGATTTTATGATAATCCCGGATAGGTGGGGCGTAGATGATAAGCAATACGTTGGAGAATCGTCTATATATTGTTGGATGATAGACGGTTATGTTGAATCTACCGATGGTAATAATAGAATTGCAATTAATGATTTAATTCTGTTCTATAGAGAACAGACTTAGAAATGGTATTTCTTTAATGGTAAAGGCCCAACAGAAAATGAAGAGTCATGGTATAAGACTCCATACATTCATGATTAGGAAACTTATAATACCTATGATAATGAATACTTTGCTATACATTATCAGTATGGTAGAGAAGTTTTTGAATGGATAAGAGAACACATTACCAACGCTAAAAAGGAATATGAACCAGTGGCTATTGCTACATTAAAGGAATGGGGTAAAGATGTAACAGATTCGGACGTTTTGTTCTTGACATAGAATTTATATATAGATGGTTATAGAAGTGGTTGCGAACGCAATAAACTTTATAGCCAACGAACAACTGATGAAAATTATGCCATTAACAATGGCGATTACTTACCTTACCGTTATTTTGCTAATGTAAATGTGGTGTACAATACTAATATTACTTCGCCGCAAGAAACTATATACAAATTAGAAACAGGATACGACGATGCCTTCTATATAGAAGAATGTGAGGAATTCGTAGCTAAATAGGACTTCTGTATAGACACTGATGTAAATATGCTTCACGGACAGTATAGATACCTTGACAAATATTCCCAGACACCTTTAAAGGTTTATTTGAACCCTAAGACAATGCAACCATACATACCAAACGCTTTTGAATTTTATCGCCGCAATGGTCAAAGGGTTACAGGTAACTTAGCTATAATCAAAGGTGGGGAACGTTATTATAAATGGGAACGTTTCAAGGCTAAAGAACACAAATCATTAGGCAAAAGACTTATTATAGATTCTAAACATTATCCCGGCTACTTTAAGTTTGTTGGCCAGACTTTTATGCGCGATAGATATGGAGAAGATATTAAGTACCAAATTGAAATTCCATTATGCAAATTGTCTGTAACTAATAAATTAAACTTAAATGCAAGTGGCGACCCAACTGTATTCTCAATGAAATTAAATGCATTAAGACCAAAGAATGGTCAAATGATTATATTAACTGCTTATGATGTAGTTAATAATGCTTGTCCTTGCGGCAAGAATATTGAAACTGTTGTTGAGGAAACTAGTCCTCATCCAGTATTATATCCGGAAGAATATAGTGGTACTGTCGAACCAGATTTAACGCTTGCGGTTTACGCTTAGGATAGAGATATTGCTCCTATCTTACTTGGTGAAGAGCAAGGTGAAGTAAAGACTACAGAAGACTACGAACTTGCGCCGGAAAATGTAAATGCAGTTATAGAAGGTACATTAAATGTATATTCTATCGACGAAACAAAATTACCATCTTAGACTTTAGAGCCGCGTATTTTAACACCAGAAGAATACTCAGCTACTATCAAAGGAAGTGAGAGCGAATGAATATTTTTGCTGAAAAAGGAATAAGAGATGTAGCTGACGTTACTTTATACTCAATAAACAGGATTGGGACTGAGGAGTTTTATCTCCCAGTCCTATATCTTGATTCTTTGAAGTTAACTAATTTTTCAAAGAATGTAGGTACATCTGAACACTATGGTGGTATAGGTAATAGAAAGACCATTTCGTGGTCTTATACAAAAGATATTAAGTTAAAGGCAGAAGATGCTTTATTTACACAAGCTTCTCTAAGTATGCTTGCGGCAGGACAGTTAGCGCAGAAAATGTCACCTTGGACATCTGCTATTGCTAAGTTAAGTGTGGCAAATAAATAT
>Ga0265298_10000736_pt1 | contig 47918 bp, 31 predicted proteins | sample AusTroGonzalo_MG_3_FD_193486 | JGI IMG/M metagenome (GOLD analysis project Ga0265298, IMG submission 193486) | Bovine rumen microbial communities from tropical cattle in Woodstock, Queensland, Australia - Gonzalo_01 | ecosystem: Host-associated > Mammals > Digestive system > Stomach > Rumen ...
AGATCCGGTTCGTCGAAAACCTATGGTAATAGTATCTCTTTATCAAATAATAGAGCACATGTATATATAAACGGTACAGCTATAATGAATGCTGGAGGAACCGCGCCTCAAGAATATACCATCCCATCGTCTAGTTTATCCGGTGCTGTATTCAAAGTGCTACCACAAGCAACTAGTGGAAATAAGGCATATATAGATGATGTACAAGTTTGGGACGCTCTACCTACTGCTGCCACTTCGTGTGAAGCAGACCCGACTATTGGAACGGCGAGTGTAAGCAGTTCATTCACATTAACTAGTTTGACAGATGCCGTCAGCGTTTCTTCCGGTACTTGTAGCCCTGGTTCTGATTGCGCCTGGATAGATTATGGATTTGTATGGAGTTTAGGCTCTACGACTACCACTCCGACTACAAGTAACAATAAAGTACAAGTCGGCACAAGCGGTACGGCGACCAGTTGGGCGACGGATGCATCTCATAAGGTGCAGCCTACCAGTAGCACAACGCCTACTTCATGGGCTGTTGGAGCGGCATATTATGTACGAACGTATGGAAAGAACGGAAAAGATGACGCCGAATTCAATTATGGAACTGCCGCCTCATTTACGTTACGCTCTATTACGTTTAATTCAAATGGCGGTTCCTCTGTAGGACCTTGGTATGTAAACAGCGGTGGAACATATAGTGCGCCAACCGCTCCGACTAAAACGGGTTACGATTTCGGAGGCTGGTACACAGACAACAGTACTTTTGAATCTGCCGTTGATTGGACTGCTGCTGTTAGCGAGAACAAGACCTATTATGCCAATTGGACGGCAAAGGTATATCGTATCTCTCTGGATAACGAAAGTCCTACAACCTCCGGTTCTACGTACGTGGATTTGACCTATAATTCAAGCAGCCATGCCGGTATTATCAATCCTAAGAAAACCGGTTACACTTTTGGTGGATATTGGACAGGTGACAATGGCACAGGAACAATGGTCATCAACACCAGCGGTGTACTACAAGCTAATGTAACCAACTACACCGGTGCTGGTGGTATTTGGACAAAAGCCGCCACATGTACGCTATATGCCAAATGGACAATAAACAATTATACCGTTACATGGAAGGTGAACGGAGAGGAATGGAGCGGGAAAGGAGGTACGGACAATGCCAACTATAATACCGCATGGAGTAGTTTGACTTTACCTACAGCTCCGGACCCGGACGATGACGGTTGCGGTCAGAAGTTTGTAGGGTGGACAACGACGGAAAACTATTCCAATGCAACGACCGCGCCAACTGATTTGCTAAACGCGGACAACAAGTCCAGCAAGACAGCAGTCAAAATCACAGACGATGTAGTATTCTACGCCGTTTTTGCGGATTATGATGAATAAGATATTCAATATTGTTTAATGTTTAAGGTTTAAAGAAGATTATGAAAAAGAACATTGATCGTACCCTTGTGGTTAAGAATATCTTAGCAAATATACGAGTTTTCGCTATACTTGTGGCATGTCTGACGGTGTTGGGTGTTGGAGATATGTGGGGAGCAACCACATACAAGTTGACACAGATAACTTCTTCTAGCAATGTAGTAGCTGGTAAGTATGTGTTTGAAGACGAGGACGGAGATTGGGTGTTGATGCCAAGCATATCAAGTTCAAACCTTCAATCTACTAGTACCTATAGTACAACTGGCCTTAGTGGGAGTGAGGGCTATATATGGACCGTTGCTTCTGCAACTGGAGGATGGTATCTTAAAAACTCTTCAGGAAACTACTTTCGAAACAGTTCTTCTACTAATATGAGTTTCACCACTTCGGATCAAACGAATATAGTGTGGACGTTTAATTTTTATACAGACGGTACGATTAGTATTCAAAATAATGGAACAGAACGTTACATTGGAGTAAATGGTGCAAATATTAAACCATACACTGATACATATATATATTACTACAAAATGTATCTTTTAGAAGAAGAGTGCGCCAAATCCGTTACCATCAACAAGGGAACGGGGACTAATTGTACATTTACATTGAGTAAAAGCGGAGCGCAGGCTTCGTGCGACGGTGTTTCGACGACCGTGTCAATTACGCCGACATCGGGTTATGGAACACCGGTAGTTAGCCAATCCGGTGCAAGTGCTGCTCCTTCAATTACAGGTAGCGGAAATTCGCAGACTGTGACGTATGCAGCAAACACAACCGGAACATCAACGATTAACGTTTCTTGTTCAGCGAATGAATATGTTGTGTTATTGGAAGACGGAGACGGCACTGGTGGAGACGGAGGCGTAGATGTAACATATGCCAGCAACACCAATATAACCAGTGTTGCGGTTCCGACACTTACCCACTTTGACTTTGGAGGTTACTACACTGGCGAAAACGGTACCGGCATACAATTGATTGATGAGAATGGTGACTGGTTAGCCAGCAAAACCGGTTATACCGATGCCAGCAAAAATTGGATCAAGGCTGACGATGTAACCCTCTACGCCAAATGGACGGAACATACTTTGATCAACTATCGTACGGTTTGTTGTACCAAATATGATATTACTTTGGCAAGTAGCGGAAGTAAGACGGGCGGTTCGTTTGAAGTGGCCCCCGCAAGTGCGTGTGAAGGAACGGATATAACCCTCATGGCAACTGCTGATGACGGTTATGAGTTTAGCGCGTGGACAGTGACAAACGACGATGATGATGACGACGATGTGACTACAACGGTTCTTGCTTCAGGAGACGAAGACGAAGATGCTGTTGAGTTTGATATGCCGGCATATAACATTACCATTGATGCCACGTTTACTTGTACCGAGCCGACCATTTCGGCTCAACCTTCCGGAAACAGTTACACACAAAACGAAAGTGCGGACGCACTGACCGTAACGGCTTCGGCAGGAACAGGATCGCTGGACTATCAATGGCAGAGTAGTAGTGACAATTCGAGTTGGGACGATATAGACGATGAGACGAGTTCAACCTATACCCCATCTACCACATCCACAGGAACGATGTATTACCGCGTAGTAGTGACGAACCATGAGTGTAGCGAAAGCGTAGAATCCGATGCTGCTACGATTGTAGTGAGCGCTCCGAGTGTATGTGCGACACCGACATTCTCTGTTGCTGCCGGAACCTACGGTAGCGCACAGAGCGTGGAACTGAGTTGTAAAACAGATGGTGCTACCATCCGCTATACTACCAATGGCGATGACCCGGACGGAAGCAGTACGGCATATAGTTCAGCTATCTCTGTTCCCGTCAATACCACGATTAAAGCAAAAGCGTTCAAAGACGGAATGACAGCTTCCAGCGTTGCCAGCGCAACATATAACATCCGTTGTGCAGCTCCGACATTCTCGCTGAGCGAAGATATCTATGTAGGTTCGCAAAGTCTGACGATGAGCAGTGCGACCACCGGTGCAACAGTTCGTTATACAACAGACGAGTCCTCCCCAACCGGAAGCAGTACTGCGTATAGTTCTGCTCTTACGGTTGGAGCAACAACGACCTATAAAGCGAAGGCGTACAAGGACGGAATGACGGAATCGGAAGAATCGGAGGTATATATTATGATTCAATGTGCTGAGCCAACGTTCAATGTATCGGCAGGCACGTACAACGCGAACCAAAGCGTAAGCATCAGTACAACGTACGGAACGACGATATACTACACCTTGGATGGCAATGATCCGACGACGAAGAGTTCGACGTATTCAAGTGCGCTCACTATTGACGCAACCAAGACCCTCAAGGCAATTGCCGTGAAGGACGGTTGCGAGAATTCTGATGTAGCCAGCGCAACCTATACGCTGAAATGTTTGCAACCGACGTTCTCTCCGGTAGCCGGTACTTACACGGGTGCACAGAGTGTATCGATGAGTTGCGCTACGACTGGTTCGGCTATTCATTATACGACAAACGGTATAGATCCAACAGGAAGCAGCACGACCTATAGCAGCGCTATTTCGGTGGGCACCAACCAGACGGTAAAGGCGATTGCTACCAAGACCGGTTGGAGTGATTCCGAAGTAGCCAGCGCAGCCTATACCATCAAATACAATGTTGCTGTGGCATCGGTGGATAACGTGACGATTAGCGCTACCACGCCGAGTGTGGCAGAAGGCAGTAGCGCGGCTGCTGCGTATGGTTCAACCGTTTCGCTGAGTTATAGCGGAGTAGCAAGTGGTAAGACCTGGGGAGGATGGAATGTATATAAGACAGGTGAAGCGAGCACGACCGTGACGGTGACGAGTAACCAATTCACGATGCCGGCATATAATGTAACAGTATCCGCTATTATCTACGGCGATGCAATTGCTTGGTGCGATCCGGACGTAGAGGTAACGGGCGATGTACATTTGACGTCGTACAACGGTATTCCTGTCAACTCGACGAGCGGAGCTGACAACCTGATTGAGATTAGCAGTTCCGACTTCGGTAGCGCAACTCGGTTGGATGTAGCATATTTGGATGCAGATAATGCAGATGCAGAAGTGGATCCGGCAGAGAGTGTGTTCCTGTTCTGTAGTTCATCTGATTATAGCACGATAGACGGTCTGGATTTGGATTATGAATGGGGCACGACGCACTCTATCAAATACACGCCGAACGCATACAACCACCGCGATAACTACAAACTGCAGTTTACATTAAAGCACGGTGACAAGGTGCTGAAGACGGTGACACATGCTATATATGGTCGTGCATTGCCGGAAGAGTTTGTGATTGCCTCCAAATTTCTCGGACACTGGTACGCACTGCCGAATACAATGGGAACAGCCACAGAGACTGTTACGCCAATTCAGATTACTGTAGATGATGCGACCACTCCTACGAAAGCATCGTACGCGCCCAGCACAACCGTTTACAAAGGTGCAGCACGTAAAACAGAGACAAGCAATAGAAACTCTATCCGTCTTACCAATGACGGCAGTCACTGGTTGATTACAAACAATAGTAACGCACAATTGGGCTTAAGTGCTACGCAAACAGAAGGATATGAGAACAGAGAAGTTTGGTATCTGAAGAGCAGTACCTTCGGCGCATATGAGTTGGCAATGGATCCGGCTCAAAGTCTGACCAAGAAATTAGGTATGTACAATGGCAACATGGGTATGTATGCTGATCCTGCTTATACATCCGAGGATATCTACTTATTGCCTATTGATACGAAGTACACACCGATTGACGCCACTGCCACAGATTGGATGAAAGATATTATCGGCGTGACTGCAAGTACTTCTGCTAACAAATTGGGTATTGCGAAAGAAAACGGCACAGAATACGCCGCTGTTACATTGGCAAGCGTTGAGACAAGTCATGTGGCTGATTTCGATGGCGAAATTGACTTTACCGGTTTGACCGGCGAGAAAGTGCTGCTGAAGTGGTACGACGGTTCAACTTTGGTCGGTGGTTCGCAAGTAACCGTGCCGAGCATTATTTTGGCAGGCAGCAACGATGAATGGAGTGATTTCGCTTCGGCTCCGACTTTGGATGATTATGTTGTACTCTCCAAACCGATGGAGATTAATGTAGTTGGCGCTAAAGCAAAACGTATTGAGATAGACCAAAGCGGTAGTAACACCGGAAGCATTGAGATTCCGGCAGGCAAGGAACTGATTGTAGCCGAGACGGTACGTAAGTTCGATGGTAGTTCGTTTGGCGCAACCGGAGAGAATGATCTTGTGATTAATTCCGCTCCGTACACCGATGATGAAGATGATACCAATGACGGTTTGGGTGCACTTGTGATGGGTGAACATGACGGAACGAACAAAGCCACCGTGAACTTCTATACCTTGTCGCATGGCACAAGTGGTTCAGATGCATCAGTTAACCAGTTCCTTGGTACACCGTTCTGCGACGAAAGTACTATTCTGTACAACTGGTACAATTCTTGGGTTTATGGCATCGCATATGACGGAAGCGGAAACATCGGTTGGACACGTATCAACAGCAATCAAGGCATGACGCCGTTCAAGGGCTACGCTGTTATTTCTGCAGACCCGGCCGGTCACGTCTATTGGCAGCAAGGTACATTGAATGCTTCTGAGAATAAAGAGATCAGTCTTGTCGCATATAATGCAACAGCCGCTAACAACGAGAATTTCTTAGCTAACTCATGGATGGCACCTATTCAAATCACCGCATTTGAGGCAAGTGACTTTGTGAAGGCTGATGCAACCATCTATATGTTTAACTCCGGAAGTCCTAAAGATGCGGAAACGGCTGGTGATGCTGCTATTGATGCGACTGCCCCGGCGCAATGGATAACTATTCCAATTAGCTCCGGAGCATGGATGAGTAAGACTCCTACTGTTCAGGTTATTCCGGCAATGCAGTCCTTCTCGGTTTACACGAATAATGCAGCAGGTGACGGAGCTCCGATGCTGAAACTCGATTATAAGAAATTGGTATACAATCCTGCTGTTGCCGGAACGGCAAGTATAGTGCCGAACCGTGCACCGCGGCAAGAGTCCACTGCACCGGCTGTGCTGAAATTGAGAGTAGCAGCCGAAAGCGGTTACAGCGATAAAGTAGTGATGCTTGAGCGCGAAGACTTCGCCGCCGGCTTTGAGAACGGTTGGGACGGACGCAAGGTATTCGGTGAACCGGTAGCTCCGCAGTTATATGCCGTGACGCCGGATGGTAAGATGGCTGTTAACTGCGTGCCGGACTATGAAGGAACGGTAGTAGGCTTCCAGGCCGGCGACAATGAGAACGTATATACATTCACGTTCGAGTACGATGATGCCGCAGAGGCGCTCTATCTGTACGATACGCAGGCAGAAACGTACACACGCGTGCTGACGGGCTACAGCTATTGGTTCGCAACCGCGGACAAGGCTGCGCACGAGCGCTTTGTGCTCACGCGCAACTTGCCGCAGATGCCGACCGGAATAGAAACGATGACAGGTGACGGGTCACCGGCTACGGGTGTACAGAAAGTGATCATTAATGATCATATCTATATCATCCGCGGTAACGGAATGTATGACGCAACGGGTAAGAAAGTAAAATAATGGCTATGAACGATATACTATACAACGGGCAGGGGACGAGTGCCCCTGCAGCAAGTTTCCAATCAACGAGCACGCTGGCTAAATCCGGCAGCGCGTACGCATCCCAGCCGATGCTGAATTCGGACGGAACAGCCGCTTATTACAGCTCCGCCGAGACGACCTACACGTCTTCGGTACCGGGCGGAGGACCTCGCAGAATAGGCCCCGTCACGCCGGAAGGCGATCCTACGCCCATAGGTGATGTGCTCCTTCCGTTGATGATGATGGCAGCCGTTTACGGCCTTTGGAGGGGCATCCGTTGGCATAAGGCGAAGTGAGCATGAAGCATAGCAGGGTGCAATAAAAACCGATTTATGTGAAAAAATTGACATATATTTGCGTATGTCAATTTTTTTTTGTACCTTTGTCGCAACTTTCAAAAATACCAGACGCATTTAATTTCTAATTTATAATACTATGGCAAAAAAAGCATTGAACAAATGGACCGCGCCGAAGAGCGTCGCTCCCGAGAAAATCATCCAATTTGGTGAAGGTAACTTCCTCCGCGCATTCGTGGACTGGATTGTATGGAACATGAACGCCAAGACCAATTTCAACGGATCGGTGGCCGTGGTGCAGCCGATTGACAAAGGAATGGTAGAGTGGCTGAACGGTCAGGACTGCTTGTATCATGTTAATCTGCAAGGACGTCTGAAAGGCGAGGCGGTCAATTCGCTCGAGCGTATCGACGTCATCAGCCGCGCATTGAACCCGTACACGCAGAACTGGGCATTCATGGCATTGGCCGAGCAGCCGGAGATCCGTTTTGTCATCTCCAACACCACCGAAGCCGGTATTACGTTTGACCCGAGTTGCAAGTTCACCGATGCGCCTGCATCGTCTTATCCGGGCAAGCTGGTTCAGTTGCTTTTCCGCCGCTACAAGACCTTCAACGGCGATCCGACCAAGGGTCTTATCTTCATGCCGTGCGAACTCATCTTCCTGAACGGACACCACCTCAAAGACTGCATCCGCAAGTATATCGAGTTGTGGAAAGATGATTTCGGCGCAGACTACGCCGGCTTCAAAGAGTGGTTCGAGAAATACAACTACGTATGCGCAACGCTCGTAGACCGTATCGTTCCGGGCTTCCCGCGCAAGGACATTGCCGAGATTCAGGAGAAAGTGGGTTATAACGACAACCTCGTTGTACAGGCTGAGATCTTCCACCTCTGGGTGATCGAGAAGCCGGAGAACATGAGCATCGAGGAGTTGGAGGCCGAGTTCCCTGCCAACAAGGCCGGTCTGAACGTGCTCATCGCCGAGAGCGAGAAGCCGTACCACGAGCGCAAAGTGACGCTGCTCAACGGCCCGCACACCGTGCTAAGTCCGGTTACCTACCTCAGCGGCGTGAACATCGTACGCGACGCTTGCAACCATGAGGTGCTTGGCAAGTACATCAACAAGGTGATGTTTGACGAGCTGTTAGAGACGCTGAACCTGCCGAAGGACGAGCTGAAGGCTTACGGCGAGAGCGTATTGGAGCGCTTCAACAACCCGTACGTTGACCACGCTGTGACCAGCATCATGCTCAACTCGTTCCCGAAATTCGAGACACGCGATCTGCCGGGTCTGAAGATCTATCTGGAGCGCAAGGGCGAACTGCCGAAGGGCCTGGTACTCGGTCTGGCCGCTATCATCACCTATTACAAGGGCGGTGTGCGTGAGGACGGGGCTCCTATCCAGCCGAACGACGCACAGGAGATCATGGATCTGCTCAAAGAACTCTGGGCTACAGGCGACAAGCGCAAAGTGGCTGAGGGTGTGCTCGGCGCCACCGACATCATCTGGAAAGAGAGCAAAGAGGACCTCAACAAGATCCCGGGTCTGACCGACTTGGTAGAGATTTACCTCGAATCCATCGAGAGTATCGGCATGCTCAATACCGTCAAAGCAATGCTTGCTGTAGACAAGGTAGAGGATGTGGTTTCCAAAATCAAAAGCTTGTTTTGATTATGAACAAAGACCGCTTCGCTGACAGAACACAGAACAAAGACTGATTTACACTTGTCGAATCATAATAGGTCTGTACTCTGTCAGTGAGTGGAACGAACGGTCCTTATTCTTTATTCCTATGACTCAAATTTTAAAAATCAATCCTGCCGACAACGTGGTTGTAGCCATACAGCCTCAGTCGGCAGGTGCCGTTATAGAAGTGGACGGCAAGAAGATAAGCGTGCTCGAAGATGTGCCCGCAGGACACAAGATCGCCATCAAGGACCTTGCGGAAGGCGAGAACGTCATCAAATACGGTTTCCCGATCGGTCACGCCAAAGAGGCGAAGAAAGCGGGTAGCTGGATGAACGAGAACAACATCAAGACGAACCTTGCCGGACTGCTCGAATATGAGTATCATCCGAAAGAGGTGGTGCTCAACATTCCCGATGAAAAGCGCACATTCATGGGTTACCGCCGCAAAGACGGCCAGGTCGGCATCCGCAACGAAGTGTGGATCATCCCGACCGTAGGCTGCGTGAACGGTATCATCCAGCGCTGCGCCGAGCGTCTGCGTCAGGAGACGGGGGCCGACAATATCTTCGCTTTCACCCATAACTACGGCTGTTCGCAGTTAGGCGACGACCACGAGAACACGAAGAAGATCCTCCGTGACATGATTCATCATCCGAACGCAGGCGCTATCTTAGTGGTGTCCCTCGGATGCGAGAACAACCAGCCGGATGTGTTCAAACAGTTCTGCGGCGAGATAGACGAGGACCGCGTCAAGTTCGTTGTGACGCAGAAGATACAAGGCGACGAAGTGGAGTACTGCATGCCTATCCTGCGAGAGCTGTACACCAAGACGCAGCACGACAAGCGTGTGGCTGTGCCTTTGAGCGAATTGCGTGTAGGCCTCAAGTGCGGCGGCAGCGACGGCTTCAGCGGCATCACCGCCAATCCGTTGTTGGGTTGCCTGAGCGACTGGCTGGTGGCACAAGGCGGTACGACGGTGCTGACCGAGGTGCCGGAGATGTTCGGCGCAGAGACCATCCTCATGGACCGTTGCGCCAACAGAGAGCTGTTCGACCAGACGGTGAGCCTCATCAACGATTTCAAGGACTATTTCCTGAGCCACGGCGAACCGGTAGGCGAGAACCCGAGTCCGGGCAACAAGGCCGGCGGTATATCGACATTGGAGGACAAGGCGTTAGGCTGCACGCAGAAATGCGGTGCATCGCTGGTACGCGGCGTGATGGCCTACGGCGAACGGTTGCAGACGAAGGGCCTCAACCTGCTTTCCGCTCCGGGCAATGACCTTGTGGCATCTACGGCATTGGCTTCCTGCGGCTGTCACATGGTGCTGTTCACCACCGGTCGAGGCACACCGTTCGGCACCTATGTCCCGACGATGAAGATATCCACCAATTCGAACCTGTACAAGAACAAACCGAACTGGATCGATTTCAACGCCGGCGTGATAGCCGAAGGAGAACCGATGGAGCAGGTGGCGAAGCGTTTTGCGGAATACGTCATCGAGGTGGCCAACGGCGCCAAGACGAACAACGAGAAGAACGGCTATCATGAGATAGCAATCTTCAAGAATGGCGTTACTCTCTAATCTGCTTAGTATCTTATACCCGCGCACATGTGTAATGTGCGCGGGTTATTTAGGTGAGCAAGGAGAAGTCCTCTGCGAGGCCTGTCTGCGTGCGTTACCCCGTACGGAGCAGGCGGAGCAACGAGGCAATGAGACAGAGGAGGCGCTGCTGAGCGACAGATCGCTGCTGACAAGAGATATCGGGCAGCAGATGGTGCGGGCGCAGAAAGTGATGCATCTGAACCGTGCTGCGGCTTTCCTGTTCTACGAAAAGGATCATCCGATACAGGATATGATCCATATGATGAAGTACGCCGACAGACCCTTGATCGGGTACTATCTCGGACGGCAGGCGGCTATGGAGTTCCAATACGCGGATTTCTTCGATGGAATCGACGTAATCATCCCTATTCCGTTGCATCCGAAGCGAATGCGCGAACGCGGTTACAACCAATCGGAGTATATTGCCCGCGGCATCAGTGACGTCACCGGTATCCCGGTAGACACGATGCATGTGACCCGCGTCAAGAACACTTCCCAACAGGCATTACAGACAGGAGTCGACCGCAAGAACAATGTGGCCGATGCGTTTGCCGTCAATCATCCGGAGCAGTTATACCGCCGGCATATATTACTGGTGGACGATCTGGTTACGACCGGCGAGACGATGAAATCCTGTCTCAAGGCGATGCGGCGTTTCCGCGGCGCCTCTTTCAGCGTTTTTGCCTTGTGCAAGGCGAGGAGGTAAGAGAGACCGCTTCGCTCAAAGTAGAAGGACCGCTTCGCTCAAAGTAGAAAGACCGGCCTTTGGCCTCAAAGTAGAAGGACCGCTGCGCTCAAAGTAGAAAGACCGCTGCGCTCAAAGTAGAAGGACAATTAACGTTATCACGAGATACGAGATGGCGAAATGTGAATGAAAAATTGCGAATTGTGAATTAAGAATTTGCACAATTCAAAAAAAAGCAGTACCTTTGCACCCGCAAAAGTGCGGAAGCACTTGGATATAATTCTAACCATGACAAAGAAATACGATTTTCTGATTATCGGCGGAGGAGTCGCCGGCATGAGTTTTGCGCTCAAGGTAGCGCGTGCAGGCAAGTACAAGATTGCACTATGCTGCAAGACCACATTGGAGGAGGCGAACACCGCCAAAGCACAGGGAGGAATAGCCTCTGTGACTAACCTGCTTGTAGATGATTTCGAGAAGCATATCCACGACACGATGGTGGCCGGCGACTGGTTGAGCGATCCGGCCGCAGTAGAGCAAGTGGTGCGTAATGCGCCGAGAGGGATAGAGGAACTGGTCAACTGGGGCGTCAATTTTGACAAGAAAGAGGACGGCTGTTTTGATCTGCACCGCGAAGGCGGACACTCGGAGTTCCGTATTCTTCACCACGCGGACGACACGGGTGCGGAGATACAACGCGGACTGATGGAGGCCGTCCGGCATAATCCGTATATCGATGTACTGGAGCATCATTTTGCCGTGGAGATCATCACGCAGCACCATTTAGGCGTGCGCGTCACCCGCCGCACACCGGATATAGAGTGCTACGGCGCATATATCCTCAATCCCGAGACGCAGAAGATAGACACCTATCTGAGCCGCATCACTCTGATGGCGACCGGCGGTACGGGTGCCGTCTATGCCACGACAACCAATCCCGAGATCGCGACGGGCGACGGCATTGCGATGGTGTACCGCGCCAAGGGTATGGTGAAGGACATGGAGTTCGTGCAGTTCCATCCGACGAGCCTGTATAATCCGCGAGAGACGCATCCGGCCTATCTGATCACCGAAGCGATGCGCGGCTACGGAGGCATATTACGTCTGCCGAACGGAGAGGAGTTCATGCAGAAATACGATCCGCGTCTGTCGCTGGCTCCGCGTGACATTGTGGCACGTGCCATTGATAATGAGATGAAGATTCACGCGATTGACCATGTATGTCTGGACGTGACGCACAAGGATCCCGAAGAGACCAAGCACCACTTCCCCAATATATACGCCAAGTGCCTGAGTATCGGTATTGACATCACCAAGCAGTATATACCGGTGGCACCGTGTGCGCATTACATGTGCGGCGGCATCAAGGTGGACCTGGACGGTCAGTCAACCATCCACCGTCTGTATGCCGTGGGCGAATGTTCGTGTACCGGTCTGCATGGCGGTAACCGTCTGGCATCCAATTCGCTTATCGAGGCGGTTGTCTATGCCGATGCGGCTGCCAAGCACAGTCTGAGTGTGATAGAAAAATACGGTTTCAACGAACAAATACCGGCATGGAACGATGAGGGCACGCTGACCAACGAAGAACGCGTGCTGATTGCCCAGGACGTGAAGGAGGTAGGACAGATCATGTCCACTTATGTGGGAATCGTGCGGAGCGACCTGCGTCTGCGCCGTGCATGGGAACGCCTCGACCTGCTGTATGAGGAGACGGAGGACCTGTTCAAGCGCGTGAAAGCGGACAAGGAGATTTGCGAGTTGCGGAACATGATCAATGTGGGGTATCTGATTACCCGTCAGGCGATAGAGCGCAAGGAGAGCCGCGGTTTGCACTACTCGATTGACTACCCGCGGACGGAGAACAGCCATCCGCAGGAAGTGTGGTAAGGTGAAAGTTGAAAGTTGAAAGGTGAAAGGGATTTCGTTACATAGTATTATTCCTGTTCGCACGGAAGCGCGCGAAGCTGCAGAGCAGAACACACAGATGTTGTTCGGCGAGACCTGTAGTATCCTTGAGAATCCTGAGACCGCTGCCCACAAAGACGAGAGCGGCCGGCTCTCCGGCCGATGGAGATATATCCGTCTGGACTCGGACGGTCAGGAAGGATGGGTGGATGCCAAAATGGTGACGCCGATGTCGGAACAGGAGTACAGCGATTATACGACCGCGTCCAAGCATGCGGCGATGGTCGCTTTTCCGATGACGTATGCCGTGAGCGAGAACAACGGCCAGACGATCCCCTTGACAGCCGGCACACGGTTGACCAACTACAAGGACGGCCGGTTCGAGGTATTGGGTGTCGGATTCCGCATAGACCCTACTATGGTGCGTAGCGAACCGATCGAACTGAACGAGCAGAACCTGTTGCAGACCGTGCGTTTCTTCCTCAATGTGCCTTATCTATGGGGCGGCAAGAACGCCTTGGGCATGGACTGCTCGGGTTTCACACAGACGATCATGAGTCTTTTCGGCAAGACATTGCTGCGCAATGCCTCCGAGCAGGTGACACAGGGACAGACCATCTGTCCGCTTGAGCAGGCGCAAGCCGGTGACTTGGCATTCTTCGATCATGAGGACGGACGTATCAGCCACGTCGGCATCGTGATTGACCCGCAGCGCATCATCCATTGTTCGGGACGCGTGAAGGTGGAAAAGCTCGATGAAACCGGTATCTACAGCACAGAACAAGGTGGCTATACACACCACCTTGTCCGTATTCAACGAATATAACTCGTTTATTTTTTCAATAACTGTTCTTTGAGCTGCTGCGCTTCATCCGCGGCTTGCTGCTCTGTCATGCCTCCCAATCGTTCAGTCAGATCCGGGATGACCAGTTCGATGCCTATAGGCAGGTTCTGCGGCTCCTCTATCTTGTCCATGTTAGCCTCGTAGATGAAGATCCAGAACTCCGGTTGTCCGTAATGGCGGCGAGCTATCTGCGCGAGGCGTGAACCCGGACGAACGACCTCCGTAGTACGATAGGTGGGTACTATCTCCACGCGGCGGTCCTGGGCGTACGGGTGCTTGTTGTAATGGAACGGCACTTCGGCTCCGAGGCTGGCAATCAGCAACTGGTCGTCATGGACACCCAACGAACGGAGGATGTCTGCAACCGCGTTGGCACGGCGCCATGCCAGTTTTTTGTTGTACTCGGGTTTGCCTATTTTGCAGGTGTGCCCGTGGATATGTATCTTCTGGTCTGGATGGTTGCGCAACACTTCCGCTATGCGCTCCAGTATATCTGCCGGCTCCAGGATAGGCACGGCCTTGTCGTACTCGAACCAGATGACGGCTTTCTGCAGCTCTTCATCCAAGGCTGCGGCTACAGCATCGGTGATGACGGGTGCGGGTTCCGGCTGCACGGGACAGAAAGTCTCGCATATATCGATGTTATGCTCCGCGGCGATCCGGCGAATACGCTCGATGGCTTCCTCACGGTCATTTACCGGCTCCGGTTCCACTACCGGTTCGGGCGCAACGACCGGTGCCGGTTCGATGACCGGTGCCGGTTCCTGGGGTGGCATGTTCGCCAGGCGCTTCTGCTCCCGGTCATAATCACGTTGCGCTTTGGTACGGTTGGCGTTGATCTGCAAACCGATCTTGATACCAGCGGACCAGGGGTGCAGCGCTTTCACTTCATTGGTTTGGAGCACGCCGGCATAACTCTCGGAATACGGCATCGGATATTTGCCGGCAGAGCGGCCGTCCGCAAACGCCAGGTCCGTAGCACCGTGACGGTCCAGCAAGTCGGTGAAGTAATAGTTGGCGTACGCCGCCACCGCCAGATCCACACGCTGGTGCAGGCGGAAGAGCATACCTAATTCCAGATAGGCGGCAAAATTGAACTTGCGGAAGCGGTCATTGTTCAGGGAATTTTTCTCCGATGAAATGGCCAGGTTTTCCACTACGGTCGGCACCTCGCTCATCGTGAGGTCGTAGAAAGGATAATACACGGAGTTCTTCATGACGCCATCGGATAGTTTCTGGTTGTTCATCAGCGGCAGGCCCAGCTTCACACCGGCCGTACCGGTAAAACCGACCACACCCGGCCGCGCACGGAACTTGAGCGCCACGGGGATTTCCAGCATGTAGATGTTCTGGTTCTCCGTCAGGCCGTCCGGCGTAGCGGTCATCGTATAACTGTCGCCATATTCATCAGCGGCATTTTGCGTCCAGGGTTTCTCGATCGCGGCACGATTGGCGTAGGCGGAGAACTGTGCTCCGACGCCCAGACCCATCCAAGGAACGAAGTAATAGTTGATGCCTATTCCTCCATGCCATGCCGGGAACGCTATTTTATTGACCGTGTGCGCAGGCGTAAACTTGTCGAACAACTGGGTGTAGAGGTAACTGCCGACCCCTATACCGCCGCCGAACTCGAAGTTCCAGCCGTAAGCGATGTTCGGTTCCGCTTGGCTCTTATGCTGAACGGAATCCGGGTACTGCTTCGCAAACAGGGAAACAGTCATTAAAAGGGAAAGAGAGATTATTGCAATGCGTTTCATATCCATTCCTCCTGTTATTTGACGATAAGTTTATGTATTTCCATGGTTCCGTCCGGTGCGGTGACCTGTACGTAGTAAATGCCGGACAGTCTCGGAGCGTTGACCACCGTACCGCCCTTCATGGCATCAATACGCGTGATCATTTCTCCGGACAGCGAACGGATGAAGGCTGTTCCTTCTCCTTCGATGGTAAGGGGTGCATTCGCCTCCACGGGCACCGGATAGACGGCTGTCCGTTTGGGTGCTTCCTCGCTGACGCCTTTCGGCATGATCTCATCGCAGGAGCGGTACTGGTTGCCCTTGGTATCAGTGAGCAGCACGTAATAGGTGCCGTTCAGTTCGCGTCCGTCCTCATGGTAGAACTGGTTGGTCTGGCCGTCCATCTTAACACCGTTGCGGTACCACTGGTAGGCAACGAATTCCAGTTTGGAGCTCACCTCTTCCAAAGCGCCGTTCTCGGGGTTGTTATCCACAAAGAGCACCCGGTCGTATTTGCTGTAGATGTATCCGCCGAGGCTGGCGTTGAGGTTCATCTTATGGCTCTCGCTGAAGCAGATGCCGGTGGTCAGACTCTCCGCATAACCGATCTGTACCGTGAGATAGCAGTCGCCGGTTCCTATATTCGGTATATTATGGAAGAGGATCATGCCCGGCGTCTCGATCCATCCGATGGTATCGGTACGGCCCATGTATTTCTCCAGGTCCGGCGAGTAGGTGATGTGGAAGACTCTGGCGGTATAATCGTGTTGCTCGAAATAGAGACTCATCAGACCGGTATTCAGGCACAGGTTGGCTTCCTCCTCGATGGCAAAAACCGGAGGAGTCACCGTGTTCAGCACAAAAACGGTGTCCGCCTGACAGGGACCTCTTTTGTCCGACACGCGCCATGTGTCACCATCGGCGGTGAAAGCATGCGAACTGCCGTCTATCCAGGTCATGGTATAGGGCAACTCACCCTCACAGGCCGTGACCGGAACGGTGGTCAGTGTGCCCCGGTCGAAGTACAGGGTAGCTGCACCGGCCGACTGCATGTAGTCACATCCGGGGTTGGCCACACGGCGGATGAAGGTGTAGGTCTGTCCTTGCTCCAGGTCTTCGGGATAGAAGAAAGTGTCCAGCGTACAGGTGGTGGCTACCGTCACATTGCCCGGGTTGCGTATCCACTGGTACTGCAGTTTGTCGGGTTCCACATCGCCCGAGGCCGGTGTGACCTCCGTGATCTTGAGCGGGATATGTGTCGAACCGCCGGCATCATATGCGATACAGGCGTTGGGCAGTGCGCCATTGAAGATAGCACCCGGTTCAAGACCGCTTGCAATATGAATGGAAACCTGCTTGTCACCGCTTAGGGTGAGCGAAGTGAAGCGGGTGTCATCTTCCGCTTTGCGCACAACGGTATAGGTGCTGTTGACAGTCGGAGAGAGCATGGTTACCGGCAGCGTCATTCCGGTAGCCCCCTCAATCGCCGTGGTGTCCGTCCCATTGACCAGATACCACTGGTAGCGATACCTGCCGCTACCACCTTTGGCCGGAACGGCTTTGATGGTATAGTCTTCCGCCTGCTCCACGTAACAGAAAATGATGGAGGACTCGGTTTCGGTTATCTGTCCCGGATCAAAGTGATCGAAAGCCACTAAGACATAGGAACCCTCCGCCTCCGTCTTTTCGGCACAGCCGGCACTGTCTCTGGCAGTACGGGTGAAGGTGTAGGTACCGCTTTGCGAAACAGGACAGGTGAGGGAGGACGTATCGGAAGCCGGCACGGCCTCATTGTTGCTCTTCCACGTATAGGTGATAGGACCACCTCCGCCGGTAGCGTCTGTGATGGAAGGAACAGTGAGGATATACGGGTTGGATCCGGCCTCTTCGGGCAAGTAAACAGTGTCCCTGCCGGCAGTTATCTCACCCGAATCAAACTCCGGGAAGATGCGGTATACGAACTGTCCTTTGGAGCGTGTCCATTCCGGTACGCAGGCTTCATCATGCGCCCAGCGCCGCATGACGTACACGCCGGGTTGCGTAGTGTTGACGGCATACGTTCCGGCCCACTCGTCATAGTCTTTCTGATTGGCGTCAATGAGCGTTTGGTCAAAAACGGTATCTATGCCGCTGACGGTGAAGAGATCAACGCGGTAGAAATAGTCGCCGTCCTCCCATCCGTTTTCGGCAGGAGAGGCCGCCACCGCCTGTCCTATCACTATTTCCTCTTCATAACAGAAGGTAGCGGGCTTGGCCGGGTCCATATTCATGAATTTGCCGGGTTTGAAGTCCTCCAGACGTCTCGGACGGAAATATACGACCCGCTTTTCCGCACCCAACGAGGCTTCCGCCATCACTTCCGTCTCGGTACAGGGGCGCACTACATGCACTGCATCGCCCTCAATTTGTATCCACTGCTTGCCCCGTTCGTCCGTGCAAGCCCATTGAATACCATTTACTGTGCTTACCGAAAAATCCGCAGTCAGGTCATTGGCATGATTGACAGGGTCCGTTTCTGTCTCATTGATGAAAACCGGAGCGGCAGACAGTTTAGCGGCATCGGTGGTCTCAAACGCTTTGAGGACAGGGTAGCGGTCATAGTCCGTACTCCACGAACTACTGCCGGCAAACAGCGCAAACATATCCGCCGTCTGATCGATCGGGATCACCTGGTCATTGCCCTCCACGCCGGACTTCATATAGTACATCTTCCGGTCGTAATAGCATTTGTTGTATGTACCGTTCGCATCAAACCCGGTGATTGCTTTGCCGTTGACGGCGTAGCCGGTATTGATGACGCGTTTCAAGGTACCGGCATTGCGACCCACGATGCACCCGATGGTGTCATCTGCATTGCGGATCAGACCGGCGTGGTAACTGTCGATGATGGAACCGTTGGCGGTCAGTTCGCCGACCAGACCTCCGACCACATCGCCAGCCGCTACGATCTGCGCCGTGCTCCAGCATTGGGTGAGGATGCCGTCACAAACACCGGCAATCGCGCCGATACGACGACCCGGTTTACCGACAATCGTACTGTTGCAAATACCGACCTGCTTGATAGCGGCTTCTTTGCTGACATGACCAAAAAGACCGATTCCATCGGATGAATCGAAGCGAAGGAGTCCTTTGACAAGGTGTCCGTTTCCCTCCAATGTCCCTTTGAAAGGGTGCTCTTTGGTACCGATAGGAGTCCATGTGCGGCCGCCCAGATCGATGTCCTGGGTCAGTTCGATGATCTGACCTGAGAATTCTTCCCCGTCGACCGACTGCGCAGCTACAGCAAAGAGTTCATCCGCGTTGGAGACAGTGACCGCATTCGCCGTCATAGACCATACACCAAGGGATAAACTCAATAAAAGGAGAATGTTTTTCTTCATATGAGTATAGAGATTTGATTAATTGTTATCGCAAAACCGATTACGGCTGCAAAATTACATAAAAAAAATGACATACGCAAGAACGAATGTCATTTTTTACGATTTTGCTCGGGTACCGCGAGCCGGGGTCGAACCGGCACGCCCATCACTGGGCAAAAGATTTTAAGTCTTTCTTGTCTACCTATTCCAACATCGCGGCATCGTTTGGCGCTCCAAACGGAGGTATAATTATCAAAATCGGGTGCAAAGGTACTGCTTTTTTATGACATATGCAAATATTTTCGCAAAAAAATGATTTTCTTGCGCGTGCGCTTGCGTATATCAAATATTTTTTGTATCTTTGCGCACTTTTTTGTGTATGGTGAATAAAAGAAAGATAATCAATGACCCTGTTTTCGGATTTATTTCTATTCCGAATGAGTTACTATATGATGTATTGCAGCATCCGTATGTGCAGCGTTTGAGTCGTATCCGGCAGTTAGGATTGTCGTATCTGGTATACCCGGGAGCGGTGCACAGCCGTTTCGGTCATTCGTTAGGCGCCATGCATTTGATGCACGAGGCCATTAACGCGCTGCGGCTGAAGGGTGTGGAGATCACGGAGGCGGAAGCGACATCGGCGATGATCGCTATTCTGCTTCATGATATAGGTCACGGACCGTTCTCCCATGTGCTGGAGCACACGCTGGTGGACGGCGTGACGCATGAGGATATATCGCTGCTGATGATGGAGCGCATCAATGAGGATTTGGCGGTTAAGGGCGAAGGGTTACAGGAGACCGGAAAACCGCTCGACACAGCGATTGCCATTTTCAAGAACGAATACCCGAAGCATTTCCTGCACCAGCTGATCAGCAGCCAGTTGGACGTGGATCGGATGGACTATCTCTGCCGGGATAGTTTCTTCACGGGCGTGCAGGAGGGCCGTGTGGCCAGTGAGCGGTTGCTGAAAATGCTCGATGTACGCAATGACCGTCTGGTGGTGCAGGTAAAGGGAATCTACTCGGTAGAGAAATTCCTGGTGGCACGCCGTCTGATGTACTGGCAGGTCTACCTGCACAAGACCTCTGTCGCCGCGGAGCAGCACCTCATCAAGATACTCAGCCGCGCCAAGGAACTGGCACGAGGCGGGAATGAACTCTTCTGCTCTCCGGCATTGCGGTATTTCCTGTATCAACCGGTATCCATTGACCGCTTCAGTCCGGTCAGCGAGGCGCTGGACTGGTATGCGCTCTTGGATGATAATGATGTGCTATGCGCCATCAAGGCCTGGGTGAACGGTCCGGACAAAGTGTTGAGCGCATTGAGCCGGAGTTTTATAGACCGCCAGTTATTCCGCGGTGAACCGCTGAATGCTCCGCTGACGGACGAGCAGATTGTTTCGTTGAACAGGGAGTATTCTCGCGCCTTGGGAATCAGCGAACATGAGGCAACCTATATGTGGAGCGAACATGTATCCACCAGTAACACCTATTCGGAAAAAGCTGATTCCATCGATATTATCTACTCCGACGGCACGGTGCGTGACATCGCCGAGGCGAGTGAGATACTTGATCTGGAATCCCTGACCCGTAAACCCATCAAACGATATTTATTCAAATACAGATTATAATGGAATTCAGTGCACAACAGATAGCTGCTGTATTAGGCGGAGAATTGCGCGGCAATGGCCAAGCCATGGTGTCGGATGTGGCTCCGGTGGAGCATGCCCAGGCGCATCACCTGTCCTTCGTGACCGATGAGAAATACCTGCCTATGCTTAAAACCACCCATGCGGGTGTGGTATTGGTGACGAGGTCGTTGCTTACAGCGTCCGAGGGGGAGAATAACGATCTTTCGACTACTGTAATCCTTGTGGATAATGCCCGTGGCGCCATGGGACAATTGTTGCAACTGGTGTCGAAAACGATGTTCCCCCCGAAGAAAGGGGTAGAGCAGCCGGCTTTCGTCAGTGAAGGAGTGGCCGTTCCCGAAGATGCCTACATAGGAGCCTATGCGTATATCGGAAAGAATGTACGTCTGGGCGCAGGTGTGCAGATTTATCCGCAGGTGTATATCGGCGATAATGTGACTATCGGCGACGGTACTGTTCTATACGCCGGGGTCAAAGTGTATGCGCATTGCCAAATAGGCAAGCAATGCATATTGCACAGCGGCGTAGTGATCGGAGCGGACGGTTTCGGTTTTGAACCCGATGCGCAAGGCGTGAACCAAAAAATCCCGCAGATAGGCAATGTGATCATTGAGGATGATGTGGAGATAGGCGCCAACACGACTATTGACCGTGCCATGATGGGTTCGACCATTGTGCACCGCAACGTGAAGATAGATAACCTGGTGCAGATCGCGCATAACGTGGAAGTGGGCGAATCGACTTTCCTTTGTGCGCAGGTAGGTATCGCCGGCAGCACCAAGGTGGGTCGTCATTGTATCTTGACCGGCCAGGTAGGTGTGGCAGGACATATCGAGATCACCGACAATTGCATTTTCGGTGCGCAATCCGGTGTATCCGGTTCCGTGCGCAAGCCCGGTATGTACCAGGGCTATCCCGCTATCGATGCGTCCAACTGGCGTCGTTCGACCGTAGGATTCAAGCAACTGCCGGACATCCTCAAGCGTCTGCAGGAATTAGAAAAGAAACAATAATACCATAAAAACAAATGAAGCAAAGAACTATTCAAACGGAATTTACGTTGAGTTCAGTGGGGTTGCATACGGGTTTGCAAGTGACCGCCGTTTTTCACCCTGCACCTGAGAACACAGGTATATGCCTGCGTCGTGTGGATCTGCCCAAACAGCCTTGTTATCAGGCCTTGGCGGATTATGTATCAGCAACAGAGCGCGGCACTGTTTTGGAACGAGGCAAATGGAAGATCTCCACGGTGGAGCATGCGCTGAGTGCCCTGTATGCAATGGGTGTGGATAACTGCATTATCGACGTGGATGCGCCGGAGATGCCTATTCTGGACGGTAGTGCCCGTCCGTTTGTACGCGAGATAGAACGTGTAGGAGTGGTAGATCAGGAGGCCGAGCGGGAAGTATATGTGGTGAAAGAGCCCATTGAGTATATCTCCGAGCACGGTAATATACTTCGTATCGAGCCTTGCGACCATTATGAGGTGGAAGTGACCATCGCTTTCCGTTCCACTCTGCTGCGTGAGCAACATGCCAAACTGACCCATTTAGAGGACTATCCGAAGGAGGTGGCCGCTGCCCGTACGTTCTGTTTCGTGCGCGAGATAGAGCCTCTCCTGCGCGTAGGTCTGATTAAAGGCGGAGACCTGAAAAACGCCCTTGTCATCTATGAAACGGAGATGTCCCAGGAAGGTATGGATTATTTCTGTGACAAAATGGGTCAGCCTCATTACGACGCCACCAAGCTGGGATATATCTCCCCGCTGAACTATCAGAACGAACCGGCACGCCATAAACTGCTGGATGTGATCGGCGACATGTCGCTTCTCGGCATGCGTATTCAGGGTCGTATCGTGGCCTTCAAACCCGGTCATACGTTCAATACCCAGTGTGTACGCCGTCTGCGTAACCAGATACTTAGTGAATGATTTGAAATTAGATATTTGAGACAGGAAAAAATTTATGATTAGTCCTTTAGCATCTGTTCATCCCGAAGCCAAGATTGGCGAAGGAGTGGAAATAGGTCCGTTTGTGACCATTGACCGTGATGTGGAGATAGGTGACGGTTGTGTGATTGATGCCAGCGCCACCATATGCCGATATACCAAGTTGGGCAAGAACTGTCATGTCTTCCCTTCCGCCGTCATCGGTGCCATCCCGCAGGATTTGAAGTTCAAGGGAGAAGTGACATGGACCATTATCGGCGACAACTGCGTGCTGCGTGAGTTCGTTACCGTTCACCGCGGTACGTTCAGCAAAGGCCGGACCGTTATCGGCAACAACAACCTCATCATGGCATACTGCCACGTGGCGCACGACTGTATTCTGCATAACAACATCATCATGTCCAACGCCACGCAGCTGGCAGGCGAAGTGGAAGTGGATGATTTCGCCATTGTCGGCGGCGGCACGCTCGTTCACCAGTTCTGCCACATAGGCAGCCATGTCATGATTCAAGGCGGTTCGAGAATCAATAAGGATATACCGCCGTATGTCATTGCGGCGCGTGAACCGATTGCCTATTGCGGCGTCAACTCGGTGGGCCTCAACCGCCGCGGTTTCACGCCCGAACAGATCCATACCGTGCAGGAAGTATACCGCCTTATTTATCAGGGCGGCATGAATACCACCCAGGCGCTGGAGCACATTGTGGCAACGATACCGGCATCGGAGGAGAGAGACCTCATTGTAAATTTCGTCAAAGGCTCAACGCGCGGCATAGTGCGTGCATAGGCTGCCAGGAGAACGAGGTTGCACAGGATAACCAGAAAACAAACAATAACATATATGGAAACAGAAGAAAGATCACTTAATTTTATTGAGCAAATCGTCGAGAAAGATTTGGCAGAAGGTGTGAATAACGGTCGTATTCAAACCCGTTTCCCGCCGGAGCCGAACGGTTACCTGCATATAGGTCACGTGAAGGCTATCTGCATGGATTTCGGCATCGCCGAGAAATACAACGGCGTCTGCAACCTCCGTTTTGACGACACCAATCCGGCCAAAGAAGACACCGAATACGTGGAGACTATCGAGCGTGACATCCGTTGGCTGGGCTTCAAGTGGGGACAGATCTACTACGCTTCGGATTATTTCCAGCAGTTATATGATCTGGCTATCCGTTTCATCCAAGCCGGCAAGGCTTATGTGGACGAGCAGACGGCAGAGCAGATAGCGGAGCAGAAAGGAACGCCGACCGAACCCGGTGTGGCCTCGCCTTTCCGTGACCGTCCTATCGAAGAGAACCTGCGTCTGTTCGAAGCCATGCAGCGTGGCGAGATAGAAGAAGGCAAGATGGTGCTACGCGCCAAGATTGACATGGCGAACCCCAACATGCATTTCCGTGACCCGATCATGTACCGTATCATCACCAGCCATCCGCATCATCGTACGGGCCGCCAGTGGAACGTATATCCGATGTACGACTTCGCACACGGCCAATCCGATTATTTTGAGGGTGTGACACACTCCATCTGCACGCTGGAGTTTGAGGTACATCGTCCGTTATATGATTATTTCATCGATCAGTTCAGCGGTCCGAACTTCTGTGGTCTCTCACCGTACGGCCCGGATTACCGTCCCAAGCAGCGTGAGTTCAACCGTCTCAACATCACCTATACCGTCATGTCGAAGCGTAAGATGCTGCAGCTGGTGAAGGAAGGTCTGGTGGCCGGTTGGGATGATCCGCGTATGCCGACCGTCTGCGGTCTGCGCCGCCGCGGTTACACGCCGCAAGCCATCCGTACCTTCATGGACAAGATCGGTTATACCAAAGTGGAAGGTATGATTGACCAAGGCCTTCTGGAGCATGTGATCCGTGAAGACCTCAAAGAGACCGCTCCGCGTGTGTGCGCCATCTTCGATCCGGTTAAACTGGTCATCACCAATTACGAAGGAGAAGGAGAGACGATCATAGCAGAAAACATCGATGGAATCGAGAGTTTAGGTACCCGTGAGATGAAGTTCGGACGTGAGTTATGGATAGAACGCGGTGACTTCCTCGAGGAGGCGGATAATAAGTTCTACCGTCTCAGCCCCGGCGGCCGCGAGGTACGTCTCAAGGCATCCTACATCATCCAGGCCACCGGTTGCGAGAAAGATGCGGACGGCAACATCACCACCGTCTATGCCACTTATGACCCGAACAGCAAATCGGGAACCGAAGGCGGTAACCGCAAGACCAAAGCGACCATCAACTGGGTGGAATGCCATTCGTGCATCGAGGCGGAGGCGCGTCTGTACGACCGTCTGTTCGCTTGCGAGAACCCGAGTGCCGAAGAAGGTGATTTCCGTGACCTGCTCAACCCGGACAGCCTGATTGTGAAGACAATCAAGGTGGAGGGCGCGTTACGCAGCGAGTTGCACGCTCCGGTTCTTGAAGACGGTATCCCGCAGGAGAACCATTATCAGTTGCTCAAACAGGGGTATTTCGTGGTTGACGAAGATACCACCGCTGATCATCTGGTACTCAACCGGACCTGTTCGCTCAAGGACAACTACCTCAAATAACCGTCATGCCGGATGACATTATGACGACATGAGGACGAGAATTTTCAACGGAAAAGAACAGATCTTTTGTGAATGGCGTCACCGCTGGGTGCGTTTGACACCCGAAGAGTGGGTTAGACAGCAGTTGCTTCATCGTTTGGTGGAGCAACTGAACTATCCCGCCTCCCGAATAGGTGTAGAGGTGGCCTTCACGCTTAATGTGAAGCGTTTCCGGGCGGATGCCGTGGTCTATGATGCAGCCATGCAACCTCTCGTTCTTATTGAATGTAAAGCGGAGACGGTACCATTGACGCAAAAAACGCTGGATCAGGCGTTGGTGTATAACCGTAGTTTGCATGTACCGTACCTGCTCCTTTATAACGGACCTCAGACGATCTGGGTCAAATATGCCGAAACGGGCATCAAAATAGAAGATACTATACCACAATGGAATCAATTATAACGCTTAATGAAGCTTTGGATACACCCACTTTCTATGGGGTGAACAACCAGAACATGCTATGCCTGCGCAATCAGCATCCTGATGTGCGAGTAGTGGCACGCGGGTATCAGCTCAAACTGACCGGTTCTGACGAATCCATCGCACGTTTTGAGCATTCGCTGCGGCTGTGTGAGGACTTCTGCCTGCGCAATAACCGTCTGACGGAGCAGGACATCCTTCTTCTGCTGCACGGCGACAAACCCCATGAGGCGGAAACGACCAATCTGATCCTGCATGGCGTGAACGGCAAATCGATCTATGCCCGTTCGGTCAATCAGCAGGAACTGGTGCGGGCATACGGGACGAACGATCTGCTGTTCGCAGTCGGACCGGCCGGTAGCGGAAAAACATATACAGCAATCGCCTTGGCTGTTCGCGCCTTGAAGAACCGGGAAGTAAGGCGCATCATCCTTTCCCGCCCGGCGGTGGAGGCCGGAGAGAAGCTGGGTTTCCTGCCCGGAGATATGAAAGAAAAGATAGATCCCTATCTGCAGCCGCTCTATGATGCGCTGCAAGATATGATTCCGCCCACCAAACTGACGGAATACATGGAGAAAGGCGTTATTCAGATTGCCCCGCTGGCGTTCATGCGCGGCCGCACGCTCAGCGATGCTGTAGTTATATTGGACGAGGCGCAGAATGCTACCGTCTCGCAGCTCAAGATGTTTCTTACCCGTCTCGGCATGGGCGGCAAGATGATTGTTACGGGCGACTTGACGCAGATCGATCTTCCCGCTTCCCAACGCTCCGGACTGAAAGATGCCATAGAGCGTTTCGAGAGCATCAAAGGGATACGTACTATTTTATTCAACGAGAAAGACATCGTCCGTCATCCGCTGGTCAAACATATCGTGGCGGCATACGGCGCATAGATTCCTCCAATCGTTATTCTAACCATGAAAAGCAGGCTTGTACTATTATTGATGTTGTTTAGTTCGCTTTGCGTGTATGCGAATGATTCATTAGTTATTCTGTACACGGAAGCGGATACAACCTATTACAGCACTTTTCAGGACGCATTGAAGAAGGCGAAGAAAAACCCCGGTGCGCGGATACAACTATGCGGAGACGTTCATTTTGACGGCGCCGCTACGGCGCAGTCCGTGAACACCGTTATGACGATTGATCTGAACGGATACACATTGGGGGATACCTTGTCTTCCACCCATCTACTGGGTGTATCCAATGATACCGCTAAACTGACGGTCACTTCTTCCAGACCGGGCGGCCGCATCGTGGCGATGAGAGCCTATGACGGGCGTATCTATGCCGTTAATGTAAGCAAAGGACGATTGGTTATTGACAAGGTACGGATAGAGGCATACAATCTCATGCCATTCGAAACCGCTTCCAGTATGGTAGGCGCAACAGGAATTACCGTCGGCAGCACGGCATCCCTGTTCATACGCGACTGTGAAGTGTATGCAGAGAGTGACGGCGGTTGCAGCGGTATCACCGCTTCCGGCAAGGCAGGTGCGGCCGCTGTTAGTAATATTCAGTACTGCAAGGTATCATCGAAGGGACGCAAGAACGTTTATGGATTGAATCTGTATAGTACTACTACGGTGGAACATTGCACGATAGATATATCTGCCTCTGGCAATTCCGCGTATGGCATACATGTCACGAACTACTATGATTCGGTGGCGCAACAGAACACGGAAGCCATGTTCCGCTCCAATCAGATACATGTGAATGCGTACAGTAGCGCGTATGGAATGAATGTCAAAGCAGAGGCGCAAATTATCGGCAACACCTATACTGTGCATGCCGATTCGGCCAAAGCGTACGGCCTGTATGCTTCCTATCCGGTGACTGCAGACTCCTGTTCCTTTACGGTCGTTTCTGATGAGAGCGTATCGTACGGACTCTATTGTTCGGACAGGGCAGAAGTACGGAACTGTTCCATGAATGCCGTCTCCGCCCGTGCAAAGGCCTATGGCATGTACCTGTCGGGAGACTCGGTAGACTACCACGTGCAGAATGGAGACATACACGCTTCTGCGGGAGATATCAATGCGTATTCTATTTACCAGGCCAAAGGAGCTCTTCTGGTGGAGCACTGCCAACTGACGGCTATCGCCCGGCTGGACACGGCGACGGTTCCTACAGAGTCCGGCGTTCGCGGTCTGTTTACAGGAAACAACACGCAGGCTATCGTCCGTCATTGTGATATCCGTGTCGAGGCACTCAATGCACAGGCAGGAAAAACCGCATACGGACTCTATATACAAGGCGAGGCGGAGGTGGACAGCTGCACGATAAAGGCAGTGGCGGCGCTACAGCACGCGTACGGGTTCTATGTGCATACGAACACCATAGGCATGCAAGTCAGAGACTGCCGTGTGCAGGTTCAGTCTCCACAGGATTATGCCGCTGTGCGGAGAAACGACCATGTGGTCGGACGCTTGTTTTTCTACAACGGCTACTATACGGACGCAACCAATCTGGATAAGTATTTGCCGGAAGGATACTGCCTGTACCGTTTGTTTGACGGAAAAGAGTATGAGGCGGGTTATCGCTATCTGATTAGTCCGATAGATAATCCCAATGCCGTTATAGCACGCCTGTATGACCGTCAAACAGGCGTATTCATCGGGTCTTTTGACCGTTTGTCCACAGCGTTGCTCCAGGCGCATGATAACCAGGAGAAGGAGTATACGATTGTTCTTATCGGGAATAACCGGTTGTCTCATGACCGATTCGTTGTTGCGAAGAACACCAGCCTGGTGCTACCCTGTTTCGATGACCAGACCAAAGCCTTCGGACCCAAACCGATCCGCAGGTCGGAGTACCAGAAAAGAAAAGAATATGTCCGTTTGGAGTTGTGCGACGGTGCGGAACTGATGGTGGAGGGTGAACTGGAGGTGAGTGCGATTCAGATAATTGGCAACGGCAGAGTGAACGGTCCTTATGGTCACATACAGATAGACTCCACCTCTTCGATACGGGTGGCGGACGGTGGTCACCTGCAGGCATGGGGATATATTACCGGTCGGGGCGTCGTACATGCGGAGAAAGGCGCTACGGTCTATGAGAATCTCCAGTTGGGCGATTGGAAAGGCGGATCGATAACGTATGAAATGCGGAATAACAGACAGCATGTATTCCCGATCACGCATTATTTTTACCAAAACATAGAAGCCCCGGTCATTTATTATTCCGGCGCAAAAGCCTATGCTTCCACAGCGATGAGTATCAGTTCCTTCAATCTCTCGTGTGACAGTATCCGGCTTCTGGATGATCAGGCAGGACTGTTTCTGCTCCGTGAATCGTCGGACACCTGCTCTATGCTGAGAAAGGAGTATGATGTGCATACGGACCGGTTGATATGGACCGTGACAGGGGATGCGATTATCAATGAGCTGTCCTTTGATTTTCCGGCATACGGCACCACCTATTCGCTCATATCATCCAATTATGCATTGCCTTTTAGCAGTAATACCACGTTTGATGTCCGCTACGGCAAGATGACCATGCTGCATGATGTAGTGATGCTTCCCGGAACGAAGGTGAGCATTGCAAAGGATGCACAAGTGATTATCCCGTCGGATGTATCTGTGTATCTGTATGATACGGCGCAATGGGGCGCCTTTAGCAACAAACGGTATAGTACGGTGGATTACTCTCCCAGCTGGGACTCCTGTCCGCGCGATTCGGTTCTGCAGCCGGCCTGCGTTCATGTGAACGGTCGCATAGCGGTGGAAGGCGCGTTTTATACTACTGCCGGAGGAGCGCGTATATGCGGCAGTGACAGTACGCATGGCACCATCTTTTTCGCCCGTGGAGGAGCCGGAAACGGTGTCGTGTACCAGTTGACCGGCAACACAACGGAGTACGCCTACACATCCAGTGAAGTGAGTTCCGCCACTCTTTGGAATGCGGACAGCACATTCACGCAGACCGGAAACGCAATGGCGGGCGATGAGTTCCGTTACGCAGACGGACAGTGGACGAGTACGCACGCCATGCGATGCATGAGCCGTGTGACGGATGCTGCAGGGCTGCATTTCTACCCGCTTAATGACAGTCTTCCGGAGCTGTATCCCAATGAGCCGGACGACCATGCCTATTGGATGACGGAGCAGGATAGTGTCCGATGGTTCGTGTACGATTCGCTATGCCAATGGAAAGCTGTTTTATACGAAGACGGACAATATGTGTTGCCCTTGGGAGATACGGCTATAGTCATCTATTTCTATCACGAAGAGGAGGATTATTGGGAAGGGGTGACGACTGAGTTGCAGGACAACAAGGAAGGTGTGTTCCGGCCGGATGAGACCGGTATGCAGCGTCCTCGTCTCGTGCTAAGAGACGGAGGGATTGTCGTGCTGCTTCCGGACGGAAGAAAATACACCCTGCTCGGTATCCCGGCGGGAGATTAGAGATTCAGAAGATAATCCCAGGCTTCATCAGCCTGTTCGGCGGAGACGGTTTGGTTGATGAGGGGATGCCCGACAGAATCCAGGAGTGTGCAGTTGATTTCAGCGGCACACTCGTTCTTTTTATCCTGCAGCATGAGCGTGATGAGACGTTGGCGGTCCTTGCAGTTACATTCGGGACGACCATAGTACAGGAGCATCAACCGGGTAAGTTGCTGCAAAGGTTCGCGAGGGCAGCCATGCAGCGTCACGCTCAGATATAATTCCGCGATGAGACCATACATGACGGCATAGCCGTGCAGCCATTGACCGTTTGACGATGCGCCTTGTAGCATCTGCAACTCCTCCAAGGCATGCCCGAACGTGTGGCCGAGATTGAGCGCTTTGCGCATACCGCTCTCGCGGGGATCGGCGTCCACGATGCGCTGTTTGACGGCTATGCAGTCCGCTATCAGCGGCGTCAATGCGTTTATGTCCATCCGGTCCAGGTCGTACCGCAAAAGACTATTCCACAAAGCGTCTCCGTCCAATAATCCGGTTTTGAGCATTTCAGCATATCCGCTGAGAAACTGACGGGCAGGTAAGGTATCCAGCCATCGGGGCCAAACAAGCGTCTCTACGGGCGTGTGGAAGGCTCCGATGCTGTTTTTCAACCCGCGGTAGTTGCATCCGGTTTTACCTCCGGATGAGGCGTCGACCATCGCCAGAAGGGTGGTGGGGATGTTGATATAATCCATGCCCCTTTTGTAGGTGGCAGCGGCAAAACCGGCCAGATCGGTCAATACTCCGCCGCCGATAGCTATGATCAAGCCGCGGCGGGTCATGTTCTGCTCAAACAAGAAATCCCAGATACGGGACACGGTTTCCAGCGTCTTGTTTTCTTCGCTCACCTCCAGCCATAAGGCAGGCAGACCGAACTCGTCTGTCTTCACGGAAGCGTCTCCTACGATGCATACCTGATCGTACCGCTGAATGATAGCAGAAAGGGCACTATGGAGATGATTACAAAGCATTTCGGGTGCAAAGTTACAAAAAAAATGGCACATAAGCAAAAAAAAGCAAATTTTATTTGCGTATATCAGTTTTTTTTCGTAAATTTGCAGCCGATTTACGTGTGCGCGCGTACAATGTGCCCGTACATAATATAAAAAGAATATATAATTACAAAAATACAAATGGAAGAAGTAATCGTGCCGGAAGGCAAAGAACAAGAAAAGTATGACGGCTCGAGTATCCAAGTGCTCGAGGGATTAGAGGCGGTGCGCAAACGCCCGGCGATGTATATCGGTGATATCTCGCTCAAGGGTTTGCACCATTTGGTATACGAGGTGGTGGATAACTCGATTGATGAGGCATTGGCCGGTTTTTGCGATGAGATAGCCGTGCACATCAATGAGGACAACTCCATCACGGTGCAGGATAACGGTCGTGGTATCCCTGTAGATATGCACCCGAAGGAGCATAAGAGTGCGCTGGAGGTGGTAATGACGGTGCTGCACGCCGGTGGTAAGTTCAATAAGGACAGCTACAAAGTCTCCGGCGGTCTTCACGGTGTGGGCGTGAGTTGTGTGAACGCTCTCTCTACCAAGATGCACGTCGAGGTCTATCGTAACGGTGCTATCCATAGTCAGGACTATGCCAAAGGCAAGCCGTTGGCCCCGGTGCATGTGATTACGGAGGAAGAGGCTGTCGGTAACTGGGAGCAGCGCAAGACCGGTACATTTGTGCAGTTCTGGCCGGATGACACGATCTTCACCGAAACCGTTTACCATTGGGACATCCTGGCGAACCGTATGCGCGAGTTGGCATTTCTCAATGCGGGCATCAAGATTGTGTTGAAGGATAAACGAGTGAAAAACGAGGTTATCCTGGACAATGGAGATAAGAGCATTGAGTGCAAGAAAGAGGCCTTCTATTCGGAGAAGGGTCTGTCTGAATTCGTCCGTTATATCGACGGTACGCGTACGCCGCTTATCAGCGAAGTCATTCACCTGAGTACTGAGAAATACGGTACACCGGTAGAAGTAGCGATGATCTATAACACCGATTTCAACGAGAACGTACACTCGTACGTCAATAATATCAATACCATCGAGGGTGGTACCCATGTGGCCGGTTTCCGTGCTGCTTTGACGCGTGTGATGAAGAAATACGCGGAGGAGAGCAAGATGCTGGAGAAAGCCAAACTCAAAGACAAGGACGGTAACTCCACGATTGACCCGAACGATTTCCGTGAGGGTCTGACGGCGGTTATCTCCGTCAAGGTGGCTGAGCCGCAGTTCGAGGGTCAGACCAAGACCAAGCTCGGTAACTCTGAGGTGGCCGGTATGGTATCCAGTGCGGTGGCAGAAGCGCTGCAGAACTATCTGGAGGAGCATCCGGATGATGCCAAAAAGATTGTGGAGAAAGTGATTCTGGCGGCTCAGGCGCGTATAGCAGCCCGTAACGCCCGTCAGTCTGTGCTCCGCAAGAGTCCGTTGAGCGGCGGCGGTCTGCCCGGTAAACTGGCGGACTGCGTGTCGAAGGATGCAGCGGAGTGCGAGCTCTTCCTCGTGGAGGGAGACTCTGCAGGCGGTACCGCCAAGACCGGTCGTGACCGCGTACATCAGGCTATCCTTCCGTTGCGCGGTAAGATCCTCAACGTTGAGAAAGCGATGGAGCATAAGGTGTTCGAATCCGAGGAAGTGCGTAATATCTTCACTGCGCTCGGTATCACCTTCGGCACGGAGGAAGATCCGAAAGCGCTCAACCTCTCCAAGATACGTTACCATAAAGTGATCATCATGGCCGATGCCGATGTCGATGGTGCGCATATCGCTACGCTGATCATGACCTTGTTCTTCCGTCATATGAAGGAAGTGATTGAGCAGGGCCACCTCTATATAGCCTGTGCTCCGCTCTATAAGTGCTCGAAGGGTAACTATAGCGAGTACTGTTGGAATGACCAGCAGCGTTCGGCATTCATCCTCAAGTACGGTAACGGTGACGAGCGTCAGATCAAGACCCAGCGATACAAAGGTTTGGGTGAGATGAGCGACGAGCAGTTGTGGGAGACCACTATGGATCCCGAGCGCCGTGTGCTCAAACAGGTGACCATCGAGAATGCCGCTGAGGCGGACCGTATCATCGCCATGCTGATGGGTGACGATGTAGCACCGCGTCGTGAGTTCATCGAGGAGAATGCCACCTATGCCAACATAGACGCTTAATAGAATAAATAAAGGATGAGAATAGCTGTTTATTGTTCGGCAAAGGACACGATACCGGAGGAATATTTGCAATTGGGTGACGCATTGGGTCGCTGGATAGGCGAACACGGGCATACATTAGTGTATGGCGGTGCCACGGGCGGTCTGATGAGTCGAACCAGCGATGCGGCGAAAGCGGCCGGAGCGCATGTAGTCGGCGTTATCCCTTCGCGTATCACGGCATCCGGACGGCGCGCAGACAATTGTAGCTACCTGATAGAGGTAGCGAATATGTCCGAACGGAAACAGCGTATGCGTGATGAAGCGGATGTGATCATCTGTCTGCCGGGCAGTTATGGCACGCTTGACGAGATGATGGATGCGACCTCCTCGGCCATCGTAGGAGAACATCATAAACCCACGTATGTGCTCAACTACAAAGGCTTCTACGAGCCGCTCAAACAGCAGATAGAATGGATGCGGAAGCTGCATTTCATCCCTGAGCAGGAGGCATACAAACCTATCTTCGTGGACACGCTCGAAGAACTATATGAGCAAATAGCTCGATAAATGATAAAATGGAAAATGATTAAATTGTAAATGATATGAACCTATTTACAGCCCGACTAACCGGTAAGATGCTCTCGACCGATGCGTTCGAGAAAACTATTCACGACATGCAGGAGCGTGTTAAACGCTGGCGTGCCATTGAGAAATCGCCTGAACTGGCAGAGTACCTCGAGTTAAAGAAGATCGTGGAGAGCAGTGACTTCCAGGAAACCAAGAAGGAACTTATTGACCGTAAGTACAAGGATACCCAAGAGGGACGGAAAATGATGGAATACGAGCAGTTGGCCAACTCCTCGAGCATCCGCAGTTACCGCCGTGCACTCAAGGATGAGGAGTTCCAGGCGTTCCTCGTCTTCCGCGAGTCGGAGGATTTTGCGAAGATCAAAAGTATCAAAGAGGTGCTTAAATCCGCCGAGATACGCAAGTACAACATGATGTACTATTCTTCGCGTTACAAGAACTATCTGAAAGTGCTCAATTCACCGGACCTCAAGCGTCTGGCGGAATTGGAAGAAGAGGTGCACAAGGAGGATTTCCAGAAGCGTCATGCTGTCTGGGCGGATACCAAGCGCTGGGAGCACTCCGACCAGTACAAGACCTATGCACGTTATCAGGAACTCGCGAATAACGAAGATATCAAGTTCTACTTTGAGTCACGTCAAGAGAAGATTGACTGGGCAGAGTTGTTCCGTCCTTCGTTTGACGACGACATGTCTTCTTCCAAAAACTGGAAACCCGGTTACGGGTATGCCAATCCGGCAATGAAAGACGGTCATTCGCGTACCAGCGAACAGCAGGCGTACAACGGAGGAAAGAACGCATTCTTTGCGGAGGGCCGTATGGACATTGAGACGCATCATGAAAGCAAGAAAGCCGTTGCATGGGATGAGAAGAGAGGCTTTACCGAGCATGTATTCGAGTACACCTCTGACGTGATGAATACCAAGGAGGCGTTTGCGCAAGAGAGCGGTATGTTCATGGCCAAAGTGCGTACGCAGGGTATAGGACATCATTTCTTCGGTCTGAGCACCGGTAAGCCGAACAGCCCGATGGTGGCGTTGTATCACTACAACGGTAATGTACATCAGGTAGGTTATATCAGCGGCTCCAAGACAGAAATGGTCGATTTGACCGGTGTGCTCCGTTCCATGTACCATGTATACACCTTCCGTTGGACGAAGAACGAGCTGATCTGGTATGTGAACGATATGGAGCTGCTCCGTCTGCCGAACCGTCTGCCGAAGGAAGCGATGTTCTTCCTGGCGCAGAGCTGGTTGCCCAACGAGGAGAAAGGCGGCGAAGGAAAGCTCAAAGTGCAGTGGGCAAGAGTCTATCGGCCAGTAGATTAAACAGCAAAAACTCATTATGTTCCTCATCGCAGGGCCGTGTGCCATAGAGAATAGAGAAATGGTCATGTACACCGCAGAGTCGCTCAACCGGCTCTGCTATGACTTGGGTATCACGCTCTATTTCAAATCATCGTTTGACAAAGCCAACCGCACTTCTCAGTCCGCACGGGGAGTGGGTATGGAGGAAGGACTGCGCATCCTGCAGGAGGTAAAGACGCAGTTCGGTCTTCCTGTGCTGACAGACGTGCATGAGAGCGGTCAGTGCGCTGCGGTGGCGGAAGTAGCGGATGTGCTGCAGATACCTGCTTTTCTGAGTCGTCAGACGGATCTCCTGCAGGCGGCTGCGGCTACCGGACGGATTGTGAACGTCAAGAAGGGGCAGTTCATGGCGCCATGGGACATGCGCGGGGCAATAGACAAGATAGAGGCTGTGGCTCCGGAAGCCGCCCGGAAAGGACATGTGTGGCTTACGGAACGAGGATCCTCCTTCGGCTACGGACGTCTGGTGGTGGATATGACGTCTCTGGTGGAGATGCGCCGCTTCGGATGCCCTGTCATCTTCGATGCCACGCATTCGGTGCAACAGCCGTCTTCCCAATCAGGCGTTACCGGCGGTAACCGCGAAATGGTGCCCTATCTCATGCGGGCGGCATTGGCCGTAGGGGTGGACGGACTGTTCATAGAGACACATCCGGAGCCGGACAAAGCCATCTCCGATGCCGCCAATCAGGTGCGCCTGAGTGATATGAAGGACCTGTTGCAACAAGCCTTGGAGATAGATTCCCTGACTCCTAATCGTTAATCGCTAAACACTAAAGCTAATCGCTAAACATAATACCAATGGAATCAACCATCACGATTTATTGTAAGAACACCCGTACCTATCATGAGGTGCCGCGCGGAATTTCGTTGATCGAGCTGAAGGACCTGTTGCACATACAGTTGGCCTATCCAATCATCGCCGCACATGTGAACTACAAAGTGGAAAACCTTGATTTCCGTCTGTACAAACCGAAAGATATAGAGTTCCTTGATGCCAGTTCTCCAAGCGGTATGAGGGCCTACGTGCGTACGCTCGGCATGGTGCTTGGTGCGGCAATCAATGAGTTGTATCCATTGTATGACTTGCGTGTGGAACATCCGATTAGCAAAGGCTATTACTGCACTCTCCAATACCATCTGGACAAGAATGAGGTGCATCCCGAGCAGCAGGAACAACCGGTTCTGACTCCGGAGATGATAGCCGCTATCAAGCAGCGGATGAAAGAGATCATCGCGGAGAACAGACCCATCAAGGAGGAAGAGAAGCAGACCAAGGAGGTCATCCAGATGTTCGCCGAACGGTATAACAACGAGAGTTCTATCTTTGAGACGCTGGGCAATCCCTACTGCCGCTATTTCAGCATGGGCGATTATATTGACTATTACACTAATGTACTGCTGCCCAGTTCCGGTTACATCAACCTGTTTGACATAGAACAGTTCCAGGACGGTTTATTGTTGCGCATCCCCAACCGCACCAACCCGACCGTGCTGGAAGACGCCGTGGCGCAAGACAAGATGTTTTCCATCTTCCGCGAGTACAACCGATGGAACAAACTGCTGCATATCAATAATGTAAGCGACTTCAATGTAGCTTGCAAGCAGAACAAGTCTTTCGAACTGATCAAACTGGCGGAGGCCCTTCATGAGAAAAAAATTGCGCAGATAGCTGACGCCATAGCGGAAAAACGACCGAAAATAGTGTTTATCAGCGGTCCTTCATCCAGCGGCAAGACCACGTTCTCCAAGCGTCTGCAGATCCAATTGCTGGTGGACGGTATCAAACCCGAGGTGCTCAGTATGGACGATTATTTCGTGAACCGTGTGGATACACCGAAGGACGAGAACGGCGAATGGGATTTCGAAAATGTGAATGCGGTCGACCTGCCTTTCTTCCGTCAGCAGATGCATGACCTGCTGGAGGGCAAGGAGATAGATCTGCCTACCTATGATTTCACCATCGGTGAGCGGGTGTTCAAAGGACGCAAGCTCAAACTGCACAGAGACAGTGTGTTGGTTATCGAAGGACTCCATGCGCTCAATCCGTGTATCCTGCCGGATGTAGACAAGAGTCTGACCTTCAAGATATACGTCTCGGCGCTCACCACTATCAATATTGACAATCATAACTGGATTCCGACAACGGATATCCGTCTGCTCCGTCGCGTGGTGCGTGATTACAAGTACCGTAATTTCTCGGCTAAAGAGACGATTGCCCGTTGTCCGAGTGTGGTACGGGGCGAGCAGAAATGGGTCTATCCCTTCCAGGAAGAGGCGGATGTGATGTTCAACTCCGCGCTTATTTTCGAGTTTGCCGTGCTCAAGCGGCATGCGGAGCCTATCCTGTCGGAGGTGCCTAAGTTCTGCGAGGAATATACGGAGGCACACAGGCTGCTTAAGTTCCTGCAGTACTTCATCCCTATTCCGGAAAGAGAGATTCCGCCTACTTCCTTCCTGCGTGAGTTTGTCGGCGGTAGTTCGTTCCGCTATTAATGGCACGATTGTTGTAAAGTCCAAGTAGAATGAAACGATACAGATTGATTATTATTGGTTTGCTGGCTGCGTCTCTCTCCATGATGGCGCAGGAAGAAACGGTGGATGTTAACTCCGGCCGTCCCAACCTGCTGGAATACATGTCCGGCGTGGAGGTGATTCAGGATTCAACGGTGGCTATGCTGCTGGAGGAAGCGATGTATGGCAAGCGTGAGTGGGTGGAGGTAGACGGATATCGTGTGCAGGTCTATTCGTCCAACCAGCAGCAGTACGCCAAAGCGGAGGCACTCGAACTGGAGGCACGGCTGAAGGAGAAAGTGGAACATACGATCTATGTACAATACTTGCCGCCTTTCTGGAAGGTGCGTATTGGTGACTTCCGTACGGCCGATGAGGCGAAGGAATACAAGAAGATATTCGTGGAGCACTTCCCGAACATGACCGGCGTAACCTATATAGTGCGTGATAAAATCAAAGTACTGCAATGAATCTACAGGAATTTCACAGCAACCCCGAGGTAACGCAGGCCATCGGAGCGTCCGTTGAAGCCGTGCTGCGTCAGATAGGCGAAGACCCGCAGCGTGAAGGATTGCTCAAGACGCCGCACCGCGTCGGCAAAGCCCTCCAGTTCCTTTGCAAAGGCTATAATGAAGACCCGGAGGCGATTTTGCGTTCTGCCCTTTTTGAAGAGGATTACCGTCAGATGGTGGTGGTGAAGGATATAGATTTCTATTCGCTCTGCGAGCACCATATGCTGCCTTTCTTCGGCAAGGTGCATGTAGCCTATATCCCCAACGGACGTATCACCGGTCTGAGCAAGATAGCCCGCGTGGTGGATGTTTATGCCCGTCGTCTGCAGGTTCAGGAGCGCCTGACGACACAGATCAAGGATTGTATCCAGAAAACCCTTGACCCCTTGGGCGTAATGGTGGTGATTGAGGCGGAACATCTCTGTATGCAGATGCGAGGCGTGCAGAAACAGCATGCCATGACTGTTACCTCCGATTTCACCGGAGTTTTCAATCAGGCTAAGACCCGCGAGGAGTTCATGAAACTCATCAAAGGTTAACGGAAGATGTTCGCTTCCGGACAGTCCCCTTCGGCTTCTATACCGGCTGCATAGAGGATGGAATAGAACACATAATCGGTATGATAGCGCTTGTCCTTATTGGCGACAAGCGCTTTTATTTTGTCCGGATAGGCTTCGGCGAACGAATCGGAGTACCAGACGATGCATGCCGGCTGCTTGCAGCACTCCTCATCATTTCCGTGCAGGAACTTGTTGTTCTCGCCCAATGACTCTCCATGGTCCGATTGATAGATGACCAGAGCTTTCTTGTCAACCAGTGTGGCGATGACCGAATCCACGAAATAATCCATGTACCGGATCGTGTTGTCATAGGAGTTGACTACCTGTTCAATGCTGTTGGCGGCGATAGTGCGGTTGGAGGTCAGGGGCTGGAAATGATACATATCCGCCGGCACATGGGTGTTGTAATCCCAGTGGCTGCCGATGGCGTGTAATACATACAGCGTGCGCGGAGGACAGGGCACAAATGCACTGTTCATCAGGGGGATCAGTTCCTCGTCCAGCCATCGGGAGAAGACATAGACCGACTTGCCGGCGTTCGGAAAGATGGCGGTGTCGCTCTCCGCAATGAAATGGGTGAAGGTTCTGCCCAAGTCCTGGTTCGATATCCATGCCGTGCGGTAACCCGCCTGACGGAAGACAGTGATGAAAGAGGTCTCTGTGTATTGATAATCCTCATGTGCGCTGTCCGCTCTGGTGAGAATAACGGGCAGCGAGGCCAGGGTATGCGTCTGCTCTGTGCGTATATGCGGCAGAGTGATGACATTGTCCCGTGCCTGGAGCAAAGGCGTTGTCTCACGTTCGTAGCCGTTCAGCTGCAAGTGATCGGCACGCACCGCCTCTCCGAGAATAAGCACGATAGATAATGAGTCCGGCTGTTCCGTGACGGTGAAGTCCGGGATCCGCCGTTCGCTCGCTATGTCGTGTTGCAGGGAGATATATTCCCGAATGGTATAGGAGACGGTATAGGGGAAACGCTGCCTCAGACTGCTCCTCAGACGCCGGTTGCCGTTGAAATAGATGCAGAGAACGAGACACGCGGCAAGGCAGTGAATCCAGGCATGCGGCACGTGTATACGTCTCCAGCGCCACCGGATGAAAAGCACCGCTATCACCAGTTGCATAATGGTCCAAACGACCGCCTCCCAGGCGATCACCCCTGCCGCTTCCTCTATGTTCGTATGCAGCGTGGCGTCGATCAGCATAGGCGTTAGTGTCACATGATAGCCTACGCGGTAATAGGAGAGCGCCGCGCCCGTCACTGCCCACAGGGGAAGCACCACCGCCGTAACGTACTTGTTACAGCCGATGATATAGAGCAGGAAGAAAGAGCCTATGCCGCATAAGACAATGAACCCGCACACCAGCAGCAAACCATACACGCCTTCAAAAGGACTGTCGATGAAGTCCGGTGTGATGAAGCATAGCGTAGTCCAGACGGTGGCCGTGAACACCCATAGCAGGTAGCGCAGTGACTCTTTCATAATCAGTGTTTGATAATACGTTTCTCCATCAGATGCCAAGACGCAACGGAAAGGATGATGACAATGGCGATCAGTGTGCCGGAGGCCAGCCATGCGTTCCATCGCTCAAAAAGGCCCAGGGACAGCATGATAGTGATGATGGGGTAATGGTACAGGTACATGCCGTAAGAGAAATTACCCATCCATTCCAGCTTGTTGAGGCGTGGTAACGAGTAGGCGCACCATAGCAGGATAGCGGCATTACCGGCCGGCTGCAACCAGCTCATACCTGTCATCTTCTCAAACACCACGACAGCGATGGCCGGCACAAGGATCCAATGCCGATACTTCAGGAACACCTCTTTGTACTGGTAGACGAACATACCGGCGGCAAAATACGACAGGCAGCCGGGCAACTGATGTTCCAGGAATACATAGAACGACTGGCCCGTATGATCCGCCATGTACAGGCATATGTTGCTCCAAAGGACGGAGAACAGGTATATTCCCGCCAACCACAACCAGGAGCGTTTGCTATGATGCAGCATGTAGGCCAGCAGCGGCACGATCAGATAGAAACCCACCTCCACTTTCTGGGTCCATAAGGCGCCGTTCACCGAGCAGTTGACCAGTGCATCCGATTCAAACACACCGGGCAGGCAGGGTTGCAGAAAATTCAGGAAGCAGAGGTTGGCCGCAACATAGCGCCACCATGAGGGGTGGATGAAATAGTCCAGAGGGGCATAGGAACTCAGCAACACCAGTCCCACTGCGCACCCCAAGATAACGGTGATGTAGGCGGGAAAGATACGACGGGCACGCTTGATAAAGAAATGCTTGATGCTTTCGCTATGGTCATAACTGACCATGATGAGAAAACCTGATATGACGAAGAAAGCCGTCCGGTTCACGATCATACTGAGCACCTTGGTGCACTGCAGTTCAGGCAGCTGAGTCAGCACCCGAAGGTGCGCGATCACAATGATGAGCGCAAAGACGAATCGTAAAAAACCGAAACAGTTGTCTCTTTTCATTATCGCATCACCATTATTTTAACAACGGTATGACCTTCGGTCGAATTGCATATGGCGGTGTAGATACCCGGACAGGCACGTTTGCCTTTGGCATCCTTGCCGTCCCAGACAGCGAGACCTCCGTTGCTGCGGGTCTTGCATACCAGGTTGCCGCCTGCATCCACGATACGTACTTCCGTGTTGTCCATCAGGCCGGTAATGGATATATATCCGTAGTAATTGGGCGCCACGGGATTGGGGTAGGCATACGCTTCGCTCATGTTCTCCTTGGCTTCGTTCGCGTCGCTCTGATAGGAGAGCAGACCGATATTCGTGCCGATGAACACTTCGCCGGTCTTGGCCTGAATGGCGATGGCATCGATACCGTCGGATACCAGCGGCGAGTTGTATTTGGTGAAATGCTCCAGCGTTTCCAGACCGTCCTGGGAAACGAGGTACAGACCCGAGGTCTCAGTGCCTATCCATTTGCGTCCGGCCGCATCTTCGGCGATGGCATTGATCTGTTCGTCCGCCAGCAGGTAGTCTCCCAGACCCGTTCCGTCGTTGCGCGGGATGATGACACGGCGGCAGTGGTAGTCACGATTGAGCACGTTACGTACATCCGGCAGGATAAAGAGGCCGGCCTCCGTTCCCACCCATACTTCTCCGTTCGCCATCTGGCAGATGGAGTAGATGTATTGAGGTGTAACGGTTTTCTCATTCTGGTCATAGAAGGTATTGACGAACACCGCTCTGTCATCGCTTTTGTTGGTGATGGTGCCGTTGTCGTCAAAGACACCTATTCCCTGATTGATACGCAGACAGGTGGTGATCTTGATGTTCGGGTTCTGATTCCAGATCAGCAGATCCTTGGAGCGGTTCAGATCCTGTGTGGCCATGTTGCTGAAACGTACCCATTGACCGGATTTGAGCAGCACTTTCACGCCGTTGTGGGAGTTATTGAGCATCCATAGGTTGCCGTCGGCATCGAACGCCAGTCCGTCCACCCAGGTGTATCCGTAACTGTTCTCCAGCACCGACTCCAGACCGTTGTAGGTGTTCTCGGGCATGTAGTGCTTGTAGAACTCGTTCTCTCTGAATTCCAACAGTCCGTATCCGAAGCATGCCACGAAGAAGTGAGACGGGTCAGCCGGGTCAATCGCAGCGTCGCACAGATCGACGAACGTCGTGCCGGTGGCTTGTTTCAACTGGTCCTGGGTGTAGTTGCGCCATGTGCCGTCCTCTCGGGTCATGACGTGTCCTTTATGGCTGTAGCGGCTTGCAAAATAGCCTCCGGGTAGCATGATCAGCTTGTCGTTCATCGTCCTGAGACGGTAGGCATAATTGACGCAAGGGCTGTTGATGGCAAACGCCTGGGTGCCGTCCGTGCTGTTCCATTTGACCAGTCCTTCGCCGGCTGCGGCCAGCCAGTAGTCCTGACCGTTACGGAGTACGTCGCTCACGGTGTAGGGGAGGGCCAGCTGCTTGCTTTCGTCACCCGTCAGTTCGAACACTTTGCCCTTGTCCGACTGGACGATCACCGACTGCGGGTGAAGGAACATGTTCTTCCAGTTATAGGAACTCAGCAGTTTTTTCCACTGGTTGTCATGGTAGCGGTACAGTACTTTGCCGACATGCACATACATATAACCGTTGCGGCTTCCCATCGCGTTGATGGTGCCGCTGAACGGTTGGCTGACCAACTGCCACTTGGCATAATCCACCAGATTGTCGCTGAGCTTGGAGGTGTATATCTGCTTCTCGGTGCTAGCATAGATGGCATCGTCGATGATGGTGACGTACTGCACATTCAGCTCTTTCTCCTTGCTGTCCAGCAGCACGTAGGTGTCGGCAATCTCGTTCTTGGTCATGTTCACATTGATGATGCCCAACGAGGAACATATATAGATGCGGTCCTTGTGGCTGAACATGCTGTAGAAAGTGGTGGGGTGAGTCTCGGTGGTCAGGAAGACATCCAGCATGTTCTTCACCTCGCCGTTGGGATAGAGGATGTCTATCTGTCCGTTCTGGTAGATGACCAAGGTCTTGCGGGTCTCTTTGTTGTAAGCGATGAGCTGTGCGTTCGAGCCCGTCAGACCGGTCAGTTTGGACAACTCCATCACTTCCTCCGTGCTTTTGTTCACACCGAGCAGAGCACCTTCGGCAATGCAGTAGGCATTGTCACCCGCATCTTCGATGAGGGATATGTTATTGTACGAGAAATGTGTTTTCCAGTTCTTCATCGTACCCCATGAGATGACGCTGTCCTGGGCGCAGGGGATGCCCTCTTCATCGCCGGAATTGTCATAATTGAGTTCCATCAGACCGGCGCCGGTGCCTATGAACATCCGGTGGGTGTCCTCCAGGTCGCACAGCGACAGGATATCATTGCTTAGCAGCGGTGCGTTATGGGTGCTGTAGTGCGCCTCTATCCGGGACAGGTCCTCGGACAGGCAGAACAGACCCGAGGTCTGGGTGCCTATCCATATATGCGAATGGCTGTCCTTGATGATGCAGCGTATATGGTCCGCTCCGAACACGTCGAACAGTTCTTCCTCCGGGATGGAGAGCTCGACCGGAAGACAGGTACGGTAGCCGTCCAGCATCTTCTCCGGTTCGTCAATGCGGAACAAGCCGACTTCCGTTCCTATCAGCAGGACGCCGGAAGGCGTCTGGAACAGGGAGGAGGTACGGGGCAGGGTGATGCTGGCGCCTGCGGCATCGGCATACTCCGACACGAGCACGGCACGGTCATCCGACTGGTCGGCAATCGTTCCGTTATCGTCAAAAACACCGATACCGTTCGTGATGGACGATACGAACTTGATGTTCGGGTTCCGGGTGGAGATAAGCAGTTCCTGCGTACGGCTCAGGTCCGCGCAGGCGGCGTTGGAGAGGGATACCCAGCTCTGGTCCGGCAGCAGCACCTTCACGCCGTTCATACAGTTGTTCAGCATCCACAGGTTGCCTTTGGCATCATACGTCAGACCGTCCACCCATAGATACGGGAAACTCTTGTTAGCCAGTACCGGTTCCAAGGCGCTGTTCTCGTTCGTGTAATGCTGGTATAACTCGTTGTTGCGGAACTCAATCAGACCGTATCCGAAACTGGCTACATAGAAATGCGTGGGGTCATCCGGCGCGAAGATGATGTCCGAATAGTCACGGCTGCCGGTAACGCCTAAACGGGAGGTCATGTACTTGGTGTCGTAGTTATGCCAGGAAGCCCCGTCATAGGTCATCACGAGGCCGGGACGCTTGCTCGATGTCACATTGTATCCGCCTTGTACGATACCTATCTTGTTGCCGCAAGCGGCGATCCGGTACGGGGTGTTGACCAGCGGTCCCTGCGGTTTGTAGCATAGGCGCCCGTCCACAGGGGAGATACGCACGATACCTTCCTCGCCGCCAGCGTACCACTCGTCGTTGTCGTCTTGGTAATACTTGCCTTTTTGTGCATCGGGTTGGATGCGGGAGGAACGTGCCTCACGTTTCCAGTAGATATAGTTCATTAGATCCGCATGCAGACTGGCGCAGAAGAGGCTGTCGCTCGTGAAGGCGTATATACTGTCATTGGCGACGACTACATCTTCCACCGGTGTCTCCTCTCCGCCCGGACGCAACCAGTAACTGTCAACCAGCACTTTCTCGTCCAGATCCATCGTCTGTACGCCGTAGGGGGTGGACAGATAGGCGGTGCGGCCTACTATCGTGACATTGGAAATGGTCTTGCGCTGCGTCATGTCCTTGTCATACAGCGAACTGATGTAGACCATGCCTTTCTGCGTGAGGATGTCGATCTTGCCGGTTCCGTAACCGATGATGAGCTGCTCGCCTTCATGGTCATAATGGATGCATGAGATGCTCGTTCCGTTCAGACCCGCCTGGCGGTCATAGATGCTGATCTGCTCCGATTGCTTGTCGATGCTGAACAGACTGCCGTCTGACAAGGCAAAGACCTTGTCTTCACTCATCGCTATCTGCGTCACGTTATTGTATGCCAAATGTGTCCGCCATTCGATTGCATGCAACGGACTGAAGAAAAGGAAGCACAACACTCCTCCCACGATCTGTTTGTATAGTCTCATATCTTTTATTTTGCGTACTTTGATATCTGGTTTTGTCTATTGTCTTTCTACTTTGAGCGTAGCGGTCTATTGTCTTTCTACTTTGAGTGTAGCGGTCTATTGTCTTTTATCACTTTCGCCAGCGCTTCCATGGCCCGTGCGCGATGGCTGATCTGGTTTTTTATCTCCGGCGGCAGTTCACCGAACGTCTTGTCGTAGCCTTCGGGGATAAAGACCGGGTCGTAGCCGAAACCGCCTTCTCCATATTCCTCGGTGGCAATCCGTCCGCGTACTACCCCTTCGACCTGCGTGACGGAAGGCCGGTGGTCTGCGGAACGTCTGATCAGCGTGATGACGGTCCTGAACTGACATCCGCGGTCTGTGTGCCCCTCTAATTCCCGCAAGGCCTTGGCCCTGTTCGCTGCAAAGACCATCATTTCATCATTGAGCGACGCAGTCGCGCTCTTTCCATCATTCATTCGATGCCATCTTGCCGTATACACTCCCGGCTCACCGCCCAAGGCGTCTATCTCCAGTCCCGTATCATCCGCAAACACGCCGTCGATGGATGGGATGCCGGCTGTGGGCTGCCGGCTGTCGGAGTTCAGCCATCGGTATACGGTCTCTGCTTTGATGGAGCTGTTCTCTTCCAGCGTCGTACCGGTTTCCTCTATCTCCGCTTCAAAACCGATGTCATGCAGACTGAGCACCTTGATCCCTTCCGGCATCATCGCCCTCACTTCCGCCAGCTTATGCGCATTATTGGATGCAAATACCAAAAACATAGTTATCTCTCCCAAATCTGATTCCGGCCAAGCAACCCCATTTTGTCCAACGAGCCGCGCAGTACTAATTTTCTGTCCTTCGGATATATCTTGCCGTAGTAGAACTTACCGGACTCGGGGTCAAGCACCCGTCCTTCCACTAATGCGTTGGCTTTCTTGTCGTACCGCATGCCGCGGATGATGACCAGTCCTTCTATCGGGGCGTTATGATCCTCGTCTTTGCATAGCTCGCATACCAGACCCGGTTCGCCGACCAGCAGCCGGCTGATCTTGCCGTAATAGAGTCCGTCCGCTCCCTGGTAGATGGTGACGACAGAGCGTATCTCCCCGGTCTTGTCGTCCACGCTCTTCCAGTCACCGGTGATGGCATTGACCTGCGCATTCACCGCCACGGCAACCAGCACCAACCAACTCACCAACCATGCTTTCATTGTTTTTATTTTTTTGCAAAAAAATAATTCGCGTACAAAAGTACAACAAAAATTGCACATATGCAAGTATTCGGGTCATTTTTTGCCAAATAAAATGAAATTTTATGTTTTCAGTACGGCATAGGGCATGGATGCATGCATAAGAAGGTGTCTGTACGGACACAAAAAAAGCATCCCAAAGGATGCTGATTCTTTTTTCGTTATGATGTGCGCAGGATGAGACTCGAACTCACACGATCTTGCGACCACTACCCCCTCAAAGTAGCGTGTATACCAATTTCACCACCTGCGCTCGCGTCAGCAACGCCTTGTACGGGTTTGAAAAAACGAGTTTTTCCAAGCAAGTACCCGGGTGCTTCGCTTATGTGCCCAGAACAGGACTCGAACCTGCACACCTCGCGGCATGCGCACCTGAAACGCACGCGTCTACCAATTCCGCCATCTGGGCAAAAAAAAAGGAGCGGAAAACGAGACTCGAACTCGCGACCCCGACCTTGGCAAGGTCGTGCTCTACCAACTGAGCTATTTCCGCAGAACTTCTTTTTACGTTGTAAAAGAACACTTTTTCGCTCCCTTTATCCGAAAGCGGGTGCAAAAGTACTGCTTTTTTTTGACATGACCAAATTTTTTGGCAAAAAAATACAAAAAAAATGCATTTTCTGCCTTTTTTACTCGCTTTTTGCCCATTTTTGCCTCTTTTTTGCCCCGTTTTCCGCTTTTTGGGGAGAGACATCTGCCTCCCGGCTCTCATATCCGTGTCCCGTCTGAGTCCCGTCTGAGTATAGTTTGTGTTCCGTCCGTATACTGTCCCTGTCCTTCCGTTATCCTTCCGTTGTCCTTCCAATGTCCTTCCAATTACCTGGGATAATCCTTTTATACGTGCGCGCACGCGTGTTCCTTATTAATATATTATATAAAAGGCGCAAAAACATAAATATTCCGTTATACAACATCATCATAGTAGAAACACTCAAAAATAAGCAAAAAATAGCAAAATTTTAATTTGTTATAAATCAGCGATTTATGAAAAAAAGTGCATTTTTTTGCATTTTTTTTGCAGAAATATTTGGTCAATTCAAAAATTTGTTGTACCTTTGCACTCGCTTTTGAGAAACAAGTGTGTTTCGATTTTCTACCGGAGTCCGGACATTAAAATTAAGATTCTCCTACGAGGACCTAATTTTTTTGCGCCAAACCGAAAGAAAACTCTTTGAAAGATTGATACA
>Ga0265298_10000737_pt1 | contig 47899 bp, 35 predicted proteins | sample AusTroGonzalo_MG_3_FD_193486 | JGI IMG/M metagenome (GOLD analysis project Ga0265298, IMG submission 193486) | Bovine rumen microbial communities from tropical cattle in Woodstock, Queensland, Australia - Gonzalo_01 | ecosystem: Host-associated > Mammals > Digestive system > Stomach > Rumen ...
CTGGTACGGGTGGTAGCATCCTGATTATCGGTTCTGCTGCTGGTGTGGCTGCTATGGGTATCGAAAAGATTGACTTTATCTGGTACTTCAAGCACATTACTTGGATTGCCTTAATCGGGTATATCGCGGGTGCTTTGTTCTATATCGGACAGTATATGGTGATTCATTAATAATTAATCCCCCGCCGATTCGGCGGGGGATTAATTTTATTTCACTTTCCTTAATACCATCGCTGTTCTAGCTGGTACATATAGCTGTAGCCAGCCTTTATGTTGTTTCCTATAAATAGGATCAGGCATGGTGAAATGTAGGATGTTATCATTGTTTAGTCCGTTACCACCAAAGGCTTTGTTATCAGAATTTAAAACCACTTCATAACTGCCCTCTGGTACCAAGAAGCCGTAGTCTGTAAATGACCTAACAGGGTTGAAGTTGAATACAAATATCAGATCTTCACGTTTGTAAGCTAATATCTGGTCGCCATCATTGTGCCATATCTCTTGCACCTTGGTTTTTTGGAAACGTTTCACACTCTTAATGATGCTCAGCATGGCTTGGTCGAAATCACCCAAGTAATGATAACAAAGGTTCTTGTTGTCTACCAAATCCCATTGACGACGTGCGTACTTATGACTCCATCCGTTACCCTCACGAGGGAAGTCTATCCATTCGGGATGTCCGAACTCATTACCCATAAAGTTCAGGTAACCTCCATTGATAGTCGATGCAGTAAGCAATCTAATCATCTTATGTAGGGCGATGCCGCGATGTACGGTGTAGTTCTCGTCACCTTTTTGGAAGTGCCAGTACATATCGGCATCAATCAAACGGAAGATAATGGTCTTGTCGCCCACCAGCGCTTGGTCGTGACTCTCAGCATAACTGATGGTCTTCTCGTCTGCTCGGCGATTGGTTACCTCCCAGAACATACTGCTTGGTTTCCAGTCTTCGTCAATCTTCTCCTTTATGGTCTTAATCCAATAGTCGGGTATATTCATTGCCATACGATAGTCGAAACCATAGCCGCCGTCATCAATAGGTGCAGCCAAGCCAGGCATACCTGACACTTCCTCTGCAATAGTGATAGCATGTGGGTTCACCTGATGAATCAGACGGTTGGCTAGGGTAAGATAGCAAATGGCATTGTCATCCTCATGCCCATTGAAATAGTCGCCATACCCCATGAAAGCCTCGCCCAAACCGTGGCTGTAATACAACATGGAAGTTACACCGTCAAAGCGAAAGCCATCAAACTTAAATTCCTCTAACCAATATTTGCAGTTGGAGAGCAGGAAGTGCAGCACATTGTCCTTACCATAGTCAAAGCACAGCGAGTCCCAAGCAGGATGCTCATGTCTGTCACCCGGGTAGAAGTATTGGTTAGGATCCCCTGCGAAGTTGCCCAAGCCTTCCACCTCGTTCTTTACAGCATGTGAATGGACAATGTCCATGATTACGGCTATGCCCATTTGGTGAGCTGTGTCAATTAGTTCTTTCAACTCATCAGGCGTTCCAAAACGAGATGATGGAGCAAAAAAGCTAGATACGTGATAACCGAAACTTCCATAGTAAGGATGTTCCTGAATCGCCATAATCTGTATGCAGTTGTAGCCATCTTTTGCTACGCGAGGCAATACATTGTCCTTAAACTCGAGATAGGTACCCACTTTCTCGGCATTCTGACTCATGCCCACATGGCACTCGTAGATGAGTAAAGGGTTGGTATCGGGCTTGAATTTCTTCACTTTAGCTTGATAAGGCTCTGCTGGATCCCATACTTGCGCACTAAATATTTTCGTAGCATCATCTTGTACCACGCGAGTAGCCCATGCAGGAATGCGTTCGCCCTCACCTCCGTTCCATTTTATCTTTAATTTAAACAGGTCTTCATGATGTAACGCATCCAGTGGTAATTTGATTTCCCAGTTGCCGTCTTTTTTAGGCTTCATGGCAAATTTAGGATCTTCCTGCCAATTGTTAAAGGTACCTATGACATAAATCTCTGTAGCGTTAGGTGCCCATTCGCGCAATACCCAGTTCTTATCGGTCTTGTGCAAACCAAAATAGAGATGACCGTCAGCAAAATCAGCCAAGGTTTTTTTACCATTCTTAGTCAATTGTTTTTCTTTGTATAGAAAATGCTCATGTCGTCCATTGATGGCGTCAGCGTATGGCTCCAGCCATGGGTCGTTTTTAATCAAGTTCAAGGTACTCATATTCTCAGTATTGGTTGTTTCTATTAAAGTCATCTACCGTGTAGTTCAAGAAGTCTAGGAAAGGCTTCGACACTCTAGCCAGATCCACTAATAACTCTACAAAGTCCGGATGGTTGAAGAAATTATCGTCTAAACGATAAAACACACCGAAATCTTTTGGCTTCAGCAAGTCCATGTAGGGAAAGTCCTTGGGGAATCCTTTAGGATTTACCTTCAACCTCTCTTCACCTATCGTAGGGAAGTATTTCTTGAATTGCGTGTTCTCGATGATGTTACGATATTCATTGATGCCATCATAGATGGAATAGCGTATCTCTTGCAATTGTTTAGGTGTAAGTCCGTAGGTGCCACCTGCATAAAAACAACCTTCGGGTTCCAGATGATAGTAATAGCCCAAATGCAATGACTTCTTCCCTTTTGCTGAGATAAAGCCTCCGATATGAGTTTTATAAGGGCTTTTATCATACGAGAAACGCACATCACGATAGATGCGCCACGTACAGTCCTTGGGTTGCAAATGCCTAACAGAAGGGTCAAACTCACCTATACGTGCTATAAGTATCGTCAGCAACTTGTCAAACTCCTGCGTCGCAGCTTGGTAGAGCCCCTTGTGCTCATTGAACCACTCGCGGTCATTATGAGCAGTCAGTTGTTTGAGAAAGTCTAAAATTAGTTGTATATCCATTATACTATCATAAATAAATAATACTACATTAAACGTGTTGGCGTCACGATGATACCAACACGCAAAGATAATAATTAAGATTGATAATGGCAAATTATAAGTGTAAGAAACTATTCCCCTAATGCCTTGCCAGACATCAAAATATCTACTAATGGTTTATCTTTGTATGACTCTGTACGTTGGTCGTAGAAACCGAAGTCACCATCATAGCACCAGGTGGTCCAGGCAATGTCAAACTCATCGAACACCTCAATCATGTCTTTGTACCATTTATAAGCAAGGTCACGCTCCACCGGTTCGTACACACCCCATTCTCCGCAGAATAATTGCAAGCCATATTTCTTAGCTGCAGCAATGGCATCCTTGAAGTCCTCACGAATCTTGTTCTTGTCCCATACTTGAGTAAGGAATGGTTTCAGCTCTTCCTTGATTTCCTCTGGGGCAGCGTCGTAATCCTCCTGAGTAATGAGCACACCTGGGTAGTTGATATTGCCCTTGAATCTACCCAATGGGGTCCAGAAGGCACCACGATGGGTAATAAGCATGGGGTGGTAATAGTGGAAAGATAGGATGAGGTTCTTGTCACCTTCCGGTACACGTAAGTACTTAATAGTCTCGTAATCCTGCCAACGGTTAGAACCCACTACCAAGGTGCGTTGCGGCTCGATGGCCCGCATCGCCTTGTGCACTTTCTCTACCACCACGTTCCATTGTTCATGTTCAGGAGCTACAGGTTCGTTCATGAACTCGTATGCCACAGAGTCGTTGCTATAAACTTTCAGCACATCCGACAATTGATACCACATGTCGATGAGCTTTTGCTGAGACTCTTCTGACGTAAACAGGGTATTGGAATTGTCGTTGTCGATGAAACGGTGAGAACGGATAATGTGGAGGTCAACGATGACACGTAGGTGGTGTTTCTCCGCTAAGTTGATAGCATTGGTCAGTAAGTCCCATGCTTCGGGCAACTTGTTGCCGTCTTCATCCCAGAACTGAACCTCGTCGATAGGGATACGTACAAAGTCGAAACCCAATTGTTCCAGACGCTCAAAGTCGTCTTCTTGAATGTGTAACCTGCGTTGCTCACCCGTTACTCTCGATTGTGACAGCCAGTGGCTCAGGTTGGTACCACGCTTGATGATGAAACCATTCACTCCATTTCCTTGTTGGTCTGTACAAGAAGTAAGCATTACAATACTAACGGCGACAATAGCCAATACAGCAAATACCTTTTTCATGTTTTTCATATTATTATTTTATAATTAGAATCAGTATTCTTAATCAGGCCAACGACTGCATGTCGTTCAGCTTTTTATAGTAGCCATCTTTATGGAGCAGCTCTTCATGCTTGCCTTGTTCCACAATCTGACCTTCGTGCAATACATAGATTTCATCGGCATTTCGGATGGTGCTTAAACGATGAGCAATGGCCACGGTAGTACGCGTTTTCATCAAGCGTTCCAAGGCATCTTGTACTAAACGCTCACTCTCGGTATCAAGGGCCGAAGTGGCCTCGTCAAGAATCAAGATAGGAGGATTTTTAAGAATCGCGCGAGCAATGCTAATCCTTTGCCGCTGCCCACCAGAAAGCCTTCCTCCACGGTCACCGATATTGGAATCATAACCATTTTCAGAAGCCATTATGAATTCGTGGGCATTGGCTATTCGAGCAGCTTGCTCCACCTCTTCCTGGGTGGCGTTATCAACACCAAAGGTGATGTTGTTGAAGAAAGAATCGTTGAAAAGGATAGCCTCTTGGTTGACATTACCAATGAGTTTGCGCAGGTCGTGTATGCCTAGATATTTAACATTGATTCCATCAATCAACACTTCACCCTCTTGTACATCATAATAGCGAGGAATGAGATCTACTAAAGTGGATTTGCCACTACCGCTTTGTCCCACCAGGGCGATTGTCTTACCTTTATCAATGATAAGGTTGATGTGACGCAATACCCATTTGTCGGAATACTTGAACGACACGTCGCGAAACTCTATCTGATATTTGAAGTCGTTGATCTTTACTGGATGTTCTGGCTCACATATATTGTTCTCTGCCATGAGAATCTTATCTACACGCTCCATAGACGCCAAACCTTTGGGAATGTTGTAGCTGGCGCGCGAGAACTCTTTCAGAGGGTTGATGATGCTGTAGAGAATCACCAAGTAATAAACAAAGGTGGAGCCATCAAGTACTTGCTGGTTCAATACCAAAATGCCACCAAACCATAGGACGATGATAATCATCAGCGTACCCAAGAATTCACTCATAGGATGTGCCAATGCCTGACGGATATTGACACGCATAATGTGGTCTCGATAGCTTGAGTTAACCTTGTCGAATTTCCGATTCATTTTTTCTTCAGCAATGAAGGCCTTGATGATACGCAAGCCGCCCAGGGTTTCCTCCACGATGCTCATAGTGTCACTCCATAGTGTTTGAGCTTTGATACTCTTCGCTTTCAGCTTCTTGCCTACAAATCCCATAAACCAACCGAATACTGGAACAAACACTAGTGTGAAGAGGGTGAGCTGCCAAGATACCACCAGCAATGCGGCAAAGTAAGAAACGATGAGGATGGGGTTCTTAAAGAGCATGTCAAGACTTGCCATAATAGAGTTCTCTATCTCCTGTACATCACCACTCATGCGGGCGATGATGTCGCCTTTGCGCTCCTCGCTGAAGAAGCCTAACGGTAGGGTGTTTATTTTTTGGTACAATTGATTGCGGATGTCTCTTACCACACCTGTTCGTATTGGTACAATTGTAGCAGAGGAAAGAAAGTAGGCACCTGTCTTGAGGAAGGTGGCGAATGCAAGAAACAATCCTATTATCAACATAGTAGTGGTAGGCCCCCAACTCATTATCATCTCTTGCACCAAATGGTTGGCGTTGTTGCTCACTATTTCGCTGATGTTGCCCAACGTCATTTCGCTCCAGGGAATCCACGCCACAGGGTCTATCACCTTCTCCGTCTGGAACAGAATATTCAGGATGGGAATGATTGCCATGAATGAGAAAATGTTGAGCAAGGCACTGAGGATGTTGAACAACACAGTCAGTACCAAGTATTTTTTATAGGGTGGTACGAAACGTTTGAGAACTTGTATTAATTCTTTCATATTTTTTCTTTCTTATATCATGCAAAATTACAAAAACTTACTATATTTGCAAGATAGTATTTTACAAAAAACCTAAGATTATGAAATTTACTGAACTTTCTAACAACATTTTTACACAAGTTATTGCTGACTATCATAAGACTGATAATGTTGATACTCCTATCCAGAATCCTTATGAGTTGAAGAGTATAGAGTATTATCTCTATCTTAAAAACTGGATCGACACAGTGCAGTGGCACTTGGAGGATATCATCCGTGATCCAAATATAAATCCTGTGAAAGCGTTGGAGATTAAGCGTAGGATAGACAAGTCTAACCAAGACCGAACAGATTTGGTAGAGTTGATTGATAGTTATTTTCTTGAAAAGTACAAAAATGTGAAGGTAGGCCCTGATGCTTCCATCAATACAGAGAGTCCGGCTTGGGCTATTGACCGTTTGTCTATCTTGGCTCTTAAAATTTACCATATGCGTGAGCAGGTAGAGCGTGAAGACAGTACCCCGGAACACCAAGAAGCTTGCCAGGAAAAAATGGGCATCCTATTGGAACAGCAGAAGGATCTGAGTACTGCCATTGACCAATTGCTGGCTGATATTGAAGCTGGGAAGAAGTTTATGAAGGTGTATAAACAGATGAAGATGTATAACGATCCGGCATTAAATCCTGTGCTTTACGGCAAGAAATGAAACTGCTCGTCATTAGATTTTCTGCCTTGGGTGATGTAGCAATGACAGTGCCAGTGATTTACTCATTGGCACTTCAGTATCCCGATCTTAGCATCACAGTGCTGAGCAAAAGCTTTGTAGCCCCCTTGTTTGACCAGATGCCAACCAATGTGACATTTTATGGAGTAAATTTAAACGATTTTCATGGAATAAGAGGACTTTTTCGCCTGTATAAGCAATTAAAGAAGGAAAATTATGATTTTGTAGCTGATATACATGATGTGTTACGTACCAAGGTGTTGCGTTTTTTCTTTCGCATGACTGGCATCAGGGTGGCGCATATAGACAAAGGCAGGGGCGAAAAGAGGGCGCTCTGTCGTTCCAAGAACAAACAGTTGGTGCAGTTAAAAACCTCTTTCGAACGATATGCTGAGGTTTTTAAGTTATTGGGATTCCCGATAACACTTAATTTTAAATCAATTTTCGGTGTGGGTAAAGGCAACTCATCATTATTTAATGTGATCGCGACTCCAGTAATTGGACAACATTGGATAGGAATTGCCCCCTTTGCTGCACATCAGGGCAAGATGTTGCCAATTACCACTGTGAATGAAGTCATTTCTATACTTTGTTCCGATCAGCATAATCACCTTTTTTTATTTGGGGGTGGCGATGAAGAGAAACACCATTTACAGAAAATGGCCGAAGGAAAACCTCAGGTAACTGTAGTGGCAGGTCGGCTGACGATGGCTGGCGAATTAGCATTAATGAGTCATTTGAATGTGATGGTGTCTATGGATTCTGCAAATATGCATTTGGCCTCGTTGACAGGCATTCCTGTGGTGTCTGTTTGGGGAGCTACCCATCCTTATGCTGGGTTTATGGGCTGGGCACAACAGCAGGATCATGCCGTGCAGGCGACATTAAGCTGTCGCCCATGCTCAGTATTTGGCAACAAACCCTGCTTTAGAGGAGATTATGCTTGCCTCTACCTCCTTACGGCTCAGGAAATAATCAACAAGGTTACATCTTTACTTCCCCATGAATCGTGATAAAAGAGTCACGAAATACTTTCTCTTTTTTATAAAAAAGGTAGTTAAAATAATTGTTTACTGATTAGTTGCTCAATGACTTTTGGGTAGTATTCATATTCCAAAGCATGCACTCGGGTAGCTAACTTGTCAACCGTATCGTCGGGCTTGACTTCGCAGCGGTATTGAGCTACAATTTGCCCCGCATCATAAACATCGCTTGTGTAGTGTATGGTGATACCACTTTCCTTTTCGCCACTACGAAGCACATCTTCGTGTACTCGGTCGCCATACATGCCTTTTCCTCCATGCAGGGGCAACAACGAAGGATGAATGTTTACCATGCGTTGTGGAAAGGCTTGCAAAATAAGATTTGGCACTTTGGCCAAGAATCCAGCCAAGACCACAAAATTGATGTTATATGTTTGTAGTAGATTCAACACCGCTTTTCCATCCTGCCAAAACTCTTTTGAGAAATATGCACATGGGATACCTAAGTTTCGAGCCCTTTGCAAGGCATATGCTTTTTGACTATTAGTCAAAATCAGTGAAACTTTCACCGTAGGATTCGACATGAAATGGCGGACTATATTTTCTGCATTACTGCCATTCCCTGAAGCAAGAATTGCAACGTTCGTTATCATAAAAAACCTTTTTTTATTGCACTGAACCCTTAATTATGCGCAAAAAAATGCATTTAATTAGTCAAATATTTGTTTGGTTAAAGAAAAATTAATTCCTTTGCATCGCAAAAATAGTTTAAAGTGGGAACAAATGCAAGAAACTGCATGAGTTTTTCAATAAACCTAAGTTTGCTACCTGAAAGAAGATTATTATTTACTAACTAAAAACTAAAAGTTATGACAACAGAAGAAATTTCTGCAAAAGTTTATGCGATTATCGCAGACAAGCTGGGCGTTGAGCCATCAGAAATCACAAACGAAGCAAGCTTTACTAATGATCTTGGCGCTGATTCACTGGATACAGTTGAGTTGATCATGGAGTTTGAGAAGGTTTTCGAACTGCAAATTCCTGACGAGAAAGCTGAAACCATCCAGACTGTAGGCGACGCTATTTCTTATATTGAGGCAAACCTCTAAAAATCCATTATAGCTGATATATGGAGTTAAAAAGAGTCGTAGTAACTGGCCTTGGAATACTTTCTCCTCTCGGTAATTCTGTTGAAGAAACCTGGAAGAATTTGTTGAAAGGTGAAAGTGGTGCAGGGCCAATTACTCGTTTTGATGCATCTCTTTTCAAAACACAAATTGCTTGCGAGGTAAAAGACTTTGATCCTAGTCTATATGTCGACCGCAAGGAGGTTCGCAAGATGGACATCTATACACAGTTTGCTGTGGCAGTGGCCAAGCAAGCTGTGGATGATGCTGCCATTGATCTTGAAAACGAAGATCTTACCCGTGTGGGCGTGGTGTTTGGAGCTGGAATCGGTGGTATCCGCACTTTTGAAGATGAAATAGGTTTTTATTACCAGCATCAGGACATGGGGCCTAAATTCAATCCTTTTTTCATCCCTAAGATGATTTCGGATATTGCTGCTGGTCAAATTTCCATCCTTTTCGGATTCCATGGCCCCAATTACTCAGTGGCTTCTGCCTGTGCTACCTCTACCAATGCTGTTGCCGATGCTTTTAACTTGATTCGTTTGGGCAAGGCCAACATTATGGTAACCGGTGGCTCTGAAGCTGCTATCACAGCAGGTGGGGTAGGTGGTTTCAATGCCATGCACGCTTTAACTACTCGCAACGATTCTCCCAAAACTGCATCACGCCCATTTAGTGCAAGCCGTGATGGCTTCATCATGGGTGAAGGTGCAGGTTGCTTGATCCTTGAGGAAATGGAACATGCTAAGGCTCGTGGAGCAAAAATCTATGCCGAGATTATTGGTGAAGGCATGTCGGCTGACGCTTATCATCTCACTGCTTCTCACCCTGAAGGTTTAGGAGCCATTTTGGTAATGCGAAATGCGCTGGAGGATGCAGGTATCAAACCTGAAGATGTAGACTACATCAATGTACACGGAACATCTACCCCAGTGGGAGATGTTTCTGAAGTGAAGGCTATCAAGGAAGTGTTTGGTGAACATGCTTACAAACTGAACATTAGTTCAACCAAGTCAATGACTGGTCACATGCTAGGAGCTGCAGGCGCTGCAGAAGCCATCTTCAGTATTCTGGCTGTAGTGAATGACGTTATCCCACCGACCATCAATCACGATGAAGGGGATGAAGACGAGAACATTGATTATAAATTGAACTTCACGTTCAATAAAGCACAGAAACGTGTCGTGAATGTTGCCCTGTCCAATACATTTGGATTTGGCGGTCACAATGCGTGTCTTATTGTTAAGAAATATGCAGAGTAAGATTCCTTACTTGCTGCGATGGACATATTGGAAGGTAAGACTCCTTTTCAAACATGACAGGGAGGCTTACCTTTCATTATATCATCAGTTGGGCATTATGGCCGACGACATCCAGCTTTATAAGTTTGCACTGAGTCACAAATCGAAGCCTATTGTTGATGTGAATGGTCACAAGCTCAACAATGAACGACTTGAATTCTTAGGCGATGCTGTGCTCAGCATGTCTACGGCTAATTATTTGTTTATCCATTACAAGGATGCGCATGAAGGTATGCTTACTACAACTCGCACTAAGATTGTGAACCGTAAATATCTGAATAAAATAGCTTTAGAGCTGCAGATTGACCAACTCCTAAGGAAAGAGAGAACTGTGATATCTCCTAAAAACAATTTGTATGGCAATACTTTGGAAGCCATTATTGGTGCAATCTATTTGGATAGAGGTTACAAGACAAGCAGTAAGTTTGTGGAAAAATGGCTCATCAAAAGTCCTGAAAACATGTATGAGATTATACATACAGAAACCAACCACAAGGCAAGACTTTTAGAATGGTGCCATAAGAAAAAGAAGCCAGTACTTTTTATAGTCGCCTCTCAAACAAAAGACGTTAATAATCACATTCTGTTTGAAATGGAAGTCTATATCAATCATGAGTTCTATGGACGTGGCATAGGCCGATCCAAGAAAGAAGCTGAACAACAAGCCTGTGAAATGGCATTACACCACCTTAAAGACTTGATGTCAGCCGAAGCAAACTCCAATCCTACGTCCTTCCACTACTAAATCGTCTTGACAGGAGACATACTTCTGCTTCCCAGCCACATCCCTGATGTCTAATGATGTAATCTTGGCGCCTTGCAAAGCTACCATTCGTCCGTATTGCTGGTTGGCAATCAACTCAACGATATGTCCACCCATACGGGTGGCCAAATTGCGGTCAAATGAAGTAGGGCTACCGCCGCGTTGTATATAGCCTAACACGGTCTGACGTGTCTCTATGCCTGTTTCATATTCTATCTCTTCGGCGATGAACTCACCTGCATGCTTGCGTGGGTTAGTTGTTGGAATACCCTCAGCCACCACTACAATAGAATAGTACTTACCTTTCTTGATGCGATCAATCAACGCATTGCCCACATTAGTAATGTTGTAGGGAATCTCTGGAAGCAGTATAACATCACCTCCTCCTGCCATGCCTGAATATAAGGCTATCCATCCAGAACGATGTCCCATTACCTCAATCACCATCACTCGTTTATGAGAACTGGCAGTAGAATGCAAACGGTCGATGGCGTCCGTCGCGACGCTGACAGCAGAATCAAATCCAAAAGTCGTATCAGTTCCCCATACGTCATTATCAATAGTTTTTGGAATGGCTACCACATTGATGCCCAGTCCCATCATCTTAGCAGCAGTGTCCATAGTACCATTACCGCCTATGCACACAACACAGTCGAGTCTCAGGTCTTGTACATTCTTTTTAAGCAACGTGGGCTTGTCTGTATCGGGCATAACACCGCCACGCTTGAAAGGCTGTTCGCGAGAGGACCCCAATATGGTACCATACTGGCTAAGCAGCCCCGACAACGCATTCTCATCAATAATCTCCACTTCCTTGGTCAGCAGTCCTTCAAAACCACTATGAATACCTATCACTTCCATGCCATAATGACTGATAGCACTCTTGCATACGCCTCGAATGGCCGCGTTGATACCAGGGCAATCCCCGCCGGATGTTAATACTCCTATTCTCATAGCATTATCTCCCTTTTTTATTAAACGAACAGACAAAAATGCTTTATTCAGTGCGTAAAGTTAGAAAAAAAACTTAAAAAAGATAGAGATGCCAATATAAAAGATTAATTTTGCACATTATTTATGATGATTGCATATAAATGGATTTCATTACACGAATAGCAAACAACGTATATTTCGCTCCTCGATTCCATAGGATAGAGCGTTATGTTACGCATGCAACAGAGATTCAGGAGCAGGTCTTCAAGCGACTTATAACTAAGGCCACACCAACAGAATGGGGCAAGAAATACGACTATGCTTCCATTAAAGATTACGATCAGTTCAGCAAACGCGTACCAGTACAGACCTATGAAGAAGTAAAGCCATGGGTGGAAAGAATACGTCAGGGCGAACAAAACCTGCTTTGGCCAGGCAATACCGTTTGGTTTGCCAAGTCGTCAGGTACTACCAATGACAAGAGCAAGTTTATTCCCGTGACCAGCGATTCCATACAAGATACACATTATCGAGGTGGTAAAGATGCGGTTGCCCTTTATCTGCATATTAACCCTAAAAGTCATTTTTCCACCGGCAAGAGTTTGGTGTTAGGAGGCAGTCATGCCCCCAACCTGAACACCAACCATAGTCTGGTGGGCGACCTGAGTGCCATCCTAATTGAAAACATGCCCGCTATGGGTATGTATCTGCGTGTACCCAGCAAGCAGACCGCCTTGATGGAACATTTTGAACCCAAGATGGAAGCTATTGCCCGTGAGACCATTGGCGCGAATGTGGTGAGTTTGTCGGGTGTCCCCTCTTGGATGTTGGTACTCATTAAGCATATCTTGGAGAAGACTGGCAAGAAAACATTGGAGCAGGTATGGCCTAATTTGGAAGTCTTCTTCCACGGAGGTGTGGCCTTTACCCCTTACCGTGAGCAGTACAAACAGTTAATCCAGAAGTCAGGCATGCTGTATGTCGAGACCTACAACGCTTCTGAGGGTTATTTTGCCACTCAGAACGACTTGACTGACCCAGCTATGTTGCTGATGATTGACTATGGCGTATTCTTCGAGTTCATTCCTATGGAAGAGTTGGACAAGGAGAACCCTAAGATTGTTCCTCTATGGGATGTAAAGCTGAATAAGAACTATGCGATGGTCATTTCTACTTCTGCAGGATTGTGGCGTTATATGATTGGTGATACGGTTAAGTTCACTAGTAAAAATCCCTACAAGATAGTGATTACGGGTCGTACCAAGCATTTTATCAATGCCTTTGGTGAAGAACTAATTGTGGATAATGCGGAAAAAGGCTTAGCGAAGGCATGTGCAGCTACTGGAGCTTTGATTACCGACTATACAGCAGCTCCCGTCTTTATGGACGAGAACGCCAAGTGTCGCCACCAGTGGCTTATTGAGTTTGCCCAAAAGCCCGATAATCTGGAACGTTTTGCCAGAATTCTGGACAATACACTGCAAGAGATCAACTCTGATTACGAGGCAAAGCGCCAGAACAACTTGGCATTGCAACAATTAGAGGTAATAGTGGCACGTAAAGGATTGTTCCACGATTGGCTTGACCGAAAAGGCAAACTGGGTGGCCAGCATAAGATTCCTCGTTTGAGCAATACACGTACTTATATTGAAGACATGTTAATCTTGAACCGATAAGCTATAATGGTTATGAGAAATTTGGTTATTTACAACACACTGAGCAGACAGAAAGAAAGATTCACACCTCTACACGCCCCTCATGTGGGAATGTATGTTTGTGGTCCTACCGTATATGGTGACCCGCATTTGGGCCACGCACGTCCAGCCATTACGTTCGATATTTTGTTCCGATACCTCAACCACATTGGCTATAAGGTGCGCTATGTAAGGAATATTACCGACGTAGGTCATCTGGAGCACGATGCAGATGAGGGTGAGGATAAGATAGCTAAGAAAGCCCGCTTGGAGCAGTTGGAGCCTATGGAAGTGGCGCAGTACTACATCAACCGCTACCATCATGCGATGGATGCACTGAATGTATTGCCGCCGAGTATTGAACCGCATGCTTCTGGTCACATCATAGAGCAGATAGAGTTGGTTAAACAAATCCTCAACAATGGTTATGCCTATGTGAGCGATGGCTCTGTCTATTTCGATGTGCCCAAGTATAACCAAGACCATCATTACGGCAAGCTCTCTGGCCGTAACCTGACGGATGTCATCAATACCTCTCGCGAACTCGATGGTCAAGACGAGAAACACAACCCTGTGGATTTTGCTTTGTGGAAGAAGGCGCAACCCGAGCACATCATGCGCTGGCCATCACCTTGGAGTGATGGTTTCCCGGGCTGGCATTGCGAATGTACGGCGATGGGCAAGAAATACTTGGGCTCTCACTTCGATATTCATGGAGGTGGCATGGACCTGGTGTTCCCACATCATGAATGTGAGATTGCACAAAGTGTGGCTTCTCAAGGAGATGATATGGTGCACTACTGGATGCACAACAACATGATTACCATCAACGGACAGAAGATGGGCAAAAGTTTAGGCAACTTCATTACATTGTTTGAATTCTTCGATGGAAGCAACAAGAACCTGGATAAGGCCTATAGTCCCATGACCATCCGTTTCTTCATTTTGCAGGCACATTATCGTAGTACGGTAGATTTTAGCAATGAAGCTTTGCAAGCCGCAGAGAAAGGCTTGGAAAGGCTGATGGATGCTGTTCAGGTATTAGATAAGATCCAACCATCTGCTACCTCCAGCGTACAGTTGGCTGACCTCAGCGAGAAGTGCTACGATGCGATGGACGACGACTTAAATACTCCTATCGTTATAGCTCATCTGTTTGATGCCGCTCGCACCATTAACTCATTGGCGGATGGTAAGGCTACTATCACGGCAGAAGATTTGTCCGCTTTGAAGGCAACCTTCCATACTTTCTGTTTCGACATCTTGGGTTTACAAGTAGACCATGCTTCGAACGCTGGTCGTGAAGAAGCCTTTGCTGGGGCAGTAAACCTGTTGTTAGCTGAGCGTCAGGAAGCCAAGGCCAACAAAGACTGGGCTAAGTCCGACCGCATTCGTAATGAGCTGGCTGCTTTGGGCTTTGAGATCAAAGATGGCAAGAACGGTGCCGAATGGAAACTCAATAAGTAAAATTGGCATGAAACAATATAGAACAATCAACGACATTGTGGGGTGGTTGGTATTTGCTATTGCTGCCATCGTGTACTGCATGACAATCGAACCCACCGCAAGTTTCTGGGATTGCCCAGAGTTTATTACTACAGGTTATAAGTTAGAGGTAGGACATCCACCTGGTGCCCCCTTCTTCATGCTGGTGGCCAATCTCTTCTCTCAGTTCGCTTCCGACACTACACAAGTGGCTAAGATGGTGAACTATATGAGTGCCTTGATGAGTGCAGGCTGTATCCTCTTCCTATTCTGGACCATTACCCACTTGGTACGAAAGCTGGTAACCATTGAGGAAGAAACTTTTACTCCTACTCAGCTTATCACCATCATGGGCAGTGGCGTGGTTGGCGCTTTGGTCTATACCTTCAGCGATACCTTTTGGTTCAGTGCTGTCGAGGGTGAAGTTTATGCTTTCTCCTCTCTGTTTACTGCTGTCGTATTCTGGCTGATACTGAAATGGGAAGATGTGGCCGACCAACCTCATAGTGACCGTTGGTTGATTTTGATTGCCTATCTTACAGGTCTGAGCATCGGTGTTCACTTGCTGAACCTGCTTTGCTTGCCTGCCATTGTGCTGGTTTATTATTACAAGAGGGTGCCAAATGCTAATACCAAAGGTTCTTTGTTAGCATTGTTTGCCTCTGCCGTATTGGTAGCTGTCGTACTTTATGGCGTTGTTCCTGGCATCGTAAAAGTGGGCGGTTGGTTTGAGTTGCTGTTTGTCAATGACCTCGGTATGTCGTTCAATACAGGTGTCATCGTTTATATTTTCGTGGCATCTGCTGCCATCATTTGGGCGGTATATGAGAGTTTTGTAGAAAAGAGCGAGAACCGTATGATGTGGAGTTTTATCCTCACCGTGGGTTTGTTGGGAATTCCATTCTACGGACACGGCACTACCTCTATCATCATAGGTGTCATCGTACTGGGCTTATTATGGCTTTACCTGCGTCCTGCCACACAACACAGCATCAGCCCTAGATGGAAAGTGTCTGCTCGTGTGCTGAATACCACCATGCTGAGCATCATGATGATAGTGATTGGCTATTCATCATACGCCTTGATTGTGATTCGATCTACTGCCAATACGCCGATGGATCAGAATTCACCAGAGGATATCTTCACTTTGGGCGAATACCTAGGCCGTGAGCAATATGGTACCCGTCCGCTGTTCTATGGTCCTACTTTCGCTTCTAAGGTTGAGTTCCAGAAAAAAGATGGCTATTGCGAACCGGTGATTGCTGAAGAGCAGATGAAGTGGATTCGCAAAGAAAAGAATAATGAGAACGAGCCTGATAGCTATGTACAGGTAGGGGGGCGTATCGAATACAAGTATGCGCAAAACATGTTGTTCCCACGTATGTATAGCTCTTCGATGAATCATCCACAACTTTATAAGTCATGGATGAATATCAAGGGACACGATGTGCCATATAGCCAATGTGGCGAGATGCAGATGGTGAATATCCCCACTATGTGGGAGAATATCCAATTTTTCTTCTCATACCAAGTCAATTGGATGTACTGGCGTTACTTCATGTGGAACTTCGTGGGGCGTCAGAACGATCTACAAGGAAGTGGCGAGTTGGAACACGGTAACTGGCTTTCTGGTATCAGTTGGTTAGACAATTTAATGCTGGGCAACCAAGACTTGCTACCCGACGAACTGAAAGAGAATAAGGGACATAACGTCTATTATGCTTTACCTCTGCTGTTAGGCCTGATAGGTCTGCTTTGGCAGGCGTATAAAGGACAGAAAGGCATTCAGCAATTCTGGGTGGTATTCTTCTTGTTCTTTATGACGGGTTTGGCCATCGTATTGTATCTGAACCAGACACCTGGTCAGCCTCGAGAGCGTGACTATGCCTACGCTGGTTCGTTTTATGCCTTCGCCATCTGGGTGGGTATGGGTGTGGCTGGACTCATCCATCTGCTCCATGACCTCTTCTATAAACCCAAGGATAATGATAATGGTCAATGGTCCATGGTCAACGGCCAATGGCTTGCCCTTGCCGTCTCTGTTATCTGCCTTTTTGTCCCCATACAGATGGCATCGCAGACTTGGGACGATCACGACCGTAGCGACCGTTACATGACGCGCGATTTTGGACAGAACTACCTGATGACATTACAGGAAACAGGTAATCCGATTATCTATACCAATGGTGACAACGATACTTTCCCATTGTGGTACAACCAAGAAACAGAGGGCTTTCGCACTGATGCCCGCACCTGCAACTTGAGCTATTTGCAAACCGATTGGTACATCGACCAGATGAAACGCCCGTCTTATTTGTCTCCATCGTTGCCTATTACTTGGAATCGCACGGAATACGTTGAAGGAGTTAATGAGTATGTAATGATTCAGCCAGATTATAAGAAGAGCATTGACGAACTATACGCCACTGCCCGCAAGGAGGCTTTGAACGGCAATACCGAGTCTTTGGTAAATGTGGAGCGTGAGTTTGGCGATAACCCTTACGAGTTGAAGAACATCCTTAAGTACTGGGTACGTGGCAAACATAGCGACCTGCATGTGATCCCAACCGACAGTATTGTGCTCAAGATAGATAAAGAGGCAGTTCGTCGTAGTGGTATGCTGATACCTGGCGATAGTATCCCTGATTATATGCATATCTCACTCAAGGGACAGCGTGCGCTCTATAAGAAAGATCTGATGAAACTAGAGATGCTGGCTGAAGCCAACTGGGAGCGTCCTATCTATATGGCAGTGAGCGTGGGTAGCGACGAGCACATGGGCATGTCTGACTACTTCATGTTAGAAGGCCTTGCCTACCGTTTCACGCCGTTCAATAGCAAGCAGACAGGCGTGAGCCTCGACACCGAGAAGATGTTTGACAATATGATGCATAAGTTTAAATTTGGTGGCATCGATAAGCCAGGCATTTATATCGACGAGAATGCATCACGCATGTGTTACACCCACCGTCGTATGTTCGCCATGCTCATTGAGCAACTGATGAAGGAAGGCAAACGCGACAAGGCAAAAGAGGCACTGGACTATGCAGAGAAGGTGATTCCTGCCTACAATGTGGTGTGGGACTACCAGAATGGTGCGGTGGATATGGCTTCTGCCTATTACGAGTTAGACGAGAAGGAGACGGCAGAAATAATGATGTCCACTATGGCTGAGAAAGAAATACAATATATGACTTACTATCTTAGTCTCGACGATGTGCGCCTGGATATTTCTGCTGGTGAGTTTGAATACCATACCGCCGTGCTCGATCGCATTATTTCCATTATGGAGAAATATGATTCGCCTCGTGTGGATGATTTGAACGATACGCTGAATGAGTTGTTCAGCATCTATAGACAAAGAATGGGTGAATAAGGGGGGAAGAGTCCAATAAATCATGTTTATTGAACAACCAAACAGGTTTCTGAAGAAGATGTATCCATCGGCACTTTGGCGAATGGATCCAGAAGAGAAAGCCGTTTACTTGACTTTCGATGACGGACCTATTCCCGAAGTGACTCCTTGGGTGCTCGACAAGCTCGACCAATTCAACGTAAAGGCTACCTTCTTCATGGTGGGTGATAATGTGCGCAAACACCCTGATGTATTCCGTATGGTGGTAGAGCGAGGTCATGGCATTGGTAACCATACTATGCACCATATCAAGATTTTCGACCGTAATTCTTTACGGTATATGGATGATGTCCGGGAAGCAGAAAGCATCATCGTTGAGAATATGACATTGCCCCCATCAGATAGTAGATATGAATTTTTCAATTCTCAATTGTCTATTTTCAAATCAAAGAAGCTCTTCCGCCCCCCTCATGGCTTTATGAACCATTATCAGTACGAAAAGGTCAAGTGGGCAGGCTACAAGATAGTGATGTGGGACTTGGTGACTCGTGACTATAGCTATAAGCTACGCCCTCCCCAGGTGCTTTCCAACGTACTTCGCTATGCCCGCAATGGCAGCATCATTACTTTCCACGATAGTCTGAGGTCATGGCAAGGTGGCAACCTGCAATATGCCCTCTCCCATGCCCTCTGGTTCTTCAAGGAAGAAGGCTATCAGTTCAAATTACTGTAGTCTGTCCTCTTCAGTGTGTTAATTACTTCAACAACGCCTGCTATCTGTCGTTGCAGAACTTGCTATTGGTGTCAGTAAAGTTTGCTATGGGGGATCGGAAAGTTCCCTGCTGCTGGACGCAGTATCTGCCACGGGTCGTTGCAGTATCTGCTATGGGGGTAAAGGAGATACTGCGATGAGTGATAACAGATATTGCGACGGGTGATAGCAGATACTGCGACGACCCGTGGGAGGCATTCCTTTCAGAGTTACCCCCTTTAGGGCTAGATAAATGTATTATTGCTGTCTATACGCCATGTTTGCCCCAGGCTGGTTCTTGAGCGTCAATGCAATCTTCCGCTGGTTCACCTTTACCTTGCCTGATAACAGTTCTGGCAGGTTATAGCTCATCATTTGGTCATTATAAAACTTTGCAGGGTTACGTTGCGGCAACAGGAAAGGCTTTGAAGCCTTGCCTTGGTCGTCTATGTAGGTGATGTAGGGACGAGAGTAATAGCCGTCAATCCTGCGGCTGCTGAACACCATCCAGTGGGAGTTGCTGCCCCAAGAATGGTAGGCATCGGCTCTGTCACTGTTAACTTCCTCCAATGGTTGCATCTGCCCTGAAGCCAGATCGATAATATAAAGATCAGCATCTTTCTTGGTAGCAGGGAAGTTGCCATATTTCATAAGACACACCACCATCCAGCGCCCATCGGGTGAGATACGCGGATGTGAGATGCTCTTATCTGCTCTTTTTGCATTGAAGAGAGTATCAACTACCGTTCCAATAGTCCTGGTCTCTGCATCAAAGTCAACCCTACATAAGCTGTATTGTAGCTGTTCGATATGATATGCCACACTATCTACCGCATCTGCGGTGCAATAATACAGGCTCTTGCCATCAGGCGAGAAAGTGGGGAATGTTTCATAAGCCGCTGGAGAAGAGAGCAGTTCCGAGCCGAACACCTCGTTACGCTCTATATCATATACGAACACGTCCGATTCCGTGTCAAATACTTCCACCCTGTCGTTTGAGTGATAGTAATAGCTCTCCCAGGTAGAATTTACAGAAGCTACGATAAACCTGCCCGATGGATGCCAGTAGGTGTATTGCATATTGCCTTTGGTCTCTTCCGTCCGTGTGTTAATCTTCTCAATGATGCCGTCGTGAATATAGGCTGTCCCAGGTGCCTTGGCTCGGCTATGGAAAACCATCTTCTCAGGACTTCGCTGGTTGAAGGTATGGCAATTCACACAACCGAAGTCGGTCATTTTGTTCTCGAATATCGGACTTTCCTCAAAACTTTCCAAGTTGCGCTGGTAGATGCCCATGCGGTTCCACTGCTCGTAGGGAGGAATGAGGCGGTAGGCAAGATATGGGTCTATGCTTTCAGCACTCACCTTTACATGCATTTCCCTATATGCCACCCATCCTTCTGTAGTTTTCTTGGCTATCCTCATGCTTATCTCCTGTCCTGCGTTCTCAGAGAGCAGTTTTCTCCAAGTCTTCAGTGGAATGTCGAAGCTATTATCTTCCGAATGTACATTTATCTCACTGTCGGCACCCCTGATGCAAAGCTGATAATCTCCTGCCTCTGCTGTTACCGATAGGTTCAGAGGAGCAATGTTGACAGGTATGGTCACCCCGTCATAGTCGGGAAAGACAGCCAAAGGCTCGTCTGTTTCCTTGACGATATCCACCTTTGCCTGACTGCAAGCCAGGAGCTGAATAAAGATGATGAGTGATACGGTATATTTGAAGCAGTTCTTTTTCATAGGTCCTTTTATTCAAACATGTAATAATACCAGAAAGTTCCCCTGTAGGAAGCGAGTGCCGTCTGCTGGTTCATGTTGTTCCTCCTTGCGTTCAGCACGGCCTGCTTGAATGACATGAAGCGGCTGATAGTCTCATCACTCACACCGTGACTGCGGCAATACTCCTCGTCGTGCTCAGCATACACGGTTACTGCCTGTTGCATCAGTTCAGGCAGTAGCTTGCCTTCTGTCATCTCTATCAGGTACTTCACCCCCTGCATGTTCTTTTCGAGCATCATCATCGTCATTGCATACTCGAAAGCGTGGTTTTCTTCTGTATCAGTGTCGATGACCTTGATAAGGTCAGCCATGATGCCGTCCAGTATCACGAAACTGGGCTGCTCATCGGGCAGGCTCTTTCTCTTGGCGCCCAACTCGGGGTCATTTGCTATGGCTTCGTCATTGAATAGGAACCGACGCATGGAGTTTGCCCAGTCCTTGTAGGCATACGTCTTTTCCAGTCGGCTGATGTATTTCTCAGCCACCTGGTAGTCGCCATAGATAAGGCGCTCCTTCACCAGCAGCTTCAGCAAAGAAGGGTTACCGTGGGTGGTGGCTATCATCGTTCCGAAAGAGAGGCATAAAGCTTCACTTATGATGCCCGTATGATAATAGATATGGCTGAACAACACGTTGAGGTCGTTGTATGCCTGATAGGCAACCATAAGGCTCTGCGCCCCTTTCTGCGGATACCTGAACAGGTCGGTCATCAAGCGCCCCTGATGTGATAGTGCCAGATTCAGGAAATTCAGGTGCAGGTAGTTCTGATAGTTGATGTTTCTGTTGTTGATGATTCCGTCCCAGTCTTCCTGATTGACGCACCGCTGCAATTCCGCCATCGTGCGAAAGTCTTTGTTTATCCTCTTCTCCGACTGCACAAAGATGAACCATCCTCCTGCCACCAATAGCAAGCTAACACCCGCCACTTCCCAAACGGGCTTCAGTTCACACCGGACAGTCAGCTTGGAAATAATCATGATGACAGGCACGGCTATCCATGCCAACGCTTGCCACCAGCCTTGCTCTATATGGTACTCGTAATAGCCTTTCGTCCATAGGGCATAGTCGAAACCTACCACCTTGCCATTGGAAACGAAAAACAATGCTGCTATAAGGCAGACAATTAAAAATAAAGATGAAGTCCAGCCTTTTCTGGGGTGGCGCAAGAGGCCATAGGTGAGGGCACCGATGGCGAATAAGGTAGCGATGCTGCCGACAAAGACGAACAGCAGCAAGGTAAAGACAGCGCCCACCGCAAGACTGACATAGAGGATGCTTCTTTCCTTAACCAGTACATATAAATACAGTAGGAGTGAGCAGCACAGCATGGCGATGACTCCCTCATAGTGAAAGCCCATGTCGAACAGGTAGATGCCCTGCAGATAGGCTGGCAGCATGGCCAATGCCCAGAAAATAGAATTATCGTTCAGGCGACGAACTGTCAACCAGAGTATAATGCCTGTAAGTGTAGTGATAACGGCTGTAGTGATGGCACCCGCCCAGGGCAGGTAGAAGAACTGCACCAGGAATTGTGCTGCCAATGTAGCAAAGCCTCCTGTCTGCTGTAACAGAGCTGCAACGTAGTCTCCATCCCAAAGAAATATCTGCTGCTGTTCCCTATACATCAGCAGCGGCTCTTGGGTGATATGGAGATATACAGCCATCACAATACAGGAGACCAATGCCAATGATAGTATGAAAAGGTGTTTTGATTTCATAGAATTTAGTATAGAAGGGACGAAGTCTATGCCACAGTTTGTTGTCGGCGAATAAGGAAGAGGGGGAGCCTTACGGCCGCCCCCTCCTCATTAATCGCAAAGTCTAATCAAGTGTTTTGATTATTGCCAGTTCTCGTTCTGTTTGATACGACCCATAGCAGTCTGGATGGTTGAGAATGGAATTGGATAAGTTACCCAGTTCACATTGTACTCGTTAGCGAACTTGTTAGCGAAGTACTTGTTCTCATATGCACGGTAAGCGTTCAGCACTGATGCAGCCTCACCCCAACGAGCGATGTCGAACCAGCGGTGACCTTCCATACCGAACTCAGCGCGCATCTCACGCTTCAAAGCTGTCCAAGCCTCATCAGCGTTAGCGAATGGAGTGGTATAGAGACCGATGCGATAGTTAGCAGCAGCGCCTGCAACGCTCTTGCCATTTACCTTGTCGTCCATAGTCTTGCCAGCAGCAGCATTCTTGACGAAGTCGTTAGCAGCGCGTGAACGTACCTGGTTGATCAGTGTCTGAGCAGTAGCGAAGTCATTCTCATGAATAGCCACCTCAGCACGCATCAGCAGGATGTCAGCGAAACGGATCACATGGTAGTTGGCAGCGTTAGAACCGATAGCGGTAGCTACAGCCGTAGAACCACGGTCCTGCAATCTGTGCTGGTACTTGATGTTCATGTACAGACCACCATTGCTGTAGTCACGTACCCAACCGTTCAATGAGGTAGGAATACCGTAATCCAGGAATGGAACGCCGAAACGGCCAGCGCAGAAGTCAACGCGTGGGTCAAGTGGAGTATCCAGGTCGGTTACAGGATTAGGGTCACCCATTACCGTACGAGGCTCCAAGCTGGTATAGTTAGCCATAGGCAGACCATTATCGTCAACCAGGAAGCTGTTTACGAACTCGTAGGTTGGCTGGTAGAAACCCCAACCACCAAGACCCAGAGCACCAGGAGTACCGATAGCAGGGCTATATACGGCAGCGTTGGTATCAGTCTGAGTACCTGAGATGGTCAGTTGTACGTCGAATACAGACTCACCTGTCCAGTCTGAGGTATTCGCATTGTTGAACAAGTCACCGTAGTTGTCAGCCAGTTTCAGCTTCTGACCCTTAGCGTCAACGCCACTTGCAATGATTTCATCCAACAGAGACTTGCACTGGCTCCACTTATCCTGTGTAGCGTTCTTGCCGTTGAAAGGAGAAGACCAGTACAGATAGAGCTTAGCCAGCATGGCCTTAGCCTGCCACTTGGTTGCGCGGCCATATTCGCCAGTGCTCTTCCAGTCAGCTGGCAACTTATTAGCAGCGTCCAGCAGGTCAGCCTCTACCTTATCCCAGATATAAACATAGTTACCGCTCTCGTCGATATTACCTACCTGAGGGTCGGTAGCTGACTGATAGTCCTCCAGGGTAACGTAAGGAATAGCGGCACCGAACATACGGATACCCTCGAACATCCAAACACCCTTTATGAACTCAGCCTGAGCGATGATCAGGTCAGGGTTGGCAATGGCATCGCCAGCCTTGCCTACCATGTCGATCACGTTGTTGGCACGCTTAACGGCCTCATAGATACCTGCCCACTTACCACTGATGTATGAGTTTGCAGAAGAGAACTGATACACCTCGATAGCGGTAAAGTCAGACTGGTCAGAAGATTGTGAACCCTTGTTAGCATCTGCACCTGCCACATCGCCGAAGCAATAGTTTGACAATGCACCATAGCCCATCCAAGAGGTCTGGTTCATGTTGTTGAAGGAAGAGTAGGCACCTGTCAGTACCATGTCAATACCTTCTGCAGTGGTCAAGGTACCCTCAGATACAGAGCCTGCAGGGTCGAGCACCAGGAAGCTGTCGCCGCAGCTGCTCATTGACAGGGTAGCCAATGCCATAGCTGAATAGATTATTGCTTTTTTCATATTATTCTAGTTTATTAAATTTGTTCTATAATTTTCAATTGTCAATTGTCAATTGTTAATTAGAAGTCGATGTTAACACCGAACAGATACTGACGAGGTACACCGTATGCACCATAGTCGATACCCTTTGAACGGTCACCGCTGATGCTGAAGCTGTTTACTTCAGGATCCAGACCTTCATAACCGGTGATGGTGAATACGTTAGACATCTGGAAGTAGAAGCGGATGCGTGACAAGGTCAGCTTGCTAACCAGCTTCTTAGGCAGAGAGTAACCCAGAGTCAGGGTCTGCATACGCAGGTAAGAACCGTTGGTTACGTAGTCAGAGTGTGACTGAGTGTTCTCAGCGTGAGTGTCACCATATACCCACAAAGGCAGGGTACCGTTAGGATTAGTCGGGCTCCAAGCCTTCTCGATACGGTCGTAGCTATATACGTTACCCAGGTTACCCCACAGGGTGTAGTACTCATAGTGCTTGTACAGTTCGTTGCCGATAGTATAGTACAGATAAGTGCTCAGGTCGAAGTTCTTCCACTGCAGACCGATGTTGAAACCGCCAGTCAAATCTGGGTGAGGATTACCGATGATGGTACGGTCATTAGCGTCCACCTTACCGTCGCCATTGATATCCTTCCATCTGTAGTGACCTACATATGCACCAGGATTCTTCTCCAAGTCAGCCTGAGATACCACACCGTAAGGCAGTGCGCCATAGCTCAGTACGTCAGCCTCGCTCTTATAGATGCCGTCATCCACATAACCGTAGAACATACCTACAGGCTGGCCAACGGTAGTGATAGACATTTCAGAGATACGAGAAGAGTAGTACAGGTCAGAAGCACCCAGCTTGGTCACCTTGTTCTTGTACCATGACAGGTTAGCGTTGATGTTGTAAGATACCTGGCCGATCTTGTCTCTCCAGCCGATTGAGAAGTCGATACCGGTATTCTTGATGTTACCCTGGTTGGTGTTAGGCTTTGAACCTGCACCTGACAGAGGAGTCCAAGAAGCAGGCACCAACATGTCAGAAGTTTTCTTTACATAGAAGTCGAAAGTAGAAGTCAGCTTGTTGTTGAAAGCTGTCAAGTCGAAACCAACGTTGAACATCTTGATGGTTTCCCACTTAGCGTTCTGGTCACCCAAAGCGGTGATACCATAACCTGTAGCAGCACCTGAGTTGCCACCATCGATACCATACATGTAGCGGGTAGGGTTAGCATACTGGAATGCGTAGTTGTAAGCACCGATGTTAGAGTTACCGGTTGTACCGTAACCTGCACGGATCTTCAAGTCGTCCAACCAGGTTGCGTGAGCCTTCTCCATGAACTTTTCGTCAGAAATACGCCAACCCAGAGATACTGATGGGAAGGTACCCCAACGGTTGCTCTCAGAGAACTTAGAAGAAGCATCGCGACGGATAGTAGCAGTTACCAGATACTTGCCCATGTAAGAGTAATCAGCACGTGCGAAGAGACCGAACATAGTGTTCTTTGAGCCCATGCCACCACCGTTACCCAGTGAAGAGGTACCACCATTGTCGATGGTCCAGGTGTTAGGATCATTCTCGAATACGTAGTCATTACGCCAAGCGCTGATGTTACGACCGATACCCATCTTCAGGGCCTCAGTACCTGCCATCACGGTGAAGTCGTGCTTGTCAGCAATGTTGAACTTATAGGTTGCTGTGTTGGTCCACTGCCAGCCGAAGCTCCAGTTACCATTCTCACTGAAGGTGTTACGTGAAGAACCTTCCTTATCCCATGCGATAGACTTCTTGCTCATGCTCAGACCCCAACCTGCGTTCAGGTTAACAGCGAACTGTGAGCGGATGGTCAGACCCTTGATCCAAGGATCCTTGATCTCAGCGAAGAAAGAAGACTGCATACGGAAGTTACGGTTCCAGTTGTCGTAACCGTTAACAACGCTCTGGAGAGCAGAAGTGTTACGACCACCATTACCCTGTGAACCAGCAAAGTCGCCACCTACGTTGTAAGCAGGCACCCACTTGTTCATGGTGTAGGTCTGACCGAATGTGCTACCGTCACCCTGATTACCACGCTCACCACGAGTCAGCATTACAGCTGCGTTGGTGTTCTGGCCGATGGTAAAGTGCTTGGTAGGATTGAAAGTTGTGTTCATACGGAGTGAGTAGCGCTCGAAGCTTGAGCCCTTGATCGTACCGTTACGATCCTGGTAAGCCAGAGACATTGAGTACTGGCCCTTTTCGCCACCACCCATAACAGACAGCTCATGGTTCTGTGACCAGCCAGTTCTTGTAACCATGTCGTACCACTGTGTACCAGCGCGAGCTGCTTCCTCTGAGCCGCCCAACACTTCCTTAATATAGTAGTAAGAAGACAGTGCATAAGAGTGAGTACCATCAGCCTTATAAGCAGCTACCAAGCCATCGTATGAACCGAACTGCTCCATAACCTGTGCCTTGCTCAAACCAGCAGGAACGATGGTATAAGGCATGTTCTTCTCGAGGCTCATGCCAACATAGTTGCCGGCTGCATCGTAAGCTGAACCGAACTGCTGGTGAGACACCTTTGTAGGATCAGCACCGCGTAATTCAACCTGGTTCTTCTGGCTCTGACCGATGGCCATCATGTAGTCGTATGCGCCCATGGTCTTGAAACCGTCATTTGCCATTACAGAAGCAGAAACGTAACCTGAGTAAGATACGCGTACCTTACCTTCCTTGTTACCCTGCTTGGTAGTGATGATGATGACACCGTTAGCAGCACGCGCACCGTAGATGGCGGTTGCAGCAGCATCCTTCAATACCTGGAAAGAATCGATATCGTTAGGGTTCACTGAGTTCACGTCAACACCCTGTACACCATCGACGATGATCAGAGGGTCAGAACCGTTCACACCACCGACACCACGTACACGGATAGTAGTGTTAGCACCAGGAGCACCACCAGCTGCTACATACACACCAGATGCACGACCCTGCAGCGCTTCTGCGAAGGTTGCCACTGGCTGCTCAGCGATAGCGTCGCGTGATACCACAGCCACAGAACCTGTAATGTCCTTCTTAGCCTGTGTACCGTAACCAACGACTACGACTTCATCCAAAGTCTCAGCGTCTTCACGCAATGTAACTGTCAGAGAGTTCTGACCGTTCTGCAGCTGAATTTCCTGAGTAATGTAACCGATGTAAGAAACAACGATCACTGAATTGTTAGGCACGCCCTGAATAGTAGCGTTACCGTCCATGTCAGTGATTGAACCGATTGTAGTGCCTTTAACGAGAACGTTGGCACCGATGACTGGACCCATTGCATCGTTAACTGTCACTGTAACTGTGCGTCCATTCTGCTGAACTGCAGCTACACCTTCAGTTGACATTGCGTCCACGCCAGCAGCCATTACCTGGCCAGCGGCGATCAGGAGCAGGGAAGCTCCACACAGGAAGGTCCTTTTCCAAAATTTAATGTCATTCATAATAAAAACTTTTAAAGGTTAATATTTAAAAAAACTCTTCAATTCCTCAAAAAAGGGCAACTGCATTCACATGTGGTTGCCCACAAACATTAACTTAAATTTTTTCATTCTTTATTTACCGGATAATGCTGCATTCACATGTGGCGACTACCCTACAAACTATATTTAGTCTTTTTTCTATTAATCTTACTTCCATAACATACTTTTATCCATGTATAAACAAAGATAAAAATGGATGTTACTTTACTAAATAGTCTTAAAATTCAATGTTTTACATCATAATATTCCTTTACTTCGCAGTAAAAAGAATGAAATTGACCCTACAAACTTAAAGGTTTTTTAATAAACAAGCAAATTTTATTAGGATTTTTTTCACTCTCTACTTATTTTTTTCTTGACCTAAACATCAAACTTAACTGAATTGTCATGCGAAAATCTACAAAGTCCATACAATCCATGTTGCTGGAATTGTATAAACAACATCAGCACAACAAAAAATGGAATACAGCATCCCTTTACCGATCTGTCTTTATCAAAGTCAACAAGTTCTCCAATGGGAAAGAAGTTGCATTGAGCACCATCTCACCTCGCTGGCTGAAATCTTTTGAAGCTTATATGCGTTCTTCTGGCAATTGCTGGAACACCATATCTACTTATATGAGGGTACTGAATGCTGCCTACAACGAGGCGGTGCTTACCAACCATGCCAAATTTCGCCCCTTATTATTTAATAAGGTGTATACAGGGGTGGTAGCCGACCGAGGCAACGCTTTGGATGTTCATGATATGGAACAGTTGGTCAAACTGAGTTTTAACAAAGACAGTCCACTAAAGCCCAAACTGCAGCAAACTCTACAATATTTTACCCTTATGTTTCTACTGAGGGGCATGCCTTTCGTCGATATGGCTTTTCTTAAGAAGCGCGAGCTGAAACGCAATATTATCAGTTACAGGCGTATGAAAACAGGAAGACCACTTGTCGTTGAACTGGAAGAGCCTGCCCAGCAACTGCTTCGTATCTTGGCCAACAGAGAGAAGTCATCCCCCTATCTTTTTCCTTTCTTACATCATCCAGAAAGCTCGGAAAAAGCCCACAACGAATACAAGACTGTGCTTAGGAACTTTAACAACCGATTGGAAACGATTGGCAATATCTTGGGCATCCAACAGAAAATCACCACCTATACAGCAAGACATACCTGGGTAACCATTGCTTTTACCTGTAATATCAGTTCCGCCATCATTTCTCAATCAGTGGGACATTCGTCCATCAAGGTCACTGAAATCTATCTTAAACCCTTCCAACAGGCAGCTATCAATGCCGCCAATCTTCAAGTAATCCAAACAGTTATGTCATAATTTTCCCTTTACTGCGAAGTAAGGGAAAAAACTACTGATTCGTACCTTGACCAAAACGTTGGTGAATATATCTGTATTTGCTTCACATATAGCTATTTTCTTTATTTGACTTCTGTTATTTTTTTAGTATTGCCTATGGCAACACTACAAAGATATAATTTTTTTATTATCTTTGCCAACAATATAATAAAAATAATACTATGGAAAAACAAAAATCGTCTCAGCGCTTACAATCGCTAGACGCCCTCAGAGGCTTCGACATGTTCTTCATTATGGGAGGAGCCACCTTGATTGCCGCGATAGCTACTTTTTGGCCGAATGATTTTACCCAGTGGTTGGCTTCGCAAATGGGTCATGTAGAGTGGAACGGATTGGCTCATCACGACACCATTTTCCCGCTTTTCTTGTTTATTGCAGGTATTTCGTTCCCGTTTTCTTTGGAGAAGCAGCGCTTATCTGGCAAGAGTGAAGGGCAGATTTACAAGAAGATTATCCGACGAGGCTTGACTTTGGTGCTATTGGGTATTATTTATAATGGCTTCCTTAGTCATTGGGATTTTGCTAATGCTCGATATGCTAGTGTGTTGGCTCGAATTGGTTTGGCGTGGATGTTTGGTGCACTGATTTTTATCAATACCAAATGGAAAACTCGTGCCATCATCGTAGCCGTGATTTTGATAGGCTATTGGCTGGTATCGGCCTTTGTAGGCGCTCCAGACCATCCAGGTGCTGATCCGTTGACACGTGAGGGGTGTTTGGCTGGTTATATTGATAGAATTATGCTACCAGGTAGAGTCTATCAAGGAGATTACGACCCAGAGGGTATCTTCAGTACCATCCCTGCTATCGCTACTGCTTTGTTGGGTATGTTCACGGGTGAATGGATTAAATATGAGAAAGAAGGACTGACACCTGCGAAGAAAACATTGTATATGGTGATTGCAGGTATCGCTCTGTTGGTCATTGGCTTGATTTGGAATACGTTCTATCCATCCAATAAGATGTTGTGGTCAAGTACATTCGTATGCTTAGTAGGAGCTTATTCAGTGCTTATGTTTGCTTTGTTCTACTACATCATTGATGTGAAGAACCATCGCGGATGGATTTTGTTCTTTGTCGTGATTGGCATGAATTCCATCACTATCTATCTGGCACAACATTTCATCAACTTCCAATATATTTCCAATCGCGTGTTTGGTGGACTGATTGGCATGACACCAGAGGCGATACAACCATTTTTCAATGCGGCTGGTTATGTGGCCATATGCTGGTTATTTCTGTACTTCCTCTATAAGAAAAAGGTATTCTTGAAGGTATAACGAAAGAATATTTTGAGGTCACAAAGAAAGTTACTATCTTTGTGACCTCAATTTTTAATAGACGAAGATGAACAACGAGATAGCAAGGAGGCGAACCTTCGCCATTGTGGCTCATCCTGATGCCGGTAAGACTTCATTGACTGAGAAACTGCTGCTGTTTGGCGGACAGATTCAGGTGGCTGGTGCCGTAAAAAGTAATAAGATACGCAAGACGGCGACCTCCGACTGGATGGATATCGAGAAGCAGCGTGGTATCTCGGTTACCACCTCTGTGCTGGAGTTCGACTATCACGACTATAAGATTAACATCCTCGACACACCAGGTCACCAGGACTTTGCCGAGGATACCTATCGCACCCTCACAGCTGTGGATAGTGTGATTATCGTGATTGATGCTGCTAAAGGTGTGGAGAGCCAGACACTGAAGTTGATGGACGTGTGTCGCATGAGGAATACGCCTGTGATTATCTTCGTCAACAAGATGGACCGTGAGGGCAAGGATCCTTTCGATTTGCTTGACGAATTAGAAGAGCAGTTGGAAATCAGTGTGCGTCCACTTTCATGGCCTATTGATATGGGTCAGCGTTTCAAGGGTGTGTATAATATCTATGAGCAGAAACTCAATCTGTTCCAACCATCTAAGCAAGTGGTGACAGAAAAAGTGGAGGTGGATATCAACACCCAGGAGCTGGAGGCACACATCGGAGATAAACTGGCGGAACAGTTACGAAACGACTTGGAATTGATATCGGGTGTGTATCCTGATTTTGACCGTCAGCAGTACTTGGACGGTAAGTTGGCACCTGTGTTCTTCGGTTCTGCTTTGAACAACTTCGGCGTGCAGGAGCTGTTGGATTGTTTCGTGGAGATTGCCCCTTGTCCGCGTCCTGTATTAGCTACCGAACGTGAGGTTCATCCAGAGGAAACCAAATTCACAGGCTTCGTGTTCAAGATTACCGCCAACATCGATCCTAACCACCGTTCATGTATTGCCTTCTGCAAGATATGTTCAGGTAGGTTTGAGCGAAACACTCCTTATTATCATGTGCGCCATGACAAGACTATGCGATTTACTTCTCCTGTGCAGTTTATGGCACAACGCAAGAATACGGTGGACGAGGCTTGGGCAGGTGATATCATAGGCTTGCCCGATAATGGCATCTTCAAGATAGGTGATACATTGACCGAAGGTGAACATCTGCATTTCCGTGGATTACCCAGTTTCTCACCAGAGATGTTCAAATATATTGAAAATGCCGACCCGATGAAGCAGAAACAGTTGGCCAAGGGTATCGACCAGCTGATGGATGAGGGTGTAGCTCAGTTGTTCGTCAATCAGTTCAACGGACGCAAAATTATTGGTACGGTTGGTCAGTTGCAGTTTGAAGTCATTCAATATCGTTTACTTAACGAATACAATGCCAGTTGCCGTTGGGAACCTGTGCACTTGTACAAAGCTTGTTGGATTGAGAGCGATGACGAGGCCGAATTGCAAGACTTCATGAAACGTAAGTATCAGTATATGGCGAAGGATCGTGAGGGCAGGGATGTCTATCTGGCGGACAGCTCCTACGTATTGTCAATGGCACAACAAGATTTCAAGCATATCCGTTTCCACTTCACCTCAGAGTTTTAGGAATAGAAGTAAAGGCATAGTTTGTTCAGCCACCGCCAGCGGAATTTGAACCAGCGGCGAGTGCTGATTTGCTCTCCTCCAAAACGAAGCACAAAATCACGATACCCATGTTTGCGGAACGGGGTGCCCACATCCATGAACTCCAAGTGTTTATAACCACCTGTTTTAGCATCTTTCAATGCTTGCCATACAGCCATCACGCTGGGGTATTGGCGCAGGTGTGACTTGTTCATGCCACCTGAGAACCATACATAAGCTGTGTCACCTGAGTAGATGCAGACACAGCCTCCTATAATCTTTTGCTGGTGTCTTACGATGAAAATTTTGAAGCGTTGCCACGATTCACCGATATTCACATTCTTGATGCCCTGCTGAATTTGTTGGAAGAACTCAATATCAGGAAAGTGCTTTCTGATTTTTGAGAGGTAATTGCGTTTTAGCATGTGGGCAAACTCCTGAATATCTTCCTCTGTTTGTGTGGTGCCTACCACTGCACCGTTCTTAAGCGCCTGCTTTACCTGCCTTCTGCGTGAAGGACTGAATACTTGCTCAACTTCCTGGCCATCGTCATCGAAGGTGTTACGTACCCTCATCCAATTGACGGGAAAGAAACTGTTCTGCTTGAACGAGGCGAAGCCGCTTACTGGTGAAGACAGATTTCTCACTTCAATAACAAAACAATTCAAACGTTTGGCATAATTGGTGATTTCCTTCAGCATCATGTTGAAAAGGTCTTCTCGTTGGCTGTTTTCACAAAAATACTCCCCCGGACCGTAAGCCACACAACGGCGGATGCTGTAAAACGGCACGAATCGCACAAGGCGTTGTACTACAGCCAATATCTTTGCCAATACCACTCCGTCCTCACTGATTGTCAACAAAATGGGGTAGCACCCTGGCGTTCCCTCGAAAATATGGAACAGGGCGTTGGAATGGAAGGTGTTGTTGCCTGGCAGGTCGGGCACAAGACTTCCTCGGTAATATGATGTCAATTTTAAGGCCATTCGTGGCAAAGTTATAAAAAAAAATGTACTTTTGCATAAAATGTGAGATTATGGGTGTTATAAACTATGATTTAAAGACAATAAAGGCCTTGCTGTTTGATATTGACGGAGTACTGAGTGCCAATGTGGTGTCAATTGATATCGAGGGAGTCCCCATGCGTACTGTCAATATCAAAGACGGTTATGCCCTGCATCGAGCGGCTCAGTTGGGGGTGAATATGGGTATCATCACTGGTGGCACTTGTGAGTCGGTGAGACTACGTTACGAGAAACTGGGTTTAAAGCCTGAAAATATCGTGTTAGGAGCTGCTAGGAAAATCGTTTGCTACGAGGCATACAAGGAACGCTATGGTTTGAAGGATGATGAGATTCTCTTTGTGGGCGATGATATTCCCGATATAGAAATTATGAAGGTGTGTGGCTTGCCATGCTGTCCTGCTGATGCGGCACCCGAGGTGAAAGCCATTGCGAAATACATCTCTCCATGTAATGGGGGGTATGGCGTGGGGCGTGATATTGTGGAACAATACTTGAAGGCGAATGGTTTGTGGATGCATAATGCAGATGCTTTCGGTTGGTAGTAAAAGATGAATGGGTAAAATGGTGAATGTTCAAAGGTCAATTATTTTAGCCAGTAACTCGCCCAGAAGAAAAGAATTATTGGCAGGGCTGGGCATCGATTACGAGGTACGTACGTTGCCCGATATCGACGAGTCCTTTCCTGCCCATTTGCAGGGTGGTGAAATACCACTATATATTTCTAAAGAGAAAGCAGATGCCTATAAACCAATGCTAAAACCTGGTGAACTTATCATTACGGCTGATACCATTGTGTGGCTTAACGGAGAGGTGTTGGGGAAACCGCGTGACAGGGAAGATGCCATAAGTATGCTGCATAAACTCTCAGGGAATACACACGAGGTATTTACTGGTGTAACCCTCACAACCACAGAGAAGCAACGCAGCTTTTATGCGGAGACCAAGGTTACCTTTTCCCAGTTGAGCGATGAAGAAATCGTGTATTACGTTGATAAGTACCAGCCTTTCGATAAAGCCGGCTCTTATGGTGTACAAGAATGGGTTGGTTACATTGGGGTTGAGCGCATTGAGGGCAGCTACTTTAATGTAATGGGCTTGCCCGTGCAACGTCTTTACCGTGAACTCAAGGCCTTTTAAATCAGTTCCATCATTAGGATGAAGTCGGTCTGGGAGATGCCTTTCTGTTGTAGCAGCTGATAATCTTGCTGAAGTAATTTGCGGAAAGCAAAGGGAGAAGATGCAACTCGTGCCCCTTGCTGGTAATACTCAACTGCTTGAGGCAAATTACCTTGACACCATGCCACATGACCAGCATTCAGCCAATCGTTGGCATCTGGTTGCAGATTAATGATTTTAATGCAATACTGTTGGGCCTTCTCTAACTTGCCGCTCTTGAAACAGCACCAAACAATGCCTCTCCATGCTTTGATATTATCATCTTCTGCTAAATCCATCTTGTAAAAACACTGCAATGCCTCATCATACTCACCCAAATCGATAAGGCAAGCACCTAAATTATAAGAATAGGAGAGGTTGTCAGGTTCTATCATCATCAGTTCTTGATAGCAGTCTTTTGCTTTATCGAAAAGTCTCTTGTGCCGATAGCAAGTAGCCAAGCGCCGAAGGGTCCAGACACTGCCTGGAGCCATGTCGTTTGCCTGGATATAGTAATAAGCGGCAGAAGTGTAGTCTTTGTTGATACGTTCATAGCAATACCCTATGCGTTGTAGCACATCTTTGTCGATCGCTTTTGAATACTCCAACTCATGGTAGATGTTCAATGCCATCTCAAACTTTTCAGTCTTGAAAAGGAAATCGGCCACTTGTCGGATGTATTCAGCCCGATATAGCAGTGGTTTCAAGATAGGGTTCTCATGCAGCATGAGGGTATCCTGGAAAAAGTCGTGGAACTGATTCTTCAACGGGTAGAGCTTAAAGAAGCGATATAGGTCTTGAATGTAGTATTTGCCAATGATGGCTGGCATTTGTGCAAAGTTGTTCCCCTCTTCCTCCGTCAAATCTCCCATGTCTTTAGGCAATATATGATTGAATACCATTTGGCGCTGTTCTTCATTCATCTGACTCATCATGAACACGGTAGAGTAGCAGTCGCTGTCGCAAAGCATGCCTAACTGCATGAGGAGATTGCCCACCTTTTTCTCTTTCTCGGGGGTGGTTCCCATCGCTTTGATGACATCGCTATGCTTCGGCTCGTAGGGGTAGAACCAGTTCTGGATATGCTCGAAGAAGGGGAAACGCTTCATCATCGAGAACATGCCCATATTAATATCTCCACCCTCCTGTTGGAGTTCGCCTAACTTCCGCATCTTGTTGTTCAGCTTCGCATCCAGGTCGAACATCCATTCTGGGTTCATCTCTAAATCACCCTCATCCAACGGCTTGTTTTTCCGGTGTTGGATATTCTTCATCACCTCTGGCACAATCTCTTCGTTCATGGTTTTGTTGATGCGCTCAGTGTCCTGACTTCTCAGCAGTTGGATATACATCGCATTGAGATCGCTGTCGAAAGAAGGTTGCTCTTCCTGAATGAGACTGATACGGGTTTGAATGCCTGGGTAGAGGACTACGCGCTCGTTTTGCAGGTGAGCTACCAACAGAAAGCCTACCCATGCACGTACTTTTACGTTGGCATCTTTGTGGTAGAAGGCTTCAATGAGCCAGAGCATCTTCTCTATGTCGAAACAAGTCATGAGGCTCAGGGTCACGGCACTCACGAAAAGGGAAAGGTCATTGGCAGTAATCAGTTCCGATGAGAGAAATTTATAGGCAGTATCCCGTTCGGAGTTGTTCCAACGACTGTTAACCCAAGTCTGTTTAAACAGGTCACCGAGGGTATCCTCATGCACTTTCAAGTCTTGTTGCAACTTTTGCTCGTCATGCAGCAACTCGTACAGACTGAGACAGTCGGCGAAAGACTCTAGTGTGTTGAGTATCTTGGGTAAGTTGGATGACCTATACCTAAGTTGTTTGCGTAAGGTGAAGTAGTATTGGGAAGACAGGTCTTCTTGCAAGGTAAGATGCAATTGGTCGGCCAGGTCAAAGGTCTGTGTCAGCAAACTATGATACAGCTTCTCACGCTCTGGGTCATTCATCCCTTGCTGCATGTATTGTAACATGTAGCCATAAGCGGTTTGCACACCATCTAGCTCTTGTTGTAACGGATAGTTACCGCAAGCCTTAGCCATTGTCTGCAAAAGTTCAAGTGCTTCCTTTAGTCTGTGCTCTTTTAACAGTCCTGTTACCTGCTTATACTGTTCCTGAATCTCTTCCAATCTCATTTCAGTCCTTCAATATCTTATTATAATCTGTGCTTGTAGCAGAGAAAAGGCGGCCCAAATATTGATAAAATAATTGAGCCGCCTCTTTGATAATAAGGCTATAATATGTGATTACTCACCCTTGATAGCTGCTACACCTGGCAGTACCTTACCTTCGATAGCTTCCAACAAAGCACCACCACCAGTTGAGATATAGCTTACCTTGTCGGCCAAACCGAACTTGTTAACGCATGCTACAGAGTCGCCACCACCAATCAGTGAGAAAGCACCCTCAGCTGTTGCTTCAGCAATAGCCTCGCCAATAGCACGGCTACCAGCTGTAAAAGCATCGCACTCGAATACACCGGCAGGACCGTTCCACAGAATGGTCTTTGCACCCTTGATAGCCTTACGGAAATCTTCCTGGCTGGCAGGACCTGCGTCAACGCCTTCGAAGCCTGCAGGCACTTTGTTGGCAGGGCAAGTAATGATTTCTGCACCTGGCTTCAGTGACATAGTACCAAAGTCAAGGCCATTGGTAGCGTTGCAGTCTGAGCCAAGTACCAGCTCAACACCGTTCTTCTTTGCCAGTTCCTCAACGCCTAATGCTACATCCAGCTTGTCGAGCTCAACGATTGAATCACCAATCTCACCGTCGTGAGCCTTGGCAAAAGTATAAGTCATACCACCGCAAAGGATGAGTTTATCTACCTTGCCGAGCAGGTTCTCGATGATACCGATCTTGGAAGAAACCTTTGAACCACCCATGATGGCAACGAACGGGCGCTTGATGTTAGACAATACATTGTCAACAGCTTGTACTTCCTTCTCCATCAGATAACCCAGCATGCGATGATCTGCGTCGAAGAACTCGTCGATAACAGCGGTAGAAGCGTGCTTGCGGTGTGCGGTACCGAATGCGTCCATCACATAAGCATCAGCATAAGAAGCCAACTTCTTGGCGAATTCCTTCTGGCTCTTCTTCATAGCCTTCTTAGCCTCGTCATACTCAGGAGTGCCTTTCTCAACGCCTACTGGCTTGCCTTCCTCTTCAGGATAGAAGCGCAGGTTCTCCAGCAGCAGAGCCTCACCTGGCTTCAATGCCTCTGCCTCAGCAGTAGCGTTAGCGCAGTCTGGAGCGAACTTAACAGCTACACCCAAAGCCTCAGATACAGGCTTAACAATTTGGCTCAGCGACATCTTAGGGTTCACCTTACCTTTAGGCTTGCCCATGTGGCTCATCATAATAACAGCACCACCGTCTGCCAACACCTTCTTCAAAGTAGGCAGCGCACCCATGATACGGGTCTTATCAGTTACATTACCATTTTCATCGAGTGGCACGTTGAAGTCCACACGAACGATTGCCTTCTTACCGGCAAAATTAAATTGATCAATTGTCATAGTTCTTTTTATATAAAAAGTTTATAATTCTTTCTTTTGAGTCGCAAAGATACAAAATCTTTCTCTAATTTCACACTTATTTTCCTAAAAAGTGTTTGCACCAAGGCTGCAAACCACACTTCTCGCAATGTGGTGTCCTCGACTGACAGATATACCTGCCATGTAGCAACAGCCAGTGGTGGGCTTTTGGGATGTCTTCATCGGCAATGTGTTTCACCAGTTCCAACTCCACCTTAAGAGGGGTATTGCAGTTGTCTGCTACCAGCCCTAAGCGGTGGCTTACGCGGAAAACATGCGTATCTACCGCCATGGTGGCCTTGCCCCACACCACACTCTGCATCACGTTGGCCGTCTTTCTGCCCACGCCTGGAAGTTTCAGTAGGTCGTCCATGTTACTGGGCACTTCCCCGCCAAAGTCCTTCACAAGCATTTGTGCCGTTGCCACCAAATGCTGCGCTTTGCTATTGGGATATGAAACACTCTTGATATATTCCAGTACGGCCTCTGGTGTTGATACGGCCATTACCTCTGGAGTGGGGTAGGCTTCAAACAGGGCAGGAGAAATTTGGTTCACTCGCTTGTCGGTGCATTGGGCGCTCAAGATAACCGCCATCAGCAACTGAAACGGATTCTCATAATGCAGTTCCGTCTCTGCAATAGGCATGTTCTCTCGGAACCACCCGATGATTCCCCCATATCTTTCTTTTTTTGTCATAATATGTATTTTGTTTTGCTTGTAAAGATAGTACTTTTTTAGGAAGTTTTCCAAGTTTCATCGTGCCTTTTTTGCAAGGGGGAAGGTTCGTTGATGGTTCGTTGATGGTTCGGTGGTGATTCGTTGATGCTTCGTTGATGGTTCGTTGGTGGTTTGGAGATGATTCGAAGGTAATTCATCGAAGGTGTGTTGATGATTTGTTATTAATAATAGCATCTTGGCAACATTTTCTTTAATTCGTTTGGCAAATAGTAAAAGAAGTAGTAATTTTGCAACTTAATTCCATATAGATTGATAAAGATGAAACATCAGTTAAGAAGTTCGTTCAGTACGCAAGGCAGACGCATGGCTGGAGCCAGGGCCCTATGGGTGGCTAACGGCATGAAGAAAGAGCAGTTGGGCAAGCCCATCATTGCAGTAGTCAACTCTTTTACTCAGTTTGTGCCAGGACATGTACACCTGCATGAAGCAGGTCAGCTGGTAAAGCAAGAAATTGAGAAGTTAGGATGCTTTGCTGCCGAGTTTAATACTATCGCTATCGACGACGGCATCGCCATGGGTCATGATGGCATGCTTTATTCGTTGCCTTCCAGAGACATCATTGCCGACAGTGTCGAATATATGGTGAATGCCCACAAGGCAGACGCTATGGTGTGTATCAGCAACTGCGACAAGATTACACCGGGTATGCTGATGGCAGCCATGAGGCTGAACATCCCCGCTGTTTTCGTTTCAGGCGGTCCTATGGAGGCTGGTAACTTCCGTGGCGAGCAGGTGGATTTGGTTGACTTGATGGTCAGAGGTGCCGATAAGAACGTGAGCGATGAAGACTTGGCAGAGGTAGAGCAAGTGGGCTGTCCGGGATGCGGTTGCTGTTCAGGCATGTTTACCGCCAATTCCATGAACTGTCTGACAGAAGCCATCGGACTGGCGCTGCCAGGTAACGGTACCGTGCTGGCTACACATGTGAATCGCAAAGTGTTAATGCAGCAGGCAGCTAAACTGATTGTAAAGAATACCCTTAAATATTACGAGGAGGGTGACGAGAGCGTACTGCCTCGCAGCATCGCTACCCGTCAGGCATTCCTCAATGCCATGAGTTTGGACATCGCTATGGGTGGCTCCACCAATACTGTGTTGCACCTGTTGGCTGTGGCGCATGAGGCTGGCGTTGATTTTAAGATGGACGACATCGATATGCTGAGCCGAAAGGTGCCTTGTCTCTGCAAGGTGGCTCCTAATACCAACAAGTATCATGTGCAGGATGTAAACCGTGCAGGTGGTATTGTGGCTATCATGCAGCAGTTGGCGAAGGGTGGCTTGGTGGATACCTCGTTGAAGCGTGTGGATGGCATGACTTTGGCTAAAGAGATTGAGAAGTACAGCATAGAGAATGATCGAGTGGGTTGGGAGGCTAAGAAGATTTACCTGAGTGCTCCGGCTAACCGATTCAGCAATGTGATGGGCTCACAAGAGACCTATTACAAGAAGTTTGATGCCGACCGTGCCAATGGTTGCATCCGCGACTTGGAACATGCATACACCAAGGATGGTGGATTGGCTGTACTGAAGGGCAATATCGCTCAGGATGGCTGTGTCATCAAGACTGCAGGTGTGGATGAGAGCCTCTTCCATTTCAGCGGTCCGGCTCGTGTATTCGACTCACAGGAATCTGCTTGCGATGGTATCCTTGATGAGAACCGCGTCAATGCTGGCGATGTGGTGGTGATTACCCATGAAGGTCCGAAGGGTGGTCCTGGCATGCAAGAGATGTTGTATCCTACCTCTTATATTAAGAGTCGCCACTTGGGTAAAGCTTGTGCTTTGATTACCGATGGCCGTTTCAGTGGCGGTACGTCTGGTCTGAGCATCGGACATATCTCACCAGAGGCTGCTGCAGGTGGCAACATCGGCAAGATCAAGGATGGTGACATCATTGAGATTGACATACCTAACCGTAGCATCAACGTGTTGCTGAGCGACGAGGAACTGGCAGCAAGGCCTATGCAGCCGCTTACCCGCGACCGTCAGGTGCCAAAGAGCTTGCAGGCATACGCTTCTATGGTTAGTTCGGCTGACAAGGGAGCGGTGAGAATCATTAATAATGGAAAATGATGAATGAATAATGAAGAATTATTAATTCAAATTGGAGGTTATGACTAAGGAAAAGATATCAGGTTCGGAAGCGTTGATGAGAGCGCTGGAGCATCAGGGAGTAAAGACCATATTTGGCTATCCTGGTGGTAGCATCATGCCTGTGTATGATGCCCTGTATGACCACATGGGCAAGCTGAACCATATACTGGTGAGGCATGAGCAAGGTGCTGCCCATGCGGCAGAGGGCTTTGCCAGGGTTTCTGGTGAAGTAGGTGTCTGTCTTGTGACCAGTGGTCCAGGCGCTACTAATACTGTAACTGGCATTGCTGATGCGATGATTGACAGTACGCCTATCGTGGTGATAGCCGGACAGGTGGGTGTGGGTGCCTTGGGTACCGACGCATTCCAGGAAGTCGATTGGGTTGGCTTGACACAACCTATTTCTAAATGGAGCTACATGATTCGCGATGCCAACGACATTGCGCAGGCGGTGGCACGTGCTTTCTATATCGCCAAGAGCGGCCGACCAGGTCCTGTGGTACTCGACTTCCCCAAGAGTGCACAGACACAAATGATAGAATATGAGCCTGCAGAGGCAAAATATATACGCAGTTACGACCCTGTACCAGATACCGATATGGCGTCTGTGGAGCAAGCGGTAGAGCTGATAAACAATGCTAAGCGACCCTTCATGTTGGTGGGACAGGGGGTAGAATTGGGTAATGCACACCAAGAATTAATCGATTTCATCGAAAAAGCTGACATTCCTTGCGGTACCACGATGCTGGGTCTTTCCGCACTGCCTTATAACCATCCGTTGAACAAGGGTATGCTGGGCATGCATGGCAATATCGGCCCGAATGTCAATACCAACAAATGTGATGTGCTGATTGCTGTAGGCATGCGCTTCAGCGACCGTGTTACGGGTTATCTCCCTAATTATGCAAAACAGGCGAAAATCATTCACTTCGACATCGACCCTGCCGAGATCAATAAGAACGTAAAGGTAGATGTAGCTGTGTTGGGCGACTGCAAAGAGACCTTGCGCGTAGTGGGTGAGAAGCTGAAACCTGCCACACATGCGAAGTGGTCTGACAGCTTCACTACCTACGAGAAACTGGAGTATGAGAAGGTGATAGACAACGAGTTGCATCCAAAGACCGAGACGCTGAGCTATGGCGAGGTGGTGCATGCTGTAGCAGAAGCTACGAAGCATGAGAGTATCTTGGTGACCGATGTGGGGCAGAATCAGTTGACCTCAGCGCGTTATTTCCACCTGCTCAACAAACGCAGTATGGTAACGTCTGGTGGCTTAGGCACCATGGGATTTGGCTTACCAGCTGCCATCGGTGCTACCTTTGGTGCTCCTGACCGTACCGTTTGCCTCTTCGTAGGCGATGGCGGTATTCAGATGACCATTGAGGAACTGGGCACCATCATGGAACATAAGTGTCCTGTGAAGGTGATTATCTTGAATAACCATTTCTTGGGCAACGTGCGTCAGTGGCAGGAACTGTTCTTCAACCGTCGTTACTCGTTCACGCACATGATGAACCCCGACTATATGAAGATAGCCGAGGCATATGGCATTCCTGCTCAGCGGGTGATGAAGCGTGAAGATTTGGCTGACGCCGTTAATCAGATGCTTACTACCGACGGCCCATTTATTCTGGAAGCCGTGGTGACAGAGGAAGAGAATGTGTTGCCAATGACACCTCCTGGTAGCGCCATCAGTGAAATAATGCTTGAAACGGAATAACTATGGAACAGAAATTATATACGATAATCGTACACTCTGAGAATGTGGCAGGTGTGCTGAACCAAGTGACTGCTGTCTTTACTCGTAGGCAAATCAATATCGAGAGCCTGAACGTGTCGGCATCGTCTATCCCTGGGGTGCATAAATACACTATCACCGCATGGACCGACCCCGATACGATGGATAAGGTGTCTAAGCAAATCACTAAGAAGATTGATGTAGTGCAGACACAGTATTATACAGATGATGAGGTGTTCCAACACGAAATCGCGATGTATAAAATTAAGACACACATCTTGGAGTCTAACCCCGAGGTAGGCCGCGCGATACGTCGCTTTAACGCTCGCATTGTGGAGGTGAATACTACCTTTGCGATTGTGGTACACGATGGAATGAGTTCGGAACTGACTGCAATGAACGAGCAACTGATGAAGTTGGGCTGTGTGTTGCAGTTCGTACGATCAGGTCGCATTGTGGTAACCAAGAGTAGCTTTGAAAGGGTGGATGAATACCTGGAGAAGCGTGGCAAGAAATTCGAGCAGAGGGGTGTATGAGCGAATTGAGTAAGATAGGTACTTATCAGTTTGTCGCCGAGCCGTTTCATGTAGATTATACGGGGCACCTGACCATTGGTGTACTGGGTAATCATCTGCTGAATGTGGCGGGCTTTCATTCCCACGACAGGGGCTTTGGCATCGACCGACTGAATAAGGAGCATCATACTTGGGTACTGTCAAGACTGGCCTTGGAGATGCTTACCGACCTACCTTTCCAATATGAGCCATTTACCATCGAGACATGGGTGGAGAATGTGTATCGCTTGTTTACTGACCGTAACTTTGCGGTGCTCGACAAAGACGGGAAGCCTGTGGCTTACGCTCGCTCGGTATGGGCGATGATTAATACCGAAACCCGAAAGCCTGTCGACTTGATGGCTGTACATGACGGTGATATTGCTGGCTATATCTGCGATAGGGAGTGCCCTATAGAGAAACCATCACGCATCAAGGTAAGCAGTCAGGAACCCGTGGAGGAGTTGCTCGTGAAGTATAGCGACATGGACATCAACGGCCATGTTAACAGTATCCGATATATTGAACATATCCTCGACCTGTTCCCCGTAGATGCTTTTAGGAAGCAGCGGGTACGTAGGTTTGAGATGGCATATGTGGCAGAGACCATGTCCACCGACAGCATGACATTTTATATGGACAAGGTGGATTATGGTCACTATGATGTGGAAGTTAAGAAGAACCGGCAAGATGTGGTTTGTCGGTCAAAAGTGATATTTGATAAACTTAATTAATACAAGAAAGAAAATGGCAAAAATGAATTTTGGCGGTGTCATCGAAGAAGTGATGACACGTGAAGAGTTTCCATTGGAGAAGGCTCGTGAGGTATTGAAAGATGAGACTATCGCAGTGATTGGCTATGGTGTACAGGGCCCTGGTCAGGCATGTAACCTGCGTGACAATGGCTTTAACGTAATCGTTGGCCAGCGTCCAGGCAAGACTTTTGAGAAGGCAAAGGCTGACGGTTGGGTACCAGGTGAGACCCTCTTCTCTATCGAAGAGGCTGCTACCAAGGGTACTATCGTGATGTGCCTGCTCTCTGATGCAGCTGTAATGTCAGTATGGCCAACCCTGAAGAAGTGCTTGCAGCCAGGCAATGCACTGTATTTCTCTCATGGTTTCGCTATCACTTGGAACGACCGTACCGGTTGCGTTCCTCAGAAGGATATCGACGTTATCATGGTGGCTCCTAAGGGTTCTGGTACCTCTCTGCGTACCATGTTCCTCGAGGGTCGTGGTCTGAACTCATCTTACGCTGTATATCAGGATGCTACAGGTAAGGCACTCGACCGTACCTTGGCATTGGGTATCGGTATCGGTTCAGGTTATCTGTTCGAGACTACCTTCCAGCGTGAGGCTACTTCTGACCTTACCGGTGAGCGTGGTTCACTGATGGGTGCTATCCAGGGCTTGTTGCTGGCTCAGTACGAGGTGTTGCGTGAGAACGGTCACTCTCCTTCAGAGGCATTCAACGAGACCGTTGAGGAGCTCACTCAGTCACTCATGCCGCTGTTCGCTCAGAAGGGTATGGACTGGATGTATGCTAACTGCTCTACTACCGCTCAGCGTGGTGCTCTCGACTGGTTCCCTCGCTTCCACGATGCCATCAAGCCTGTGATGCAGGAACTCTATGCAAGCGTAAAGTGTGGCAATGAAGCTCAGATCAGTATCGATTCTAACTCTAAGCCTGATTACCGTGTAGGTTTGGAGAAAGAGTTGGCTGCTTTGCACAACTCTGAGATGTGGCGTACCGCTGAGGTGGTTCGTCAGCTGCGTCCTGAGAACAACTAATCAGCAATTATCTGATAAAGCCAGAGGGGAGCCTTGTCAAGGTTCCCCTCTTTTTTGCAACGTATGTTCGATGTTTGGGTAGTAAAAGGCCTATTTGGATTTTGATTTTTTCTTTGAATAAAAGATAGCAAGTAGATACCTGACAACAAGAAAAGTATGGGGTTGATACTTGAACAAGAAAGATAGGAATTTTTGTGAAGCCCCATTTTTAAAGTAGATGTCTGGAGCCTGCTGCTTCAAGAAATTGAGAATCTCAATTCTGTCTGATACATTATCAATGTCAAGTACTGTATGCATTGTCATTCTCAAAAACGACTTAAAGACATTGTTTTTTAGTTTTTTCTGTACTTCTGGCGATAGTCCGTCGATATGTGTCAATTCCCATGTTTTAGCTATAGCCATGGAGAAGTCTTTTAGCTTCTTTTTATTGAAAGAATAAGTGGCAGATTCATGTCCCCTTCTATAAATGTTCAACAACCATGATGCCCTGATACATTTCTTGGCTTTCAGATAGCATTCGTGTGTGAAAGGTACGTCTTGTATATAAATTCCAGGAACAAACGTAAGTTGATTTTCTAAAAGGAATTCTCTTCTAAAGAGCGTACGCCAGACATAGCAATTGAAAGGATTAAGATAATCAAGGTACAATTCTTCTCCTGTCATTTCCTGATACTTCATTTCAGTTTGTTGGGGGTGATATTTTCCTAACGACTCATCATCATCACCAATCATTTCCAAAAAATCTGCCACCACCAAATCTGCCTTGGTTTTCAGGGCAAGTTCAATCAATGTAGGTAGACTGTTATCAATAAGCAAATCATCAGAATCAGGAATTAAAATGTATTCTCCCTTTGCCAATGCGATACCGTTGTTACGCACTACAGATAATCCTTGATTCTTCTGGTTTACGACAGTAATGTTATGATGCTGGCTGATGATGTCAGCTATCATTTCCATACTCCTGTCTTTGGTACCATCATTGATAATTATGATCTCATAGTCAGCCTCATCTAACCCTTGTCTGAAAATGCTTTCAAAACAAGGTCTGATATACTTCTCTACATTGTATACAGGAACGATTATTGTTAATTTTATCATTTTGATAGTTGATTTGGCCTATAAATGTACGTTGTTTTTTTTTTGTAACTACAAAAAAACCTTGTTTTGTTTGTTTTTTAATATTTTTTTACAAATTGGTCGGTGTCGCATCCTTTTTTTTATTAACTTTGCAATATTTATTACCTAATTCTGGAAGAGTGTGACATAGGTTAGCTGTTAAACGAATGTGTCGTTAAATGACGATTACGGAAATTCGGCAGGTGTAAAACCCTTCTTGTTAACAGCTAACGAACTGGAATTTAAGTACTTAACTTGTGTAAGGCCTAATTTACACAAGCGATATTTTATTGTTTATAAATTAGTAATAATAAAAAATGCCAGATAATGGCTTACGATGGTATATCATGACGCATCTTGATATGAAACACTTTAGAGAACGTCTCAAGATGGAAAACGCTCAGCGCCTGAGTGAGAGTAGGACTATCATCGAACCATTCTACCCTCATGATTATCTTACAGGACGCTCGAATGATCTGGCCAATTTTGTATTCCTGAAAACTACTGAAGAGGATATTTACAATCTTGTGAACGACAAGCGCAACATGGAGTCACGCATTCGTCTGATGCACTATTTGGATACGGATAAGACTAAAGCTACCGTTTCAGATGCTATTATGCAGGAATTTCTGCAAGCTTGTATAAAATATCATGGGCAGTTTGAGATTGCCCCTTCCATTAGTAGCATAGAGGCAAACGACAAAGTGAAGATTTTAAGTGGCCCCTTTGCCGGGCAAGAAGCTTCAGTAGAGCGGGTTCGTCTTTCCCATGGGACTCTCCATCTGGATCTTGCCATACCATTGTTAACCAGTGTTATGCACATTCGCATGTGTAATGTAGTCAAGAATCAGGTACTCATCCTTAACCGTGATTCCTCAGATGCGATACGGACCGACTTCATTGAATATACCCAGAATCACCTGTTGGACATCTTGAAGCATCGTATCATGCGTGTTGAAGATGAGGCCGTAAACCGTCGTGATGCCGACATGCTCACACGTCTTTACCGATATCGTTATCATGAAGTGAAGAATGAGGCTGCCAGCAATCATTTCCTGGCACTTATGCTCATCTGTGCCCACTTGTGCCGTTATACGGCTGATGAGGCACAGTTGCAGAAAAGAGCTTTGGATGGTTTGGAAGTGATCAACCAGCGGAGCGAGTCGAAGGCTGCTACCGATACACGGGCCTATCTCTGGGTGGCGCTCTACATATCCACCCGCAATCCTATTTATCGCGATGCTGCCAAGAAATATGTACAAGATTATCAGCCCAAGTCGAAAAAGCTTCGCAGTTTTGTGTCGCTGATTCGTACAGGCAGAAAAATTTAATAGTTAACGAGCATTCAAACGAGTCGATATGAAGAAACAGGTTAGAAACCTACTGATTGTGAGCCTTATTTGTTGGTTGGGCAGCTGTGCTGCACCTGAAAACGTGGCTTATTTCCAAGATGCAGAGGCGATACGTGGTATGACTTTACAGGACGAGCAGCCCCTGCGTTTACGTCCTAAAGATAAAATCAATATCATTGTCAACAGTGCCGACCCCTTGTTGGTCAGTCAGTTTAACTTGACGGCATCTACTAGTAGTATGCGTTCTTTAGGTTCTACCACTTCTCCTAGGACAACCGCTGGCAGTACAACTGGCAGTACCACTGCCCAACTGCTGGCTTATACGGTTGATGAACAGGGGGATATTGATTTTCCTGTATTGGGCAAGGTAGCTGTAGGAGGCAAGACACGACAAGAGGTAGCCGAATATATCCGTCTCCGTCTTATCAATCGTGACTTGGTAAGAGATCCG
>Ga0265298_10000739_pt1 | contig 47859 bp, 64 predicted proteins | sample AusTroGonzalo_MG_3_FD_193486 | JGI IMG/M metagenome (GOLD analysis project Ga0265298, IMG submission 193486) | Bovine rumen microbial communities from tropical cattle in Woodstock, Queensland, Australia - Gonzalo_01 | ecosystem: Host-associated > Mammals > Digestive system > Stomach > Rumen ...
AAGGAAGAAAAATAAAAAAAAAAAAAAATTAAAATTGACAAAAATAAAAAATATGCTATAATGAAATTGGTGATAATATGATTACGAACGATCCACTATTTCCAACGGAGGAACCTGATTACAGTTTAATGGACAGAACATCTAGTGAATACAGGAAAGCAAAAGTAGAGAACGAATACATCAGGGAAGAATTAAGCAAGAAAGAAGAAGAGCCATTAACTAAGGCACTAAGTGAGGCGACTCATTTAGAAGATGCGAAGAAGGCAAAATTCATAGAACTTGCAGGGCTATACTTAGAGGACATAAAGGACAACCTATTTAGGAACCAGTTTGAGCTAAGCAAGTTATACGAAGGGAGTACAGCAGATGAGTGGAACGACTTTTTAAATGATCGTATAGTAGCCACATATTTATCAAGGCACAAGAGGACATTACTAAAGTCAGCAGCAGAGGACAATCTTGCGAATCCACTTGCGAAGAACAAGAGGGATAACTTAAAGTTAATAGAAAACATAGAAGAGCAGGAGAAATATGAAGCACAGAAGAACATAGTAATAATCCGAATACCAGATATATATGACGAGGATGTTAAGGATGAATAGAGTATATTAAGGGAAACTTGAGGTCTCTCCAAAGCTTTATTTAAGGTTGTTTTGATTTTTATTTATCGTGTATTTAGGGCTCACAAAGAGTCCACTTTATGTCGCCTAGTCTATAAGACTTGTTCATTTTTTAAATTATTTAATATTAAGATCATTTTATTTTTTAAATCTAATCACACTTCAAGTTTTCCTTAATATCCCCTATTCGTTTTCCTTTCTTTAGCACTGTCTTTATAGGCAGTGTAGAGTAGATAATTAGCATAACCTGTCTTATAAGGTTAGTTATACAAATCAGTAAGACAATGGGAAAGTATAACTCTTATCTACTGTACAGTGCTTATAAGGTGATAATATGAAGAAATTAGTAGACAACAAAGATGTTATAGTATATCAGTGTCCTTACTGTGGAACAGGGAAGATAACCATAAACAAACATGGAGCTCACAAATATGGATATTGTGATACCTGTGATGCAGCATACATACACTATATACCTTTACCACACCAGCTTGATGTGCATAAAAATAAGCACAAAATCAAGCTTCTTTTAGGTGGAATGGGAAGTGCTAAATCAAATTGTGGAGTAATGGAGATAATAAATCATGCCCTAAATGTGCCTAATGGACAGACAATAATGTTAGCACAGACATTAAAGCAGTTAAGTAAGGCAATAATGCCTATTTTTGATGAATATTTACCTAGAAAATTTGTTACTAAGTGGACAGATACAAAGGCAGATATAGAGATAATATTAAACAATGGGCACAAAATAACAGGATTTGCATCAGATGATGAAGAGAAATTTCGTTCAATGAACATAACAGCATTTTATATAGAAGAAGCATCTGGAGTTGATCCAAAGGTATATCAAGAATGTGTACGAAGATTAAGAAATGTACATGGTATTATAAATGGAGTAGCTCATTATGTAGGGATAATATGTTCCAACCCATCACAAGGATTCATAAGAGACTTATTATTTACAGCAGATGAGATACATGGAAGTGCATCAATAGCAAAGACAGTAGAGATGTATAAGCAAAGAGTAAAGAACAAGAATCTAGACTTAGCAGCATTTTTATCAAGTTCACGAGATAATCCATACTTACCACCTGGATTTGTTAAGTCAGTAATAAATTCTTTAACACCAGAGCAAGTAAGGTTATATGTTGATTGTATAATTGAGTATGCAGAAGGTGCAGTATATCCAAGTATTTTAAGTATGACAGAAGAACCATTTAAAATACCAGATAATTGGGAAAGATATATAGCACATGATCCAGGAATACATGATCCAGCAGCAATTTTACTATGTGCGATAGATCCAAATACAAAAATAATACATTTTTATAGAGAATATTACAAAACTGACCAAGTTTTAGCCCAAGTTGCAACAGCATGGAAGGAAATGACCAGAGATATACCCCAAGGGTGCCTTAATATGCCCCTAATTGATCCCTCAGCGAACAAAAGAAGCAAAGTAACAGGTAGAACATACAAGCAACAGCTTCAATTAGAGCATGGAATAGTAACAAAAGAGGCAAATAATTCAATAGAAGATGGTATACAGAGGGTAAAAAACATGATGTACAATGGAAAAATACGAATTTTTAACAATTTAACCAATACATTATGGGAAGGATGCGAATATAGGTATCCAACACAGGAAGAAAGAAGTAAAAATAAAAATCTTGGAGATACACCACTAGATAAGAACAATCACTTAATGGATTGTTTGAGGTATATATGCCAAGATTTACCATATGATTACTTAGATGTAAAACAAGAAGCAAATAATAACTATTTAAGGTTTTTTAACAAGTTACAAAATGATGCAAAAATAGGAAAGAAAATTAGTGCCTTGTCATTTAATCAATTAATTGATATAATAAAGACAGATTATGATAGTGAAGAGATTGCTTCAAGTAATCTAGATTGTGCAGGAGGATATGAGATATGATCAAGAAGTTAATTTGGTTAATAAAGAACCAAGAACAAATTGAAAAGCTTTTAAAAGAAGGAATTCCAAAAAAAGACAACAAAGAAAGTGACTTTTCTATAGCTGGGGTACCTGAATTTCAAAAGGAATATGTCAATGACTTACTCAAAAGTGAGAATAAGTAAGGAGGTAAAACATGGATGTTTATAGAGATGAAGAATTTCAAAAGAAAGAGAAAAAACTATATGAATTAGTATCATCAGCTATTACATTTAGGCAATCACAAAGAGATAAAGAGTATATTACAAATATGGCTCATTATGAAGGTTTGCATTGGATGTTAGCAGAAAACAAAGTAGATTCACCATTTTTATTAAGAAGTGATATAAATCACTTAAAAAATGCAGTAGACATAAGATTAGGAAGTCTATGTTCTGAAAAATATTGGGGAGAACTAAAACCTATTAGTCCAAATGACATACAAGATATAGAAAACTTAAATGTATTATATAGAAATGAATGGAACCGATTAAGTGCTGATGATTATGTAGAATATGTAGTTAAATATGGTGCAATTTGTGATAATGGATATGTACTTGTAAATTATGATCCATCAAAGATAATTGGTGGTACTTTAACAAAAAGAGAGGGTGCTATTGTATTAGAGCAACTTGAAACAAGTAATGTATATCTAGATCCATCAGCAAGTAATATAGATGAATGTGAATATATAGTTGTTAAGTCAAGAAAATCAAGACTATGGATTGAAAAGAATAAACCTAAGTGGTTATCAACTATTAGTGAACTAAATATAAAAGAAGGTGTATCTGATCCAGCAGGAAGTGGAGATATTTTTGTAGGAAGAGATTATAGCAAGGCTTCAGATAAGATGTTTGATGTTTATACAATGTATAAAAAGGAAATAGAAGACAGGGAAATTGAACAAGAAGATGGACAAAAAGTAGTAAAAACTAAAGTAAAAGCAATACGAGTAAAGGAATACTACTTTATAAAGGAACATCTAATGGAAATAAATGATAACTATCCATTTGATGAATTTCCAGTTATTCCATTCCAATGGGAAGCTGAGCCACAAAGTCCTTATGGAATACCACTACTTAGAGGACTTACTGTCCCACAAAAAGTTGCTAACTTAATTGAAAGTGCAGCAAATAATATAGCTATGCACTATACAGTACCTGGATGGCTAGTAAGTGCTGAAAGTGGAATTGATATAAGTAAGTTTGCTAAATTAAGTAATGCCTTAGGTATGGTATGGAAAGTAAATGGTGACGTTACAAAAGCTGTTAAGCAAATGGATCCACCACAAATTAATAAAGATTTAATTGCTATCAAAGATAGTTTTGTAGATAATATTAAATTATATGCTGGAACAACTGATACATATATTGGTGCTATAGGAACAGCAGGTTCTACAGCAGAAGGTACATTAAGTGCGATAAACCGTGCAACAGTAATTGATAATCCAGTAATCAAACAAATTGAGAAGTTTGTTGAGAAATTATCAAGAATGATAGTTACATTTATGTTAAGGTACTATAAAAATGATACAGTGTATATAAGAGATACTGATCCAGATAAAAATCAATACAAATTTAATGAAGTACCAGTTAAAGAAAGTTATCAAAATATAAAATATGAATTCTATGTTGATTTAGCAAGTAGAAGTAAAACAGATAAGAATAGACAATATAACTTATTAAAAGAACTATATCAAATGCAAAATCAGTATAAAGATCCTAAGAAAGTTATTAATGTACCTGACTTAGTAAAAGCAGCTAACTTAGATAATTATAATGAAATGTATAAGAGATTTAGTGATATGTCTGAAGAAGCATTTGCAGAAAAGGCTGATTTAATAGTACAAATTCTACAAATAGGTCAAACAATAACACCTAATGGAACACCATTAATAAGTGCAGAAGATATGCAAGAAGGCATAATGGATGTATTAGATGATAATGGTGACTTATCAACAGTAGAAAACATATTTAGTGTATATGAACAATATCAGACACAAATAACTGAATTAAATAATCAAATAGCAGCTACACAGCAACAAGCTGAAGCAGATGAATTTACTCAAGCTGCAGATGAACAAACTGATTTAATTAATCAATTAATACAAGGAAGAGATAACATTTTAATAAATGGTTTACCAGAATTAGAAAATAAAGAATAATTAATGAAAGGAGGAGGAACATGAAATTTAATTTAAAAAGTTTAATTACATTAATTATTGTAATAGTATTGTCATTTTCATTTACATTTGTTGTAATCAGAAGTTTAGATGAAGATATGGCAAAGTCAATAGTAATGGCATTTCTAACAATAGCAACTTCAACTGTTGGTTTCTTTATAGGATACCAAACAAATAAGACATCACAAGCAAAAAGTGATGAAGAAGATGAAAAATAAGGAGAATTTATGGGAAAGATTTTTACAAGTCAACAATTTGTAGATAAATTTATCTGGTTAGTTAATAAAGTACCAAATGAGTATTATAGTGGTTCACAATGGCTAACTTATGATAAAGCGACAGGAAAGTTTAGAATGGATTGTGTTTTATCAGTTAAAGGAATTTTATGGAATTTTTCTGGCGATAAAAATAAAGCTCGTGGAGGTGCCATTTATAAAGCTAATGGAGTTCCTGACTTTACTTGTAATGGTGCATTAAATTATTGTACTGATGTAAGCACAGATTTTAGTAAAATTGTGCCTGGTGCATATGCTTGTATGGTTGGTACAAAATATAATCACACAGGTATATGTATAAAATCAGCAACAGCAACTGAAAGAGGTAAAATGTTTGAATGCACAACAGGTTGGGGTACTAGAAAATGTATTATAAGTGAATTTGATATTTATGGTAATAGATATTATAATGGTGTTAAAAATGTAGCAAAATGGACTAAACATGGAAAATTACAATGGGTAGATTATTCTAATCAACCACCACAACCAGAACCTAAAAAAACTATTGATGAACTAGCAAAAGAAGTTATAGCTGGTAAATGGGGAAATGGTGAAGAAAGAAAAAGAAGATTAACTGAAGCAGGTTATGATTATAGAGCTGTACAAGATAGAGTTAATGAATTAGTAAAAGAAAAGAAATATATTCAATTAACAGCAGATGTATGGTGTAGAACTGGTGGATTTGGATTCAAATATCCAAAATATAAAGTTATACCTAAAGGAACAAAATGTGAATTGATCAGTAAAAATGTAGGCAAAGCAAATGGTTATAATTGGGATAAAATAGTTTATGATGGAAAAACTGTTTACTTGCCTAATAAATGGAGTACATATCTATAGTATATTGACAATCTAAAAAATATATGTTAATATATAATTGTCATTGATGTGATGACAACCAACCTCCTCATATTGTTGGAAACTAGAACATATTTGTCTGATAGAAATATGTTCTTTTTTGTTGACTTTTAAAAATATCTATGTTATATTTTAGTTAGAGTTAATACTAGCTCCCATAATACTTAGTGACCAACCGAAAGGTCCAAAAATAAAATCGTGAAGGAGGGTATAATATGGAAAATGTATTAGGTGATGTTTTAGGCAGTACAACTGAAGCACCACAAACTGAAGTAACTACTAATGAAGATACTTCAGAATTAGGATCTGAATATGATTTAGATTTATCTGAATTAGAAGATCAAGAAGAAGCAAATGAAGATGAGAATGAGAATGAAGGAGAAGATGAAAATGATGATTCAGAAGCATTGAATCCAACAAATCAGGCATTTGCAAAAATGCGTGTTCAAACTAAGGAACAAGCATTAAAACTAAAAGAGCTAGATGAAATAGCTAAGAAAGCAGGATTGAAAGATGTTGATGAACTTATTGCTAAATCTAAGGAAGCTCAAATTAAAGCTGAAGCAAAAAGTAAAGGTATCTCTGAAGATATGGCTCGTGAACTTGCTGAATTTAGGGAGTTTAAAGAGCAATATAAGAAGGATCAAGCAGAGGCAGCTTACAAAGCAAAAGAAATGACTTTAGTAAGTAACATAAAAGATTTTATAGCAGATAATAGTTTATCTAAAGATGCTGTAAACAAATTAAGTAATGATCTTGAAAAAGATGGAATTACTAATCAGTACTTGATGGATTTACCAAAGAGTGCACTAAATAGAATACTTGGTTCCTATATAGGAACAAATGTTCAGAAAAATTTAGAAAGAAAAGAAGCTATCAAAAAAGAATTGCCATTAAATCAAACTTCTAAAGTTGATACCGAAGGTATTAACAAACAAATTGATGACCTAGCCAAAATATGGGCAGGTAAAAATTAATAAAAGAAGGATGTGATTTTAATGAATACTTTAACAAGTATAAGAACTCAAGCACCTGGTTTAGCTAATGAAAAAATAGACAACAACGTGTTGTTAAGAGCATTAGCATATGCTATGGCTGACCATGTGTTATATAATACTGGTAAAAAGCAATCAGTTAAAAGAAATGCTGGAACAAATACTGTTCAATGGAGAGGCTATAAACCACTTCCAGTTGCAGACAACCGACATGTAATTACTGAAGGTGTAAACCCTGATGGTATGAAAGTTGGTGCTAGAACTGTTACTGGTACAGTTGCTGTTTATGGTGCTTACATTGAAGTAACAAGACAAGTTGAATCTTACAACTTAGACCAATTATTAGTTGAATATGGACCACTAATTACTAACCATGCAGCTGAAACATTAGAGTTAATCACTCGTGATGCTATTGAAGAAGATGCTGGTGTATATTATGTTGTTCCTGCTAATACAGCTACTCCTAGTAAAGCAGCTATAACAAATAGTAATATTTTAACACTAGATGTTTGCCGTTTAGTAGCTAATCAAATGAAAGTTTCTCGTAGAAGAGGACATGAATCAACTGGATTCAATAGATATAAAGTTATCACTTCAGTTGAAGGTATGCAAGACTTACTAGATGACCAAAAACTTTTACAAAGAGCTATGATACCTGGTAATACAAACAAGCCAGTTATGGACAATGGACTAGAAAGTTATGATGTATACAATCTAAGATTTGTAGAATATAACTATCCAGTTATTGAAGAAGTTTATCATGCATCTACTGATACAACAGTAACAGCTGGTAAAACATATTATACAAGAAGTGGTGATGCATCAACTGGATACACTTACACTGAAGTAGATTCTCCAAGTGGAAACCCTTCTAGCAAAAGCTATTATGAATGTGTACAAGTTTACCACACTTATGTATTTGGTGAAAATGCATATGCTGTTATGGACTTATCATCAGCTGGAATTGAAATCAAGAAATTTGGTTTTGAAGCTAAGAAAGGTGACAACTTAGGACAAATTGCTTCTCTAGGTTGGATTACAATGGGATATGGTGCTCAAGTACTAGATCCAGTAGCAGCTACAATTATTTGTCATGCTGTATCTAACCCATTAACAAGACCAACTGATATCTATGCAGCTCAAAGCTAATAAATAAAAACTAATAAATAAGGAGGAAGATTTATATGGCAACCAATACTACAAATACCATATTTAAAGATAGCCAAAAAAGTGATGCACAACTTGCAACAGAAGCTTTAAAAGAAAAATCACTTATAAAGGGAAATAAATTAGTACCTTTTAAATGTGATGTAGCTTATGCTGCTTTGTACCCACAAGGTTTTGAATCAACATGGCAAGGCTTATATATCCATTTTATGTTTGATGGAAGCGAAATTAAACTCCCAGAGGGAGCAGCAATCTATGTAAAAGATAAAATTGAAAAGAAAGCTTTAAGTCTAATTGATAAAAAAACAAGAAATGCTACTAAAAAGCAAGACTATCTAGGTATGGAATATGTTGGATAGAAATAAATCAAGAGGCTAACTATTAAATTAGCCTCTTTTTATTTAGAGAGGAAGTGAAATTATGAATTTACAAGATATTGCAAAAAATGCAAATTATGTAACAGATGAAGAGATAACATCTGATAATATTTTAGGTGTTGCAAATGCATGTATTTCTGAAGTAAATAGAAGAGTAGGAACAGCACTTCCATTCTTTGAACAAGAATCTCTAGTTGATGGTAATTATTATGATGCAATACCAAGTTATTGGGTATCTGCATTATTTGAGCCATATTGTGCTTATTCAATAATGGCAAATGATGGAGACAAAGATGCAAGAGATTTCCATTATAATAGATTTATAAGTGCTTTAGCAGATTTTAAAGAGAATGGATTAGACACTATTACATCTTCTAAATACAAAGGTGATGTTGTTAAAGCAATACCAGTTGATGTAAGTGATGTAACTGTACATTGGGGAGAGTGGTAACTAATGGCAATTATACAACCTTTAAAAGGAAATACAAATGCAAATGCAGGAAAAATATTTAGTATAAGTGCTAATTTTAGTAAAGGTATTGATAGAAAGACAGCAGATGATGTCTCTTCTGATCAAACTTTTAAAGAATTAATTAATTTTTACAATGCTTCAGAGGGATACTTATCAAAGAGACCAGGAGCATATAATTCTAATATTGCTGCATTTATTAAGAAATTAGTAGATGGAGACTATGATCCAACAAAGTATATTATAGGAACAAATAAGTTTGGAGAAACATCATCTCAAGTATTAACAAAATTAACTGATTTCTATAATACAGTATTTGCAGGAATTAAAAAAGAAGGAACATCGCATGATGGCATAAAATACACTTTTCAATCTGACAAAATAGTTGGTTTTCAATTATTAAAGAACAGATTTTTCTTAGAGGCTATGCAAAATTATGAGGATATATTGGAAGGTGTAATGCCTGAGAGCACAACAAGTAGAGTAATTGAATTTGCTTGTATTATAGCAGTTGGAGGCTTTTATACTACTATAGAAGGCAGTGCTGAAAGTGAAAAGAAACCTGGATTGTATGTTTGTCGTTTAGAGACAAAAATAGAGAATGATGAAAATGGTCATTACAATGCTACTTTAGAATTGGACTCAGTTGATGCAACTATGAATCCATTTAAAGATACTAATAATATTTATCATTGTAGATGGGATTATTTACCAGAAGGATATATTGGAGGTTTAAAAGATTATAAATCAGCTAATACTTTAGATATATCTGATTATAATGGATATAGTTATATTGCTACAGGTTCTAATTATTTAATTAAGATTGAACAAAATCCTGAAACAAGAACAGCAGTTACTGGAAAAACAGGTGAAACAAGTATTATAACTAAGATAGGTGGATATGAAAATGAAAACTTATATAAACCTACAGCCATTGAGTTGAACCAAATAGGTTTTAATATTTTGCATAATGATCCACTAAATTATTATGAAAACACAGGTTCTGCAAATAAGATAAAAGGTGTATTTTATAGTATTACACAAGAAAAAGATGGTGTACAATATCAGCAACCAGTATCAAGTGTTCCATATAATAAACCTTTTCAAATACATATTATTTATACAGGAGTAGCAACAAATATAGAAGCACCAAAGTATAGACCAAATAATGGTGAAGTGGATGCAGAGAAAAATCCATATGCAGATTTACCTGGTGAATGGGTTGATGCATCAACTAAAACTATATTTAATTGTAGTTCAGGTATTAATAGTGATCAAAGCTTTGAATTGTATATTAAGAATACAACATCTGATGAGTTTAGGAGTTATTTTGATACAAAAGCTGTACAAGAAAACATCAATACAGGTTCTATAAAAGAGATAAGTGATCTTGTTTTCTCATCAACACATAGTAAAGTAATAAATAATCAGTTAGTATTATATGGTGGGCATGGATATGTATTCTTTAGTGAATATGATGTTTTCAATTATTTCCCTAACTACTATTATATTTATGTGGCAAGTGAAGCTGGTGAAGAAGCAGTAACAGGTATTGTTTATTTTAGACAGTATTATGCAATATTTACTAATAAGAGAATTAAAAGAATGACAGGAGGCTTTGGTGCTGAAAACTTTGGTGTTTATCCATTAAGTGACTATATAGGCTGTCCTAATGGAAGAACAATAAGGTCTGTTGGTAATAATCTTTTATTCTTAGGTAGTGATGGTATTTATAAATTAAAACAAGGTTATTTAGGAGAAGGTACTGAAAATGTTGAAAAGATTGATGATATTCTTGATGGAGACCTAAACCTAAATAATGTTATTCAAGCTTTTGTAATGAATAATAATTATATTGTAGTAAAGAATGATGGAAAAACATGGGTTGTTTATAACACAACAACAGAAGCTTTCTATGAATATAATTTAGAGTCAGAAACAGGTATTGTCTATGAAGGTAGAGAGGTTGATACAGATATAATGAAAAAGACTTTACCATTCTACTCAATTTTTCCACCAGGATTATATGATGAACATGGAGATTTCATATTTGTTCCAATGTATAAATATGAATATTCAAGTGATTTTGAATCATATAATAAAGTAGGTATGGAAGTATTAGTATTTAGATTTAGTGATTTAGATTTTCTAAGTGAAGATCAAAAGCATAAGGATAGCGAAGGTTTTATCTCTTCATTAGAAACACATTTTATGAATATGGGTTATCCAATGCACACTAAGAAATTTAAGGAATTATTTATAAAGACTATAAATGAAACAGGACATGCAATACCATTATATGTAACAATAAGTATTGATGATGTTGCTATCATAACACCAAGAGACTACACTATTTATTATAATGAAGATAATGATACTTACTATTATATTGAAACCATTGAAAGTAATGAGACTATTGATATAAGTAAGGCATTAGGTGAATTTGTTTTAGGATATGACCGATTAGGTAATAAAACAGTTCAACAATTAAGATTTAAAATTAGACAAAAAGGAAGGGCTATAAAAGTCAGAATAAGTGATGGTTATAATGACTATACTAACTTATTAACTGAAGGAGAAGCACCTTCAAAAGGATTTCCAGTAAGAAAGAGAAATAATTATAACTTCTCAATTTCTTCAATGGGAATAATTTATAAACTTAAAAAAGTTAAGGAGGATTAATATGAGTAATATAGTTCTAAAAAAAGATTTTGTTGATGGTGATAAGTTATTTGCAGTTGATTTAAACAATAACTTTAGAGTTATAGAAGCTGGTATAAATGCAAATGATGCACATCTTCAAGATATTGTAGATGATGCTGTTGAAAGGTTGGATAGTGAATTACAATCCATTTTGGATGAACATATTTGGACTTGGAATAGTGGTGAAGCAGTTTCCTTCTATAAAGGTTCAACATCTCAATTAAATAATGTATCTATTAAAAATGGACAAATACTTTATAATACATCAACTGGTGAAACAGCACTAGATACAGGAAATGAAAGAATTACAACAGGTTCTGGTAATGTGGTTGCTATAACAAATACACAGCCAACAAATCCAGCAACAAAGCTATGGATAAATCCAGATGAAGTAATAAGTTCTTTAGGAACAGAAGTTGTAGACTCTATGGAAGGAACACAAACACATAGAGCTCCTAGTGTACATGCTGTAAAAGAATATATTGATGGAAACTTAGCAGAAGTAACAGGAGAAATGGAAATAGCAAGTGCAGCTTCTTTATCTATAGTAAGCACAGCATTTAGTTATGCAGGTTCAATTATTTTACCTTATCCAGAAGGTTTTACACAAAGTAACTGTTATGCTATAGCAAATGAAGTAGAAACTCCTAACGAAGGAGTCATAGAAAATATGCCTATTATATATTATGATAATGAAGGCGAAATTGAAGGCAAAATAGAATTTGATTCAAGAATTGATGGAATACATGTTTCTTACATAGGAAATATGTGGGATAGTGATGATACTTTATCAATAACTGTATTATTAATGAAAGTAAATTAAGGAGGTGTTAATTATGAAATATAGGAATGATCAAGGAGTCTTTGATGAAATATATTTTAAAGCAACGGATACTCTACCTTTAGGAACAGAAATTGACTATGAAGGTGAAGATATTCCAGATGGATGGGAAGCTGTAACAGGAACACCAACAACACAAAAAATAAGAAAAGTAGAGCAACTTGTTGGAATTGTTGGAAATGTTAAAAATAGTTCAAGTGATAGTGAAAAAGATACATATAGTTGCAATTATCTTAATGATTTGCTTACAAGTATTAGTGAGTTAGCAAGTGGAACAAATATAAATAATTTAACAAGCAAAGGATTTCATTTATATGCTGTAACTAATGCAACAGGAACATTACCTTCAGGATATACATCAACTAACAGATTACTTATTTTAAATTTTTTAGCTGGTGATTCAACTTTAACTGGAAAACAAGTTTTATTAGATGCAAATTCTGATAAAATATTTGTGAGAACAAGAAATGCATCAAATTCTACTTGGAACAGTTGGGTAGAAATAAATACTAATATAAATATTACTTCAGGTACTGCTAATCCATCTGGTGGAAATAATGGGGATATTTACTTTAAGTATAATTAGGAGGTAAAATATGGCAAGTGTTCAATCATCTTCTTATCAAGGGAGATACTTAAAATTAACAGTAAAAGAAGCAGAAGTTAATACAGCAGAAAACTATTCAGATATAAGTTATAAACTTGAGTCAATAGGTGGAGAACATAATTATTATGATGTCTATAATTGGGGTGTTGAGTTAAACAATGAAGTTATATTTCCTACACAAACTACTTATTGGAGCTCACAAACATTCCCAGCAGCTAAAGGTTCAAGAGAAGGTACTATTAGGGTATATCACAAATCTGATGGTACTGCTGATCCTGTATCTTTTAAACTTAAAGGTAAGATTTATAATAGTGGTAATGAGGAACATACTGGAAGTATTTCACTGACACCTATATATAGAAAGCCAAGTTATAACTCTGTTAGTGCTAGTTCTATAAGTGAGAAATCAGTAAGATTAACAAGTGATATTGATACAAAAACATTAAGTATAACAGGAGGAGGTTGGGATTTATCAACAGATGGAGGTTCTACTTGGACCTATTATGAAGGTAATCCAACAGATAAAACTATAACAGGATTAAATCCAGGTACACAATATTGGTATAGAGGTTATGTTACTACAGCTGGTGGAAGTGCTAATAGTAATTGGAACACTTTTACTACCAAAGATTGTGTTGTAAGACAAAAAATAAGTGGTACATGGAAAACATGTATTCCTTATATAAAAGTAAGTGGTACATGGAAAAAAGCAATACCATATATAAAAGCAAATGGCTCATGGAAAGATGGTATAAATTAATTTACTTTTTAGAAAAAATATTATATAATTAAAATATAGAAGGAGGATGTTTATGGCATTTATAACTCAAGGAAACAAAATAATAATGGATGCTTATGACTATGGTATTCAGTTACCTTTTGATATAACAGGTGTTACATTTGCACCTGAAGACAAAATGAGATTTGAATTAAAGAAATCTAAAGACTCTGAAACACTTCTTACTAAAGACTTTTTAAATGAATTAGATAGTACTGAAAAATTCAGATTTTTCTTACAACTAACTGAAGATGAATCAAAAAACATTACACCTGGAAATTATATTTATTATGTCAGATATTTAAGGCATAATACAGTGCAGGATACTGTGGTATCTGGTGAAGTCTTTCAAGTAAAAAATGGTAATGGGTAGGTGATTAGTATGGAATTAAAAATAGGAAATTCATCCTTAAATTTACGAACATCTAATCCAAAAGGACCAACACCAAAAATGGTAAGTGCTCATGAAAAAGAGGTTGGTGGTAGAGGTTATTCTGCTTATGAAATAGCTGTACAAGAAGGTTTTGTAGGAACCGAAGAAGAATGGTTAGATTCATTAGTAGGTCCTCAAGGACCACAAGGAGAAACAGGTGCACAAGGTATTCAAGGACCACAAGGAGAAACAGGTGCACAAGGTATTCAAGGACCACAAGGTGTGCAAGGTCCTCAAGGAGAAGATGGAGCTCCAGGACAAGATGGATACAGCCCAACTGCAACAGTTACTAAATCTGGTAAAGTAGCCACAATTACTATAACAGATAAGAATGGTACAACTACTGCAACAGTTAGTGATGGAGAAGGTGGTAGTGGAGGCACTTGGGGTAGTATTACAGGAACATTATCAAATCAAGAAGATTTACAAAATGCATTAGATAGTAAAGCAGATACAAGTGATTTAGCAACAGTTGCAACTTCAGGAAGTTATAATGATTTATCAAATAAACCAACTATTCCAAGTAAAACAAGTGATTTAACAAATGATAGTGGCTTTATAACTAAATCAGTTGATGATTTAACTAACTATACAAAAACATCTAGTTTAGCAACAGTAGCAACAAGTGGTAGCTATAATGATTTATCAAATAAACCAACTATTCCAAGTAAAACAAGTGATTTAACAAATGATAGTGGCTTTATAGATAATACATATCATGATAGTACAAAACAAAATACTATAGATTCAACACATAAACTTTCAAGTGATTTAGTAGATGATACAAATAACACAAATAAATTTGTAACAGCTACAGAAAAGGATACATGGAATAATAAAGGTACATATAGTAAACCAAGTGGAGGAATACCAGCTACTGATTTATCAACTGCAGTACAAACTTCCCTAGGTAAAGCTGATACAGCTATTCAAACTCTGCCTGAAAATGTAGAAATAATAGATATAGGTACTGATTATTGCGGGGCTTTGTTTAATATGCAAAACAATAGTTATATAGATGAAGTTCATTCTGCAGACTTAATTAGTCAATTAGAACAAATTAGTCAAGAAATATCTCAAGACAGTCCTACGAAAGGTTATTGCTTTTATATTCATGCCGTACCTGGTGCTTCAGTAATACCTGATGTTGATTATAGACCTTTAGAATCTTTAAATAGCCATTTATTTATATCTTTTAAAACTGTAGATGATACAACAATTGGTAGTGAAACTATAGCTATATATTATGATGATATTGAAGAAAAATGGTATTTTGTTTTGAAAAGGTCAAATCTTCAACCATTATTAGTATCAGGAACAAATATAAAGACTATTAACAATGAGAGTTTACTTGGTAGTGGTAACATTACAATAGATGATTCAGTTGATTGGGGCAGTATTGGAGGTACTCTATCAGATCAAACAGATCTAAAAAATGCATTAGATGCTAAACAAGCCACAATAGATAGCACACATAAATTATCTAGTGATTTAGTTGATGATACAAATAAAACTAATAAATTTATTACAGATCAAGCACAAACTATAAGTGGAGTAAAAACATTTAGCACTTTACCAAAATCCTCTGTAACACCAACAGATGCAGATCATTTAACAAGAAAAGGTTATGTTGATGCACAAATAGCAGCATTAGGAACAGTGTTTACTTTAAAAGGTAGTGTTGCAACAGCAAGTGCTTTACCTAGCCAGAATAATAATGTTGGTGATGTGTATTATGTTGAAGATGATAGTTCAGGCTATGTATGGATAGAAGATAACAATACTGAAAGATGGGAGCAATTAGGACCTACAATAGATACAAGTGATTTTTTAACTAAAACAGGTTTAGCTCAAACAACAGGAAGTTCAACAACAAATACAATGAGTCAAGATGCTATCACAACAGCTCTTTCAAATAAAGGAACATATAGTAAACCAAGTGGGGGTATACCAAGTTCTGATATGGAAAGTGCAGTACAAACATCATTAGGTAAAGCTGATACTGCTATACAGCCAAGTAATACAGCAGGACTATTAAAAAATGATGGTACAGTTGATACAACTTCGTACAGTACATTTAGTGGCAGTTATCCTGATTTAAGTAACAAACCTACTATTCCAACAGTAAATAATGCAACATTAACAATACAAAAGAATGGAACAGATGTAGAAACTTTCACAGCAAATGCTAGTTCTGATAAAACAGCAAATATAACAGTTCCTACTAAACTAAGTGATTTTGGTACAGTATTGTATAATGATTCAAATGGTACTGGAACAAATAGTACTGTTACATTAAGTGAAAGTGCAGCAAATTTTGATTATCTTGAAATTTATTATTATGCTTCTTCTTTACATAAATCAGAAAAAATTTATTTGCCTAATGGGAAAAAAGTTGATTTAAGTATAAATGCATATTATCAAGATGGAACTAATTTGTATCAATATTTTTACACAAAAATAATGAATATTAGTGGCACTTCTATGACAGTTGACAAAAATTTAGAAATGAGATTTTATAATAAAACAATAAACAATGTGACTCAAGATAATAGAATTTATATATATAGAGTTGTGGGATACAAATAGAAAGAGAGGTATAATTAAATATGATGAACTACATAAAAGAATGGGGTACCATAGTAGGTATCTTAGGGTTAATTGGTATAGAAATATCACCAATTAAAATAAATCCTATTACATGGATTTTGAGAAATATAGGAAATTTGTTAAATCAAGATATTAAAAAAGAAGTGAGTAATCTCTCCTCTAAAGTAGATAAATTAGAAGAAAATCAAGATTTTACGGACATTTCTAATATCAAACAAAGCATTACTAATTATCATGCACTATTAATAAATAGTGGATTAGATGAAAATCAATATAGAAGATGTTTTGAATTAGAGGATAGATATAAGGTTTACAAAGAAAAATATAAAGGTAAAGTAAATGGTCATCTAGATGCTATGTTTGCATCCATACATAATAATTATCTAAAAGAAAATATAAGTTTAAAGGAGGTAAATAATGCAAAAACAAAAAAGAGAACATGAAGTGAGTACTATTCCATTTGTGCTTTATGATAGTGAAATAAGGAATAGGAATAGTATGATAAAATGGTTATTTGGTATAATAATTGCATTAATTTTAGCCTTAACTTTATCAATATATTTATTTATATCATTTATCAGTGCATATGATTTTGTAGGTTATGAACAAGATGGAGAAGGTATTAATAATATCAATTCTGGTTATCAAGGAGATGTTGTAAATGGCTCAAAGATTACGAATGAGAACTAATAAAAATGGTAACTCAAAGGGAGTTGCAATTAAAAAGACAAATTCAAGTAAATCTTCAAACATAAAAAATACATTATTTTCCTTAGCCTACAAGAAAAGTAAAAATAATGGCACAAGCAAGAATAAAGCTTCCTAGCCATTTACTAGACCTTCCCAGAAGTAAATGGGAAAAACTGATAGATGAATATATCAGGAATGAAGATGATCGCTACATAGCGACAAGATATTACTTAGATGGTGTGTGCCTCTCTGATATAGCTGAAGAACTTGTAAAAGAAAATGAAAATCCAAAATCTCTTAGCTATATGAAAAGACATAAAGAGAATATCTTGAAAATTATATCAAAGCATATAAAAGAACTATAAAAAGGACTTAGTAGAACTACTAGGTTCTTTTAATTATGAGACAATAAAGAGGAAAGGAGAAGTTTATGAAAGAAAAGGAATTTGAGAATATTAAGGGTGATGTTCGTTCTATTTTACTACTTCTTCTTTTAATTTAGGAGGAAGTAAAATGTATCAGAATAATTTTATGTTGGATAAGTTATCTAGACAAAAAGAAGAAATTGATAACTTAATGAGAATGTATCAAGGACAACCACCTATGAATGTATTCAATGTAGGAAACAGTACACCACTTGAATTTGAAGCAAGGTTTATAGATAAGGAAGAAAAACCTAGTGAAATAATAGTTCAAAGAAGAACAGCATTTATTTCATTAGATAATGCGAAACTTACAATAAAGGAATTAAATGGGGATATAAAGGAATATGATATTATTATACCTAAAACACCTGAGCAACTTGAAAATGAGGAACTAAGAAAGAAAGTGAAAGACCTTGAGGAACAATTAAAAGAAAGGGGAAAAGACAAATGACACTAAATTTTTTGCAACAAATAATAAAAAGTGGTAATCCACAACAAATGATTCTAAACATGATGACTCCACAACAAAGGCAAATGGCTCAAGCTTTTTTAAACAATCCTAACAGAGAACAAGCCTTACAAAATTTAATGAAGCAGAATAATGTATCACAAGATCAAGTAGATGGTCTAAAGAATATGCTTAAATAGGGTATTAACTTTATAGTTAATATAAATAAAGAAAGGAGGAGCATATGAACGGTACAAATGGAATCGGTTTAGATTGGAGTGGTCTAATTGGATTACTAATTATTGCTGGGATATTTGGATATGGTAATGGATTTGGATTTGGTGGAAACACTGGAACAGCTCTTGGGTTAAGTGACATACAATCAAGTTTGTTCAATCAGACACAAGATGCCAATGCAAGACAAATTCAAAACAGTTTAGCTATGGTAAATGATACTGTATTAAATAATAAATATGATAATGCAGTATTAATTAAAGATTTATCAAACCAATTATCTAATAGTATTGCTGGTATATCTAATCAAATCTCTAACCAAACTAATACTATCTTAGGAGCTATGAACGAAAATGTTATCAACGAATTAAGAGACAAACTTGCTGTAACTCGTGATGAGCTTAGCAATACAAGACAAAGTGCTTATATTACTAATAACATTTTAAGTAACTTAGCAACAACAGCACCAAAACCACCATGCTATTATGGATGTGGGTGCAATTCCTCATTATATTAATGAGTTGACTTATACTGACTAGACAATATAAGTCTAGTCTTTTTTAGAAAGGAGATAATTATGAATTGTGATTGTAATACAATAGTAGTAAGTAATGCTACAACAGGAACAAATGAAATAGTACTTGTTCCTAATACACCTATTAAAAATGTTACTAATTTAGCAACATATAAATTAATAATTGCTTTTAATACACCAGATGCAACAGCTAATTATCCTGTATCAATACAAGTAGGAGAAAATAACATACCATTACTATGCAAATTTGGTAACCAAATATTAGCTAATCAATTAAATAAAAGAGTACCTTATTGTATAGGTTATGGTGATCAAAATTCAGGATATGCTAATGGTCAATTTGTTCTATTTAATACAAGATGTTTAAATGCTAGAGGAACACAAACTACTTAGGAGGTATTATGAAAGAATATATAAAAGAAATAGTTAGAAATGGTAAACAAGAAGACATGGATTGTCTTAGTGATATACTTGTAGATTTATTATATGAAATAAAAGAAACTAATCATAATGAATTTAAAAGATATAAAAACAAAATAAAAGGTATGGCTTATAACTATGAAATTGATCAAGAATTAGCAAAAGAAATAGTAGAAGATATGAAACCATTAGGTGAATATTGGAGTATGGAAACTGTTGAAAATGCTATAAATAATGATACTCACAGACTTTGTGATATGTATGTTGTAATGAATAGTTTAGTAAATGACTATCAAAATGTAATAAATCCAGAAGAAGTAACAACATATATAAATATGGCACATGCATGGCTAGATGATATTGATGCTAAACCACACAAAGTATGGTCATATTTTATTTAGTTATATTGACTTATTTGTAAAATTAGAGTACAATGGATATGTATAGAAATATACAATTCAGGATAAAAGTAGATAATAGCCTCTCTACTTTTTTTCTTTTTATATTTACTATTTAAAAAGTTTATGCTATACTATATTTGAAGAATACTATACAAAGGAGGTATTTTATGGCTTACACAAAATATGATTGGTCAGGAACAGGTAAAGGGGCACATATCCCTGTTTTAGATAATTACAAAATTGAAAATATAGCCTATACATCACCTACAAAAGCGAACACATCAACTCAAGCAACTTCATCATTTATAGGTCCACAAAAACAAGATGATTATGACTTAAACTCATTATATAAAGCATATGGTGGAGGTAGTGGCTCTGGTGGGGGTGGCTATTCTGTTATGAAAGCAGACATATCTGGTTTACTTTCAGCATATGAGCAACAAGCTGAATCAGAAAGAAAGGCTGCCGAAACAAAATATAATAATACTAGGCAAGATTTATTAACATCATTAAAAAGATTTCAAGAAGAAAATGCTAGAAACGTACAAAATCAAAAAACAAGTTATTTATCAGAACAAGCTAGTCTAGAAAGTGCTAGAGAACAAGCTAATAGACAAAATCGTATCTCAGCAGCAGCTAGAGGATTAGGAGGTAGTGGGTTACAGCAATTAGCCCAACTTCAAAACTTAATAGGTCAAAGTGAACAAATAAGTAGATCAGCAGGTTCTAATCAAGAGGCTATGGATAAATTAGCTACACTATTAAGAAATTATGAAGAAGATAGTGACACCAAGATGAATAGAAATGAGCAAGATTGGCAAGAAACATTGAATAGTATTGCAAGTAATTTAGCAGCTCAAAAAGCAGCAGCTATTGCTCAAAATGAACAAAACTATGTAAATGCTGTAAATGCAGCAAGAGCTCAAGCAGCAGCTTCAAGAGGTAGTAGTTCAGCAAGTAATGCCTCTGCAAAAGCAAGAGTTAATGCTCTTTCAGGTGCTTTATCATTATTATCTTCTGATGTAGAAGATAAAATAGCACAAGCTTCTAGTATGCCTAATTGGGAGAAAAACCAAAAGTATCAAACATCTAATATGAATACTATTAAAAATATTATAAAGAATGAAGCTATGGATACCCTTAAAGCTATTCAATATGATTATGCACTTGATTCAAAAAATGTAAATGTTGCTAGAAATAATATAAATTCAATATTAAATAGATATAAGTAAGGAGGTCTTATAATGGCTAGTTATGGAGATCAAATAAGAAGATCAATTAATAAAGAAATTGGAAGACCATCTAGAGGAAGAAGTTCAACTTCCACAAAAAGTAATACCTATAATCAAAAAAAGCAACTTTCTAATTATGAAACAAGGTTGAAAAACATAGGTAAAAACCCAGAAGAGGCAACTGATAATAGAAATTTTATAGAGAAAGCTCTTAATTTAGAGAAAGACCAAAATATATTATTTGACATATTTGAATTAATTAATAGACCACAAAATGCCTTATTTACTGGAATATCCAATGCTATAAATGGTGAAGACTTCTTTGAAGGTTTAAGACAAGGTATAACTGGTGAGAGAAAAACAAGTGGAAAGAATTTACTGGTTGACTTAGGTATGGATGACACAAAAGGTCAATTAGACCTATCAGATGTCTTAGGATTTGGATTAGATGTGTTTGCTGATCCAATGGATATACCATTTTTACCAGCTAAAGCAGCTACTAAAGGTGCAAAAGCTTTAATGTCTCCTACTGAAGGAGTCTTTAGACTTGCAGGAAAAGGACTTAAAGGAACAGCAAAACTTGCTGATAAAGGTGTAGAAAAAGTACTTGGTGCTGTGGATAATAAAGCTCTTAGAAATGCAACTAAAATAGCTGAAAATACAGGTGATTCAGTTGCTAATATATTTAATAAAATTGGAGGAAAATCTGATTTATTAGGTGATTATAGAGCACTTAAAAAAGGTGTTTCTAACAGCATAGATAGCTCCAAAATGTTAGGTGGTTTAGTAGGAAAAACTAGAAAATCAGCCAATAAAGTTGATATGGCAGAAGCTATATCTCAAGCTAAAAAGACAGATTTAGAAAAAATAACTAGAGAGACTGCTGAAAATATAGCAAAGAAAACAGGAAAAAATGCAGATGATGTATTTAATGAAATATCTAAAAACTTAACAAGGTATATAGAATTTGAACAAGATACAGCAATAGATGGTTCAAAATTTCTTAAAAATTTATCATCTAAATCAAATAAATTTTCTGGAACAAAAGAAAGTGTGGATGCTTTAGCAGAAGTACTAGGAAAATATGATAATATTAAATTTAAAATTGCTGAAGATGGCAAGTCTTTAGTAATTAATACAAAAAAGTCTAAAAATTTACAAGCTTTTAAAGATAATCCAGATGTTCAAAAATTATTTAGTAAATTAGATTTAAAAAAAGATCTAGGTTATTCAGATAAACAATTAAAAGAATTGAAACAAATAGGAAAACAATTTGGAAAAGGTGGAGAATTAGAGGATTTATATAAAGCTCATAAAAATACATATAATGAAATAGCTGATATTTATAAAAAATATACAGGTGTTGACTTTTCAAATATTACTTCAAGAGAAGGCTATTTAAAAAGAGCACCAGGAGATTTAGTAGAAGATACAAATAAAGTTGGTCCTGGATTTGCAAGAGGAGCAGCTGATACAAAATCTTTTAGTAGTAGAAAATATGCAACACCAGCAGAAGTATCAAATATACAAAAACAAGAGGAGATAGCATCTAACCTTAAAAAAGCTGATAAAAATATTGAATCAATAACAAATCAACTTTCAAAAAATAAAAAGGCTATGTTAGAAACTCAAAAAAATGCTGTTGAAATGAAGAAAATTGAAAAGCTTAAAAAATATAATGAAAATTTATCTAAGTTAGGAAACAAACAAGAAAAAATAAGAGGAAGTTTAGATAATATTTCTAAGTTAAGAAATGATATTGTTTCCAAACTAGATGATAAAACAATAAAGAATATTGAAAACATAAAAGATGCTAGTGTTGCTTCTTCAATATCTAAAGCATCTACTGATGTAAATAATTATACAAAAGAATATAATGAATTAATTAAAAAGCTTTCAGATACAGATTTAACAGAGAAAGAAATTAAATCTCTATCTAAAAAAGTAGATACATTATCAACTAAAATGGAGACAGCACAAAGAAAATTAAATACAAAATTAGATGCTGTTAATAATTTTACAAAAAGCAGAACAGATGTATTACTAAAAAATACACATAGTGCATTATCAAAGAGTGAAAATATTGCTGTAAAAGAATCAAAATTAACTTCTCAATTAGGAGAAACATTAGAAAAAACTAATCAACTAAGACAAGCTCAAGAAGATGTTATAAGCCATTTTGATAAAGTAATAGATAACTTAGATATGCAAATAAAAGGAATAAATCCTGAAAATGATAAAAAATTACTTGATAAAATTAAAAGACTAGAGGATAAAAAAGTTATATTAGCTAGTCAAGAGGGAAAAGATTTATTTAATTTAGACTATTATGCTGGTTTAGATACTTTTATAAATCAAGCAAGTGAAACAGCAAAAGGGGCATCTGTTTATAATGATGCTTTAGCTATGGGAGCATTATATAATAAAGATTATATAAAATTTGCTGATGATGTTGGAGACTTACCTAGAGGTTTTACTAAAGTAAATGGAAATGTTTTAGCAGAACAATTCGAGAAGACAAAAGGTTTACTCCCAGACAACTCAGATGCTCTCAAAGCACTTGCTGAAGACTTTAAAGGCAAAACTCTTTATATTGATAAAGATTTTGCAAGGTTAATGAATGTAATGAATACTTCAAAGGATCAAGCAAATGCTTTAGTTAAATTAGTAGATAACTTCAATAATCTATTTAAAAAATATAAAATACTAACACCAGGATTTCAAGTAAGAAATATTGCTGGTAATGCTACTAATATGGCATTAAGTGGTATGCCTATTAATAAAATACCTCAATATTATGCAAAAGCTACAGGAGTACTAAATAGTGCAGATGATTTATTAGCTAAGGTTTCAAAAGGTATTGAATTAACTGGTAAAGATGCAGATAATTGGAAGTTATTACAACAATTTTATGAAGGTGGATTCAAAGATGCTGGTACTAAATTACAAGATTTAGAACAACTTAGAGAAACAATAAAAGGTAAAAAAGGACCATTAAACTGGTTAGCAAAGAAAAATGCAAAATTAAATCAAGATATGGATAGTTTAAACCGTTTATCTTTATTAATGTATGCTAATGATAATCCAAAATTTGTTCAAAAATTAGGGAAGACTAATGCTATAGATGCAGTAAAATATGCATTAATGGATCCAAGTAACATGAGTGATTTTGAAAAAGGTGCTATGAAAAAGATTATACCTTTCTACACATTTACAAAGCAAAATCTACTATATCATGCTACAAATATAATGCAAAATACACCAAAATATAACAGGTTAATTAAAGGACTTAATTCTATATATAGTAATTTGGATGAAAATGAGTATTTTAAATATCAAAAAGAGGGTATGCAACTACCTCTACCTATTACAGATAGTAATGGAAATAGGTTATTCTTAAAAACTAATTTACCATTATCTGATTTAGGTGAATGGATGGAAAGCCCTCTACAAAGAACACTAGCATCCACTTCACCATTAATAAGAACACCATTTGAAATGGTTACTGGACAAAATATATTTACTGGTAAAGATAACTATTATAATGCTTTAGGTGGGGCTTATGAAACAATAACAGGTAATAAACCTAGTGAAAAAGCTTCAAACTTAATGGGTAAAGCTGAACAAATACTTAGTGGATTAGGAGTAGATACTATATCAACTAACTTACTTAAAAAAGTAACTTCTGCAATAAAAACATACAATGGTGATATGGATAGTCAAGCTATGTGGGCTGAGATATTTAGATCAATAATTCAAAATACAAATCAAAGCAAAATAGAGACTTCAAAAGCTTATGAAAATCTTGATACATATCAAAAATATATTAAACAATTAAAGAATCAAGGAATGAATGTTCCAACTATTAAAGAATTAAGTAGTCAAAATAAAAGAGCATTAAGAAGAGTACAAAATAGAAGAAATAGTAATAAATAAAAAGAGGACTAAACTAAGCCCTCTTCTTTTATTATACTTTTAACTTTATCAAGGTTGTCAGCCCAAAAAGCTAGACCACCTTTTTTATTTATTGACTCTAAAAATGCTTCTTGAATTGGCTCTGGTTTCTTACCAGGTCTTTTAACTTCTATAGCTACAAATCTTCCTTTTACACAAGCTATAATGTCAGGAACACCAGCTTGTGCATAAATACCTATTTGATTTTGTTTAATAGGCAAACCCCCTATAGATTTAATGTACCTAATAATTGAAGTCTGAATTGCTTGTTCCACACTGTTCTTCATTTTCTACCTCCTTATTGTGCAAATAGCATAAACTTCCTTCTCTAGGATAATTATAATAATACATCATAATTCCAGAACAAACCCAGTTAGGCTTCTTTTCCATTAATTCTTGATGAAATACTCTATCTTCACCATAATTCATATTTAATGGAAATCTTGTATTACCTATAAAATCCTTTTTTATAAATTTAAACATACCATATCTAGTTTTTCTATTTTCTCTAGTTGATTTATATATTATTTTACTATTAGTCATCATATCATAAAATACCATATCCCATTGTCCTACTAGGTATTTATCAATTACTAAACAAGTTTTATAAGGATCTAAGTAATCATCACTATCAACAAATACAATATATTCACCTCTAGCCTTTTCAATACCTAAATTTCTTGCATAAGATACACCATGATTAGTTTTACAAAGAATAGCACCAACATGATCAGGATAAGTATTAACTAAATCAGCTATAACTGATTCTGTTTTATCAGTTGAGCCATCATCAACAATTATTATTTCAGTATCCCATCTTTTAGGGATACTTTTGATGCATCTCTCTAATAGTTTTTCTTGATTATAAACAGGCACTATAAAACTAACTTTTATCATAATCAGACCTTTCAAATGACGACTTACTAGGAAATTTCTCTTCAAAAAATGCTATTAATTTTGCTTTTGTTTTTTCATAATCATCTAGTTGCTCAGTATCATTAAAACATACCATATCACAATTATAATATTCATTAAAATTAACATCACTTTTTAATGTAACATAAGCACTATTATAATAAAGATCATATTTTTCATAATTACCTAAATCTCTATATAAGTTTGTAAATACTTGAAGAGATAAATTAGATTTATGTCTAAATTTACTTGCCTTATGACTATTTACAAATTCAGTATAGTATGAATCCATAACAGCTTTTTCAAATTCTTTTTTATGAGCCATAGGGAGATGATCTATGCCATAACTTCTTGCTTTATTTCCACTTACCTTTAATTGAAAATCCATATTGTTATTGAGAATAGCATAGAAAGTGCCATCTGAACCCTTTAATAACTCTTCTCTATATTTTGTTAAAGGTGTAGCTGTATCTTTATATTTAGGTATTTCATCACTTGTAAAAAACATATCTGAAGACACTTTATTGAGAAAATAAAAGTCATCATTACAATAAATATAAGTATCAGATAAATCTTTAATACGATTAATAAACAATTCTATAGTTATTGCATTAAAAGTAGGTAATAATTCTTTAGGAATAAACTCATCATGACAAACTACTCTCAATTTAGGATTAGATGTATCTAACCATTTAGGTAATTGTGAAGGATTAGCCACAATTAAAAATATTTTATTAACCCACTCACAATTTTTTTCAACACCTCTAAACCAATATTTAAAGCAATCCCAATCTCTATATCTTTCTTCACCTGTTGCTTGTCTATCAGTTGTATTTTCTTGTTTCAAATAATATTTACATTTTTCTTTCCACTCAATATCTTTATCATTACAATAAGTAACTACAATATCTATCATATTTTCACCTCATGTTTATCTGCCCAATTAGTATCTGACATTTCTACTTCTGATACCATTGGTACACATTTTATTACATCTCCTATACTTTCCATTATTTCCTTTATCTTTTTAGGTACTTCATCTTCCTCATCAGGTGCAATTTCCAAAGCAAGTTCATCATGTATTGGAAGAATAAATCTTGATTTCTTATCTTTTAGATAATCACATATTTTTATTTCAACTTCTTTTAAAGCATCAGCTCCTGTTCCTTGAATAACATAATTATTACCCTTATAGTAGTTAGTACTCTTTTCTATAAAGTATTTTCTACCGTATAAATTAGTAACATAACCTTTTAATGCTAAATCAGATTGCACTCTTTTTTGATACTTAATAACACCTGGATAAGCATTATTATAAGCATCAGACAATTTAGTTGCTGTTTCGAGGTCAATACCAAGATTTTCTGCAAGTGTTTTAGCACCACAACCATAATTCTTCACTCTGTTATCGTAAGAGCTTTTTATCTCTTACTTCTAACACTTAATATTTGTGTTAGGTCAGCATATCTTTTCATCCATTTGGATGTCCCTGCCTCGTGGGTGGATTATATCTTTTCACCACCTATGCGTTGCCCCTGACTATACTTTGTATAGCCTTCGGTTCGGATTAGCATCTCAGCCTTCCCGTTTAATTCAGGGATTTTATTTCGCCAAGTATTGTCCTGTTTTAGGATCTCTTTTTGTGTGATGTTGTTGATGACATTTTTTACACCAACATACTAAATTTGAAGGTTCATTGTGTAATCTATTTTCATCAATATGATGTACTAATAAATGTTCTTTACTACCACATATTGCACACTTCTTAGTATCTATCATTTTTCTATAAGCTGCAATACCTGTAGTATAGCTAGGATGAGTAACACCATGATTTCTTGAGTTGTTTCCGCTTCCAACTCCAACTTCTACTTCAGGATGTTTCTTTTTTCTACTTCTCATCACTATTTCTACATCTATTCTCTTTCTACAAGATTCACAATATTTTTTATCTTTTCTTTTAGCTTCAAACTCAGAGTCACATCTTTTGCATTTCAATATCATAAATTCATCTCCTTTATGATATTATATCATGCAAAGTTGAGTGTGTCTAGCGAAGTTTGTACTCTTACCTAAATATCTCCATTTCTTTTTAAACTCTTTAGTATCAGTTTTATCTGCAAACTCAGGAAATGCTGTAAGAGTTGTTTTAGTATGTAAATCAGTAGGCTCCCACTCTTTATTATCTTTGTTATTAAACCACTCCCAATCATAAGCATGTTTGATATGATCAGGATTATTATAATCAAATTGAATAGTATCAAAGTCATCAGTTAGTGTATAGCAATCTAAAGGCATATAAGCTCTACATAAGTTATAATCTGGTGAACCTACTAATATAGTAAAGTATGCCTGTATTCTTAATTCCATTTGAGAATAATCAGCAAAATATAATTTATAGCCATTACTAGGTATAATAAACTTTCTAGGATAAAATAATTCGTGTTCTTCATCATCATTTAAAGATGTTTCAAGTAACAATTCATTGTCATCATCAGTTTCATATATAGCATATTTAGGCATTTGTTGTAAATCACAACTTACTCTACCACTAATTGTACCATTATTATTAATACTTGTAAATAACTTCCATTCACCATTTACTTCTACTATTTTATTTAAAACACCATCAATATAAGTTGAAAGCCATTTATCTACAGTTCTTAATTTAAGTATTAAACGAGCTATTTTAGCGACTTTTTCGTTTTCATGATGAATTAGATTACTTATAGCTTTTTTGTCTGATGCATCAAGCTTTATGCCAAATTCAGCATCAAAATATTTTTTTATTTTTTCATGTTGTCCTACTTTCCAAGTATCATTAGTTAAACTATGCAATTTTTTATATAATAAATCTCTAAATTTTTCAATTTTATAATGAGATTTTATTAAATAGTCCACATCAACTTTAAAGCCATTTCTTTCCATAGATGCAATACCACGAATAAGCTTATTTTCTCTATGCCATGTTCTATTATCTATAGTTTTTGTTGCAGGATTATAATATTTATTAGCATATAGTTTACCAGCAACATTCAAAAACTCTAATATAATAACAACATCATCAATAGCATAATATTTAACTAAAGTTGGATCTTTTTTAAATGCATCATAATAAGTAGGTTCAACATAATCATCAAAAGCTTCATGATATTTAGTAATAAATCTTACTCTGTTATTATATGTTTGCCAAGCTAAAGCAGCACTCTTCTCACCAGTTAAGGCTTTATAATTAGAGCATACTATTCTCTTTCTTTCAGCTCTCATATCATCTAGCATTTCTTGTATATCATATCCAGCAAATTTTGCATCAATATCAACATATTTTTCACCTAATTTTTCTAGTTTCATACTTTGGAAATCATCATCACAATCACTTATTAATCTAAATAACGTGATACTATCAGATAGCTCAATTCCATCAGGAATAGGTGTTCCTATGTTATGCATCATATGATAATCATATTTAGCATTATGAGCAAATAACATTTTATCAGTGCTTTGTACTATTTCATACATGGCTTTAGTAGCTTCTTTGAAATTAGCATCCCATAAATAAACATGCTTATGAAAACCAAATATAACTAAAAATGGTAAATCTATCATAAAATTAAGACCTGTTGTTTCCGTATCATATGCAAAGTACCTTACATTTTTACATTCATTGAAGTCTTTTTTCATTTCTTCAATATCTTCAGTAGCCTTTACTTCTAAAGTTTTATAATTAAATTTTTGAAATAAGAATTTAGACATTATAATCACTAAACAACTGGAAAACATCTATAAATCTTATTACAGAAGTTTTATCTAAATTAGACCAATCTAATGTTGGAACATATTGCCAACTTAAATCATCTTTTGCTATAGGTTCAGCGATATTTTGTCTATTTTTAGCAAATAAATAACTTGAACCTTTACCAAGTATTTTAGAACCAATAGTACCCTTTTTATAACCTCTTTCAGTATAAAGAGTAACTAATTCTTGAGTTAAATATCTACCATTGTATCTAAAATTTGGATAACTTCTGTTTATGAAATGCATATTACTCTTTAAATGGGCTATTGTTGAATAATCAATACTAAAACTATTACAAATATTAAATATTAATTTATCTACATAACCTACATTATTAAATATCTCTAATAATTTGCCATATATAAACATAAAGTCTAATTCTAAAGTTCTTTCTTTCATTTCTAAATGATTAGTTTTTAGAATAGAAGGTAATTTGAATCCTTTAATAAACTTATTTAAGACATCTATCATTTGAAAAGCAATTTCATCGTTTAAAATAGGTTTTAAAGTTTCTAAGTAGTCAGCATCAATATAATTCATATTCATTACATCACCAAAATTTCTATAGAAACTTGTTCCATTTGAACCTAATTTCTTTGCTGCTTCATATCTCTTGAAGAAAGTGTCAATAGTTGCATATAATTCTTTATGAGTAGCTCTAGCAAAGCCATCACAAACACTAATCTGCAATAGCTCTGCTAATCTTTTATTTGACTCACCATTAATTGATAAAGCAACACAACTTAATACTTTTAACAAGTTCTTATACTGAAATTTATCTTTAGTTTTATCAATATGATTAAGATATATACTTAACTTAATTTCTTTTAATCTTCTGTTCTCTTTAGCTTCCATATGTTTCCTTTCTACCCAAATACATCTAGATTTTCATCTAATTGTGATGTATCGCTTAGGTTAAAATTCTTATTTATTAATCTATAAGTATTTCTAAATTTAACAGTTGGTGCTACTGAATCTCTACTCAACTTAATAAACTTTCTAGATACTAATAAATTAAATATCTTAGTAAAATCATCTCTACTTAATCCAGATACTGTTTGTAATTCATTTCTATTTACTTTAGAAGTATTAGCTAAGAAATCAATAAATGTAACATTCTTAGGATAAAGTGTTTCTAATTGTTTTGTATCTTCATCAACAACCACATTATATGATTTTTCTTCATCAGCAAACTCTTTTAATCTGAATATATCATTATCATATAAATGTTTGATAAATTCTACAATATAATCTACATGCTCTTTAGTAACTATTATATGTTTATAGTCATTTGTACTACATAACATACAAGCTAGAGCACTAGACATTCTAGCAATTTTCTTATCTGTTTCACTACCAAATAATGTAAAACTGCTCTCAAACATTTCATTTAATTTTAAACTTTGTTCAAAGATATAACTTCCTAATTCATCACTTATTTTCACATTTTCATCTGTAAGTGATTTAATCCATTTACTTTTATGTCTATATGCTTCTTTTTCTATCTTATATTCATCTTTAGTTTCTGTACTAAATGGATTAGATAGTTTTTCTACTCTAGGCACTAATATAAATGCATCATATCTAGCTATATCTTCTGGAGACTTAATCAATTCATTAATAGGTTCAACACCATTAGGAAAATTAGATAATGACATCAAATTATTATTCTCACTAATAGGATTAGATATAGTTATCATACGAATTTTACAAGGTGCTTGAATATCACCAGCAACACGATAAATCTTTACCATGCTACTTGATCTTATTTCAGTTAATGTTTTAATAAAATCAAGTGGAGCACCACTAAATTCTTCCATAACTACTAATTCTTTATGGTATCTAGGCAATACTCCTAATTTAGTTCTCTTTAGTTTATCATCAGTACCACCAATTAATGATGCAACAGTTGATGTTTTTAAAGGAACAACCTCACCAAAATCATATAATTCTTTTAAAGCTCTAGAAGTCTCTGATTTACCTGTTCTAGTATCACCTAAAACAAATACATCTAAGGCACCTCTAATAGATTTATTATAAACAATATCAAGTGGTGAGTTAAATACTAAATCCATTAAGAACCATAAATCTTTATTTAGATATGGTGCTATATGACACCTAGCACTCTCATATAATTCATTGATCTTATTTCCTATATAACCTTCAGCTTTAAACTTTTTAAGACTTTGTATATAATCCTCATTATTAACATCAAATTCATAATTAGTCTCCTCAATTTTTTCTGCAACAGCAATAGTTTTTCTTCCTTGCTTTGGATGTGGATATAATTTATAAGTTATTTCATAAATATTACCTATTTCAAGAGGCTGCTTAGAATATATATCTATAGTAAATTCTGATGCTTTCTCATCATTCTCATTAGCAACATCTGTTACTGATACCTTATAAATTGTTTGCAAATTACCAAGTTCACAACTAAAGGCTTTTTGCCATTTACTACCCAAGCCAATCTGACTCGCAATAATATCAGGTATTTGACCTTTAACAACTTTCCCTTCTATCAATTCAAGGAAATTTTCTCTACTACTATCTATGTACCAAGCTTTTGGTTTAACATCTTCATCACTATCAATAGGTTTAAATACAGCATACTCAGGTGCTGAATAAGTTTCAGTACAAGTAGCAATTATTTGAAGTGTTGATTTTAATGTTTTACCAAAATTACTTTTTTCTATATTTTCTTCTATTTTACTTAAAGGTATTTCATGTTTTGTTTTTACTTCTTTTAAATCTTCATCTGTTAATTTCTTTGAATTATTAAGTAACAATTCTTTAAAATCATCATGATTTTTATCATACTTAACAAAGAAATCTGTAACATCTTCTTTATTTTCTGTGCAGACTTTACTTATGTCTACAACATAAACATTTTTACAATGTCTCTGCAAGTCCTTATATAACTTCTTTGCACCTCTTAAACCAGCATCATCATTGTCATAACAAATATAGACATCTCTATCTTTGAAATAATCAAAATATTCAGCTTGTACAGAGCTTTGAGAGCCACCAGTTAGTGTTATAGCATTAAAGCCATTACTTCTAGCAACAATCATATCTTTTTCGCCTTCACATACAACAGTCGGTCTAAAGTCTTTTTTCCATACATCAAAAGGTACTATATCACCAGTATTAGTGTTCTCATTGTATCTAACTTTAGGATAATTAGGATCTTTATTAATATTATATCTAGCAATATTAATTAAATTTCCATTTTTAAATATAGGAGTTGCTAAACAATTTGTCATATAACCTAAATTAAGCTCTTCTATAGCCTCTTTTGTTATCTTTAAGGCATTTAGTTTATCTAATACATTTTCGTTTTCTAGAAGAGATTTATGTTGGTTTTCTGCCCATGTTTCATTAGCACTCTTTAAAGTTTCTATTGCTACATGTTCTTTTAACAATTCCTCTTTAGATTTTCCTGTTATAGCTTGTGCAAATTCTAATTCTTTATAAGTTCTATCACAAGTAAAACAATGAAATACTCTCATATTAAGATTTATACTAGAGCTTGGTACTACCTCATAGTATTCTTCTTCTTTTTCTTCCCAAGTTTCGTTATCTAATACTGTTCTTTTGTGTTTAAAAGGACAACATAATTTAACATTACCTTTTTGATCAGGGAACATTGTATCTATCTTACCATCATCATAGAGTTGTTCTAAGTAAGATTCAAAATATTTTAATTCCATAATTGTTCCCTTCCTCCATTTATTATTCTATTTTTGTAAAATATCATGATTTATAACTATTAGAGGAAGTTCTTCTTCATGATACTTCTTATTTGATTCTCCTTTTATATAACTTGCTTTAGTCATATATTTTAAAGGTTTAAACAAAGTGTAATGTCTATCAATTTCAATATTTTTATCATTACTTTTTACATGTTCTTCTTTTACAAGAACAATATTTACAATACCAAATTTTCTAATAGATGTTTCATCATTACTACAATATAATAATTTATAACCTTCTTTAGTGTACTTTTTATAAGCTTCTTCATATAATGCTATTTCTCTAGGCACTTCAATACTGAATTTTTTAATTATACTCTCTTTAGTTTTCTTATCAAAATCTGGAAAACTACGTTCTATTACAAGTTCTAAAAAACTCTTTTCAAGATCAGGGGCTGTATCAGGATCTATTTTTTCAACTTTATTAAATAAATAATTACTCATAAAAGCATCTAATATTTGTATTTTTGTTCCAGCACCTAATTCAGGTTTATATAATTTACCTTTCTTAACTTTTCCTTCAAGCATAACTTCCATTAATTCAAAATTATCTCTAGGTAATTCTTTAAAATAGTAACAACAAGTTTCATAATCAGGATGAAAACCTATAAACTTAAAATTTCTTAATTTAATAGGTTGTTTTTTACTTTCTTTAAATAATTTCATAATTCCTCCTATAACATATCAATATAAATTAAACTTTCTCTAATTTTAGATTTTAAAAATGCACGATTTTTATCATCTTTTGCAAAGTCTTTAATTGAAATTAAATTTGCTACTAATGATAATAATGTATTTATGTAATATGTTGTGAAATCATATCTAAAAGGTTCATCATCATTAGCACCAGCTTTTAAGCATAAAGCAAGAGCCTCATCATATGACCTTATAAACTCATTAGAAGCCTCAGTTATTGACTTTCCTTCATTTATACTATGTAATATCTCAAGGGCTGTAATTAAATTAGCAGCAGTATTTTTTGTTAGTCCTTCAGTAGTATATTTACCTCTTTTGTCTAAATCACTTTTCATTTCTTCTATCATCTTTTTTAATTCATCTTTTATTTCTTCTTTTTTCATTATTTACCTCCTATTGAAATGGATCAACTGATTGATTTCTACTTTCTTCTTTTGGTTTTCTTACATTTAAAGTAACATTATTGCATATTACTCTTTTATTAATGTAAATTCTTCCATCTTTTTCAGTTTTATCTTCTTCTAATCTACCTATAAGAGTTACTGAATCACCTTTTTTAGCCATATCTCTAAGTAATTCAGCATCTCTACCAAATACTACAAAGTCAAAGAACATTGAATCTCTTTGATTTCCTTCTTTATCTTTTCCATTATATGCTCCAATTTTATCATAAGCATATAATTTTCCATCTTTTTCATTTGTTGCAATATCATTTACTAAGTTACCTGTAATTATTAAATTATTCATATTATTTTCCTCCTAATTTCTTATCAATTTCTTCTTTAATTTTATCATAATCAGATTCTTTTATTGTAGTAACATCTAATCCTAATGATTCAGCTACTTCAGCCATTACATCTTTAGGTGTTCCACCTTTCTCTTTAATGTAATTTGCTAATTCTACTTTACGAGACATACTCATAATTCCATCAGTATCAACAGTTGTTTCTTCTACTGTTTCTTTAACTTCTTCTTTAACTTTTTCTACTTTTGTTTCTACTGATGTTGTTTTTGGTTTTGTTGTTTTAGTGGTTTTTGTTTCTACTTTCTCAGGTTTACCAGTTTCTTCTTCAACTATATCATTTTCATTGATTTCAAATAAGTCCATATACATATATCTCTTCATATAAGTATTTTTACCACCAAGATTTTGAATTGGTTGAGCTCCTGATAAACTTACATTTGCTGTTGGTTTTTCTAAATGAATTGTATCATTTTCATCATCTAGATTATATACATCAAGAATAGCAACTTCTTTGTATTCATAATTAAAATCTTCAGTAATAGTCTCACCAATAACTACACCATTTTCATCAAATTGTTTACTTATTAATTTTTGACCAGGTTTATCTACTTTCTTATCTACTATTTGAAATTCAGTATATACACCATTTTCATTCATTAATGCTATTGCTTTTGGCATAAAATCTTTTAATTGAAAATAAGTGTACTTACTATAATCATTTTTTCCACTCTTTTCCATCTCTTTACTTAATTCTAATCTTATTACATTAATTTTACTTTTTAAACTTACTTTTTCCATTATTCTTCCTCCTTATTTAATTTCTTATTAATGTATTTCACAATATCTTCATACTCTTTTTGAGTACATTCAATATTAATGACAAACTTTTTAACTATATCATTTTCACCAAATGGATCTTCTTTAAGAGCTTTATCTTCATCAACTAACTCTTTCATAAAACCATCAGTTCCTTTTAACACCTTTTCAATTCTTTTTGATGTTTCTTCAAAGTCCTTAATAGGTTCTTTAAAAGCATTTACCATAGCCTTTCTATTATCTTCAACAGTCTTTAATACTTTTCTTACTTTAGTTCTTTCAGCTTTTACTTGACTTATATCTAAAGTAAAATTAGCTATTGACTGATTTATTGTATTCCTATAAAATTCATCTAATTGATTTACAAAAGTTTCTACTTTTCTTAAATCATGTTTAATAGGTTCTATTCTAGGAATATCTATTTCTAAAGTAACATCCAAACTAGGTCTTTTAATCTCGTTTAGCATCATCATCACCTCCCTCTAATTCTTCACTAACACTATGCTTTACTCTATCATGTTCTTCAGCTCTTTTACCATTGTTGAATCTTTCTAATGTTCCAACTAGATATCCTGTTATTCTTCGGATTCTTTCAAACTTAACACCTTTACCTACTGTTTCTTTTTCTTTCATTTATTCATCACTCTACCTTTTCTACAAAATATCTCTATCAATTTCTACTATTTTCACAAATTCATGTCTTAAATCAAATTCTAATTCTTGCAATAATTCAACATCTTTCATAAGTTTTTTATCTTTGTTTTTAAATAATTCTTTTTCTTTTTCAAAATATTGACCTTCTTCTTTAAGAATATTGTCTGCATTAAAACTATTCAACATATCATAATATTTATTAGTTACATCTTTTTTAATCTTTAACATTTGTATCACCTACTAACTTATAACCATCTTTATACTTTTCCCACTCGGTTGTTGCTTTTATATGAACTAATTTACTTTTATCATCACCTATCCAACAATAACTATAAAACCCATCTATATGGTCAAAAGTTATTATTTCATTATCTACATATAACTTTGTATTTTGATGTTCTGGCAATTCGTATAATTTCATTTATTCATCACTCCTACCATTTAAAGTATCTTCTATATCACTTATTTCTTTTATATCAATTCCTATATTTAAAATACCTTTCATTTTAATATTTAATTCTTTTAACATAGGAATTGCTTTTTCTATTCTTGATTTATAATCTTTTACTTGTTTCTCCAAATATTCTTTATATAATTCTTCTCCATATCTTTCTTCCATATCTTCTGTATCTATAAATATTTGGGTTTTTGGATTTACTAATTCTTTTAATTTTTTATTTTCTTGTTGTAAATTGGTTATGTAATCAAATAAAGGTTTTAAATAATGTCCTTCAATTTCAAACCAATCATCTTCTTCAATATGATATTTTATACTATCTATTATTTTCATTTTATTTTCCTTTCTTTAAATTACTAATCTCGTTTTTTAAATCTACTATTCTTAATTCTAATTTTTCAAGTAGATTATCTTTTGTTTCTATTGTGATTTTTAATTCTTCTATCTTTTTGTCTTTATTTTCTATTGTCTTATGTAGTTCATGAATAGTATTTTCTTTTTCTTCCATTTTCTCCATATATTTCTTTTGGTCTTTAACATAATCAACCCAGTCTATAAAATCTATCCATGTTCTTTTAATATTATCAAAAATATTATTCTTTTTCTTCCTCATAATTTTCTAATTCCTTTTCTAATTGACTAAGCTGCCAATATAAAAATGACAACTCACCACTATTTTCATTAAATTTTCTTTCTAATTCTATCATTTCTTTTTGCTTTTCAATATCTTTTTCAATTCCTTCTCTACTTCTCATATCTAAAATGTAACCAAATTCTTAGGTTCTACTCCTTTCTTCACATAATTTTCCCAAAAACTAATGCATTCTTTCATAACTTCATTACAATAATCTTGTACATCTTCTCTATTTATTCTACGAGGTTTTAAAAACTCCATATCTCTATCAAAATCAGCATTATCATAGTTGATTAATGGATAGAATACTACAAAGTCAGCATTTGTTGTATTAAAATAATGTATAGCTTGATCAATGTACTCTTGAGGAATACCATTTGAGCCATCTTCATAATACCATTTAGATTTTTTGAATTGTGTAGTCTTTATTTCTAATACACCTACCTTATTTGTAGCTTTCTCTACCAATACACCATCTAAACTTGCTTGAAAGTATGGAACAAATATATTTCTAAACATTATGTTTTTGTAATCAAGTACTTCAAATACATTTTTATATTTCTTTTTAAATGACTGAAATATTATAGGTTCAAAATCATTACCAAATTCTATAGCATCATTACTTATCTCAGGTTCAAGAAAATATTTACTTCTATATACATCTTTTCTTGTCCTCCAGGCATTATGCCCCATAATACTTGATACATCAGAACCTCCAATACCTTTCATTCTCATTTCTAGCCACTCTTGTCTAGATTCAAATGTAATCATATCACAAGATTGACTAAAAAAGTTATCAGCTAATTCTTTATAATTCATTTTATTTTATCAGCCTCCATATCTTTTAATACCTCATTTATTGCATCTTTAAAATTTCTTTCATTTAAATATTCTGACATAGAATTTATATCTTTAATTTTTGCTATTGCAATAGCACATTTATCTAATTCTTCATTAACATCTAGTAATCTTTTTATTGTTTCTCTTACTTCTAAAGGTAAAGCACCCCATCTACCATATTCTGTATAGCCAAATTGAGGACACTTTATGAAAACTCTAATAGTTTTATTTGAATAATACTTCATTTTAATCACCTAAAACATGCCTTTTATAAACATCTCTTTTCTTTAATTCTTTTTCAAATTCATTTATTTTAAAATCAAAATAATCACTATAATAATCTAGTTCATCTTCATCTAATTTCTGTAAATTTCTTTTCAATAAGTTTATACAGTTTTTTATATGTGAAGTTTCCATTAGTTCTATTTTTAAGTTTCTTCCATCTTTTGTTTCCCAATAACCTCTATTATAATTAATTATATCATCAATATCCCAAGACATATCTCCATCCATTATACCATCTCCTCTATCTTTAGCATTTTCTCTTCAAAAAACTCATCATTAAAATCTTGTCTATTCATTAATGCTTCATAGTTCATACCATCTACACTGTATTTGCCTTTACTTACTAATAAATAATATAGAGGTTTCTTTGTTTGCCCTACTCTATTTAATCTACCTTTAGCTTGATAAAATTCTATATAACTATCAGGTAGACAATAGAATATTCCTATATAACTCTTCTTTAACCAGTCTACACCAGTTGAACCACTCTTATATTGTACTAAACAAACAGCATTATCTTCTTTTTCAAATATCTCTTTCTCTTTATATGCACTACAATATCTAGCACAAGGTCTTTTTAACTTAGTAGTTATCATATCATAAAGTTGATCTCGTTGATGGTCATACATATAATATATAACAACTCTATCATTGAAATCTTCTAAAAATGCTTTAACCCAATCTATTTTATAAGTATTTAATTGATATATTCTATGTAAATCTTCATTGTTTTCATCATCAAGTGCATTACCTATAATTGTACCACTACAAAGTGACTTTAATGCAATTCTCTTCATGCCTATCTTATCTAATACTATATCTTCATAAACTCTATCTTTAGATATCTTGTTATACTTTTCTTCTAATTTAATAGGTATCATAACTTCTTCAGGAACAAGGTCATCATCAAGTTTTCTCTCATAATATCTAGCATACTTATTTACAATTAAATCAAGTTCTTCAGTATTATGATAACCCACTATTTGCTTAAAAGGTTTCATACCTGGAATATAAACTAATTTCTCATTACAATATTTCTCTTTAAAACCTTTCAAACTATGATTTTCAAGTCCTAAAAAATAAAGTTGATTATATAAATCTATATAACCATTTCCCATTGGAGTAGCTGTTAAGATACATTTATAATTAGTACACTCACACAATAATTGCATAAACTTACCAACTTTTGTTTCAGATGATTTAATCTTATGACTTTCATCTACTATAATCATAGTATCTCTACCTATATGTAATAACTCTCTAAATCTCCAAGTCTTTTCAAAATTAATAATTGCAATATCATAATTACCTCTAATAAATTTCTCTCTAGTTTTAGGTTTATCAATTACTATTGTATCACTAAATGGAAACCATTTTTCACAATCACTTTGCCACTCTTCTATTTTAGCACATAAACATATTATAAGTAATTTCTTACATTTCTTTTGTAATTGTTTTTGTTCAAATAAAGCTAAACTTGTAATAGATTTACCGCAACCAACATCAAAGAATAAAGCACTAGAGTCAAAGTTTTTCAATTCATCAACAGCACTTCTTTGGTAAGGATATAATAAATCATATAGCATATTACTCACCACACTTTATGCATTTATAAGTATTATCACTTGATAAATATAAAGGTTCTTTGCAATTAGGACATATTAAATCAGTACACTTACAAATTTCTTTTAATGTTGTAAGTTCACTTTCTTCAAGTAAATCAGTATCTTTAATCATACTATATATTTTTCTTAATATAGTCATTTGTGATTCATCAATAGTATAATTTACTTTCATTGGTTTTAAAATAACTTCATCACCTCGTTCATAGATTTCAAACAAGTCATCAGTTTTAAAACCATTTCTATCTCTTAGTTCTTTTGGTAGTGTTATTCTACCAATAGCATCTAATTTTTTCATTTTCTCTACTCCTTTCTACAAACATAATAACACACATTTTTTAAATAGTGGTATTTTCTTTTAATTCTTTTATTTTTTCTTCTAACTCTTTTACCTTTGCTTGATTATTTGTTTTCCTGTAATAATATAACTGATTAGTTAAGTTATGATATTTCTTATTATTCTTATTATATTGATTTGATCTAGCACTAAACTCTTTCTTATTTCTATATACTTTATTTGCTACTTTAGTTAAATCTAATGCTAAATCTAAAGCATCATCATCTCTATAATTCTTTGCTGCTAAATGTAAATACTCTATCGTTTTGTTTATGATTTCTAAATCTTCATTTCTTATCATTTTCCATACCTCCATATAATAATTTATCAGCATTTTCAATAAAAGTAGCTGTGTTCAATCCTCCAATAATATATTTACCTTTATCATCATAAATGTATTGTCTAAAATGTTCTTTACATTTATTTAATCTTTGCCACTTATTTTCATTAGTAAGCAACCATTCTAAAATTGCTTTTTTTAATTCTTTATACATATTTACACCTCTTCACATAATTTTTTAATAAATTGTATTTTTTCTTTTACCCAAGTTTCGTTCATATTGCTATTGTTTTCTAAATAGATAAATAATAAATTATTTAAATAATTAAATGTATCTACACTTATAGTTTCATCATCATATTCTCTTTCATCAGTTTCATAATCTAATGCTCTACTTGATAATCTTTTTAATAGTTCAAAAAACCAATTATAATACTCTATATCACCTGTTTGTGTATCTTCTAATATATAGCTATTTCCATTTTTATAAACTTTCCAACCATAATAATCATTCCATTCATCTAAACATTTATAAATGTCTTTAATATCTTGTAATCTTATCTCTGTAAAAGTTAATGTTTTTCTTTCCATATTATTCTACCTCCAATTTCCTTAATTGTACTTCTAAACTATCAATTTCCCCTTCTAATCTTCTAGAAAGTGCACTATCACCATGATACCTCTTTTGTGCATTTACATATTGTTCTAATTTCTTTTTAATTAATTTTTCTATTTCTTCTTTACTCATATTAATTCATGTCCTTTTCTATCATTTTTAATGTTTCTTCTATACAGTCATCAGGATAACTTGGTGCTCCTACACCATGTTTATATGCTTGATAATTACTTAATTCTTCTTGTAATTTAGATAAATCTTGAATATACCAACCAAAAGATTGTAATTGGTCTTTTAAATAATCAAAGTCATAATCATTTAATGCTAACTTTTCCATTACTTTAAAATTACTTTTTACTATTTCAAAATCATCTTCACCACATACTAAGGTATCATTTTTTATTTCTTCAACTAATAATACTTTTAATTCTTTCTCATCCTTTTTGTAAGTATAATTTGTATAATCATCATAAACTATATATTTCTTCATTTCTATTCCTCCTACCAATTTTCCTTTAAAAAGTTTATTACTTTTCTTTCTTGTTCTTCATAAGCAATTTTCATATTACTACTATCATACCATTTTAAAGTTGCCACCAAATCTTGTAGGTTTTCTTCTCTTGTTCTATTTAGCATATTTATATATTCTTCTCTTGTTAAAAAATCTTCTACAATATATTCTTTCTTTTCTTTATCATAAATCTCAAATGTTGCACTTATTCTAATACCTTTATCTCTTTCCCACATAACACACATATTTAGGTCTTTATATAAGAAATCTAGGTATGCATAATCATTATAACTTTCTAAATTAGTAATCTCTACATCTTTTGAATATTTATTCAAATAAATACTTAAATCTTCTAAGTTATAATCTTTTGCTATTTTCTCATCAAGTTCTTCTTTAATAAAATCATAATCTTCTAATGCTTTCTTAACTATTGCTTTTTGTCTATTATCTAAATACATTTTAATCTTCCTCCTTATATTTATCTAATTCATTATAGATAGTGCTATCTATAATATCCCATATTTTTTCATTATTATTTATTATACATACAATATATTCAATATCACTTTCATTAATTTTGTAGTTATCAAAACCACATTCTATTAGATCTTTTATATGTTCTCTTAAAAAATCTTCAAACATTATATCACCTCAATTATTATATCATCATGTTTCCAATAATTTATTTCATAACCCATAGGATTATCATAATTTATCATAACTATCTCTGCTATATCTTTTATATCTTCTAAATCTTTTAATAAATCTTCATATTCCCATGTTTCTAGTGTTTCATCATTTTTGATATATTCTATTATGTCTTTCACATTACCTATCATTAATGCACCATTATCATAAATATTATTCATTTTCTAATTCCTTTCCTAAATACATACCTAAACCTACTAAATCATAACTAGGGTCAGTTTCTTCTTGACTACCATAGTTATCACCTACCCATTTATAAAGTAAATCTATAATCTTTTCACTTTTTTCAAAACTTGTTTTATACCAATTAAGATAATTCCATAGTTTATCTAGTCCTTCATATTGTAGACTATCTTGATCCCATTTCTCTAGTTCTTGCCTTACATAATCTATTTCAGTATCAATTCCTTCTTTGCTTTCTAAATTATCATATATTTCTTCTAGTATTTCTTCTTCATCTCTTTCATCACCATCAAACATACCAAGTGAATTCCAAAGATTAAATATATAATTTCTTAATTCATATCTATTCATTACTTTATATTCCATAATTTTATTTCCTTTCTTAATTAATAAGGAAGAGGACTATTCATCCTCTTCACTTGCTTTTTTGCTGCTTAAAAATGTTACTTTTTCAGCAACTATTTCTTTCTTGTATTCTTTAGTACCATCTTCTTTTTCATAAGTACTTGTTTGTAATCTTCCTTTAATACCTATGATATCACCTTTATGACAGTATTCAGCTGTATTTGTTGCAATTCCATCCCATAATGTAATATCAATAAAGTCAGTATCATATAAACCATCTGCATTTTTATAACTTCTAGGACATGCTAATGTAATATATGCTTTTTTCTTTCCTCCTTCTAATTCTTTTGTTTCAACCTCTCTTGCTAATCTTCCTACTAAAATAACTTGATTTAACATAATTTCATCACTCCTTTTCTTATTTTTATTAAATCAATTTATATCACTTGATAACTCAAGTTGATACCATTAAAATACTTCCTCATAATTTTCATCATAAATTATAGGGTTAGTTGCTATTAATTCAAAGTCATCATCTCTTAATTCAAACAATTCTAATGTTTCATAATTGTACCAATAATCTTTGTTGCCTACTTGTTTTATATTTCCATTTCCCCATAAATCTATGTACCACTCTTTTTCTAGTGGTAACATATATTCACTTTCTTCTTCCCAATAATCTTGTTCTTCACTTTGTGCTAATTGTTGTTTATTGTATAGTTCATCATACCAGTCAGTATAACTAAGTCTATATGAATAACAACTTTCCATTTTATATGTATTATTACTAAAGTTTAGTCCATTATCATCAATAAACTCACCTACATAATAAATCTTATCAGTTTTATCTAATATTGCAAACTTTGAATTAGTTGCTTGTTCTATTTGATATAACATATCTTTATTCTTATAAAAATCTCTATAATGAAAATATAGAGGGTATAGATATTTACTTATATATTCTTGTGTATCATTTAGTCCTGTTGCTGTGCCATAACCTCTAATTATACCATTATGTGCTATTCCTATAGGTTCTCTTGATAAGTGTCTAGTCTTTAATGCTTTTTGATTATCAGTTATAGGATATGGATGCGTGTTTCCTTTTGTATTTCTTCCACTTGTACCTATTCTACAATGTATTACTAAACTCTTATTTTTGAAATTGTTATATTTATTTAATAAACTCTTATAATGTTTTAAAAAACTATCATAAGTCATATAACCTTTATCAATTACTACTTTTCCACTATCTACATACATAAAACCAGCACCATCACTATTATATTCAAACGAGTTTTTTAACTCTTTTTCAGTTGGTAATCTACCAATTTTATCTTTTGCTATTATTATACACATTTTAAATCTCCTCACTTTCATATTTATTTATTGTCTTTTCAATTTGCTTAAAGTATCTTGAATAGTCTTTACTTTTATCTTCATAATTTTTTAGATTATTAGCCCATCTTTTTGTTTCTTTTATTGACTGACTATTTATACTCCTATATAAACAAGTAACACTTTCTAGATATCTCATATCTTTTGATAGTTCATCAATAAAGTTGTGTCCTTTTGTTTCTATTTCATCAATATTGTTTCTATTGATTATTTCAAATCGTTTACTTGTCATTTCTTTTGTAATATAGTTTATAAAGTTCTTAACTATTCTTTCTATTTCTTTCTTTGTATTCTCTTTTAATGTTTCTATTCTTTCCATTATTTCAGTTGTATCTTCTGCTGTTTTATCTATATCTAAAACCTCTTGTTTTCTTGCTTGTTCTATTAGTTCATCACCATAGATTAACTCTTTCCAAGTTATAGTATTTAAATCTCTTTCTTCATCAAGTGCTAACTCCATAATGTTATGGATGAATTGTAATGCTCCCCAAAACTCCTCAAAGTTATTTGCTCCATTGAAAAATCTAAACTCAATAGTTCTAGAGTTATTTAGATTTAATGCTACATATCTATCGTGATATGCTCCTATATATTTTTCTTTTAGATATTTAGTTGATTTATATTTTATATTTTCTTTTTCATCATTACTATAATCACTAAAGAATTGCGACCAATGAAAATCTCCATTTCTCCTTGATAGTTTCTTGATTTCTTCTTTAAAACTTTCTAGTAATACAATTACTCTTGATATAACATTGTCATTTGGTCTTGTAACATGAAAATGTAGTCCTGTGTTACCATCATCCCCATATCTTAGTCTTTCCATTTCTTCAAAAAACTTTCTATAGTTTTCTTTTCTACTTTGTAAGTATAACCAACTTTCAGGATGTGTAACAACCTCTACACCACCCTCATTTAAGCTGCCATCGTGCATACCTACTGCGTGTATATATTCATTCATAGTACTTATAACACTTTCTAGGTCATTATAACTTTTAGGTTCAAGTTCTATTTCTTTACCTATGTAGTATGGTACATTTTCCTCATTTGGTGCTTTGTATAATTTCCAATCACTAAATGCATGATATTCATATAGTAAATCGTCATCATCATAACCATAATCATCATAACAACTATCACAATAATAGCAATCATTTCTTTCACTATAATGTAGGTCATCATAATGGTAGCACTCATCACAACCTTCACAATAACCATAGTCCCCTCTATCAAAACAATTTCTACATACCTCACCTACACCATTTACATAAATTGTGTCTCTAAAGTAGTTTCCACAATCATTACATTGACAATAATTTTGTATGCACTCATCACATACAAGTTTATCATCATCCTCTACATAATAACTGTTTTCTCTTTCCTCAACTTTACCACAGTCATCACAATAGAAATAATATTCATCAAAACAGTCTTGACAAACATATTCCCCCTCACTAATTTTGTAATCGTCATAGTCAATTACTTGTCCACACTTGCTGCAAACAATTTTTTCATTTTTCATATTTTTACCTCTCTAGTGCTAATTTTTAGCACTTTATAACCTACAATAAAATTATAAGTTATAAACTACTAAAAAGTAGTTGCGTTTCATTGTGTCTATGCACCCCTTGACACTTTCAGAATACAATTATTCCTCATTATTCCATATAGTATTCTACGCCTATGATATCTTGAAATCGTTATTGCTACATCAGTGTACTATATTCCTAGATAGAATACTACCTTGTGAACCTCAACACGAATATTTTTTCTTGCCTTTGAAATAGTTATTCCACTTGCTTATAATTTTACAATGATATTATGTGTAGGTATTCCTACATACCAAGTTATTATTCATAAGTAGTTTGGTATTTCATAACGATTTCAAGATATATTTTAGTTTTTATTAACCTTAATTTTAAGGTTAATTTTAAGTGGTATTTCAACCACACACCATAAGTATAACATAACTATTTTTTAAAGTGGTATTTTTTTTGCTTTATGTTTTACTTATTAATTTTTTGTGCTTATCACCTCAACACACTTTCATTATATCATAGGTTAATTTTAAAGTGGTATTTTTTTAACTTGCTTTAACCTATATTAATTTTAGTTGATAACCTCAACACACCTAAAGTATAACATAACTATTTTTTAAAGTGGTATTTTTTTTTAACTTGCTTTTTTAGTTGTGCTTTTCTAGGTGGTATCACCTCAACACACTTAAAGTATAACATAACTATTTTTTATGGTGGTATTTATTTTTTAGATAAAAAAAAAAGACTATTTCTATTCATAGTCTTTTAATATAAAGTATTTATTATCTTTTAATTTACAAGTAATGTTATCTATATCTTTAGCCGTGTAATCGCTAGTATGATTATATGTAATGTTTAACCAGTTGCTGATACTTTGTAAATTGTCACTATCATATTTATTGACTAAATCAACTATAACTCCTTCACTATTTTTTACTACCTCATAAACAATATAATATTTCATTTTTACCTCCTCTAATACTATATTTTTTAATTGTCTTTTTTGGTATAAGATAACCAAGACAATATAATAATATCATACTTGTTTTTAAATTGCAATAGGTTTTTTACTTTTTTTTACTTTTTTACTATGTTATGCAAAATATAGGTATTGAAAAAAATCTTAAAACATGTCATATTTATTTATTTTTTATTTTACCTAATAATTATATACAATAATAATAAAATAATATAACACAATTTATAAAATAGGGAAAAAATAGACAACTAAAAAAAAAAATAGTGATATTACACAACTTGTAAAAAAGTTTCATAACCTACTAAATACACAACATAGGGAATATACCTATTTTTACTATTCAATTTTAAAATTGCTTTTTTGCGTAATAAGGATAGATAAATAATATGAAGAATTATGTAAATATAATCTATACATAGGGGGTGGGGTTGAAAATGATCTTTTATTTGGGGTTTAACTCTTTGTGTCGTATGTATATTAGTTTTTTTTGTTGTATAAAGGAAGAAAAATAAAAAAAAAAAAATTAAAATTGACAAAAATA
>Ga0265298_10000740_pt1 | contig 47856 bp, 111 predicted proteins | sample AusTroGonzalo_MG_3_FD_193486 | JGI IMG/M metagenome (GOLD analysis project Ga0265298, IMG submission 193486) | Bovine rumen microbial communities from tropical cattle in Woodstock, Queensland, Australia - Gonzalo_01 | ecosystem: Host-associated > Mammals > Digestive system > Stomach > Rumen ...
CATACGAACCTATCGTATCAAGTTCAACCAGGAACTTGTTTGGCTTGAAGGCACCTGCAACCTGTATGAAACCACCCGTGAAGCCTTTGAACTCGCCTTGCAGGGCTTGGACAAGGAAGCATCCGTCGCCCACAAGAATGCCAAAGCCCAACTTTCCAAGTTCAAGAAGAACTATTGGAAGCGAACCTAAACCAAAGAGGAATAACTATGGATATTGTAGTTGTTGACATTGACGGCACGATTACCGACGCTTCGGAACGTGCGAAGAAGTATCTTAACGACAAGAAGCCCCAGGATTGGGACGGCTTCTATGCAGCCTGCGGGCAGGACCGACCCATTACCGAAATCGTGAAACTTGTGGAAGCACTTTCGGATTCGTATGGTATCGTGTTCTGCACGGGTCGTCGCAGAAGCACCAACGAAGCCACCCGTCAGTGGATTCGTGACAATATGAAGAATTTCCGCTACAACACCAATGGCGTTATGGGTCTTCCCATTCTTTACAGAAACGATGGTGACAAGCGTCACGACACAGAAGTTAAGCCCGAACTGCTGAATGAATACTTGGAGCGGAACCCCAACTATAAGGTCGCCTTTATCCTGGAAGACAGGGGTTCTATGGTAAAGAAGTGGCGAGAGTTGGGCTTCAAGTGCCTGCAAGTGGCAGAGGGGGATTTCTAGTATGTTCCTGCAAATCAAGAGCCACAACGTCGTTATCCACGAACTTGACATTGACAAGACCCGTATTGACTACGTGGAAGACGGAAACAATATCCTGGGGCTGTCTATCGGTAAGGACGGCAGCAACGACCATACCGTTTACCCTTCCCCCGATTTCACGTTCCATATCAAGGGTTTTGGCACAGCCCTGTCGCCCAAGACAATCAAGAAAATCTACGATATGCCGAAGCCTAGAAGTCTGTCGGAAGTTTCGCAGATTATCAAAGACCAGGCTTAACAAAAATTATCAAATTACCTATTGACGGGCAGTAGGTAATTTGTTAGATTGAAAGCATAGTCAACCACTAAAACCGAGGTAAATATGTTTGAACAACCTTACCATTATACCCATCGCAGTTATTGTTCGTCCAACAGCGACGCAGTTGCCGTAGCCGAACCTACCTATTCCGCACCTATGCTTGTGCCCAACCCTAGCAATCCTGGCGAACTCATTGTGAAGTCCCGTGTTCACTAGCGTTGTGTGAGGTGCCGAATGCCCGAAAAATATCTTTACTGCATTATCCAAACGGATGACGACGATTTCTATGTGAAGTGCAACGAAACCGCCACTTACAGCGAAATCTACAAGAACATTCCACGCACTAACGAACTCCGCTGCATTCACGGCAGCGACGTTCCCGAAGGCAGGGAACTCACGCCTGGAATATCCAGGGAACTTTTCGGTCACGACGTTGTTGCCGTAGCGAACAATACGGCAGCACCCCCGTGGAACTTTGAAAAGTTCAAGCAGCACGTCAAGGCAATCTTCAATCCCGAAAACCTTGAAGACTGCGACACGACGCTGTATATCTGCGTTGACAAGAAGTTAATCCACAAGCGGACTACCGAAAATTGTGCAGTCCTGGCGACCCAACACAACCTGTTCGGCTGCGGTGTATGTGGCGACAACATTACGCCCTGGAATCGTGTGATTGACAGCGACGTTAATTTTGCGACCAGGTGTGCGGTCCGTTGGCTTGACAGGGCGAACGCTAACGTGTGGAACATTGACAAGTATTACGCACGTCTAGTTTCATTGTTTGGCGACAACTTGATTGTCCGTGACAAGACGGAAACGACCGACCCGAACTTCGCAAACCAGGTCCACGACCGCATTAGGGTTATGTGTTCCAAGCACGAAGGCTTGATTGTCGCAGACGAAGACCTGGTGCTTCTCACGCAAGGGACATATTGTCCTTGGAGCCGTGTGAACGCAGAACAGATTGAACACGCTACGCAGCACGTAGGCAAATTATTTACTGAAACGGAACTTAATCAAATGAGCGAAAAGATTATCAAGCAGATTTCCGAAGGCACCCAAAACAAGCACCATACGAAACACCCGAAACCCCCGATGGTGCTTCCCCGAAGCAACGTCCCGACCTATTGGGAAGTCGCTATGTGGCTCGCAGACGGCAAGGGCGAATTGCTTGACACGAACAACTTCAACACCGTCCTGCACACTTTTGACTACAACGTGGATAAAGAAAACGAACCGCTGCCCCCGTTGGCTATCGGGCAGTATAAGGTCCGCTTGCGTGGCGATACCGAATGGCACGATGCCGACATTCGGTATATGGGCATTCAGCGTTGGGACCTCTTGAAGTTCTACAAGTATATCGCCACCAAATTCCCTGGCGACCATTTCAAATGTCAATCGTTCCTTATGCCCGTAATCTATTTGCAGGACACCTGCATCGCTTCGGAATTGGGCTGCTACCCGTCCATTGAAAAGGTGGACGGCAAAGTAAAGGCGACGGAGCCTATCGTTAATTGGGACAAGGTTTCCGACCAGGACATTATGAATATGGAAAAGGCTATCAAGATTATCCTGGGGGTGGTGTAATGAAAACGCTTGCTATTTATGCGGGTAGTTTCAACCCTATTCACGCAGGGCATATCGCTATCATTGAAACAGCAAAGCATATCTTCGGGGACGATGCCGTGAATGTTGTCGTGGCTGACAACCCGCAGAAGAAATATGCAGTTTCCAAGGACGACCGCATTAAGTGGATTTACAAAGCGACGGGGATTATGCCCACGCACACTAGCGGGTTTATCTGTGACTACTGCGACGAACTTATGGAGTTCAATGACACGTTGGACCGCATTGTTCTAATCCGTGGGGTCCGCTCCGCTTCGGACCTGGACGTGGAAATGCCTATGGCGGGCTACAACTACAACATTTCCCACGGGCAATACCCGACTATCTTCATTCCTAGTTCGGCACCCTTGCGGGACCTGTCGTCTTCGGCAGTCCGTGTAATCGCTAAAAAGGGTTGGGAGCCGTTCTTTGAAACGCTGTATAAGCCGTATGCCCCGAATACGCTGACTTACGGAGCGTGGTTGGACTTCGCCCGTGACATTTGGGAACACTACAACAAGGACTAAAATATGGACCGCTCCGAAATTATCAAGAAAGCCGTAAGCAAAATGGAAGGACCCTTTACCCAGGTCTGCGAAAAGGTTTACGGGCTGCTCAAAGGTTTAGGCTTCGTTATCCAGGAAGAATCCTGGAGGCGTATTGCCGACGTAATCGTTAAGGGTATGCACAACGCATTTGAAATCGGTATGAACACCTACGCTGACTGCGTGGAAGAAACCATCAAGAACTACCGATATTCTATGTATTACGCACAGGATATATCGCACAGGACCAACGCCAAACGCTGCTTGCTGCAAGCAAAGGAAATGAAGCGTTTGAGCAACGAAGCCTTCGGCAAGTATCTTATGGAGTTCAATAACGAAAAGAAAGCCGAACTTTTCAAGGAACACTCCAACTGCGAACGCCACCATTTGAAATGGTTGGAACTTGCCGAACATTACAGGGCTATCCTGCGTAGCCACGGATTGAAGTGGTAAAGGGGGACCTATGGATTTGCTTAAACTTGCAGAACTTATGAAGACCGCTTCGGCAGCGAACCCTGTGGTTCTTAAATACGAAGAATCGGAAAGTCAAGGCTACGGGTATGACGGGACTTCCTATGAAACAACCTATATGCGTGTAGTAAAAGTTCACGAAGAAAACGACAACGTTCTGTTGGATTGTGAAGTTTCCATAAAGTTGTGCGAATTTCACGAATATATGGGCAAGGTCAAGAAGTCTGCCCCGACGGTTGCGTATAATACCCAATTCTGTGCCACCAGGCGTTATAAGGGGCTGTCTTTTGTCCAGGATGGTAAAATACCCGATGACGTGCTAAAAGCGGTCACAGACCACCTTAAACGCAAAAAAGACGAAGCCGTTCAAAACTACAATCTGTGGGTGGAACAGAAAGCGACATTATGAACCACGATAAACTGAAAAAAGCATTCGGGGAATACAAAACCCAATGCGGTATCATTGAACAGGAATTGCAGAAGCGAATTTCGTTCGGGGAAGTTTCCGTGTCCCACTACCCGTCGGACGGGCTGTGTGCTATGGTCCCGCTGTCGGAGGAAAGCCCCTATGTAGTAAACCTGTCCGAAACCGTAGTCCCGCTTGATGCAATACCCGAAACGGGCGAAATCACGGAACAATGGTGGGCAGAACACGGGGTATAAAAAGTAGGTATCGTGCTATATATTTATTAGAACCCCAAAGGATTTTGCTATGTGCAAGTATTGTGAAAAAGACGATAACGGATTGTTCAAGCCGTTGGCTAGAAACTCCCAGGGTGGGAACGCTTCCCTGGTAGAAATCGGTGTCAACGAAAATACGGGCGACCCCGTTATGCGTGTGAACTACGACGAAAGCGAACCGCTCCAACTTGGAATCCATTTTTGCCCTATGTGCGGAAAGCGTCTGTCGCCCTGGTATGAACAACTCCCGATTGAAGATATGACTTTCCACCCCGAAGACGTGGGCAGTTATAGCGTCCCGCTTGACGACGGCACGGTGCTTGCGGTCCCGAACCCGTGCAGCAACTATTCGTCGTTCTGCGGGGTAATCAAGAAAATCGCCACGGGAGTGTATGACGAACTCAATGACAGGACTTGGAGCATTACCCGTGTGTGGCGACTGCTCAATAGACAGGTCCAGGGAATTAACGTTCTCTATGACAGCCGTAAGCAAGTCCTGTCTGTCGGTAAGTGGTCGGAAATTAACGATGCCCGTTTCTATATCGCCACCGAAGATTACCTGTTTATGCCGACCGTGTTGGAGCCTGGAAAGATTTTCTTTTCCAACCCTATCGCCTGGGATAGCGTCACGAACGAAAACTATAAATACCTACGATTCGTCCTGGAAGAAATCGTAAAGAACCGTGTCACACTTGTAGCCCGTGAGGTAAAAGACAATGCGTCCGTCCGAAAAGGAACAAATCCTTAAACTCTTGAAGAACATTACCCATAATGCGAAGTCCAAGAAACTTTCGTATAAGCGTGAAGATGGGGGAACCTATTTCACGGGTTCCTGCATAAACGTGTTCAAGAAAGACCTTGTAAAGTTGCTTGAATCGTTTACCATTGACCGCCCCGCTTCGGAAAAGATTGAATACAAGAAACCCGATATTGACTATCGTGTAAAGTTCGGGAGCGACCCCAATGCTCCGACTATGTGGACCTGCCTTACTTTGCAGGACGTGTTCACGCAGACCCGCTCGCAGACTGAAACAACTGACAAGTGTCCGTTCACGGTTGTGGAACGCAAAGTGACTTACAGGATTGTCCCGCACAACGAATGGTGCAGCCCCGAAATGGAAAAGAAGTGGAACGATTATGTCCGACTCAAAAAAGAAATTGGTGAAACCCGCAGCCCCGACAAATTGGATTGAACCCACCTGTGAGCATATCATAGAGAATATGAAAAAGACCCGTGATATGCTTATGGAATCTGCAAAAGGTCCTGTGGATATTAACCGCCAAACCGTGTTCTGCCACAGCGAACAGCAGAAGAAGCAGGTGGAAGATATGCTCCGTGAAAAGGGTTATATTGAAGTATCGCCTAACCGATGGGAACGTAAATAATGGACGGATGGAATTTAGACGAAAAGAAACTGAAAGCGGAGTTTGACCGCAAATACCCGAACTACAACAAAAACCGCAAATGCTCTATTTGCGGTGCCACGTTCGCAAGCGGTAAGCCCCGTAGCGTGTGCCTGGATTGTGCTATGAAGAACGGGCTGTTCGTAGAAGCACCGAAGCGTGAAAGCAAGGCGACCTGGTGGACGCTCAAACGCATTCGCCTGGTAGGATTGATTGTAGCATCGCTGTCTATCCTGGCTTGCGGGTATATGACCGATTGTATGGGTGTAGCCGTGCTTGCAACGATTATCAGTATCATAGCAATTCTAACATAAGGAGTGATTATGTGGGTTTTAGTATTGTTTACTTTATTGGGAGCCAACGGCAAGATTACGCTTAACTCACCTGTGACCTCTACGGTCATTCACTATTTCAAGACCGAAAAGGCTTGCATTGAAGCAGGTCATTCTTTTGTCGCTCAAAACCGTGTCAAGGATTTTAGGGCTGAAGGCAACGTGTGGCAGGTAGATTTGTCACACAGATTTCACTGCGTAGAAATAGGAAAATAGTCTATGTCTAAAACAAAACAATGCCCGTGCGAAACCCAGGGGTCTATCAAATCCCAGGACAAGGACGTTGACGCTATTCTTGACGAACAGGGATATTTCAATGTCATTAACAACGAGGGCGACCCGCAGTTCGTTGAACGTATGGCGGTGTTCAAGTTCAAGTTCTGCCCGTTGTGCGGGAAGAAACTTTCTATCAAAAAGGGGAAATAACTATGGCGTGGCTCAATGGTCAAGATAATTGGTATGATTGTATGCACTGCGGGGAAGCGTTCTATGCGAATGAATACCACCCCCTGTGTGAACGCTGCGAAGCAAAGAAACGCCTGGGGCTTCTCAAAGTAAAACGTGTTAAGCGTATGCAAAGGATTTAATATGTTCGGAGTAATTCTCACTATTGTTCATAAGACTTGCGGTATTACGTCCCAAAAGGTTGAAGGGTTCAAGACAAGGGAATCCGTTGAAACCTTTGCAAAGGATTGGGAAAAACCTTTCCACCCCGAATGGTTGCAGTATAATGACTGCCATACGGAAAGACCCTATTCTACGCATTACACGATTTACGAAATTGCCGATGAATACGCACGACAGGAAACCCCCGTTTTAACAGGGAACCCTCCCGCCTATGAGGGTCAACTTGATATGCGTATGAAAGACCTTTATGACAAGTTGTGGGACTTGAAGAAAGCAGCGGGTCTTTGCAAGCAGGCAATCTGTGACGACCCTATGCAGACCCCCTACGTCGTGGAACAAATCACGATAGCAGACCGAATCGCAGAAGAACTTTTCAATGCAATCCCCGAAGACCTGGTAACAGATGAAAAAAATAATCCTTGACAGACCAATGACTAACAAGGAATTGTTAGAAGCCCTTGTTTTTTCCGAAGCCAATAATAAGGCACTCAAAGGCGAAGTTCAAAAGTATCGCTTGAAGTTCCGTGCAAAAAACAGGGAACTCACAAGAATGCGTAATGAGCGTAATAAACTCCAAGCAATCATTAAAAGAATGGAATTTGAATTAAAGCAGGCGAAAAAGGCATAACCTATGGATAAAACAGATTTGAGAACAAGGCGAATCTGCGTCGTCAATGAAAAGGAACAGACCTGGGAAGAACCTACGCTGTTCTATTACAAGGACGAAGTGGACCCGCTCATTTCCCAAATGGAACAGACGTTGGATGCTACGAATAAGAAATTAGCCCAATGTGAGAACCGCTATAACTTGCTGTCCGACCGCAAGAGCCAGGACGACATTAAAGCACTTATTCGTAAACGTTCCCTGTGGGTCGCTCGCAGGAACCTGTGTCGCTATTTCAGTCTTACGCATTATTTCGCCACTCACAAGCATAGCCGTTGGAGCGGGAATGCAACAGCGTTCAACGCTAAAATGGTCCGTGCCGAGGGTCTTTGCTATGAACGTGTGGAATACCTGGAAAGTGTCATAAATGCCTTGACAGGCAAGGGGGTCTAGCGTATGGGTTTGTTTTCAAAGACAATCTGTCAAGCCTGCCGTAAGCCTACGGACCACCCGATTAAGGCTGTCGCTAGGATTTACGAATTGGGGACTGCCGACGTTCGCAAAGTGACGGTGTGTCCCGAATGCTATGTAAAACACAAAATCAAGTAAGGTTGGATATGTCATCAAACGAAATCGTAGTGCTGTGCTGCTTTTGTGCGTTGGCTTTGATATTTGCCTATGTAGCAGTGACAACTATCTACAAGTCCATTATGGGCGAATTTTTCCTGTCAGTTGACAAGAGCCACCGTATTGCATACAAGCGTGGCAGGTTCTATCCGCAGCGTAAGCATACCTGGCACAAGGTATGGCACCACTACAAGGATATACGGACCTACAAGAACTTAAAGGGCGAATGGCAGACAAGGAAAAAGGGTAATCTGTCTTTTGACACTCCCGAAGAAGCCCGCAAATTTTTAGGCAACCTGGCGTGGTATAATTAAGGAACAATCTATGAGCGTTATTGAAATTTTTAGCAGCCTGTCCGAAATAGCCCCGCAAACTTGCGGTGTAGTTTATTCCTACACAGGCTATGACGGGGTTAATAATCCGTCTTCGGTAAAATGGTGCCTTGAAAATTATTCCCGCTTCTGCCACGCCTTGAAGTTCATTACCGAAAAGGATGGCGAAGACGGCTACACAACCGTATATTGGTTGTCGCACCCGCTGTTTGAAGTAAAGGCTGAAAACGACTATCCGAAGTTTAGGCTTTATGTCGGCAAGGACGGAATCCGTAACGACCTTTTTGGGGCAGTCCCGCCTAGCGAATTTAGCGGATTTATCCACGGGCAATCCGTGGCTATAAAATTCGCAAAGGCTACAAAGAACTACGCCCTGCACCTGGACATAATCCTGCACTACGCAGCACAATACGCCTGGTATCTTAACAAACTTGAAACGGAGGGAACGAATGACCCTAATCGTATGCAACCGCTGTAATACGGAACACCCCGTAGATATGGCACCGTCGTTGGCTACGCAGTTCAACGCCTACTGCCCGAACTGCCGTGAAGTGGTCCTGCACCAAACGGCTCAATACAAGCGTGAAAAGGATTACTTATGACGGCTCCCAAAAAGTATTCGTTTGTTGAGGGCGGTAAGATTGAGAATGCTATCGCAGGAACGCACACCGCAGACCCCCTTGGGGTTCTTATGGTGTTAGCACCTAACCTGTGGCAAGACTATTCAATCGTGGCTGACACCTACGCTGCCGAAGAACTGCTGACCGCTGCCGACACCTATTACAAGGCTGATGCAAAGATTACAGATTCAAATATCAAGGTCCGTGCCTTGAAGCGGATTCGTGTTTGGATGGACGCTGTAATCGTTGCGTTTGAATGGTTTGAAGAAAACATTCCCGACCCGTCTAGCAGGGGTCTAGCCGAAAACCAGGTGCTAGGCGACGCAGCACACCCCCTGGGGACAATCGTGGCGTGGTCGGGGTGGCTGTGGCACGACACCTGCAAGGCTATCGCCAACGAAATCGGAAAGCCGTTCCAGGAACAGGTTGACACCTACTATGCGAAAGACAGGAAAATCAAGGACGAGAACGCAAAGATTAAGGCACTGAAACGAATCCGTGTGTGGCTTGACTTGATTATCCAGGCTGTTGAATACATTGAAGAACGGACCGAACCGCTAACGCTAACCTAGTCGGAGGAACTATGGACCTGCCTACCTTGAAAAAAATTAAGGCTGCGTTGAACGGACACAGAATGAACCTGTGTCTTAACAGGCAGCATTGTTGTTCCTGGGAATCGCCACAATATGACGGGGCACTTGAATACAATAGTTGCGTGTTAAAATATATTTGTAAGCAAATCAAGCGTGAAGAAACCCTGCTGAAAAAATCGTCAAAAGGGACTTCCACCAAAACTAACCTTAAACCGAAGAAGGTCAAGAATGCCAACAAAGTTTGAAGCCATTTCTAACCTAATCAAGAAAGCCTATGAAGCGGAACTTCCACAAGTGTTCACCTATAACACGATAAAGGAATGGATGCAGCAGACTACCCGAACCTGCAAGGAAGAAATCGCAAAGCAGTTCCCCGAAGTCCCGACCAGGATTTCCCTGTATGAACAGAAAGCCCTTGAACAATTCCAGGCGTTTATTGCGTTTGCCCTTGAAGACGGTCCGCACTTTTCTGTTCTGTGCTATACCTGGAATCCGAACAAGACGGGCGACGAATACACTTTGAAAAAATTGAGCCTGGAATAGCGTTATGATTGATACCCCGAAAGAACTAATCAAGGCTTACAAAGATTATCACGACTATCTTAAAACCAAAATTTACGCCCCCGACAGGGTGCAGCGTTCCAACATTTACTACAGGCTCCAAAAGATTGCCAAGCGAACCGACACCGAAGAAGCCTTGTTAAAGGAACTCCAACAAAGCGTCAGTGACGGTATGAACCTGGACGTGGAAAACCTTACCGCAAAAATTATTGAAGAATACCGAAAGTGCCTGGTCGGTAAGACGTTCATATTGAAAGAAAATCCCTGGAACGTTTACGTGTATATCCAGGACGTAAAACAGGATGAGGACTCCGTTCACTTGCAGGGTAAACTTGTAGGGACGAATAGTGCCTATACCACCCCCGAAATTACCCCGTGGGGTATCGCTATCAAGGGAGGTATCACGGGCTTGTCCCGACGGGTAGCCAACGAATGCCTTACAGAAATCCCGTTCTTTTCGGAACTCACAGAAGTTCCCGTAGAAGTCGTGATTGCCCGTATGGAAGATTTGAACACTCAATACAAGGCTTTGAACGACGCAGCCATCGCAAAGTTCCGTGAAATCGTAGGTGGTTCCAATGTGTGAGTATTGCGAACCCTACAAGGAAAAGTTTATTGATGGGGAAAACGGGGATGCCTGTATCACTAAATATGGCGAACTTGTTGTTTTTCCCGATACCGACTTTGAAGTTCAAGCCGTCCACCTAAAAATTAAGTTCTGCCCTATGTGTGGGGGTAGCATCGGAGAATAACGTATGTGTGAGTATTGCGACCACGAAACCAACGAAGAAGCAAAGCGGTTCCCGCTGTTTGCCGACAGGGGCAAGGACGAAGCCTTCATTGACGAAGACAACTACCTGTCCGTATATACGCAGAATGGCGATTGGGTAGCGGTGGCTATCAAGTATTGTCCTATGTGCGGGGAGCGTATCAAGGGCTGCGGGCATTTTGACGAAAACGAACCCTAAATAAAAAATTCAAAAATTTTTAGAATACCTATTGACAGACGATAGGTATTTTGTTATATTTAGGACGTAAACAACCCACAACCGAGGTATTACTATGGCACATTCTATCGCATACGCTTTCGGGCTTGCAGTTTCCCACAAGTTTGCTAACCCCGAACTTGTCACGCTTATCCGTTCTGCTGCGGATAAAATCAACCAGGAACGTAAGGGTTGCCGTCAATACGGCTCATTTATGACGGGCTTCTTTGTAGGTCGTAAATGGACGAAGCAGATTGACAGAAATTTTGCTCACGATAACGCATTTATCCCTATGTCCCGTCACGAAACCTTGGAGTTCTATGACAGGTGGTATGCTACGGAAATGGAAAATATGACCGATGAAAACCTGGCAGCATACAAGGGTTGGAAGTGCGATTGGTTCCCCGCTCACATTTGGTGGTCTTGCACAACTCCCGCAGGACATATCCCCGTTGGGGGCGTGTTGGTATTGGACGGAGCAGCAACCCGCACTTAAACCCTTTAAGCAATCACACTAACCGAGGATAACACAATGCACGTTCCCGTAAAGATTATCACAGGCGTTTGGGAAAACACCAACGCCACAAGCCCCATTTCTTTTCAGCACGTAGTCAATCCCACGATTTCCTGGAAAGACGCTGTGCTTGACGACCTTCGCAACGCCATTCGCCACCTTAACCCGTCCAAAGTCAGCATTGACGGCTACTTTGCGAACGCACACGACATTATCACGTGCGATACCTGGGAACAGGTCACGGACCAATTCTATTCCATTCGCTTAATGCTTCTGCGTGACGAAGACAAGCAGTTCACGTTCACGTTTGAAGGTAAGCAGGAAAAGTTCCACCTTTATTTCAAGAACTTCTAGAGGGTCCCACAATGAAGAAAATCCTTTTGAAGAATATCAATCCCGACGTTGCCCAAATCGTCAGTATGTTTTGGCTCATTTCCGTTCTTGTCGTCGGTATGTTGGCGTTTGAAGCCTACAAGGTCCAAATCGTCGCATTCTGCGAAACCCACGGGAGCGGTATAATCCTCCTGGCGTTTCTTGTGTATGCAGCCATTGGGTCCTATCCCTGGATGAGGGTTTACCCTAGCCGTCCACGTAAAAAGGAAAAGGCTAATGATTAGCACATTCGTAATCAGCATACTGCTTATGGTAGTCGGTGCGTATGCCCACGCCCGCAGTTTCGCCCACGAACGTGCCCCTGTCGGATTCAAGGACACCGCCATTATGTTGGTAGGCATTTTCGGTCTGTATGAATTTGGATTTGGGTTAGTTCTGTTTTTGATAAACCTGTCACTTGCGAGGTAATCTATGCGTATTCGTCCTGCGGGAAGTTTTTTAACAATTCAAGAATCTATGGAGCGTGTTGTAGAAGTCAAGTCACTCCAAGAACTCAAAGAACATATCCTGGACGTGTATGGTGGGACGTTCAACATAGACACGCTCCAATGCCGTTTCTACTGCGATGACGAACGTATCGGGTGGCACACCTACTTGATTACTGCCGACTACGCAAACGGAGCCTACAAGCAGCAGGCGGTGGTATTTGCTGACAGCCCTATGGAAGACCTACCTACCGTCGTCGTGAGCGGGGTTGCTGCCTACGAACCCCCGAAGCGTCGTTTCTTTATCGTAAAGGAAAATGACAAGGGGACGGAATACCTGGACAACAACTTGAAATGGAAGCCCGCCCCGTTCAACAGCCTGGACGACTGCAAGATTTACAACTGCACCCTGCTTGAAGCCAGGGAACAGGCGTTCAAGTCGTTAGCCCTTGTCACGGACCCGACAGAAAAGCCCAAGATTTACCCCGTGGAATTGATTAGTTCTGCGGACGGCAAGGAAACATTTTTTAGACCACTCAACTCATAATCACGGCTATGGATATTCTTTATTACGAACAAAAGGCACGTTCCATTGATTACCGCTTTCCTACTATAAGCGGTCCCATTCAATACGTGGGTCCCTTGTATCTAGTGATAACGAAATCGTCCGTATATTTTGAGTATAACTATCTTAAACCGCTCTTGGATAAAGCAAAGGAACTAGAAGCCGTCCCGAACCCTGCTGTATTCAAGCGAGGCAACAACAAGTGGACCCGTGAAATCGTAGCAGACGGTATCGCTATCTATATGGGAACCAACCTGTATAACCTAATCTGCGAAAGACACAAAGTAAAAAACGGAATCCGCATTCCACCACAAGGAAGACCTATGACATTCTTGAAAATTGAAGACGCATACTACGCCATTGAAGACGTAAAGGATTTCAGCCAATACAGCACCTATGACGGGCAGCATTGGCGACTTGAATTGAAGTCGGGCGTTACAAAGCATTACCCTGGCAACGTCAAACACACTATTGTGAGCAAGTAGGCTATGACTGAAAAGGCGTTTAGATACATTCTTACGAAACATTACCCGAACATAAAGTTCCACGGGGAAACCAACTGCGACGATATTTGGGTAATCCCCATCGGTAATTGGGGAGTGGACAGGGTGCTTTTCAGTAAGCCCGAAAAACACGCCCGTATGTGGCGAACCCATTCCTGTGACTACCACTTCTCAAAGAACACGATTGAATTTGAACGTTGGGTAGAAGAACAAGCCGAAAAAGGCAACAAGTTTGAACAAAATTAACAAAAGGAAAACCACTATGAATAAAATCAAAATCTTCTTCAAGAACCTGTTCCGCAAGGGAAAGCCCTGTATGTATTGCCGACTGAATACAACGTCGGTCCGTCGCCTTCCTGGTCGTGCCTACACCTACCGTGTGTGCGACGAATGCTATGAAAAGAACAAGTTGGATTTCACTTTGTAAAGGGGTATCGTATGCCTAACGGCAAAAAGATGCGTAGGGAATTAAAGGGTGCCGAAGTCAAGCAGTTGGCTGAAAAGTGCATTGAAAGTTTGCGGGGAATCGCAGACCACAGCACGTTTGGCATTTGTTGGGAATACTACGCAGAACGTGTGAACAAGGTGGCAGAAATCCTGGAAGTTCCTTACCGAATTTCCGACAGGGCAGACACCCGTGTGGGTCCCAACTTGCTAAAAGTGGGGTAGTGTATATGGAAGTTATCCGCAAAGAAAAAAGCGAACAAAGTCCCTATATACAGGTTAAGCACACCAAACGGGACTGCACAAAATGTGAACACTACCTACCCGTCACAAAGGGTCTGTTTGAGTGTGCCCGCAACTTCCCGAAAGAATGCTTGGAACAAGGATAAACCTATGTGCATTAAAACAAAAAACCAAAACAACGTAAGTCCCGCCAACGCACCCGAATATCCATCGGATAAATGGCGGGTGGTGTTCCAGGGAATCCCTGGTATAGTGGAACCCTGCACCATTGAAATGAAAGTCCCGAAGTCCCGCAGACCCCAGGAATGCGGGTTCACAATGAACTGCGAGGAACACCCGTTCCCAAAGGAACTTCTCTAATGAGCATTATTGAAAAAATCCTGGACGGGGTGGTGGCAGTCCTGTCGTTAATCCACCCCAGGGAACCCAAGAAAACGGAACCGCCAAAGTCCAAGTTGCTGCTTACGGACGACGAAATCGGCTGCATTATCTGTTGGTTCAATATCGCCAACTTTGAACGGGGTTCGTCCGAAGACGAACGTGCCCTGCGTGAAAAGATTGTGAACGCTGTTGCCGACGACGGAAAACGGGACTATTTAAGGCGTTGCCAAGATTTCTAAAATTTTTTAAGAAATACTATTGACAATCGGTAGGTAATTTATTATATTAGGGGTATCAAGGAACAACCAACCGAGGATAACCCAATGAAAATGACAATTATTCGCCACGATGACATTATGTCGCCCGACTTCGCCAAGAACCGTGAATGGTTTGAAAATCACAACAGCGGTAATAACTACCCCTGCTGCATTTGTGGCAAGGAAGTGAAGCAGAAAAATTGGGACAAGTCGCTTCATTGGTTCGGGGGCGGTGCCTTGCTGACGGACTTCGGGGAATTTCCCGAAGACCTCAAGGCAAGGGATTCTCGCTTTGAAGACGCAGGCGACTTGCTGTGCTACCCTGTGGGTCCTAGTTGCTACCGCAAGTGGCTCAAAATGAAGAACACGGGTAAATACGACGTGGAAGTGTAATTTACCCATAATCCCACCTACCGATTTTTATTCTATATTTATGGCATAACCAAACAAGAGGATTAACCCTATGTCCAAGAAATTCAACTGCTCTATGCAAAAGAAGATTGAATCCGTCCAAGCCCGTAAAAACGAAGCCCTTGAAGACGAATCCGAAGAACTCAAGAAAATGGTCCGTGAACTTGCCGAAGAAACCGACAACGACTACGACACGGCTGAACTTGAACACGAAGGCGAAAACTATGTCTGCGTGACGTTCAAGGGCAATCGCCCTAGCAATGAAGAACCCGAATACATCTGCTTCAAAAATTGGGACGACGCAGAAGCAGCAGCCGTTGATAGCGTCAAGGAAGTGTTTGAGTATGACGGCATTTATGGTGTAAGGTTTGAAAACCTGGATGGTGGAATTGCTGCGTTCGTTGACACCGAATGGTTTGACGACGCAAAGCGTGAATATGCGGAGTTCTATGTTTCCGACATTAAGGAAAGCGAACCCGAACGCTACAAGGAAGAATTTGGCGACCTTGACGAAGAAGACGCTGTTGAGCAGTTCTTGAGCGGAATGGAAGAAGATTCTGTTCAATGGTATATTAACGACTTCGGTCGTGACGACTTTGAAAAACTTCTCAAAGAAAAGGGTCTTATTGACTACGACAAGTTGGCACAAGCCTGCGTGGACGTGGATGGTCCCGCCCACGACCTTGCTCCGTATGATGGCGTAGAAATTGAACTCCCGTCGGGCTACTACTGCTACCGCAGAAACTAACAGGGACCTATGGCACTCAAAATCCGCATACACGAATCCGTAACCGTGACGAAGCAGGACTTCATTAGCGAAGTTATGGCGTTAGCCCGCAGGTGCTTGCAATACCCGAACGGTGGCAGCAATATCATATCTGCCACCGTGTCCGACGGGACCAAATCCGAACGTTGGACCGCTCACGTCGGTGGGAAAAAGGAAAACGGCAAGCCCATCGTTTCTACGAAGTTCACTTGCGACAAAACAGAATACCCGACCGTGTTTTGGGGACAGAACGTCCCGAAGCATATATTGGCTATGTCCGAACGGGAACTAATCCGTCGTGACATTCAATATACTACGGGTAAATACGGAAATCGGTGGGATGCAGAACTGCGTCCGTGGCTAGAATCCGAAGTATTGAAGTAGCGTATAACAAAGCCCCTACCACGGGGCTTATTTCAGCACCCTAATTAGGTAATTTGTTATATACACCTATTGACAAGTATTAGGTATTTAGTTATATTCTTCTAGGACTATTTTAATCAAGGAACTCTTATGGCATTTCCAACCCTGTCGGGTGCCCAATTAGCGGGAGGCAACCCGTCGGCAGGCTACCGCACCGAAAACGATTTTTACGCCACGGACCCGAAAGCCGTGACCGCCCTGTTTAACGCTCTTTGCACCTACGACCCGAACTTCCAGGATTTCACGCCCAGGTCCTTTTTGGAACCCTGCGTGGGCAACGGGAACATAGCGACAGCAACTCTTGACTACTTTACCCATTCGCTCAAAAACTCCCTGGATGCCAGGAACGTCTTCATTGACCTTGTGGACAGGGGCTACCCGAACACGAAAGTCCAGGACTTCCTGCTTTATGAGCCGATGGCTTTTATGGCGAAAACGAAATACGACCTAATCGTTTCCAACCCACCGTATTCGCTCGCCCAGGAATTTACGGAAAAGTGCCTGGAACACCTGGCACCGAACGGCTACCTGGCATTCTTCCTTAAAATCCAATTTTGGGAAGGCGACAAGCGTCAGCAGTTCCTTATGGAACACCCGCCCAAGTTCTGCTTCCCGTTTGCGAAGCGTATGCCGACCTGGAATAACGGACAGCCTACGGACGAACACGGCAACAGGTGGGCGACTACTATGTGCCACGCCTGGTTCGTATGGACCCCCGAAAACAAGGAACTTTGCCGAACCGTTCCGATTTAGATTTCATTCCAACCAAAGGACAACCACAATGAATCTTCTTGAAAAATACCCCCATATCAAGCCCGAAACAATCAAGCCTATCCGCTACGCAACGGATTGGGGCACCCGCCTGTTCTTCCACCCAAGCCTGTTCCCTGGGACCCAAGGGAACACCTATGACGTTCTTGACGAAAACGGGCACCTGCACGAAAGCGTCACTTACGAAGACGGAAAGTTCGCTCACGCCTACTTGCAGCAGCACCCGACTATCCAGGCGTGGTCCCCAACTGAAAAGGTCCTGCACGGCTACGAACTTGAAGACTTCTACAAGTCCTGCGAAGCGATTATCAAGTTCAACCAGGCGGGAGCCGTCGGGGAACTTAAAAAGGCACTTACCGCTTTCTACGACTACAAGAAAAAGACTTCCCGCACGAAACTCATTGAAGCCCTTGCAAGCGTCCAGGACAGAACCCAGGAAGAAGAATTGCTTTACAACAACTTGCTTGACCTGTCAAAACTCAAGGCTACCCCTGCCGTGAACGTAAACGACCTGTTCAACAATATCATTGATGCCTACAAGCGAATCCTTGAAGACAACACCTATACGTTCAATTCGGGAAAGTTCCTGCACGTCACGGACGTAAGGGGTATGTGGTTGGGCGACGGGGACGCAAAGGTGTATGTCCTCGGCTACGAACTGACCCTGGACAAGAACTCTATGCCCTGCAAGCGTTCCGCAGAAAAAGTCGTATTCGGTTCGTTGCTCTATACGGTGAAGCACGTCGTTGAAAACGGATTGGACCCGCTTGTGGAATTTACCAATCCTGTCACACGGGCGACTATACAGAAGGCATTTGACGAAAACAAAACGGAATATGCAGAAACGTGCAAGTCCATTGAAGCATTTATCAATAGGGTCTATGGCGAATGATTAAAAAGTTCTACCTACCGATTCTTATTCTCGCAGCGTTCCTAACGTCCTGCGACTTCCACAGTGCCTACGACACCGAAATCTTTGCAGGTAACGGGGTCCATTGGCAGTGCAAGCCTACCAACATTACAAAAATCAAGACCCCGCACTTTGAATGCCAGGGTGTCTTGAAAGTCTGCGATTATGGTAGCGTGTCCCCGCTGTATGACGTGCTGTTTACGCAGCATATCAGCCAAATGCTTATCGCTGAATGCAACGACGGGACTATCTATTGGAACGTGACCGACCTGGAACTGAAAAGTAAGCAGGGGGCAAAATGAAGAAGCGTCACAAGTCTATCCCGAAGAACCAAAAGTTGAAGCCGTTCAAGTGCTGCCCGATTTGCGGTAAGGAACGACGCAACGGATATTTCCGTGCCTGCAAGGATTGTAGGGGTCAGTGGCATTTCGTGGAAATCGGACCCATCACATTTACCTGGTGGTTCGTGGAACCGAACATTCATATCCACGCAGACACGCAGAAGTTGAACGGGGAGTTCATTACCAGGGACCGCCTCATAAACTTCCACGACCTTGTGTATTCCTGTATGCCCGCCCAAGAAATCCTTATGCGGGAGTTCCAGGAAATCCACGACGAAATCTTGAAAGAATGTCCCTATGTCAAACCTATGCTAACGTAAAAGGAAATTAACAATGGTCGTAAACGTAGTCAATCCCGATACCCGCAAAGACCTGGTTATCACGCTTGAAATCTGTGGGGAATACAAGGACAGGTTGTGCGTGACAGTGGACCGTCGCCAACCCCCGTGCGGGGATTACAAACAGGAAAACTACTATGTCCTTGACATAGCCCAAGAATTGAACGAGGATGCTCTCTTATGAAATACATCACCCAACGCAACCCGTTCGTAAAGGGCGGGAAAAACGTTTACCATATCCTGCGTGAAACGAAGACGCAGTATATCTGCAAGAACAACATTCGTTTCCGCAAGCCCGCAGGTGGCGAATCCGACGGGTGCAGCGTCCGTGCCGTCGGTGCTGACCGATGGGACGAATCCGCTACGCTCCATATAAAGGACTAGCCCAATGACCCCTTACGACATTATGTATCTTATTGGCGGGGTAGTCGGTATTGCCTGCCTAGCCATTGTCCTGGACCCCGTTATGTCCAGGAAAACCCGATTTTCAGTTGTAGCCCTGCTGCTCGCAGGGTTCGCCATCGCAGCGTATTTGGTCCTGGGCAATACGCCCGTCCCCGAAAACCCAATGTTCCCGATACAACTCAAACTTCCTTGATAATTTGTTATATTACCTATTGACATTCGCTAGGTAATTAGTTATATTCAGTATGTAATAACCACAACCACCGAGGACAAATGACTATTATCCATTGGGACGAAAAGACCAGGGACGCAGTATTCAACATCATTAACCTGCTGTTCTGCTGCGGTATCTGCGTTGAAATAGACCATACCTACGAAGACAACGACGAAATCCTTTTGAATTTCTTAAAGCGTCAATGGTATATCGGCTTGAAAACAGGCGAATGCTATATGGTCCACAGGACCCTGGGCGACCACTGCAAGTTGGTGGAAGAACGTGAAGACTTCAAGTCCGTGGAAGATATGACCCTGTTTATAAAGTTGAACTGCCTGCTGCCTAGAACGGTTGCAGATTTACGGCTAATTACCGAGGGTATGCCGTTTGCCAAAGTTCAACGATACCTGGACGAACTACCCGACGACTGCGTGAAAATGGTCCAGGACGATGCCCGCAAGATTATACCGACGTTCCCAACCTACGAAGAATACAAGGACCGCCACCGCAAAGATTTCGGGGATGCCACCTGCTTTGTCGGGGGCTGCAACGAACCTGCCGTCTATGCCGTGGAACAATACGGAATGTGCGAGAAACACGCAGGCGTAAGGCGGGACTACCTGTTCAAGACTATGTGGGACACCCGCCCGAAACTAGGAAAACCCCTGGTCTATGGCGGTCCGTTCGGAAACGCTCCAACCTAAACCCCTAATTCTAGCCTATGAAAAAAGTAAATCTTACAATTATGCGTCATTCCAATGGCTCAACTTTGGTTATAATGAACGACCGACTTGTAAAGGGGGAGTTCCCTAACACCGCCCGCACGGTCGTTGAAACCGAAGTTTCTATGGAAGAAATCGCCCAGGCGTTTACACCTACCGAACTGACCTGGATGCTCAACTATCAAGAAGAACTGAAAAAGAAGTATGCCCGTAATTGAACACTGCTCCGTGACCTGGCGTAGTTTTGACGAACCGCCCAAGCGTGATTGCTGCATTCTAATCAAACGCAAGGAACTGACCCTGCGACACGCAAGCAGTTGCCAATACAATACGCACGAAAACTGCGTATATTCTAGCGACGGGGAATGCCCGCTGTTCCATTACACGCAAGTCCGTTCCACACACCTGTGGTGCTATCCCGAAGACATTAAAACCGAGGACTGACCTATGTGCGAAGAATCCGTAAACGACGAAACCCTGGACCTGCTTTCAATCTACCGCAGGTTCAAGAAGGAATACCCCGACTTCACGGTGTTTCAGCACGAAACCGACCCGAAGAAGGCGGGCTACTACGTTCGCCTGGTAATCAGCCAGGAAGACACGCCCGACCACAATTACGCAAGGCTAAACGTAGCCGACGATACGACACTTACGGTCGGTCTAGGCAGTTATGTTATTTGGAAGAATGTGACCGAAGAACACGTCAAGCAGGCTATCCGCTACGCCTACACCTGGCTCAACCACTACCTGCCCGCAAACAAGTTCCTGGAAAGCAGCAAGAACCTTACGAAGATTGACTATTCCAAAATCAAACTTGCCCCCGTCTGCCGAACGGCATTGACAAACGCCCGAACCGTCGCCCTGCACTTGGAACATAACAGGGAATACCTACTTACCCATTTCAACGAAATAGAGTTGGAGCAGGGTATAGCGTTCCTTAAAAAGATTGAAGCCATTTGCTAGGTATTCAGTTATATTCACTTTCAACCCACAAGGTATTTTTATGAAACTCCAATACGACAAGGACCCCCAGGACTGCGAACTGAATATCCTAGCCGAAAACGCAGACTACGCCATTACCTACCTGTGCGATAAAATCCGCTACCTGGTAGCGGGCTGTGTCATCGCTTCCTTGCAAACAAATTGTCAGCCTAGTGTCCCGATTATCACGCTGCCCGACCATATCACGAACCATTCTATCTACATCGCAGGCTACATAGAAATTCGCCACAGCCACAAGGTTGTCTATTCGTATTCCACTAGAATTTGTGCAAACGACCCCACGAAGAACGTTATCAAGATTGACCGTGCGGGCGGTGGCTCCCGATTGGTGGCACTTGAAAAAGAAGCCATTGCAAAGGCTATCGCAGAACTTGACGCAGGATAGAACGACCCGTGACGCTCAAGAAAAATTTTGACCCTTAACAGATAAAGTGTTATATTCGCCTATGACTTCCACGACATTTAACGCAATCATTCGGTCCGCTGACTCTAACGGAGAATTGTTCCTAGTGACAGCAATTACACGGTCTGCTGCCCCTAACGGAGAAATGCTCCAAGTGGCAGTGGGCACCCTAGACTTAATCGCCCGTCGTCCTAAATACGGACCTGCTGCCAGGTTAGAATTTAAAGAAGGCGACTCCGTAACTTGCTGTTGTGACAACGGCATAATTCATATTGCTTCCAGGACCTAGCCTATGTGGACTACATTCAATGCAACCGTAATCAAAGAAGAAAATGGGTTTTACCTGGTCCGTCTATCCAACGGGACAGAACTCACAGCCAAACGCTCCGACCAATACCAAAAGGTTGAAATCGGGAAGACGATGGTGTGCCGTTCCAGGCAGGGTTTTAACTACATAACCCGTGAATCCGTCGTGAACTTCAAATGGGAGGGCTAATGATTTTAGAAATCCTAGATACCGACAAGGACCACGGAACGTTCCTGCTCCGTGCAATAAACCCCACAGTGACGGAAAATTCCGAACTGACCGAAGAACTTTCCAAGCAAAACGCCCAGGTCCGATTCTGCGGGGAATACCGTTTCGTTACCGTTGACAGCGAAAACTACGACACCTACGTTTGGCACTTGCAGGAAGTGGTCCGCAAGTTTATTCCCGTGGAAATCCTTGCACCCGTGGGATTGAACCTGGAACAACTCAAGGACTTCACCAAACTGTGCGAAGACGTGGGGATAGCCCCGAAGGAACAATAATGCGTTGTAAGAACTGCCCGCACGAAGGTTACGATTACCAGGAAAACTACCCAATCTGCAAGTTGTTCGGGGATAACGAAGACTATATCTACGAAAACGCCAAGGGCGAACTTGGGTGCAGGTATAACCGTCGTGGTCTTCAAAAGTTCATACGGCAACGTGAAGAAGACGAAAAGGTTATTGTGCAGCAAATGGGCGACTTCGCCAAATGGAGCGAAGAACACCCGAACCCCCCGTATGACGACGAACCCGAACAGAAGGAAAACGTATGACCGCATCCGAAAAAGCACACAAGGTCTTTGACCTGCTCTTGCAGAAACTCAACCTTACATCCGAAACCCGCCCCCGTGGAACGTTCATTGAATCCTACGGCAACTGTTCCTATATCCGCTACAACGGGGAAATCGTCGCCTGCTACGACGAAACCACGGATATGACAGACGACTACGCTACACGGGAGTCGTCCCGCATTATCCTGGAATACGGCACCCCGCACCCCGACGAATCCGAGGACATTATGGACCCACGGGAAATCCCCGCCTGCTGTCGGTAATCTGTTATATTCACTTTCAAGGACCCGCTATTATGGCAAACCCCCTGTTCGCAAACTCCATACCGCTTTACTCCAAATTGCTTGACACCCGAATGAAGATTAACGAACTTCAATTCCAACTCCCCAAGTTGGAAGAAGCCTTTACAGACCAGGTGTGCAAGGATGCCCAACAACTAGCCTGGAAGTGGGTTTTGATTAACACGCCCCACGGACCCTGTATCTATCACTGCACGGGCGTTTCCCGTCGCTACGAAACTAACCCCTACACAGGAAAACCCGAATTGTCCCGTGAACACCTGGACCTGGCTTGCGACGCACAGGGTTGGAAGCAACCACGCAGCGGGGAATGGGTGTGCGACGACATTGACCCGACGACCTATTCCTTTTGGAAGAACCTGTTATTTAACTGCAAGATACTCACGACCGAAGAAGTCCGCAGGGACTACAACTACCACGGCTGCATTGAGTAATCTGTTATATTCGTTTTAAAGGACACACCTATGCAAACGTTTACCTACGACAAACTCCCACAGAACTACGACACCCACGAACTTGCCGAACGTGCGGACGTGGCAGCGACCTACCTGGGCAACAAGATTCGCCACATCGTAGCCAACGGTATTCCATCCTGCTACCACTGCTGTTCCACGTTCCCGCCAACAATCACGTTGCAGCCCGACCATACCTGGTGCATCTACGGAGCCGTGACCATTGACGACATTGATTTCCGTTTCAACTACACGGCAACCGTGGACGACAGCGGTAACGAATCAATCAAGATTATCCTGGGCAACGACACGCAGCCCAGGGAAATCCCGCTCTCGTCCACACGAATCCAGGGCGTAATCCTGGACGCTATCAAGACCCTGGACCACAATTAAGTAATCTGTTATATCCACCTTCAACAAAGGACCCCTTATGAAATGCGACAAATGCGGTGCCCCTCTCTATCCAGGCAGTTGCCGTGAAGCCCCGAACGGAATACCCCTGTTCGTCTGCGACAAGTGCTACAACGAACTGAAATCCAAGACCGAAAAGGAACCCAAGAATGCTTAAACAATACTCCGAACGGGAAAAACGTGAAATCCGTGAAGACCTAATCGCTGCCCTTGACGCAACGCATCCCAACCCGAAAAAACAGAAAGCCAAACAAGGAACCCACAATGGCTAAATACGTCCACTACCGCTTCAAGACCAAATCCGTCAACGACCCCCGACCGCTCAAGACACTCAAGCCCCTGGGTGTCCCGTATTGGATTTCGGGCTACGAACAGGACGGCAACTTCAAGCCGACCGCAGCAATCATTGTCTGCTACCTGCCGTCCGACGCAAACCTGTCCGAATTTTGGGACGATGCCTACGACGTTGAAGAAACGCCCTGCGACGAAATCCAATACACGACCCGTTTCCCCAAACCCGATTGGTTAGCCTAATGCCCATATCCCTGCAACAGTTCCAGGAAATCTGCCAGGACCGCTACCCGAACGTCCAAATCGTGACGACCCGCCCAGGCGAGCCGTTCCCCGACAAGGTTTTCTACGACTGCCAAATTATGCCCGACGTGAAACTTCGCCTGTGCCTGGATGACAAATACCTGGACGACCACGTAATCATATTAAGCGACGATTGGTCCGTCTATACGTTCTCGCCCGAAGAACTCACACGGGAACTTGACTTCATTGACCCCCGTTGACATTCCGCAGGTAATTAGTTATATTGGATAATGTGTTATATTCAACCCGCAACCGAGGCACCCGCTATGAACATAGAATTTGACGGCAAGTCCACGGACTTTCAGTTCGTGTCCGACAGCAAGTCCTGGAACCTGGACGGCAGAATCAAGTCGCTCCAAGTCGTCCCGTTCTGCCACACTATCCACCTGTCCCTGTTCAACGACCCTAATTGGAACTTCAAACCACGCAAGTCCGCTAAACTGCACTACACCCTGGACGGGACCAGGCACACGCTTACCGTGTTCCCCAAAATCCTAATCCGAACCGTGAACGAACCCCCACGTCGCAGCACCGATACGCAAACCTGGACCACGTTCGTCCTTTACGCACGGGACTGCAAGTAATCTGTTATATTCCACCTATACACCGAGGACTACACTATGGGCGATTGGGACCCAGGGTCCGTCCACCAGGACCCGAACTTTGAACCACCCGACCCGCCACAGACCGAATGGCGGTTCTACAACGGCAAGTGGGGCTACTTCCCGAAACTCAAACCCGCTGTAAAGTATGTCACGGGTCCCGACGGGTGGCTTGTTCCCTGGACACAGGACGACCCGTCGCCCGTGGATTGTGCCCTTTACTAGATAACCTGTTATATTCCACCCATAACCCCGCTCAACCTATGGAAACTATCACATACGACAAATCCCCCGAACACTACGACCCACGGGAACTTGCCCGTCGTGCCGACTTCGCTGCCGACTACCTGTGCGACAAGATTTTCAACATTATTACCCTGGGCGTTTCCACATACGCCCGTTCCTGCACGTTCAAGACCCCCGTCGTCACACGCCAACCCGACCACTCGTTCCAGGTGTTCGGGGATATGGTCCTGGACGACTCCCTGTCGTTCCATTACACCGCTACCGTCGGTGTAGCCAACACCGAAGATTCTATCCGTATCGGTGCTGACGACTCGCAGCACTCCGTAATCGTCGCCCCGCTCAACACCCTGGGCGTGTCTAACGCCATTTCCAACCTGCTCAACCGCCTATGCTAGACCTGGACCACATTCAACTATCCCTGGCAGAAATTGACATTATCAAGCATACGCTAGGCTACGATTACGGGAAGGTCGCTTTCCGTAACCACTTCTGCACCCAACCCACGTCCAACGATGGCGTGATATGCGAGGGGCTTGTTTCAAAGGGGCTTATGGAAAACCACGGCTCTAGTCCCAACCTGGTCGGGGGTTGCTGCTACTACGCCTGCACCGACGACTGCAAGTCCCTTATAAAGCGTATCTGCGGGTTCAAGTAGCCACGCACCAGGTAAAATGTTATATTCACTTCCGATACGCTGCGGATTTTTCTAGCGGGGGCGGGGTATTGTATTAGATATTCTGTTATATTTATGGCGGGCGAACAACGCCCCCCGCCCCGCCTGCCCTTGCATACAAGTTAAAAACCCTACCTACCGATTTTGCATACAAACTATGAATATAAGGAATTACCTAGAATATGACGAAAAATGACACCCCGAAAACGCCTGTTCGCTACGCCCCGAACACACCCCCGCCCGAAAGTGGCTATCCGCTAGTGGGGAAGACAAGCCTGGTGATGGCTGACCTGCTCGCCCGTGCGTTCGGGCTAGAGAAACCCGTAATGAAATTTGAACCTGTAAACCTGGAGGACCTATGATAGACTATGTTGGATTGAATATCCTGGCGGGCGTGTATGCCCTAATGCTAGGGTATGCGATAGGACGCTTTTTCCAAGACAGCCACTACCGCAAGTTGCTGCGGGGTGCGTCCGAAGACTACAACGAAACAATACGTTTGCTGCGGGAGCGTAATACGCAACTAGAACAGGACAACCTGTGTGCGGAACACGACGTTCAAATGCTAGAAGAGGAAGTCAAGGATTGGAAGCACAAGGCTGCTGAATGGGAAGCGAAAGCCAGGGCGTTTCACAAGATGGCTACGGGGAGGGACGAATGACAGACGCTATTTGGAGCATACTGACGGATAATTGGCAAATGGGTGTCAGCGTCCTTTGCTGTTGGACCCTGGGCTACCTACACGCCCACAGGAACGCCCGTGAGCAAATCCGTGACCTGGAACACGAAAACGACAAACTGAAATGGGACAACCTTATGCTGTGTAAGATGCTGCGTAAGCGGGAGGGCGACAATGAAGTGCCTAAATCCGAAGTGCGACTATGACAAACTCCGCAACTACGATTGTGTCTGCCCGAAGTGCGGAATGGACCTATACTACAAATTCCACTATGGGGCTGACGCATTCGCCAAACGCAAGGGGGACAAATGAGTTATCTGTTTGTGGCGTTCGTCGCCTTTACGCTAGGGTGTATGTTCACCCACGGGTCGGACCGCAGGCGTATGCGGGACCTGGTGCAGCGGACCAGGAAATACAGGCTACGCTGCCAGGGCTACGATAACCTGGTGGATATGAACAGGCACCTGCAACGGGAATTGAGCAGTAAGCAGCACGAATACGACGTGCTGCGTAGGGAATACGACCGCTTGAATCGGAATTAAGTTATATTTGGTGTAGGATAATGTGTGTCCTATTTTCTCCTTCTTACAGCCCCGCAGGGATTCCTTGCGGGGCTTTTACGTATATAGTAAATACTAGGGACACTATGTGCGTGGGACTGCGACCACGTGATTGCATTACGCAAGATTTACGCTTATAGTCCACAGCCGTGGAGCATTACAAGTGGTTCGTCACAAACAACAGTATCTAGTATATGTCGGACATATCGTATAGGGCGTTTAGGTTTTTGTGAGGGTAGTCCACCGTTATACCCTAACTGTATTACAGGGCTATGCGGGGTTTCTAATTCTATCGGGATTGGGGATGCACCTAAATAGGTATCAATATAGTCTAATGTAGCGAAGACCGACCCACGCCACAATCTATGGCACACGTCAACAGATAGTAACCTAGTTTTGTATGCTATAGGGACAGGACGCAGTATATAGTCGCTAAACCGCACATTCTTCTTTACTGCAAGTTCTATTGCAAGCATACGCACATACCTTGCATATATGCACAATACACGTGATAGCCATTTGCAATAGTTTTTATTAACTAGAGTTAGCGGGTTATAATGTTTTACGTATGCCCTATATATAGATAATGGCGAGGAATAGATAATAGCAATCGGGTATTTAGGGTGTCTGTGATATTCCCTAACAATCTGTCGTTTAACCAAATTGTTGGGTTTCCTGGCAAATGTAACGGAACTTAAATGACCCAAAACCTGTTGTTCTGTGATAGTCGCAAACGCCATAAAGTATGGGGTGCCACAGAGTTCGTTATACACACGATTGCCTTCGCTTACGCCATAAAACATTATATAAAACGCTCTAATTAGTTTTCGCTTCGTTTTAATATGCGTACAACAGTTGACCATACAGTAGTGGGCGAATATATGTTCCTTTATTGTAAGTTCTGTAAGATTGTTCCTGCATATTAGTCTGTCACGCCTACTACACGGCAAACCAATAGACCTGTAATAAGATACAGGGACAATGTGATGCTGTTCCCAAGCTATAAGACCCCGTGGGAGAAAGCCTTGTAAAACTATATAGGCATACTTGTAGCACCATATAGAAGTTATATCAAAACATCGTATAAAATCTCTACTACGATTTCCTAGAGTCTTCAATAATGCGTGTACGTGAGCGTATGTGACGGTTTCGGCACCATACTGTGTGACATCCATAGTGTTTACCAAAAATGCCCACAGTCACGTCTATTGTGGTATTTAACGCAACTGTGAGCATCAAAGGTATAAGATTAACAGAAATACCACTAACTGCTTATCTTGAATACTACATAGATAAATATAGTAAAATCTCCGTAGATTTTACTATATTTTCATATAGATTCCCTAGACGTAGGGACCGTAACCCAGGTAAGCCTATCCTGCCCACTATACGGGCAGTGACGCTCAAATCATACTGACCGAACGTAAGCGGTGGCGAACGCTGTTTTACAGCGGGCGAGCAGGGGCGGTCACACGCCCAAACACACGGGCGGTCGTGAGTAGCTAATCACGTTCGCCCAGGGGCACCGCCAGGATTCGCCATATAGTCCTGGCGGTGCTTTTCTTACGGTAGCGAAATGTAAACAAAAAGTAACAAAAGGGACCCTTGCCAAAGGGGACCAAATTTATTATCATTTACTATGTAAATGATAATAAATTTGCCTGTGAAACTAAAAGGATAGCCCCTGGCTATCCTTTTAATGCTCCACCTATTTTTCTTTTACGGGCTTCCCGTCCACTAGCCCGTTCAATTCGTCCATACGCTGTAGAACCACAGCCAAATTTTCCAGGGCTTTCTTCCACCCAACAGGGCACTTGAACAGCGTGTGAACTGCATCGTGTATGTCCGCAGATAGGTAAACAAACCGTGACGCATCCTCCACGTATTCGTAATGTTCGGGGTCCAAATCCAAATGGTGCAAGTTCGCCCTGTTCGTAAGTGGTCTGCCCGAAACGAAACATTTATTATTCTGCAAATGGGCTATTTGTCCCTTTAATGTTTTCCACGCAACAGAACCTCTAAAACATTGGCGACGCTTTGCCCTGTCCGATAGCTCGCTGTAAGCCTTTCTTGTCCTAACCATACTAATCCCCCTTCTTTAACCAAAATTGCATACGGGATTCCACTACGGGTAATTCCAAGCCCATACGCTTGCAATACCGCTTCAAGAACTGATAATCCACAGCGTCTATACTACGCCCTCTATTTAGACGGTCCATAATATCCGTGTATCTTACCCTGTTTACATTTTCACGGACAGGCGTAGCGTTGGGGTCTTCTGTCACGGGAATGGGCGTAATCCCATTCTTATTGCAGTAGTTCAAATAGAATTGAACATCACTAGGGTAAAGTATCGTAATGCCCTCGGCTATTCTTGACGAAATCGCAGCATACTTCTGCGACGGGGATGTTCTGCCCATAATAAACCTCTATGGTTAAAGTGAATTAGCACTACTGAAAATATACTAATACACGCTGCCTATGTCAATTAGCATTAAAGTCAAGATGCTATCACATCACTATGCTATGTATTAGCACACCGAACAAAACGCTAATACACGCTCCACGCATACGATTAGGGCACCCCCCCCCACTAGCAGGGGTGCCCAGGCTTGCCGTAGCAAGTCAGTCTGTGCAGGAAAGCACAGCGTTACTTCGGGACGGGCTGGAACTTCGTTCCTGGTCCCTGGTGCTTTTCGTGGAAACGCTTATACGCCCCAACGTCCACACCGTTTATGCGTGTGCGGGTCCTGGGCTGCTCGCCCCAATCCTTGACGCTGAACAGTCGCTTCCCCGCATAAAGGAAAGCTGCCACGAACGCTATCGTAATCATTCCACCCATTCCAATTCCTCCGCTGCACTAATCACCTTTCCGTCTATCCCGTCCAACACTTTGCCCAGGGAATCCGTGTCCACTTGCAGTTCGGCTACTTCGTCGTCCACCTGCACGAACAGGGCTGTCACGGCTTCCAGGTAACGTCGTCCCCACAGAAGCGTCCAACGTTCGCCCGTGTCCTGTCCCAACTTCGTGACAAGCCGTAAGCCGTAGCGGTGTATGCTTTCAAGCGGGAGCGTGTGCAGACCGCTACGCACAAGTGCGAGTGCGAGCAGGTCCGTGGTGCTAATTTGATTTGTCATATATTGTCAATTCATTTGTATGCACGGGTCCTATGCCATACACGTTAAGTTGTATGGACTCACCCGAACAGGGGTGCTTAACTTGTCCGCTCCGACAGCAGGGCTTCGGGGGCGGGGGTTTTTAGGTCTATATAACACTTTACCTTACGCCAACAATATAGATTATTCTTTTGGATTATGCTAATTGATATAATTGATATAGTTCTGCTAATTGACATAATTGCCCCACCCGCCCCTCTGTAAGCGGGAGCAGCGGGGGTGCTGCGTGACGGTAAGCGGGTCCGCAAGAGCCGAATAAGAGCCAGGGGACGTGTCATAAAACGGTGACAGGTGTCATAGAAAGGTGACGGACCAGGGGTAGCGGACGGGCTTCCGTATAGGGGCACAGGCGAGCAGCTAGGGTAGAATGTGGAGCCAGGGGATAGTGAGCCAGGGGATAGTGAGTAACACAGGTGCGTATGGGTGATATAGGGGGAGTGTGCGAGTATAGGGCTAATGCGTGAGAGTCACGTATGTGGTATAGGGCGTATGCGTATAGGTGTGTATTGGCGTGTAAGGTATTGGCTATATGTGCGTTGCCTGTATTGGTGTTGTTGTAGGTTTATGGGATTTTGGGGATTTTTGTTCGTGTGTCGTTTTTGTGTGCGGGGTGTTTGTATGACAAAGCCCCTGCCTGGACTTGTGGCGGGGCTGTGTTTTAAGGGTTGTGCCCAGGAAAGCGTAGGCTGTGATTTTCCAGGGCGGTATGGGGCTGTCGGGGTCCTTGAGCAGACGGAACGCTGTTTCGGAATGGGTGTATCGGGCTTCGTGTATGGAGCCGTTGAACAAGACGAGGTAACGCCCGTCGCAGCAGACGTTGAAGTATTCTATGGGGATAAGGGTTATGGTTTGGGTTCGGAAAGTGTATGGGAGCGGGGATTGTGCCATATTGTTTTACTCCGTATATGTGGTGTCTGCGTAGGATTTCAAGGCTAGTTCGTGGAACTGCACTTCTGTTATACAGGTGCAGACCAACCCCCTGGTCGCTTTCAAGTTTCGGACGAGTTCGTATGCTGTCGGCAGGGTGAAGACGCAGGGTGTGGGTCCGAATGCTATGTCGGCAGCGTCGTCGGTGGGTTGAATGGAAGTGGCGGGGCGTGGGGTGTTGCCCGCCAGGGGGACTACGACGTATTTGAGGGCACTAGCGGTTTTCAGTGCCTTTTCGTGCAGAATGCGAGCGTCCACGGGGTTTTGGGTCATAGGGTATATCCTCGGTTTGGGGTGGTTGATACCTGTAATATAACAAATTATCTAGTAGCTGTCAATAGCAACCTGCAAAGTTTTTGGCGGGGATTGTATGACAGAAGCCCCTGCCTGTGTGTGGCGGGGGCTTCGGGTAATGCCTGTGTAGGGCGGGGTTTTGTGTTGAATGTGTTACAGGTCCTTTGCGTCGTCAATCCACTGCTTTGCAGCCTTGTCCCACACGTCGTTCGGGAGTGTTTGGGACTTGTCGTCCAGGAAGGACTTGATAAAGTCTTCGCCTTTGTCCAGGCAGGCGACGGCAGCGTATTCAGCCATACAGTTAGCCATAAGGTAGTCGTAGCTGTCTTTCACGCCACGGCTCTTGAAAGCGGTGTGTGCGGTTCGGGGACCGATACGACGTGAGAGAGCCTTGATAATGGCACCCGTGGCTTTCTTGAACGGGAGTTCGCCTTTACGCCATTTGCGGAGTTCCTGGCTTTGGGCGTAGAGTTGGTCAAACAGGTCGGCATCGCTGTTGTATCGGGCTTCGTGGGTCTTGATTTTGAATTTGTAGGGCATAGGGTGTTTCCTCTTTGGAAATAGTTGGGGAATATACGGTAGGAAATATAGGTTATTTTCGGGTGACTGTGTATTCGGGACGGACGAAACCGCATTCGCCCACTTCGTATAGGCGAACGGTTTGGTCGGGGGTCTGTTCCTTTACGGCAGCGAAGAATTTGGCGAGAGCCTTTTCACGGGTTTCTGCGAGTTCGCCACTAGACGTTCCGAAGCGTGGGTTGTCAACGGTGATTTGCCAATACGGTTTTTTTCATAGGGGGTTTCCTCGGCTGTGGTTGTGTTCCTGGGCATAATATAAGAAAATACCTGCGTATTGTCAACAGGTATTCATAAAATTTTTACAGATGTATTCGGGGTTGCGGGACGGAAACGCCCTATCGGTTACATTTTGGAGCGGTATTGTTTGGCGAGCGAGAGCCATTTTTCCATACGCCTGCAATAGCGGGAGTAGGTCTTTGAATACACGTCGTCACGCAGGGACGTGAGCAGTGCATAGACCTTGAACCTGTAAATGCAGCGTATGTATTTTTGGCGGGCGATTTGCCTGTGCAGCTCACGGCTGTATAGGGCGAACGCCAGGATTACGCAGACGATAATGATTAAGGGGATTACGGTTTCGGGTGACATAGGGGGTTCCTCTAGCGTTTGGTCGGGTAGGTCTTCCAATACTTTTTCTTGAAGTCTTCGGGGAGCAGCCACGCAGCGTTCGTGATTAGCGGGGGCTGCTTCGGGATTAGGTCTTCAAAGTCCAATTTGCGGTGGTGCGGGAGCAGCAGGGCTGTTCGGATTTCACGGACGGGACGGAACAGTGCAAGGAACCGCTCGCACCAATCAATAAGGGGGCGGTCGTTCTTGAACTGTGCCAGGTCCATCGTGCGACGGAGCGTGTAGTAGTCCCGTTCGGCTTGCTTGGAAATAAACAGGGGCATAGGCGTGGGTTGTCCTTTTAGAAATTTTCGGGTATGCCCACCAGGAAGTATTCCTGTTCCTTGTGGACTTTCTTGAGAATGTCTTTCAAGTCCTTTGCAGTGCCACCGTTCCCGAACAGGTGGTTGAACAGGACGACGTAGCCGTTTTCTTCGTCGGCACCGAACCATTGGAGCAGGACCCTAAACGGGTTAGCGTCAAAACGCCTTTGCGATTGACGGATTTCGTAGCCGAGGTAGGGGTTGTCAAATTCTTCGGGGGCGGGTTCGGATTTCGGGAGCGGGTCTTTGGGCGAGAACACGTCCTTGATTACGTTCACGAAGTCCTTTTTGGAAATGAGAGAGCCTTTTTCGGCTTTGGCGGTGTCCAGGGATTGTTTGGTCTTTTCGTTCATAGGTGGTTGTTTCCTTTTATAAATTGTTAGCCTGTTCGGGGTTGTCCTTGCAGAAGTCGTTGTATTCACGGAGCAGTTCGTTATACGTCTGCGGACGGTGGATTGTGACCCATTTTAGGAAGTGTTCCTGCGGGAATATGGGCGGGTTGTTGTCCCGTAGTGGTTCGGGCGTGTATTGGGAGTCGTAGCACCATACGCAGTGCGAGAAGACATATTCCGTGAACACGCCCACACCCTGCCAGGGGTCGTCGGGTTGGATTTGGTATTTTAGGGTTTTCCCGTGCCGTATCATAAGAATAGGCGTTTTGGCGGGAGATTCCTTTACCCGAATAGGTATTCCGTCTTCGGGCAGGGAATGGTTAAAGGATTTCCAATGGTTTTCGGACATAGTTTGTTTCCTTCTTTGAATTTTGCCATACCCCTAGTTTTTCCCCGCACATTGGGCAGAACTTGGCGGGTAATGCCGACATTACGTGTTCCCCGTGAAGAACGAACAGCAGACCTTCGTTTGTGACGATATACCCGTAGCGACTGCAACACGGTTCCTGTTCGGCTGCATCCGCTATCGTGACTATCGGCTTTTGATTTAGCTTTTCAGTAGGATTACAAAATTCGCACATAGGTAATGCGTCCCCCTTTATTGGAGTTGCAAGAGAATGAAAAAGAAGCCCAGGGCGAAAGCGTAGAAGCCTGCGACCCCTACAAGCATAGCCCCGATTTCAAGGAACGTGTTTCGCTTGACGATAGGCTTGCCCATAGCTATGCCACGGACGTAGGCGTAAAGCCCGACGACAATGAGCAGAATGCCCGTAACGGTGATAGAGTTCATTTGTGCTGTTCCTTTAATGCGTCCTGCACTGCGATTTCGGTGTAGAAGCGTTGGTCTGCGAGCTGCCCCAGGATAGCGATATGAGCCTGGTCCCAGGGGACGACCGCCCACTTGTGGTTGTCGTTGTCAACCAACAGGGCTTCGTGGTTGCTTTCGTTGAAACGGAGTAACTGACCGTCAACCAGGAGTCCCAGGAAGCGGTCCTTTGTGTCGGGGTCAATGCTAGGGTGGTATGCGGAAATGCGGTCCATACGGATAACCCAGGGGTCAACGGGACGTTCCGCTTTGGGTCTAATTACGATTACGTTTTCTCTTGTATCGGACATAGGTTTGGGTTCCTTAAAGTGGTTTGTGGATAGGTTCTACGCCCACGGTCGGGACCGACAGGGGCGGGTTTGGTTTATCTTTCGGCAGGACCTTTACAGCCTGGAACGTGGAGCCGTCCAGGGGCATACGGATTTCGTCAAGGAACGCCAGGACGGATTGGGCTTCTTCGTAAGGGCACGGGGCAGCGTCTTCAATCTTTCGGGTCCAGGTCTGCGAGTTCCCACGACCCCACCCCGTAGGACGAAGGCTCATAAGGTAGAAGCCGTCGCTACGCAGGATAACATAACGGCTGTCACGTTCGTCTAGCTTCGCCTGGAGGTCTGCGATAGTGGCTTGAAGTTTGGCGACGTAATCCTCAACAGAGTCGGGGTCATACACCAGGCAGTCAGCGATTTCAATGGTTCCGATTTCGGGTAGCATAGGGCTTTCCTTTTAGAAGCAGACGTTCTTTCCCAGGGTCTTGCGGGAAATGCAGTTGAACAGGTTGAACAGGGTCTTTTTGTATTGGGCGAGCGGGACGGGCTTACCCAGGAACGGGTTCGGGTCAATGAGGTCGTGGTCGGATTCATAGGTAATCGTGAAGCCCTCACGGTCCTTATGCACGTTCACAATGTCAAATTCAGCCCACAGTTGGTCGGGGTAATCCTTTGACCAGGACAGGGATTTGAGTTTGTAGAATGCGTCGCAGTTCATATTCACGCTGCTAATATGTCGCTGATAGAACACGTAGTCCTTTGCGAACGTCTTTACAGCGTTGACGATTTGACGCTTCTGCTTTTGGGTAAGGTCTTCACGCCAGGACAGTTTCGGGTTAATATGGAACAGGGATTCTTCCTGGGTCGTGCAGGTAGCCAGGATTTCGTCGGAAAACTTGAATTGGTTCATAACGGGTTCCTTTAGAAGCAAATGTAACGGTGAGAAATTTCAACCCAACGGGCTTCCCATTTGGTCCACAGGGCTACTTTGGCTTTGGCTACTTCAAGAGCCTTCGGGTCGCTGAAAATGGTGCAGAGGTTCTTCCATTCCAACAGTTTCCTGCGACAATCCTTGACGATACGGCAGCTACGCCTGTAATTGCTGTGCAGCAGGCGGTTTTCGTAATCCATCCAACGCTTGCGGGCGTTATCGTATTGCTCCGTATAATACTTGCGGTCGGTGTCAAAGCACAGGCGGTGTGCGTCCAATTCGCAAATGGCAGCGTCCACCTGCTGACGGGGGTAGTATTCGTCGTTCGGGTCCATACCGCCCTGGATTTCGGAAGCAAACACGGGATTCAAGTCTTCAAACTTGTAGTGCCAATCTTCATTGACAGCAGGAGCCTTGTCATTATATTTGTCCATAAGACCGTGGATTACAGCGGACATTTTGTCAAAGGTGGTATAGTCATCGTTAGGAATGACTACCCAATAATCCCCGCATTCATACACGCTACTGCTACCTTCAGCCATAATAGCTTCGGCTATTTCATAAAGTTGGTCGGGGTTGTGATGGACGACTTTGAGCAGGAACGAATAGTTCTCACGGTCTGCTTTGATAATGCTAATCATAAATTCCTCGGTTTTAAGTGGCTCTGCATTAAATATAACAGATTACCTAATCTTTGTCAATAGGTATTTCAAAAAAAATTTTCAAGATTTTTAGATAGCTGCGGAATGACCTGTATTTTTACTTGAACAGCCGAAAATCGGGGGACCAAAGCCAAATATGTGCAGTTTTTCTGCACATTTCGGGTTTGGTCGGGCAAAAACCCGTGTGACGAAAAATGGTAATATATTACTGTTTTTCCTATTCGGGCTTCCTGGAAGTTCCCAGGAACGCCCAGGCGGTCACGTTGGTTATAGGCGTGAGTTCTTTCGGGTTTGACACGATACGGATAGAGCAGGGGCTTTCTGCGTCATACCAGGCTTCCCACAGACCGCCCGTCGTATTGACTTCGCCCTGTTGGTCGGGGTGATACACGGACGAACAGGGCGGGGGCAGTATTTCGCCCAGGGCTACAAGGTATCGCCCGCTGCGGTTGAACGTGAAAGTGGATAGCGGACTTAACACCAGGGTCTCTGCGTCTATGGTTTTAGGTGTCTTTCGTTTCATAGCGGAATTTCCTCCAACGGGGCGTTCAATCCTTTGGAACGCTGCATAATGTTATCGTTGAGCAGCCAGGTAAACTTTGAGTGGAAGTAGTTGGCAATTTCAAAAATGTCCTTTACTTCCTGGGGGTCGTGGTTCTTGTCGTAGTATAACTTCGTGTTCAACGCACAATACACTTGCTTGCTCAACTGTCGCAGGTAGCCGATACGCCTAAATTCTTCCAGGTGTATGTCGTATTCTTCGCAGTATCGGTCGGCATAGTTGGTGGCTATGACTAGGAACTTGTCCTGGGTTTCCTGGGGGAGCGTATGCAGCAGCTCCAACAGGCGGGTATCATAAGGCTTCTGCAAAGGTGCGGGGCTGCGTTCGGGTTTTCGGTCATAAATGATTTGGTCCTTGTATGTCCAAAGAAGTTTCTGTTGCTTCGTCGGAAAGATAGGGTCCAAATCCACCATCGGGTAAACGATATTGTCTTCCAGGAACACAGCCTTTATGTAGTTGTGTTTCGTTGCGTCTTCGGGAATAACCCACAGGTCCCTGCGGTATTCGGGCTTTTCTTCGGCAAAGCGGTGCCAGGTAATCGTGATTGTTTCGGTAATTCTAGGCATAGGCTACTTCTCTTGATAGAACGCTAACACTTCCCCGTAAACGAACACAGGGGATTCGGGTCCGTTGCAGCGACGGATTACCGCCCTGTAATTGTCTTTGTGGGTCGGGTCGTCGTTGTTCGGCATAATGTCAATGACATAACGGTTCCCGTTATAGAACAGCGTGTGCGGGTGACAAATTTCTTTCGGGTCCTTGAACACGGGAACGTCAAACGGGATTTTGGTTCCGTCTTTCAGCGTGACTTCGGCAATAACATTTTCATAGTAATTGTCGGGGTCGTAATCAAAAATGTAGTCGGACACCGAAATGACCGCAAAATAGCTTACGTTGTCCCTGGTGATAAAGTCACCCGTATCGGGCAGGATTCTGCCATCGGTTTGCAGGGTCTTGATTTCGTCCGCATACGCCCATACGTCGTATTTATTGTGCGTCATAAGTGCCTGGGGGACATCCTCTGCGTGAATAATGTCTTTGGGTGCAAAGAACGTATTAGCCCCGTAAGGCTTAACTACAATATCCTTGTTGGAACGGGGCTTTTCGTCCGCAAAGGTGTGCCACGGGATAGAGATTGTTTCTGTGTATTGCATTGATAGGTTCCTTTAAGATTTAAGTTCCTGGGCTATGTTACGGACAGCCGTGAACGCCAATCCGAACTTGTGGGCGGTTGAACGTATGCTGTGTTCGGTTTTAAGTTCCTGGACTATCTGTTCCTTGAGCAGTGCCACCTTTTCTTTCTGCGGGGTCTTCTGCTTTCGGATTCGGTTGAACGGGACGTGCATACGGTTAGCCTTGCTGTATGCAGCACTCAATGTTCGGTTCGGGGGCAGCACCTTTTCTTGAAGCATAGACAGGTCGTCGTCGGTCCAGGTCGGGACCTGTATCGGGTTCCGTGGCGGGACCGTGGGTTCTGCGTTTGGGTCGTTCGGACGGAACGGTATATGCAGCTCCCACGCCTTAATGCGGGCAGCGTTAAGGGAACGTCCCTGCGGGACCTTGTGCTGTGCTAGCAGGGCGATTTCTTCGTCGGTCCAGGTGCGTTTAGCCATTAGAACTTTGCCTTCGGTGTGAGTTGCTTGTAACGCTTCCCTAGCATATCGGTGAAGTCCTGGTAAGTAACCGTGTGGACCACGATTTCGGGAATGACATAGTTAGTTTCGCAGGTCTTGAATACGGACAGCACAGCTTTGTCCTTATGGATAAAGATAAACTCACCCGAAACGCACAGGCTGTTACCCTGCCAAAATACGTTAAAGGGCGTAAGGTAGGCAACGCCTGTGGTCTTGTCGGGGAGCAGGGCTTCGCTAAAATACACGACGGAGCCTGCCAACAAACGCTTGACTTCTTTCACGACAGCCTTACGCTGCGTCTTGTTAAGGTTCGGGTTCCAATCCAAAGTCTGTAGGCTTGACAGCGGTAACTTGCTTTGGACGGTGTATTTCTTAATCGTTTCCTTTGAGAATTTCTTTGTAGTGAGTTTCATAGTAACCTTGTGAATAGGCGTGAATATAAGGGGCTGCGGAAAGAACCTGGTTTTAACGGCTACGGACAATCCCGTGCAGCTTCCCGTCGGTCCCTAGATAGTATGCACGGTCGTTACGCCAAATAAGGGACGAGGCTTTCTGCGTGACGATTTTTGATATTCCCAGGAGTGTTCCTTTTTCAGTGCAGAAGTGATACACGTAACGCAGACGACCCTTCTTGTCGGGCTTGCGGTCCAGGTAGAATCTTTGAATTAAGCAACCCAGGGCTTTCGCTTCTTTAAGTGTAGATACTCTTTGAAATTTATCGGTCATAGGTCATTCCTTTTTGAGTTCCTTGCCACACATAGGGCAAAACTTGATTTCAACGCAGCGTTCGCCATACTCACGACGGCTAGTTTCTGCATAGAGTTTGTTACCGTCTAGCCAAACAACACGGTCCTTTTCTTCCAGGGGTCTGCCGTCTTCGTCGCTGCTGCCCATACGACGGAGCATTGTCCCTAGCGGAGGATTGAACAGCGGTCCAGGGTCCCCGTCCTTTATGAGCGGGTAGCAGCCCGTAATCTTCTGCCTGTCTTCGGGAGTGATAGACGGATTGTCTTCAAGGTCGTCGTAGTAGGACGGGTCAACAATGAAGTCCGTGGACTTCTCACAATACTTGCACATAGGAAACTATCCTCGGTTTTATGTGGTTCTGTGGTAAATATAACAAATTACCTAATAGTTGTCAATAGGTAATTTGAAAAATTTTTGTATAACAAAAACCCCGACGGGCGGTCGGGGCTTAAAGTTCGCAGGATTCGGCTGATTAGTCGGGGAAGTCGGAGCCGACCTTCCGATTCAGTTTCCCGAACCACGCACGGACGGCAGAACTCCAGGTGTTTATGACGTTGGACCAATCCTCAACAACCAGGTCCACGGCAGTGTTGCGGTCGGCATCTTCGTCGCCCGTAGGTTCCTTGCCGTAGTAATCCAGGATTTCTTCGGTGGTGTCCGATTCGGGAGAAACAAGAACATCCCCTATGTAGGGAATGCCTTCGGGAACCAGGGAGTATTTGCGGTTGAGTTCTTCCACGGTATCAATCAAGCACCCGTCGGAGTATTCATTGCCCACCTCGGTAAGCAACGATATGTCGTTGGCGAAGTGCTGCGGGTTCGTGGAATGGATTTCGTGACGCTTATGCGACAGTTCTGCGATGGGCTGCAATTCTTCCACAAGTTCGTCCATACGCTGTTCTGCGTCGGGGTCGTCGGGCTGCATCGTATTGGCTACAATGTAGGACGCAATCCGCTCAACACCGTCGGCAGACGTTCTGTAAGCGTATTCCCGCTTGCGGTCGTAGGCATCTTTTGAAAAGTAACTCATAGCCGTGCCCACTGCAACTACTTACGGGTGTAATGACCTTCGTGGACCATAACGTTCACGCCATCATACGAAAAGGTCAGCCCTTCGTCATCAACCGTTTCGCTTTTCTTGCGAAGGCTTTCAATCTTCTTCTGCATAGAACACTTCTGCATAAAAACTCCATTTTGTTGTTTATCGGAATATAGATTATTTTCAGCGGGTGCGTTACCTGGCGACTACGCCAAACCACAGCATTCCACGCCCCCGTAGTTCCACTTGTTACGCTTACAGATACGCTGCCCCTTTTCTTCGGCAGTGATAGCAGCGTCTTCGGAGTCTTCGCCCTTTACTGTAAAGAAACGTGCAGGGACGGCACGTCCGCACTGTTGGATATACAGGCAAAATTCAAAGGCGTGTTCGTGTGGGTTCATTCAGCTATCCTCGGTTTAAGTGGTTTCTACCCCAAATATAACAAATTACCCGATAGTTGTCAATAGCAAATTGTAAAATAATTAAAATACCCCTGCGGTGTGTTAGTCCGCAGGGGCGTTGCGTAAGGTAGTGTGCTATACGGGGTATGTCCGCTAGGCAGGTGGACAAGGGTGCCTACACTAGCGAAGTCACCCGCAGGCTTAAACACTTGACTACAAATATAGTTTATTTTTCGTCAAAAGCTACACAGGCTCTTGCTCTTTTTGCAAACGGGGTCTTCCCATTCGTGGGGCTTGACTTTCAGCAGACGTTTGCATACGTCGTCAGCCAAAGCCAGGTAGCGGTCCAAAACGTCGGCATCGCACATTTTCTTCAACCAACCCTCCATAGCCACGTAGGTGTAGGTTGAGTCCCCGAACACTGTGCAAATATCCTGCGTAAAGTTGTGCCACTTGCAATACTTCTCTTTGTAGTCTTCAACTTCTGCGATTAGTTCTTCATTCTGCCTGGATAGGCTGTCACGTTCCGCAACCAACTTCTTAACGTCCAAAGCCTTGATAAAAATGCGGGCTTGTTCCAGGTCTGCTTGCAGGCTGTTCACGGTGTCCTGCAAGGTCCTGGCGTGGGCTTCCAACAGTTTCACCCTGCCGTCGTCAAGCATAGTCCCGAAGCCGAACCACTCCCAATACTTTGTCCGTGCGTAATAAAGCGGTTCTTCGTTCGGGACGACTTCGTTCGTGTCTTCGTCAAACAGTTCACACCAGGCGACGTAATCGGTTTCGGGGCTGAATACCCAATCAATTTCCTTTACGGTTTCCTGCCAACTTTCGTAGAGTTTCTTGTAGTTCGGGTCCGTTGAAAGTTTCTTAAACGGGATTACTTCCTTGCACTTCACCAGGAAATGACGCATAAGCGTAATCTTGCCGTCGTCAAATACGTGGTAAACTTTCCCTACTTCGGGGACGTTCTTCGCCCCCATACCTTCAGTTTCTTTTTCAAGTTCGTCCATAAAAATCCTTTACTTTGTTCTATCGTAAATAAAGTAAGCAATCAAGGCACCGATAGCAAAACGCAGGGTCCACACCACGCCCCGCAAAAGCAAGTCCGTAACCGTGTAGTTTTCCTTGTCGGTCCTTAAAACATAATGCAGAGTTCGAGGCTTGTTTAACTTGTCGGGATTGGCTTTCGTAAAAATCTTGCAGTGCCTACCCTGGTCGCATTCCTTGTTACAGGGACAAAACGCACAAGAGCCGTAAAATCCATATCCTTTCGGGAATGCCATACAGTCCTCACTTTTTAGAAATCGTTACAGCGTATTTGAAAAGCGGTTCGTCAATCGGGGCGACTTCAACCTTTGCCCACGTATAGGCTTGCAGTGCAGACTTCGCATACGCCATAGCGAAATCCAACGTTGACAACTTCTTTGTAACGGGCTGCATAGCCTTTTCTGCGTCCACAGGAACGGTAATGTCTTCCAGGATCTTATACGTCCTGCTGCAATCGTCTGCGGAAAGCAGGACGGTAGGGACTTTCGGCATAGCGGATTTCGTCTTCGGGTCCTTTGGCGAATAGCTGCATTCCAAAGCAGTAAAGGATAGCTTACCGTCGGTAGTCCTATACGTGCGATTGTGGTGCAGCGACAAGTTGTATTCGTCAACCTTACCGTTAGACAAGACAACCTGCATAACTGCCGTCTTGCCTAGATACAGTTCGTCCAGGATAAAGTCAGTAGCGTTGTAGAACGTAAAACGGCAATACCCGCCAACGCACCCGTGAGAAAAATGCAGGTCGTATATGTAGTTAGCCAGGTTAGCGAGGTTCCAAACTGAATACTTTTCGGGCGAGTAAAACAGAATGTTCGTGACTTCGTAGGAACCCGAAGCGTCGTTCTTGTAAATCGGTCTGTTCATAAATTAGTTCCCAAAACAAAGTAATGCAGAGCAGCCCATAGACGAATCGTCCAGGACTTCGTATTCGGCTACTTCTGCCTGTTCCAACTTTTCCCTGGCGGTCTGCGGTTCCTGGCGTTCCTGCGGTTCTGCGGGTTCCTCAAATTCATCCTGCCACCACTTATGGAACGACACGTTAGCGTCCTTGAGATATTCAAAGCACTTGTCGTCCCAACGGGACTCCCAACCAAATGTCCTAAAATTCTTTTCCATAGACTAATCCCCGAAACACGGATACATTGTATTTTCAATTTTAGCCGAAACGGACTTTGAGCGTTCCGTTTCAACCTTGTAGTTTATGTGGGACGCATTCTTGTAGAAATCACGCTTCTCACGGACCACGTTTCGCAGCCAATTTATTTCGTCCCAGGTCAGCTTCAAGTTATATTCAGCCTGCATAGTCAGCCACCTATTCCAAGACTTCGCATTCAACGGGTTCGGCATTCGCAAGTTTCTGCTTGCGGTCAAGGCACCCGTGGTCGTCGGATTTCCAAAAGTTATACATCGGGCAATCCTTAACCAAATCCCCGATAATGCGGATAGTCGCAACACCGTTAGCGGGCTTAAAGAACTTTAACGGTTCGTCTTTAGTCATTGGCGGGTTCCTCCTGTCTGCGGGTCCAATAGTCCCCGTGGTGATTTGTCGGTCCCTTAAACTTTTCAAAGAAATCTTCCGTCGGAACGTTACCCCTGCGGTAAGCCCATTCGCTGTGCTTACAGGAATAGCGGAGCCTGCAATAGCAGCGACAGCCCTCGGACTTCACACAACGCTTCGCCTTGCACACGGCAAAATTCCATACGTCGTGATACAGCTTGCTTTCAAGGGGAGCGATTTTTGCACGACGGCTATTATTGGAGTCGCACACCTGCTTGAAGTCGTTCACAAGAGCCAGGAAATCTTTTGTCGGGACGGCAATAGCTACGGGTAGCTTGCTGCCGTTACGCTGCTTGTAACGCTTAATGTATTCTATCCAATCTTCGGCTGTCTTAATCGGCTTGTCTTCGTATTCGGTGTCAAGCATTGGAGCCTCCTTTTAGAGCAAGTTCAACGTCTTTGCTGAAAGTCATTTGTTCTTAAACCCCTTCAAAAATTCTGCAACAGGCTTGTCAAGCGTAATCTTCGTCTTCGTCATAGCCTTACGACTGTCAATGTGAATGCTAACGTCCGTGTCACGGAGCATATCGCAGAATTGGTCCACGGTCAAGGTAGTCTGCACCTTGAGGTTTTCCTTGATTTGCTTGTAGGCTTCCTGGACACGCTTCAAGTGGTCCCGCAAGTTTGCTTCGGTGCAGTAGTGACCCTTTAAGTGGACGTGGCGATTGAAGCCCTTGCAGAACGGGAAGAACGCATCCGAAATGAAAATGTCAATGCAGGGTTCGTCGGTAGGCTCCCCGTCGTCGTCATATTCACACGAAAGTTCCACAGCTTTCATAAGGGACTGTGGGAACACGGGGTTCGCTACGGAGTATTCCACAATGCCGACAATGGCACCGTGGAAAATAAAGCCTTCTTCTTCGCAGATTTTCTTGAACAGTTTTACGTTCATAATATCCTCGGTTGTGGTTTGGTCCGTTATGAATATAACAAATTACCAGGTAGCTGTCAATAGGTAACTTAAAAATTTTACCAATTCTTTGCTTTTTCTGCAAGCGTGGTGAAGTCCCACTTTTTCCACCAGGACGGCTCGCCATACTTTGCGAGGGGCTTCCCGTTGCACCACCCGTAAACTTCAACGGTCTGTATGAACGCCTAGTAAGTTGCCTTATTGCGTTCTTCGTGGGTCAAACGCTCCATAACTGCTGCAAGTGCTTTCTTCGGGGTGTTGTAGCAGAACGGGTTCAAGGCAATAACTTTCTTCTTAAAGAACAGGAACTTCCTCACGGTAGCCTGGATTCCATAGAAGCGATTGGTTCCCGACGTGAAGTCGGTGCCATCTACAATAATGATTTCGGGTTTCATTGTGCATTCCTCTTTGGTTAGTGGTTGAAAAGTTTTTCTAATTCGTCACGGTGGATAGTGACAAAGCGTTCCGTGCGTGAACCACGGTGCGGAAAGTAACCCAGGGTCAACGTGTTCTGTGACGGTTCGTAGGGGTTCACGTTCGGGATTACCTGGGAAATTGCGGGGCAGTCAACGGACATAGCGTCACGGTCGTAAATCACTTTCTGCAACGTGACGCACAGTTCATTGTAACGGGCAACTACGTCAAGAACGTCGTCAACTTTGGTCCGCTGCCCGCTCATACAATCCCCCCTGTTTTCCTGGGCGATACCGTCGCATTCTGCATAGATACGCTGAAGTTCGTCACGGGTGAACACCCCGTCAAGGGCACCGCTCGCAGCAAGACGCTTCACGCTTTCGGCTTCCGTGACGCTATGCTTCTTCAAGAGTTCCTGGATTTCACGACGGGGGTCAACGAAGTTCACCAGGCTATCCAGGACGGAGCGGGAGCATTCCGCAATCGTAACCAGGGTCTTTGACTGTTCCAGGCGTTCATAGTTAATGCGGTCAAGCGTGTGCTTGTGTGCTGCCTGGATTTCCTGGATTTCTTCTTCGTGGGCGTTCTGCAATTCAGTGACAAGATTCAAAACGTCCGTCACAGTAAACCACTTGTCACGACCGAACGTGTAGGTCTTCGGGAGCTTGTTTGCAATATCGTTGAACTTGCTCATAATTATTCCTCCGAAACTTGCTTTGCAAGTTTAATGAATGCGTTAATCTTTTTTTCGTCCACGGGTTCCGTGCTGAAATCCGTAAGGGAACAGTCCTTGCAGTCCATAGTCATCGGGAAGCATTCCGAATAACGGAAATGCTTTACCCTGGGAACGTCGCCCTTGTAGGACACGTCCAATTCCTGCGAACACAGAACGGACACGTTACGCCCGCTTTGCTCAAAGCAGATAGCGAACTTGAAAAATTCCGTTTCGGGGTTAAGCGGGTTTTTCCACCTAATCCACTTACGCTTGAAGTTTTCGTTAAGGTATTTCGTCAAGCCCTCGCTGAATGCGTAGGCATCGTCGGTCATTCCACGCTTGCAAGCGTCAAGGGTCTTCTGTGCCTGCTCGCCTAATACTTTCTTGCTGCGGTAAGACTTTTGGATTTCTTGAAGTTGCTGAATGTCCATAGGGGTCCTCCAGGTTATTCGGCTTTGTTTTCTTTGTTAGGGAACTTTACCGATACGCTCAAAGTAACGATAGCCCCGTCCTTACGCTTCCATTCGTAGGACTTCGTTGTAGGCTTCGGGTAATCGGGATTACCTTTTGTTTCCCTGTAATAAGTGTCGGTTAGGTCCTGCACACAATAGTCACGCACGGCTTCAATCGCCTGCTGTGTAACTTCGGACTTTGACACCCACAGGGTCCCGTCCTTGTTCGTGGTCCCTGCGTAGATAGTATTGGTCAGCATACTGTGTGCCACCATAAAGCGGTTGTCTTTCATAGATACCTCGGATTAAAAACCTAAACGATATAGTCCACTGCGTTATTTTCTGTGACTACGCCCTTGCGACGGTATGCGTAGTGTGCCTTGACAAGAACGGTCTTGCCGTGCATACGGGCGTAATGTGCCCGAACATACCAACTAGCCACGTTGAAGTTCTTTTGTTCACGGACGCACTGCGAAGCACTTTCATACTTCTTCCAGGTTTCGTCTGTAATGTGGATATAGCGGTAAGCCTGGGAATGCTTCAACGGCTTCTTACCCTCCAGGATAACAGGGCGGTCCGAAGCGTGGCGGGAGTAGTCGGGTTCCGAACAGATTTCGCAGGTGCGGAGCGATTCAGCAATCCACAGGTTCGTAAGCAGGGCTTCAACATCAAACACGTTACCCGTGGACCAATTATCATACTGTTCGTCGTATTCAAACGTGGCACCACGCAAGGCACTGTCACGGACGGACGGGTGCAGCGGAATGTTGAAGTATTCGTTCTCGCCCACCTTCGGGTCACGACGGTGCAGGATATGGCACATTTCCGTAGAAGCTACCAGGTAGATATAGTCTGTGTGACCGTTAATCGGGAGTTCCAAAAGTTCCTCATAGAACTTCCCGTTTATGCAGTCCGAAACAAATTCAGTAGGCTGCTGTGCTGCCGTGTTGTAAAGATATTCACGGTATTCCTTACGCAGTTCGTCGGCAGGGGCACCCAGGGAAAGCAGGAACTTCATAGCACGTTCGGACACCTTGCGGACCTTGCAGGTCGGGCTAGGCTTAATGTAGGCGTTGCACAGAAATTCGTTAATGCCCCCGTTACTCACGTAACGCTGATAGCCCTTTACGGGCGGGTTCATATCCACCTTGACACCCAGGCGTTCTTCGTAGGCGTGGACGGTGAACGGCAGGACTTTAAGGCGACGCAGGCGTGTGGCAGATTTCGTGTCACGGATAGGACGCATCATATTGTCTTCCCACCATTCACGCATACCGTCGGTGCTATCACCGATATTAGCCACTGCCGATGAATAGCAGTCTTCCAGGAACTTGTCGGAAAGGGCGTTGCAGTTGAACACGATAGGGTTCACCGCCTCTTCAACGGGCTTATTGATTTTCTTCGGCTTGTTCTTATGCTTTGACAAGGTGCTATCCTCGGTAAATGGTTGTCGTGGTTTCTGCATAGAATATAACAAATTACCTGCGTGTTGTCAACAGGTAATTTGAAAAAAGTTAGACGGAGCGGTAGCCCTTGAAGAAGCGTTCCACGTTATCCAGGTGCGTAACGTATTCGCCCTTGTTCCAGGGTGCCTTGTAAATGCTGTCGCCCTTGAAGACGGGGCTTTTGCAGCACTGCAACTGATTGATAGAAAGCGGGGTCTTGAACTTCGGGGTGTCTTCGTGGAGCCACGCACGGACCTGTTCTGCCATTTTCTTTCTAAAGTCGCTCTTGAAAGTCTTCGTGTGGAGCAGCTTACCGATAATCACGATAGTGTCGGTGGTCTTACCGCAGGAATTGAACAGGCGGTTGGCTTCGCTGAAAGTAACGCCTGCGTAGTGGCAGAAGTCCAGGCGGTATTGGTGCAGCTTGCAGGCTGTTTCGTAATTCAGCTTTGCGATAGCAGCCTGGGAACGTGCCCTGTAAAGGTCAATGACTTCCTGGGTAGCGTCCACTTCGGCAGAACCGCCACCTGCGAAAGCGTCGGAGTCGTAATCCACCTTGATAAAGGTGTCCTGGTCCTTGTCATAGACGAAGGCATAGAAGTAGGTGGAGTCAATATAGTTGGTTTCGCCCAAATACAGGACGCAGCCGTTATACTTTTCAGTGCCGTCGTAGAACTTAATCGCCATTTTGGAACCTCGGTGTGGGTGGTTGTCTTTCTCTTTACACTGTAAATATAACAAAATACCTGCTGCTTGTCAACAGGTATTTTTAAATTTTTTGATTTTTTTTGACGGCTACCCGTGGGCTTTCTTGAAATCGGTATAGACCGTGGGCAGCTTTACACGGACCCGCTCCAACAGGTCTGTGTGAAGTTTGGCGATTTCACGCAGGGTGTCATATTCCCATTTCGGGACTGTCACCATATCGGAATCTT